>Ga0073934_10010235_pt1 | contig 11718 bp, 4 predicted proteins | sample LarsenN4metaG_FD_76834 | JGI IMG/M metagenome (GOLD analysis project Ga0073934, IMG submission 76834) | Hot spring sediment bacterial and archeal communities from British Columbia, Canada, to study Microbial Dark Matter (Phase II) - Larsen... ... | reverse complement strand
GCGAGGTTTCAATCCGCGCCCGGTGATTGCTCACCGGGCGACGCCACCAGTATCCTGAAAGCTTGCATAAGTGCTCCTAGTTTCAATCCGCGCCCGGTGATTGCTCACCGGGCGACAGCCTCGAACTTATCCTGAAAGCTCTTAAGCTGAGTTTCAATCCGCGCCCGGTGATTGCTCACCGGGCGACGAGATTGTGCTGAATCATCATGCCAGCGTGCAGTTGGTTTCAATCCGCGCCCGGTGATTGCTCACCGGGCGACCAGCCACACACTGCCGATCCCGCGTTTTCCAGGTGGTTTCAATCCGCGCCCGGTGATTGCTCACCGGGCGACCTCACGGCAGCCGATAGGACTATGAGCGGCCGGAGTTTCAATCCGCGCCCGGTGATTGCTCACCGGGCGACTTAACCCGGTATTCCCGTCGTTCCCATGCTGGCTAGTTTCAATCCGCGCCCGGTGATTGCTCACCGGGCGACAAACAACGAATTCAACTGCGGGCGGTCAGCAACGTGTTTCAATCCGCGCCCGGTGATTGCTCACCGGGCGACTGCACAAGCCACCAAAGTGGTGGTCGATGCCGTTGTTTCAATCCGCGCCCGGTGATTGCTCACCGGGCGACAGCCGGTTTTGTGCGCTGTGCCATTCGATGATGAGGTTTCAATCCGCGCCCGGTGATTGCTCACCGGGCGACGGATTAGCGTAGCTGGCGTGTTAACGTCCCAGAATGTTTCAATCCGCGCCCGGTGATTGCTCACCGGGCGACTTACGACGCACTGATTCAGCAGGGCCATGAGGCGGTTTCAATCCGCGCCCGGTGATTGCTCACCGGGCGACGCGGGACGCGAACTGGAGCAAATCACACCATGGCGTTTCAATCCGCGCCCGGTGATTGCTCACCGGGCGACGCCCAGGAGGGAAATAAGGAAGCCCTGGAGTGGCTGGTTTCAATCCGCGCCCGGTGATTGCTCACCGGGCGACCTCCCCCTCCACCGGATATCGGTACCCCCCGATGGTTTCAATCCGCGCCCGGTGATTGCTCACCGGGCGACGAAACCATTAAAAACGCCAAAGGTAAGATACGCAAAGTTTCAATCCGCGCCCGGTGATTGCTCACCGGGCGACCCGGCCCCTGGAGGTCAGTATACGTTGTCAGCGCGGTTTCAATCCGCGCCCGGTGATTGCTCACCGGGCGACACCACGGCTGAATGTCCGGAGGATTATAAGTAGAATAGTTTCAATCCGCGCCCGGTGATTGCTCACCGGGCGACGAAGAAGGCGAGGCGATGGAGGTGTTCTCGGATGAGTTTCAATCCGCGCCCGGTGATTGCTCACCGGGCGACCATCCAGGACGATGTTGTGCGTCTCGCCTGGGAAGTTTCAATCCGCGCCCGGTGATTGCTCACCGGGCGACACTATTACCTGGTAGGCGACAGTATGAGTGGGAAGTTTCAATCCGCGCCCGGTGATTGCTCACCGGGCGACTCATTCCGTTCAATTTCCTGGTGGATAAGCAGGGCGTTTCAATCCGCGCCCGGTGATTGCTCACCGGGCGACTGGCAAGGCTACAAGTGATAGGAATAGCCGCCAGGTTTCAATCCGCGCCCGGTGATTGCTCACCGGGCGACAAGGGAATCGCAAGCGCGTGTAGAGTTCGGAAGGAGTTTCAATCCGCGCCCGGTGATTGCTCACCGGGCGACTCGCAGAGTGAGCAACGAACGGCCGGGCTGCTCGAGTTTCAATCCGCGCCCGGTGATTGCTCACCGGGCGACCCCTTCCAGCCGGCCGCCGGAGAGGCGGTTCAGCGCGTTTCAATCCGCGCCCGGTGATTGCTCACCGGGCGACGCGAGCGTCCTTGCGCCACGGCTCGGAGAAGAAGGTTTCAATCCGCGCCCGGTGATTGCTCACCGGGCGACTCCTTCCTTCCGTAGTTTATCAAGCTCGCCTAATGTTTCAATCCGCGCCCGGTGATTGCTCACCGGGCGACGGAAATGGCAGGGCCACACCGGGGAGGCCGGGGATGTTTCAATCCGCGCCCGGTGATTGCTCACCGGGCGACTCAACTTCGTCCCGCGCCTCGACAATCGAGCGCTGTTTCAATCCGCGCCCGGTGATTGCTCACCGGGCGACGCGCAGAAGCGTCGGCTTTACCAGGCCGCCAGTCGTGTTTCAATCCGCGCCCGGTGATTGCTCACCGGGCGACATGGCTATACCGGGGAGGGGGGTCGAGCGATTGTAGGGTTTCAATCCGCGCCCGGTGATTGCTCACCGGGCGACGCTCATTCGCTTGCGAAGCAAAGCCAGTCATACCCGTTTCAATCCGCGCCCGGTGATTGCTCACCGGGCGACTCAGTGCTGGCCGCGGTTTCCAGGTCGTAGTAGGGGTTTCAATCCGCGCCCGGTGATTGCTCACCGGGCGACATTGCTCCCTACTCCCCAGCGGCCTGGGGAGTCGGGGTTTCAATCCGCGCCCGGTGATTGCTCACCGGGCGACCTGGCGGGCGGAGTGCAGCCTCCGGTACCAAAGCGTTGTTTCAATCCGCGCCCGGTGATTGCTCACCGGGCGACCTATACCGTCCAGTCGTTACCGCGGTCGAAGATGTTTCAATCCGCGCCCGGTGATTGCTCACCGGGCGACTGATGCGCTCGACAAGCTTGTCCAGCTTTTGCGCGGTTTCAATCCGCGCCCGGTGATTGCTCACCGGGCGACCACGCGCGCGGCCTCCACCTTGTCCGGGATGTTGTGTTTCAATCCGCGCCCGGTGATTGCTCACCGGGCGACGACGCGACAGCGATCGTGGCTAAGGCGGCTGGGATGTTTCAATCCGCGCCCGGTGATTGCTCACCGGGCGACTGGACTTGTCCCAATGACGGAGAAACGATCGCGGTTGTTTCAATCCGCGCCCGGTGATTGCTCACCGGGCGACTCCTTGTTCTGGGCACGGTGTTCGCGCTGTGCGGTGTTTCAATCCGCGCCCGGTGATTGCTCACCGGGCGACATAATCACCTGCTTCCCGTGCATCGGCAAATCAACGTGTTTCAATCCGCGCCCGGTGATTGCTCACCGGGCGACTGGGTAGTAGGCGCATAAGGCGAAACGTATATGTGTTTCAATCCGCGCCCGGTGATTGCTCACCGGGCGACGTCGCCATGGAGCGGCTGACGGATTTCGACGTTGTTTCAATCCGCGCCCGGTGATTGCTCACCGGGCGACCCTCTTGTCGGAGCAAGCGGGCCCGGCGTACCCCGCCGTGTTTCAATCCGCGCCCGGTGATTGCTCACCGGGCGACATCCTCCGCCCCGAGGGCTCAGCATGTCGCACAGGTTTCAATCCGCGCCCGGTGATTGCTCACCGGGCGACCAGGGCCGAGGCGCTGAATCTCTTTGATGCGCTCGTTTCAATCCGCGCCCGGTGATTGCTCACCGGGCGACCGCCGCGGGCGTTCGCGATTCCCCCCTTGTCCTTGTTTCAATCCGCGCCCGGTGATTGCTCACCGGGCGACTTCGGCTTCGAACTTTTCCTTGTCCACCTGATAAGTTTCAATCCGCGCCCGGTGATTGCTCACCGGGCGACGCATTCCGCACCTCAACGCGCTTCACTCGCCAGGTTTCAATCCGCGCCCGGTGATTGCTCACCGGGCGACGCAACCAGTCGCCCGTCGTGAATCAGTCCGTGGCAGTTTCAATCCGCGCCCGGTGATTGCTCACCGGGCGACTGCGGTCCCTGGATGGTACAAGGGCGGTATCCGCGTTTCAATCCGCGCCCGGTGATTGCTCACCGGGCGACTGTAGCGTTCTGCTAGCATGCCGCTAGCGATGAAGTTTCAATCCGCGCCCGGTGATTGCTCACCGGGCGACCCCAGGTCGAGACCCAGGTCGAGACCCAGGCCGAGTTTCAATCCGCGCCCGGTGATTGCTCACCGGGCGACGAGACCCAGCGACGGATCCGGGCTGGGTACTCCTCGGTTTCAATCCGCGCCCGGTGATTGCTCACCGGGCGACACGCGGGATTTGGTCCAGAATCGGCGCATGGCTAAGTTTCAATCCGCGCCCGGTGATTGCTCACCGGGCGACCCCGCTCCCGCCCCGGCCCCGACCCGACCCCGACCCGTTTCAATCCGCGCCCGGTGATTGCTCACCGGGCGACCACCCCACCCCGGCCACCCCCGCCAATAGGAAGCGTTTCAATCCGCGCCCGGTGATTGCTCACCGGGCGACTCAGCAAGGGGGCGCGCCCTCCGCGCATTGCAAGTTTCAATCCGCGCCCGGTGATTGCTCACCGGGCGACCAAAAAGCGCCCCGCCAGAAAACTCATCAGACCCGGTTTCAATCCGCGCCCGGTGATTGCTCACCGGGCGACAAGCCCTCCAAACGCAGAACAAAACCCTTGCCGGGGTTTCAATCCGCGCCCGGTGATTGCTCACCGGGCGACAGTTCAACGCAAGGGTGCCGAAAGACTGGAAAAAGTTTCAATCCGCGCCCGGTGATTGCTCACCGGGCGACTCCGCCGGGATTCAAGGGCTCATCATGGGAACGAGTTTCAATCCGCGCCCGGTGATTGCTCACCGGGCGACTGTGCCGCCCGATCCGACTCCGTTTCAGTATTCTGGTTTCAATCCGCGCCCGGTGATTGCTCACCGGGCGACAAAGCACCAGAGCGAACGCCGCCAGCAATGGAATGTTTCAATCCGCGCCCGGTGATTGCTCACCGGGCGACTCGCTTTCAGCAGGATGGTGAATTGTGCGCCGTTCATGTTTCAATCCGCGCCCGGTGATTGCTCACCGGGCGACGGGTCGGCCAGTTGTTCAGTGCTGAAATCCGCATCGTTTCAATCCGCGCCCGGTGATTGCTCACCGGGCGACCGAACCAGGACCGGGGTGTCGAACCTGGCGCTCACGTTTCAATCCGCGCCCGGTGATTGCTCACCGGGCGACGCGGTTCTTTTCAACCCAACTGTAACTCTTCTGACGTTTCAATCCGCGCCCGGTGATTGCTCACCGGGCGACTGAACCGGCTCGAGTACGCGCCGTTGGAGTAGTGGGTTTCAATCCGCGCCCGGTGATTGCTCACCGGGCGACCCCTCATATCCATTGGAATACGATTGGGGCGCGGGTTTCAATCCGCGCCCGGTGATTGCTCACCGGGCGACGGGTGGCTGTCGTTTGAAAGGCTTGTTAGCGGCTGTTTCAATCCGCGCCCGGTGATTGCTCACCGGGCGACTGTTCGCCTGGCCAAGTCGATTGAAGCCTCCGAGGTTTCAATCCGCGCCCGGTGATTGCTCACCGGGCGACGTCGCTTGGCTCAACTCCTGGGATTGTCGTTATGTTTCAATCCGCGCCCGGTGATTGCTCACCGGGCGACCAAGGTATGGCGTGATCATCCGCAACATAGACAGGGTTTCAATCCGCGCCCGGTGATTGCTCACCGGGCGACTCAGCGACTTCGAGCAGGAGCTGCTGTGAGCCCTTGTTTCAATCCGCGCCCGGTGATTGCTCACCGGGCGACGCCCGGAAGGTGCGCTGGGCCAAATGGGAGCAAGAGTTTCAATCCGCGCCCGGTGATTGCTCACCGGGCGACTCGAAAACGTCAAGGGCATCGTCCAGATCGCCCGTGTTTCAATCCGCGCCCGGTGATTGCTCACCGGGCGACTCGAGACCGGGGGTTGCCTCCAGCCGCTCACCACCGTTTCAATCCGCGCCCGGTGATTGCTCACCGGGCGACTCTGCCGATAGTGCCATCGGTGCTGGAACGGCTGTTTCAATCCGCGCCCGGTGATTGCTCACCGGGCGACTTCGCAACATCCAGTGAAACCTCCGAAGTAGCAATGTTTCAATCCGCGCCCGGTGATTGCTCACCGGGCGACGCCAGTGCTTCGACCTCATCGGTCGTCGGCTCGAAGTTTCAATCCGCGCCCGGTGATTGCTCACCGGGCGACGCAGTGATCCACGAGGTTGCTGGACGTGTAGGACCAGTTTCAATCCGCGCCCGGTGATTGCTCACCGGGCGACGTGCTTGCGTTGCGCGGATGCGGGTTCTTCCACCAGTTTCAATCCGCGCCCGGTGATTGCTCACCGGGCGACGCATTGACCGGGTCACCAACAACGTCCAGAAGTTTCAATCCGCGCCCGGTGATTGCTCACCGGGCGACCCGCCACTGGGAAACGCGATGGCGTCATGGATAAAGTTTCAATCCGCGCCCGGTGATTGCTCACCGGGCGACGTCTGCCAGTGTTTCCGGGCGTCCTTATCGTTTGTTTCAATCCGCGCCCGGTGATTGCTCACCGGGCGACGCACGTTGTCGCAGCAGATTGCCGACGGGTTCACAGTTTCAATCCGCGCCCGGTGATTGCTCACCGGGCGACAGTGCCGTTGTGGCCATGTCAACGATTCAATCGAGTTTCAATCCGCGCCCGGTGATTGCTCACCGGGCGACCCGAGATGGCCTTGAGCACGGCAACCAGTTCCGGGTTTCAATCCGCGCCCGGTGATTGCTCACCGGGCGACTCAGCGACCTTGACGCAGTTCCCCTTGATGAGGCTGTTTCAATCCGCGCCCGGTGATTGCTCACCGGGCGACGCGCTCCAGCATCCACCGGTCGGCCTTTGTGTAAGGGTTTCAATCCGCGCCCGGTGATTGCTCACCGGGCGACCGTCAAAGGTCGTTGATATCACGCCAGAATCTACAGTTTCAATCCGCGCCCGGTGATTGCTCACCGGGCGACCCCCGGCGCACCATGGCGGCCACGTATTTGCAGCGTTTCAATCCGCGCCCGGTGATTGCTCACCGGGCGACATGGCCAGGAAAGCCATCGAGGACTACATCGAGGGCGTTTCAATCCGCGCCCGGTGATTGCTCACCGGGCGACGCCTTGACCGCGAGCCGACCCGCGATCCACTTGGCGGTTTCAATCCGCGCCCGGTGATTGCTCACCGGGCGACCTGACTGGTGATGCGAGTTTCCGTTCCCCACAGGGTTTCAATCCGCGCCCGGTGATTGCTCACCGGGCGACATCCCTCGGAGGTACTAAAGAGGGATTTTCGTGTTGTTTCAATCCGCGCCCGGTGATTGCTCACCGGGCGACGCTGACTGGTGATGCGAGTTTCCGTTCCCCACAGGGTTTCAATCCGCGCCCGGTGATTGCTCACCGGGCGACTAGATGCTCCGCGTCTTACCCATGCGAGTAGCAAAGTTTCAATCCGCGCCCGGTGATTGCTCACCGGGCGACAACCCTTGCCGGGGACATCGCCAAACTCAAAGAAGTTTCAATCCGCGCCCGGTGATTGCTCACCGGGCGACTCATTCAATCCATTCACCCATTTAACTCATTTAACCAGTTTCAATCCGCGCCCGGTGATTGCTCACCGGGCGACTCCACCGGTGGGTTCATTGGCGAGGGCCGCTGGTTGTTTCAATCCGCGCCCGGTGATTGCTCACCGGGCGACGTTCCTCGATGCTGAAGAAGGGAAAACCTCCAATGTTTCAATCCGCGCCCGGTGATTGCTCACCGGGCGACATCGTACCGGTGTTCGCCGGGAAAGTCCGGAGGTGTTTCAATCCGCGCCCGGTGATTGCTCACCGGGCGACCTTTGACGAACACTTCGGGCGCCGCGCCTCCCCCTGGTTTCAATCCGCGCCCGGTGATTGCTCACCGGGCGACCCCTGAGGTTGGGGTGTCAGATTGGCCCCGCGAGGTTTCAATCCGCGCCCGGTGATTGCTCACCGGGCGACGCCCAGGCCGAACGAGCTCAAGGGCTCACTCACCGGTTTCAATCCGCGCCCGGTGATTGCTCACCGGGCGACTGCGGTCCTTTTTGGGGGCCTGCAGGCAGTGCTTTGAGGGCACCGCAGCGCGAACGTAGTGGACTCGCGAGCATTTGCGCAAGGTCGGCGTGTCAAAGAGCGGCGCAAATGCCTGGAGTTCATATCGGGTGCGGTGACCGCGAATCCTTCCGCGGCGAGCCGGAGCTTGGGGTTCGCGGAGGGGTTTTCACAAGACGAGAGGTTCGGTCAAATCAATGGGCTTGTTCACGCCGTGGTGCTCGGTTTTCTGGACGGCTTTTTCATCGAGGAAATAGAATCGCAGGGAGTCCTTGGCGGGGTCAATCTCGCGCAGGAGCCGGCTCCGCAACTGGACCCATTCGGTTTGGCCGACCTGGCATTCGAAGACGGATTTCTGCACGCGGATACCGTAGTCCTCGCAGGCCTGGGCGACGCGCCGGAGGCGGCGGGCGCCGGCCTTCTCGGCGGTGGCGACATCGTAGGTGACGACGATGAACATGGCTATTTGGGAACGAAGGGGACGTAATCGGTGATGTCGCCGCGGAGCGCGCGCGCCAGAATTCTCGCCTGAACGAACGGGAGTTGCGCGATGCGCAGGCTCTGGTCAAGAAGCGGATGCGCGGTGGCATCCTGCTTGCGCTGCTGGTAGGCGGTGATCACCCGCTTGCGGGCGTCATCGGAAAACTCGACCGCGCCGCCTTCCCGGACGCGGAAGTCTCCGGCACCCAGTTGCTGGCGGTTGATGAGAGTGACGGCCAGGCGGTCGGCCAGCCAGGGCCGGAATTCCTCCATGAGATCGAGCGCGAGCGCGGGCCGGTTGGGGCGTTCGGCGTGCAGGAACCCGACGAACGGGTCGAGCCCAATCGAGGTCAGGGCCGCGATGCAGTCGTGCCGGATCAGCGCATAGAGGAAGCTGAGCAGGCAATTGATGCGGTCGCGCGGCGGACGGCGGGTCCGGCTGGAGAAGGCGAATTGTCCGCGCTGCTGTTTCAGGAGGAGCGAGAAGACGCTGAAATATTTTTGCGACGCGGCGCCTTCGAGGCCGCGGATGAGGTCGAGATCCGCGGCGCCGCGCAGCGCGTGCAGTTGTTCGCCGAGGAACTGGGCGGCCTCCTGCAGCGCTTTCTGCTCGGCGGGATCGTCCGTTTCGCGCGCGGCGCGCAACAGGCTGTTGCGGCTGTTGCTGATTTTGCCGGCGACACACTGGCGGGCGATGGCGCAGCACCTGGGGCGGTCATCCGCGGCGCGGAACTGGGTGCGGCGCAGGGTGACACTGGTGTCGGCAACCCCGGTCATGCGGGCCTGGAGATATCCGAAATCGCTCAGGTAATTCACGGCCACACCATGTTCCCAGCAGAGGTCGAGTGCCGGCGGGCTGACGGTGGTCTGGCCGAAGATGCAGATCGATTCCAGGTGATGAATGGGAATGGAGAGCTTGCGCCAGTCGATGGCGTTCTCGCGCTTGCGCTCGTGCGGCTCGGTGTTGGGCGGGTAGACGGGGACCTCGAGCTGGAGCGTGAGGTGGTCGCGCGCGACGTATGACCCGGGCGTGGTGAGGTAGAGCGTGTTCTGTTGGATTTCGGCCATAGGTCAACTTTAGCTATCGCCAGTTCGTTTCCTTATGTGGACTGTTATAGGTCCGCGCAAAGAAGAAACGACATTCGAGAACACCACAAAGACACCGAGGCGCAAAGAAAGAGGCCGGGTTAATTGCCTTCTCTGTGTCTCCATGCCTCCGGGGTTCACAAGCAACGTGCCGTTTCATTTGTGCGCGGCCATACAGGGCTCAACTTTCGAACAGCGATTGGGCGGCACGCTCGGCGCGGGCCGGGTCCCCGGTCAGCTTCGGGAGGCAGACGCTGAACAGGGAGCATTTCTCACAGGCCTCGCGGTACTGGGCGCGCGGGACGGTTTGGGAGCGCAGCAAGGCGTGAAGCTCCGCGGCGGCCGCGAGGGTGGATTGGCGCAGCCCGGCGGTGAATTCGACTTCGCGCCGCCGCTTGCTGTCGGCGTGGAAGATGGCGCCTTTGGGGACGGTGATGCCGAGCATCTCCTCCAGGCACAGGGCCTGGGCGCAGAGCTGGGCATCGTCGTTCTCCCACTTGCGGCGTTTGCCGAGCTTGAACTCGACCGGCACCAGCGATCCATCGGGGTGCACCTCCACGATGTCGCACTTGCCGTTCAGGCCGAGCCGCTCCGACCAAACGGGCAGCGCCCGCAGCAGGGTGACGCCCTTCACCACTTCGTATCCGGCCAGATCCGTGTGCTCGTGCACAATGTCTCCGCGTATCGTGTGCTCGTTGTCCTCAAAGATGCCCTCGACGTGGATGAGCGCGGCACGGCGCGGGCAGAACAGGAACTGGTTGACGGCGGAGAGCGGGATCGGCTCGCGCTCTCCGCCACAGCCCCGCGGCGCTGGCGGCTGCAGGTTCACGTCAGCCTTGCTTGGGGAGCACCCTCGCTTTGCCGTCTGGTCCGTTCTCGTGATGCAGAACCAACCGGATTCCAGCCGGCAACGGCTGCTTGCATCCGTGTTTATCGTCCGGATCCCAATGGTTGATGACGAGATAATCGCCGAATCTCTGGGGAAACTCCATGCCGTTCGCGAGGCGGACTTCGATGCCTTCAAAAAGCTTGTGGGCGTGGGCGCAGCCGAGGCGGGCTTCCTTCTGGTTCTGCGAAGCATTGTTCGGATGTTGCGTGCCGATGTGTTCGAAGTCGTAAAGGCCGCGCACGATCATTTCCCCGCGGGCAGCGGAGCGGTCGTGCTCGAACATGTGGAGCAGCGCCTGGAAGAGCAGGTCTAGGTCGGCTTGCGTGAAGCCGGTGCGCTCGGCAAAGGCGGGGGAGACGTAGCCTTTGGCGGCATAGAGGGCATAGGGGACGATGTGTTTGTTGCCCATGGTGCGCTCCTTTTTGGCGTCCTCTTCCTTTGTGACAGCGCATCGAGTGATCGTGACCTCCAACGGCGTGATGGGATGGAAAGACTGGCCGAAGGTGAATTGCACCGGGCCGCGGACCTGGCCGAAGGCGGACCCTTTGAGGACATCTTCGCCAGTGGAGAGCACGCCACCAAATGTGCGGACATCATAGAACTCGCGGCAAAGCCAGTTTTTAGCCGCTTCCGCCTTCTTGGCGTCGGGCGCGTCTTTGGGAAGCGTGTCCACAGCGGCTTTGATGCCTCGTTTCTGCTCGGTTTCGATCACCGCACCCTGTTTGATGAGGATGTTGAAGCCGTTCGCGGTGTCACTCTCACGCGAGGGCGGGAACAGTTCGACAAAGTTTCGGATTTTGCGTTTGAGGCACACGTCGGAGACGATGCCGCGATTCGTGTTGGGATCGAGGCGTGGCAGGTTGCCGGCGTCGGGGTCGCCGTTGGGATTGCCGTTGGTGACTTCAAACAGGAGCAGGAAGTCGTGTCGGTTTGTGAGGATGTTGGTGTTCATGGTCATGTTCATTCCTTTTGTGAGAGTCTGGTTATTCGGCCGGGGATTTGGTTTTGTCGGATTTGGCGTTCTGGCGAGCGGCGTCGTCTTCGGCGGCTTGTTGATAGAAGCCCAGAGCAAACCGGCCCTGGGCCCGGAGATCAAGGGTGCGGGGGAAGACCGGTGATTGGCCGGGTTGGCCTGGCTTGAAAAGAGTCAGGATGCCTTGGATTTGCTGCTGCAAGAACCGCTCATGCCCTGCGAAGCGTTCGGACTTGGAGATCTTATTCAGGTGATGCCGATTTAGTCGCAACAGGAGTGGGAAAACACTGGCGGGTGAGACGGAAGCGGTGCCGAAGTAGCGTTCGGCCACGCCCGCGCCCTCCAGTTTGTAGTCGTGTGCCTTGTCCTGTGCGGCGGCGAGCACAGCGAGGAGACGACCACAATTATAGGCCGGGTCGTCAGTGTCAGCAGTGAGTTTGGGTCTGATTTCCATGGTGTTGTTGTTGCGATTGCG
>Ga0073934_10010234_pt1 | contig 11718 bp, 12 predicted proteins | sample LarsenN4metaG_FD_76834 | JGI IMG/M metagenome (GOLD analysis project Ga0073934, IMG submission 76834) | Hot spring sediment bacterial and archeal communities from British Columbia, Canada, to study Microbial Dark Matter (Phase II) - Larsen... ... | reverse complement strand
CTTCAACGACGCCGTGTTCGAGGCCGTCTACATCAAGGACCGAAGGATCGGCCAGGCGAAGTTCTCCGAGGTCTTCGCGCCGCTCTTCTCTCGCCCGAGTTCGAATAAGGCCCTGAAAGTGGACCCAAGGGGATTCGAACCCCTGACCTCATGGCTGCCAGCCATGCGCTCTACCAGCTGAGCTATGGGCCCGAGCGGCAGTCAGTCTAGCGAACCGGCCGCGGCCTGCTCGTGCTCGTTCCAGCGGACCCGAGGGGCGTCCCGCCAGAGGCGCTCGAGGTCGTAGTACTCGCGCTCTTCCTCGGCGAACGCGTGCACGACCACATCGACGTAGTCCAGGAGCACCCACCGAGCCTCGGTCTCACCCTCCCGCCGGACGGGGCGCTGACCGATCTTCCGCAGGGCCTTCTCGACCTCCTCGACGATCGTCCGCACCTGGCGCTCGGTGGACCCGGAGCAGATCACGAAGTAGTCGGTGATCACGATCAGCTCGCGCACGTCGAGGATCGTGACGTCGGCGGCCTGCTTGTCCGCCGCGGCCCTGGCGGCGGCCACGGCGACGCTGCGGCTCTCCCCGGAGCCCGTTCCGCTACCCGGCACGCCGTCCTTCGCCCGTGCTCACCCGCCGAAGTCCCTGCCCACCACGATCGTCACGGGAGCGATCCCCGATGAGACCGAGACGGACACGCTCCCCACACCCAGCAAGTCTCGCACACGATCGCCGAGCGCGACGTCGTCGGCCGAGCCGACCACCACCAGGGTCTCCTCGTGGTCGAAGGCCGAGGCGTTCTCGTTCACCACGATCCGGAACCCCCCCGGCACGATCCTCTCCGCCACGAGCTCGCCGATCCCGGGCTCGCCGCTCCCGTTCAGCACGATCACGGGCACGACCTCGCGGTCCGGTCCCCCGAACGCCTCCACCACCACGGCCCGGACCTCCTGCGGGCCGACCCGGAAGATCCCCTCGGCCACCTCCTCGGACGGCAGCACCCGGACGTCCGCGCCGGCCGACGCGGTGAGCGCCTCGACGACCTCGGGCGCGCTGTCGGCCGCCGCCAGGTCCTCCTGCTCCCATCCCGGGGCAGCGGCGAGCAGCCCCCCCAGCACCAGCGCGAACGCCGAGGCGCCCCCCTCGCCGGACTCCTCGAGGAAGGTCAGCACCGCCCGGCCGTTCAGGCGCGACCCGCCGACGTCGATCCCGCCGACCCGGTCCACCAGGGCGGCGAGCCCGCTGCCCGGGATCGTGACGTGGTGGTCGACCCAGACGCCGAGCAGGTTGGCGATGGTCGTGGCCGCTTGTCGAGGCTCGAGCCCCAGCGCCTCGCCGACGGTGCCATCACCCTGGCCGGGGAGCAACACCGAGAGCTCCGTGGGGACCACGATCGCGCCGTGGCGCCTCTGCCCCGTCGACCCGACCACGGCGGCGAACGGACCTCCCTCCGCCTCGAGGACGACCAGGACGAGGTTCGGCCGGGTCGGGGGCTCGGCTCGGGCCGGCTCCTCCTGGCGCTGTCCGGCCAGGACCACCGCCGTCGCGGCCGCGGCCACCGCGATCGCGAGGACCCCCGCGAGCCACCCCGTGCGGCTCACCGGTAGATCCCGGCCTTCTCGATGTAGCTCTTCACGCCCTCAGGCACGAGGTAACGGATGGGGCGGCCCTCGCGCACCCGCCGCCGGATGTCCGTGGAGCTGATCGCGAGCGCCGGGACGTTCATCACGCTCACGTTCGGGTGCCGGGTCGAGGCCGTGGCATCGAACCGCGCGAGGTCGTAGCCGGGGCGCGTCGCGGCGATGAAGTGCGCGTGCGAGAGCACCTCGTCGGGGTCCTTCCACTCGAAGATCTCGAGCATCGCGTCGGCGCCGGTGATGAAGTAGAGCTCGGCGTCGGGGTTCTCGGTCCCGAGCGCACGGAGCGTGTCGACCGTGTAGGTCGGGCCGTCCCGGTCGATCTCGATCCGCGACACGGTGAACCGCGGGTTCGAGGCCGTCGCGATCACGGTCATCAGGTACCGGTCCTCGGCGGGCGAGACGTCCCTGCCCTCCTTCATCCACGGCTGTCCCGTCGGCACGAAGATGACCTCGTCGAGCCCGAACTGGACGAGGGCCTCCTCGGCCGTCACGAGGTGCCCGTGGTGGATCGGGTCGAAGGTTCCGCCCATGACGCCCAGGCGACGTCCCACGCCCGGAATCCTACGGCCGCCTCCGGCGCGGTCGGGGATTTCCTGGGCCCCGCCGCCCCCGGGGACCCGGCCTCACATCGAGCCACCGATCTCCTCGCCGGGGAGGAACTCGAAGGCGACCGACCCGATCACCACCTCGTCGCCGCGGCGGGCGCCGGCGGCGGCGAGCTGGCGCTCGACGCCCTCGCGGACGAGCCGTCGCTGGAGCCTCGCCAGGGCCTCGGGGTCCTCCAGGTCGGTCTCGGCCACCCAGCGCTCGACGCCGCGGCCGACCACACGGAACCGCTCCCCCTCGCGCCGGACCACGAACCCGGGCCGGGCTGGTCGAAGCACGACGTAGGGCCGCCGCTCCTCGGCCGCCGCCTCGGTCTCGCGCGCGAGCTCGGCCAGCCGGTCGCGGAGCTGCTCGAGGCCCTCGCCCGTCACTGCCGATACCACCATCGCTCCCTCGCCGAGCGCGTCGGCGACCCTCCGCGGGTCGGGGACCAGGTCCGCCTTCGTCGCGACGACCACCGAGGGTCGCCGCAGGAGCTCGGGGTCGAAGGCGTCCAGCTCCCGTCTCAGCGTGGCCAGGTCGGCGGCGGGGTCCTGGGCCGACAGGTCGACGGCCAGCACGAGCGCGCGGCACCGGCTGACGTGACGCAGGAACCGGTGTCCGAGACCTCGCCCCTTGCTGGCGCCCTCGATCAGCCCCGGAACGTCTGCGACGACGAACCGCCGATCGTCGCCCTCGCTCACGCCGAGGTTCGGCGTGAGGGTGGTGAACGGGTAGTCGGCGATCTTCGGTCGCGCCGCGGTGAGCCGCGACAGCAGCGTCGACTTCCCGGCGTTCGGCAGCCCCACGAGGCCGACGTCGGCGACCAGGCGCAGCTCGACGGCCAGCCGCCGCTCCTGGCCCGGCTCGCCGGCCTCGGCGACCCTCGGGACCCGGTTCCGGGGCGAGGCCAGCGACGCGTTCCCTCTCCCGCCCCTGCCCCCCCGGGCCACCACGGCCCTGGCGCCCTCCCCGACCAGGTCGGCGACGAGGCCATCCTCGTCCTCTACCCTCGTCCCGTCGGGCACGGGGATCACGAGATCGGCCCCGTCGGCGCCCGTCCGCCGGCCGGACCGCCCGGGCTTGCCGGCCTCGGCCCGCAGGTGCGGGTGATCGGCCAGCCACGAGAGGTCGCGGACGCCCGGCGAGACCTCGAACACGACGTCGCCGCCGTCGCCACCGTCGCCACCGTCGGGACCGCCCTTCGGCTTGAAGGGCTCGCGCAGCAGCGACGCCGAGCCGTCGCCGCCGCGCCCGGCCCTGGCGATCACGGTCACCTCATCGACGAAGCCCATCGGATGGATTGTTGCCGGTTCCCCGGCCGCGGCATCATGGTCCCATGCCGCATCCCGCGACGGTCTGGGCCGTCGAGCTCACCCTCGATGCCCCACTCGAGGAGGTCAAGGGCTTGCTCACGCTCGAGCCGGACGCCCTGGTGTTCACCCCGAACGACGTGAACCGGGCCGAGCGCCGGCTCTCCCTCTCGGGCCTGATCAAGGTTCATCGGCTGCGGGGTTCACCGGTCCTCATGGTCGTCCGCGAGGAGGGGCGGATGCACGCCCGGACCGCCTTCTACTTCGTCCAGCCGCCCCCGCTCGATCGACCCGAGGCCCAGGCCAGGCCCGGGTTCCTCGGAATCCAGCGCAACGTCCAGCGTAAGGCCCGGCGGCAGAACCTCGGCTACCTGGGCGCGTGGAACCGCGAGAAGCGGTTCGTGGTCCGGGAGTGGGAACGTGCGATCCGCACGGCCCTCGCGTCCGTCCGCGGCTAGCCGGACTCGATCGAGGCGAAGCGGCGGCCGCGGGACCCGTGGAAGCGCACGGTCCCGCTCACACGCGCGAACAGCGTGTCGTCGCCGCCTTTGCCCACGCCGCGCCCCGGATGGATCCGGGTCCCGCGCTGGCGCACGATGATCGAACCGGCGGTCACCTCCTGACCGCCGAACGCCTTGACGCCGAGCCGCTTGGACCCGGAGTCCCGCCCGTTCCGAGACGAGCCGCCGCCCTTCTTGTGTGCCATCGCGCGTTCGAGCGTACCAGACGGGGTACGTCGGCCCGCCTACTCCTGCGCCGCCTCCACGGGCGCCTCGCTGGCCTCCTCCGTCTCCTTCGCCGGTGGCTTCCTCGCGGCGGGAAGCTTCACCTCGGCGATCTCCAGCAGGGTCATGAGCTGGCGATGCCCCTGCCGCCGGGCGTAGCCGGACTTGTTCTTGTACTTGAAGACGTGGACCTTGTCGCCCTTCTGCTCCCCGAGGAGCCTCGCCGTGACGACCGCGCGCTGGGCCTCCTTGCCCACGTGGGTCTTGCCGTCGTCGTCCACGACCAGGAGCGGGTGGAACGTGACCGTGTCGCCCTCGCCGTGCAGGTACTCCACCTCGATGACGTCGCCGGGCTTGACCTTCTGCTGCTTGCCGCCCGTCCTGATGACCGCGTACATGGAAGGAACCTCCTCCCGCGGGGGCCGTCGATCCGCGCACGGACCCCGCGCCCTCATCCGATAGGTCAACCCACGTCGTAGGTGAGGAGCAGCCCCCGACCCTCGCAGGTGGGACACGTCTCCGAGAACGACTCCAAGAGTCCACCAGAGACCCGCTTGCGCGTCACCTCCAGGAGCCCGAGCGGGCTGATGTCGAAGACCTGGGCTCGCGACTTGTCGTGGGCGAGCGCCTCCCTCATGGCGTCGATGACCTTCTGCTTGTTCTGCTCGAGCAGCATGTCGATGAAGTCGATGACGATCATCCCTCCGATGTCCCGCAGCCGGAGCTGGCGGGCGATCTCGCGAGCGGCCTCGACGTTGGTGTTCACCACCGTCTCCTCGAGATTGGTCTTGCCGACCGCCTTGCCCGTGTTCACGTCGATCACGGTGAGGGCCTCGGTCCGGTCGATCACGATGTACCCGCCCGAGGGCAGCCAGACCTTGCGGTCCAGGCCCTTGTGGATCTGCTCGACGATGTGGAACTCCTCGAACGCGGGGAGCTTCCCGTCGTGCAGGCGGACCTTTGCCAGCAGGTCCGGCGCGACGTCACGTAGGTAGTCGGTCACCATCCCGTAGACCCGCGGCGAATCGGTCACGAGCTCCCGGTACTCCTCGTCGGTGAACAGGTCTCGCACCACGCGGACCGTGAGCTCGGGCTCCTCGTAGACGGCCGCCGGCGCCTTGGCTCGCTTCGCCTTCTTCTCGATCGCCGCCCACTCTTGGAGCAACCGCTGCAGATCGGCCTCCAGGGCCTCCGCCGAGGCGCCTTCGGCCGCCGTTCGGACGATCAGCCCGTGCTGGTCCGGTCTGATCTTCCGGTAGATCGCCTTCAGCCGCCGCCGCTCCGCGTCGGGCAGGCGCCGGCTGATGCCGGTCACGTTCGAGTTCGGCGCCAGCACCAGGTAGCGACCGGGCAGCGAGATCTGGGCGGTGAGTCGCGCGCCCTTGCCGCCGATGGGGTCCTTCGTCACCTGGACGAGCACGGACTGGCCGCTCTTCAGGACCCTCTCGATCCGGGGCGGCGCGCCATCGAGGTCCTCGGGGGACCAGTTGACCTCGCCCGCGTACAGGACCGCGTTGCGGCCGCGGCCGATGTCGACGAACGCCGCCTCCATCCCCGGCAGGACGTTCTGCACGCGGCCGAGGTAGACGTTGCCGACCATCGACCGGGCTCCTGCCCTCGTGACGTAGTGCTGGACGAGCTCGCCGCCTTCCAGCACCGCGATCTGGTCCCGCTCGCCGTGCTCGGTGATGACCATCAGCTTGTCGGTGACACGCGCCACCGGGACGACGGGCACGTCTCGCCGGCGACGGACCTGCCGGCTCTGGCGCTGTCGGCGCAGCCGGGTGGAGGTCGGTTGCTCCGGCTCCGCGGCCGCGGTCGCGGCCGCCCTGGCCTTGGCCCGAGCCGGGGGCTTGGCCGGCTTCTCCGCCTCGGCCTTCGCCTTCGGCCGTGTCCGGGCCGGCTCCGCCTTGGCCGTCCTGGCGGCCCCGGCGGACGCTCGACGGCGCTTCGTGGGCTCCGCCTCGGCCTCGGCGGCCTCCTGCTCGGCCGGCTGCTCCGTCGCGGCCTCCTCGCCGGTGGCGAGCCTCTTCGCGGCTCCCCCGCGCCCACGGCCGCCCCGGCGCCGTCGACGCTTCGCGGGTGCCGCGGTGGCCTCCCCGGACGCTTCCTCGGATCCGGTCACCGCGTCCGCGCGGGTCTCCTCCCGCTCGGCGAGCTGCCCGGTCTCCGCCTCCTCGCCCGTAGCGGTGGGCGTCCTCGTTCCTCGCCCGCGGCCGCCGCGGCGGCGGCGCCTCGCCGACGTCGTTGACCGTCCCCCCTCGTCGGGGGACACCGCGATCCGGGCCGTCTCGCCCGGCTGGGCGTCGAGATCGACCTCTGGACCCTCCGGCGCGCTCTCCGCCTCACCGGCCGCCTGCGACCTCTGAGCGGCCGAGGGCCGTCTCCTCCCGCGTCCGCCGCGGCGCGTGCGCTTCCGCGGCCCGCCTTCCCGTGCCTCCCCGCCCTCGACCCGGTCGGTCGGTGCCTGGGGCGACGTGGTGCGTTCGTCCACCTCCACGGTGATCCCGTCGGTCATGCTCGCTCCCTTCGTGCGTACCGAGGAGGAGGCATGGGGAACCCCGGGCGTCTCGGACGACGCTCCCGGAACGCGGCGGCGGCGGCCGCGCGGCGTCTCGGGGTCGTCCTGCTCGTCTTCGGTACGCGGGGGCACGGCGACCTGCTGGTCGCCGGGCCCCTGCGCCTCATCGCGCACGCGGAAAACCCTGTCCCCGGCGGGCCGGCCGGCCGCGGCCATCCGGGCGGTCACCCGGCGCCGGCGGGGCCCGGGCCTCGCCTCCTCAGACCTCGCCGGACTCCTCGCAGCCCCGTGGCCGCGCGCCCGGCGGGCAAACCTGCACCCAGCATAGGCGATTCGGGGACCGGCGAGCGCCAAGCCCTCGGAACTTCCCGGACGGCGGCCCGGACGGCGGGCTAGCCAATCCCGGCTAGTCGCCTGTCGGCTCGGGTCCCGGACGCGAACCCGGCAGGCGCCTGATACCGGCGCCCCTGCCCCGCTGGGACACTTGCGGCATGGAGGCCATCCTCCCGCGTGCGCCCACGCAGGCGCGCCGGATCCGCGTCCTGGTGGTAGACGACAACGCGGGGTTCCGCGAGTCACTCCTGGCGCTGCTCGACGCCGGCGACCTCGTGGTGATCGGCGAGGCGCACTCGGGACTCCAGGCGCTCGAGATGGTTCCACGGCTCTCGCCGGACGTCGTGCTGATGGACGTCCGGATGCCGGAGATGGACGGCATCGAGACCACCAGGGTGCTCAAGCAGCGGTTCCCGGGCGTCGGCGTCGTCGCCCTGTCCGGCCATGAGGACCAGGACATCGTCCGTGACATGCTCGTCGCGGGCGCCTCCGGCTACGTCCTGAAGGACTCCGACGGCGACGACATCCTCAACGCCGTCATGCTCGCGGCCTCTGGCGGGGCGGTCCTTTCGCCCCAGGTGACGCCGCGCGTGATCGAGGAGCTCACCGAGGCCCTGGACCGGGAGCGGCGTCGGACCCGGGAGCTCGAGGCGGCGCAGGAGGCACTGGTCGAGCGCTCGGCGCGTCGCCAGGAGCTGATCGCTCGTCTCTCGCACGAGCTCCGGACGCCGGTGACCGTGATCCTCGGGGTCGCCCAGACCCTGGAGAAGGGCAGCGCGACGCCGAACCAGCGGGCCGAGCTCCTGGAGCGGTTGGTGGCGCGGGCCAAGGACATGGCCCGCCTGGTCGAGCGATTCGAGCTTACCGTGGACGCGGCGCTCACCGAGCAGGTCGACGTCGCCGAGGTGGCCCGGAAGATCGCGGCCGGCGACCCGAGGGTGAGCGTCGAGGTGGAGGGCACCCTTCCGCCGGCGCACCTGAACCGCACGGTCGCCCTCCGCGTGCTCGAGGAGCTGGTCGACAACGCGCTGCGGTTCTCCCCGGCCGGCTCGCCGGTCGAGGTCCGCGTCGGGCTCGGGCAGGGCGAGCTCCAGGTCCGCGTGACCGACCGGGGCCCGGGGATCAAGGCGCAGGACGCCGAGCGCATCTTCGGGCCGCTCGAGCAGCTCGAGCACCTGAACGTCCGGGTCCACCAGGGGGCGGGGATGGGACTGGCCCTGGCCAGGACCGCCGCGCGGGCGATGGACGGAGACGTGGTCCTGGAGGCCTCGGACCCCGAGGGCTCGACGTTCCTGTGGACGATCGCGCTGGAGGACTGAGCTCCGCTCAGGTGAAGCGGCGCATGTGGACGTTCAAGAGCAGCCCGACCGCGGCGCAGTTCGTGAGCAGGGAGCTCCCGCCGTAGGAGACGAACGGGAGCGGGATCCCGGTGATCGGCATGATCCCGATCGTCATCCCCACGTTCACGAACATCTGGAGCGCCAGCATCGAGGCCACGCCCGCGGCGAGGTACGTGCCGAACGGGTCCTTCGACAGGAGCGCGATCCGGAAGGCCCGCCACAGCAGGAGCGCGTACAGCCCGAGCATCGCGGCGCCGCCGAGGAAGCCGAACTCCTCCCCGATCACGGTGAAGATGAAGTCCGTGTGCTGCTCGGGGACGAAGTCCAGGTTGGTCTGCGTCCCCTGCAGGTACCCGAGGCCGAAGACGCCGCCCGAGCCGATCGCGATCTCCGCCTGCGTCCGGTTGTAGCCGCTGCGCTGCGGGTCGTTCGCGGGGTCCAGGAAGCTGGTGAGGCGCGCCACCTGGTACTCCTTCACCAGGCCCACCTGGAAGCCGGCGAAGATGAGCACGACGGCCGTGAGGGCGAGGACGCCAAGGTACTTGGCCCTCGTCCCGGCGACCACGAGGATGCCCACGAGGATCGCCGCGAAGACGATCGAGGTCCCGAGGTCCGGCTGCAGGAAGACGAGGAGCCCCGGGACGGCCGCGAGCCCGGCGGCGCGGAAGACGTCCCGCAGGGTGAGCTCGGCGCGGATCTCGGACAGGAACGCCGCGAGCATCGCGATCAAGGCGAGCTTGGCCAGCTCGGAGGGCGCCAGCTGGAACCCGAGGAGCTCGAACCAGCGCTGGGACCCCTTGACGGAGGTCCCGAGCGGCGTCCGCACGAGGACCAGCAGCACGAGCGACGAGACGTACACGAGCCCCGCGTAGACCTTGACCAGGCGGTAGTCGAAGCTCGCGGCCAGCAGGACGACGACCCCGCCGACCGCGAGGAACGTGAGCTGCCGCTTCACGAACCGGCCCGGGTCACCCCCGATCGCGGCCAGGGACTGGTGCGTGGCCGAGTAGATCGCGAACAGCCCGATCACCGCGAGCACGGCGGCTGCCAGGAGCAGGATGGGGTCCAGGTGCCGGATCGGTCGCCGTTCGGCGGGGTAGGTCTTGCCGGCGACGAGATCCATCAGTCGGTCCCCGCCACCTCGACGAACTGGGAGAACCCGAGCCCGTAGATGCCCTCGATGATGTACCGGGCGATCGGCGCCGCGGTGGTGGAGCCGTGGCCGCCCTGCTCGACGAGCACCACCACCACGTGCTGCTCGCCCCCGGCCTCCGTCATGGCCGCGAACCACGAGTAGTCCTGGCGAGGCTCGACCTCCGCGGTCCCGGTCTTGCCGGCGATCCACACCGTCCCGAACGGGAACCCGGCGAACGCCCCGGCCGCCGTTCCGCTGCGCACGGTCTCGGTCAGGGCCTCCCGGACGTAGGTCAGATACGCGCCGTCGAACGGCAGCTTCTTGCCGCACCTGGCGCGGTAGCGGCGGACCTCCTCGCCGTTCGGGTCCGTCACCCGGTCCAGGACGTGGGGGACGCACATCTTCCCGTCGTTCTGCAGCGCCGCGTACGCGGCGGCGAGCTGCAACGGGGTGGCCAGCGTGTCACCCTGGCCGATCGTCATCAGCACGAAGTCGCCCGGGAACCAGTCGCCGTCGGGGAAGGACCTCGGGTACCGCTCGTGGATCTCGCGTTTCCACGTCGAGTCGGGCACGCGACCGTCCTCTTCCCCCGGCAGGTCGACCCTCGTGAGGGAGCCGAAGCCCATCGAGCGCAGGTCCCGCTGGAGCGGCTCGCGGGCGGGTTCGTCGTCGTTGCCCTCGATCCCGTCGGCCCACGGTGGCGGGTAGAACAGGCGCCAGTACTCGTAGCCCATCGGGTAGAAGACCGTGTCGCACGACCTGGACAGCGCGGTCGCCAGGCTCATGTACCCGAGGTTGGCCGAGGTCCAGTTGTTGAACACGTATCGGACCGCGTCCGGGTTGTCCTCGTCGAAGGGCGCCGTCCACGACGGCGGACACGCGTACCCGCGATCGACGCTCACGATCCCGCGCCGCAGCGCGGACAGCGCGATCCACGGCTTGTAGGTGGAGCCCGGCGGGTACTGCCCGGCGATCGCGCGGTTCAGCAGCGGGAAGGCGTGCGAGGCTCCGAACCTGCGGTCGTACTCCTCCTGCGAGAGGCTCCGGGTGAAGACCGACGGCTGGAAGCTCGGGACCGAGGCCATCGCCTCGATCCGGCCGGTCTCGGGCTCCATCACGACGACGGCGCCCGCGTTCGCGGCGAGCGCCCGCCCGGTGTTCGGGTCGAACACGCTCCTCGCGTGCCGCATCCCGAGACGCAGGCTCTCCTCGGCCAGGGCCTGGATCCCGGCGTCGATCGTGAGGGTGAGGTCGTTGCCCGTGAGGACCTCCTGGCGCCCGATCTCGCCGAGGTTGTCCCCCTGCGAGTTCACGCGGTACTTCACGATCCCGTCGACCCCGACAAGGTCGTGCTCGTAGATCGACTCCACCCCGGCCACGCCGACGAGGTCGCCGGCCTCGTACCCGGCGAACGCGGGATCGGCCAGACGCTCCTTGGAGATCTGCCCGAGGTACCCGAGCACGTGCGCCGCCAGGCCGCCGAACGGGTACTCGCGCACCGGCGCCTTCACCACCTCGACGCCGGGGAACTCCCAGCGGTGCTCCATGATGTAGAAGACGACCTTCTCCGGGATGTCGATCGCCACCGGGATCGGCGTGAAGGCGTAGTAGCGCGGGTCGTCCAGCCGAGCGCCCAGCTCGGAGGCCGGCACGTCGAGCAGCTGCGACAGGCGGTACAGGACGTCCTCCGTCCGCTCCCCGGCCTCCCGTCGGTTCACGGTGAGCACGAGGCTCGGGCGGTTCTGGACGAGGACCCGCCCGGTCGCGTCCAGGATCCGCCCTCTGGGCGCGGGGATCTCGACCAGCCGGACCGCGTTGCTCGTCGAGCGCTCCCGGTACTCCTCGGCCGCGAGCACCTGGAGGAACCACAGCCGCGTCGTGAGCGCGGCGAACATCGCCACGACGAGCATCGCCAGGACCTTGACCCGCAGGCCGACCTTGCCCTCGGTCACGGCCGGTCCCCCGACACCCCGCCGATCACCACCGCACGATCTTGCGCGACCGGGTGCTCTCGGCCGCCCGCCGCAGGAGCGGGAACAGGAGCGGGGTCAGGATGGCGTTGTAGAGGGCCGAGAGCGCGGCGACCCGGAGGAGATACAGCCACGACGTGCCGAGCTGCCCGAGCAGGAACGACACG
>Ga0073934_10010233_pt1 | contig 11719 bp, 11 predicted proteins | sample LarsenN4metaG_FD_76834 | JGI IMG/M metagenome (GOLD analysis project Ga0073934, IMG submission 76834) | Hot spring sediment bacterial and archeal communities from British Columbia, Canada, to study Microbial Dark Matter (Phase II) - Larsen... ... | reverse complement strand
TCATCCAACGGTTTTTCGGGAGTGTCTCATGACTACCATCGATCTGACAGTTGACAAATCCCGCCGCGCGCGTGCCATCCAACGCGCCAAAGACCGCAATATCGTCATTCCCACGTATGCCCAAATGAAAGATCCCGCGAAGATACCCGCAAAAGTTAAGGATGAACTTAAAGGTATCGGATTGTGGGACATCCACCCGCGCAACCTTTTCCGCATCAACTGGCACAACCAGCCCACCGCTTCCGGCGGGACGTTCGGCGGAGTCAACTTCCTCGAACTTCCCTCCTCGTTGACCGGCGTTCCCGCGCGCATCATTGCCATCGTCGGAAAATGGTTCCCGACCGGCGCGCACAAAGTCGGCGCCGCGTTCAGCTGTTTGGTGCCGCGCCTGGTTACAGGTCAGTTCGACCCGACGACGCAAAAAGCGGTCTGGCCCTCCACTGGCAATTACTGCCGCGGCGGTGCATACGACTCGGCACTGCTGGCCTGCGATTCGATCGCGATCTTGCCCGAGGGCATGTCGAAGGAACGCTTCGAATGGCTGGCGAAAGTCGCGGGTGAGACGATCAAAACTCCGGGTTCCGAATCGAACGTCAAGGAAATCTTCGATAAATGCTGGGAGCTGAGAAAATCAGGCCAGGACCTGATGATCTTCAACCAGTTCGAAGAGTTCGGCAACTACCTCTGGCACTTCGAAGTGACCGGCCACGCGATGGAAGAGGTGCTCAAGCAGGTCATGGGTCCGAACGATCGTTATCGCGGCATGGCCTCTGCAACGGGTTCCGCGGGAACGATTGCCAGCGGCGATTACATGAAGAAACTCTTCCCCGATAGCAAGATCGTCGCCAGTGAAGCGCTCCAGTGTCCCACTCTCCTCGAAAACGGATTCGGTTCGCACCGCATCGAGGGTATCGGCGATAAGCACGTGCCATGGATCCACAACAGCAAGAACACGGATGTCGTAGTCGCGATTGACGATAACGCGGTGGTCAACATCTCCCGCCTCTTCAATGAAGAGACCGGGCGCGCCTATCTGGTCGAGAAGGGCGTCCCCGAAGGCATCGTGAACCAATTGGATCTGATGGGCTTCTCCGGCATATCCAATGTTCTCTCCTGCATCAAAGCTGCCAAGTACTATGAGATGACCGAGAACGACATCATGATCACGGTGCTCACCGACTCGATGGAACTCTATCGCTCACGTCTCCATGAAATGCACCAGGAATTTGGTCAATATACCGAAAGGGATGCTGCCGCCGATTTCGCTCGCTATCTGCACGGGCAGTCCACCGACAATATGCTGGAGCTGCGCTACACCGATCGCCGCCGCATCCACAACTTGAAATACTACACTTGGGTCGAACAGCAGGGCCGCACCTACGAAGAAATTCAGGCCCAATGGTATGACCCGAATTACTGGACCGATGTTCAGAAACAGGCGGATGAGATCGATGAGTTGATTGTCGAATTCAACAAGGAAGTTGGATTGAACTAACTCGGTTCGGAGTCCAATTTGGAAAAATAGGAAAGGCTGGCGGTATTCTCGTCAGCCTTTTTATGTCGAACATCTCGTCACAGTAAAGAAACAGTATATGCAAAAACTTTGCGGAGGCTGTGTAAACAATATTCTTGTTGCAACAAACCTCTAGTCCAATTTGTTCAATGAAGGTAAGAACAAGATCATAAGGCAACCGGCGCGCGCTCGAATATCTCATCAATTTTCTTCATTTGTTCCTTACTCAACAGACCGAACTCCATCGCCTGAATGTTTTCCTTCACTTGCGCAACAGTTTTGAAGCCGGGAATGGGAATGGTCCGATCGCTGCGTGTCCAGATCCAGGCTAAGGCAATCTGAGCCTGGGTGCGTGGGTCGCCCACCTCAGCGAAAAACTTTCGAACCGCCTCGATCCGCTGGCGACGCTGAGTTGGCCAATCCCCTTGCAGATCCCAAGTGCGCCGCCAGTCATCGTCTGGAAATTTCGTATCGCTGTTGAATTTGCCCGTCATATTGCCGCTGCCGAGGGGAGACCGAACAATACTGGCCTGATCGTACTGATCACAGATGGCTAACGTTTCAGGCATGTCCGTCCCCATATTCATCCAATGCTGGATTGCCGTGCAATGTCCACCTTGTGCGAAGACCTGCGCCCCTTCGGGATTAATCGTGCTCCAGCCATACCAGCGGATCTTGCCTTCCTCGACTAGTTTTTCGAGGAAGGCATATACTTCCGCAGCCTTTTCCGAATCATAATCATCCTTATGAAATTGGTAGAGGTCAATGTAGTCCGTTTTCAAACGGCGCAGGCTATCCTCGCATTCTTGGCGAATACGGCTTACTACATGCTCGTCGTTCCGAGTGACGATACGTTGCTCTTCGTCGATAACATAACCGAATTTCGTCGCCAGGATGACTTTGTCACGCCGGCCGGCGATGGCTTGACCGAGCACTTGCTCGCTGTGGCCACAGCCATAGTTAGCAGCCGTGTCAAAGAAATTGATCCCGGCATCAAGCGCATAATGGATAGCGCGGATTGAATCAGCATCGTCTACCTGGCCCCAGCCAGCGGACTCGTTATTGTACTTCCATGGTCCGCCCATGGCCCAACATCCTAAACCCATCGCGCTTACCTCAATATTACTACGCCCTAAACGTCGTTTGAACATCATGATTCTCCTTCACAGAGCCATTATCAGCACAAAGCTTTTTGTCTCTCGTATGACCTGATGCCGACCGTTGGGCGGCATTGCTCCTTCATATGTCCTGGCGGTCCATCAGTCTAGCCAAGTAACGATCAAAAGTCGATGGAGTGATCAACCTGAGCCACAGTCCCACTCTATTGATGGATGGGATGACGATTTCCCATTTCCGCTGAGCCGCAGCTTTCACGATCAAGTGTGCACTCTTCTCAACCGACATGACTCCACGACTCACTTTGCAACTGCGAGTTGCCACAAAGCCTGGATAGACCATCGTCACACTGACCTGACAATCCGATAATTCTGCGCGCAGCGAATCAAAAAAGCCGGCCATGGCGTGTTTACTCGCCGCATAGCCGCTCACCTTTGGCAATCCCCATTTGCCGGAGGTGCTGGAGATACCTACGATTCGACCGTGAGTTTGCTTGAGGCGAGGCATAATGGGTGCAATACACGCTGCCTAGATAGTTCACACGCATGATTTGCTCTATTAAATCAATGTCTGGTATTTCGTTGAATCTGCATCGCATCCCGATGCCGGCACCGTTGACTAGAGTATCAATTCGTCCGTACGTCACAAGTGTCTGCTTAATCAGTTTCGCGCATTGATATCGTTCAGTCACATCTGTGGGAACGGCCAGGGCTTTCCCACCTTGCCGGCGGCATTCAGCAGCAACATTTTCCAACTTCTCTGGGTTACGCGCAGCCAGGGCAAGCCACGCTCCTTGGTCAGCCAGTTGAAGGGCTAATGCGCGACCAGTTCCAGTCGATGCGCCCGTGATAACGACTACATTCTCCAGGAAAGAAGCGTTCTTCGTGATCAATGCAACTTTCATGGTTTAGCTGTCTAATCGTTTGTATTTGCAGAGAACCTTGTAATAGGATGTCGATTCAGTTTTCTGATGCAGAGACTGCGGCCCGCCCCGGCGAAACGCTTCGAATTGCTTCCAAGTCTGTGATGGTTTCCTGAACCTTTTCAGCAACTTTTGCCGCGATCTCTCGGCACCTCCTCACACAATCGCTTTTGATGTATGTACTTACTCCCGACTGAGTAGAAAAATCACAATCCGTGATTGCCTGGCACTGGGTGCTGCCGAATTCTTGCCTGAACCACTTTGACAGCCGGTATCCAGCATTCATGGGTCGATTGAATTTGTTGATCTTTTCATCGAAGGCATTGCGGCCGAATGTCATCCTAAAGAGCAGTCGAATGACCCGAGGAGGACTGTTCTCGATTTCACCAGTGCGAAAGCCCACAGCCATGACGCCTGCAGCAAAGGCACTGCAAGTCATGCCCATGCACAACGTCCCGCCCATGAAAGCGGAAACTGCATCGTACAGCTCCTGGTGCTCTGGGGTCGTGTACTGGAGATGCCTCAACACTGCTTGAGCGCAGTGAAAGTTTTCTGCGGCCCAATGCGAGTAAATGCGGCGATAGGATTCCCTTGTTTCTGGTGGGATGGCAACCCGGTTGTTATTTGCAGTGGACGCTAAAAAGAGCTGCGGTGAAAGACAGACCGGCCGAATGCAATGTTTTGGAAATCGGTCATTCCCGCGAATCCGTTTGCATAGAAGGGTTTTGTGACAGGCGACAAAATGCCGGCAAAGAGCATGTCCGTGATCGAGGATCACTGGCAGATTATCATGCCCCTCACGCAGCCCGTCGTGCAAGCCCATGAGTGCCAGAGGAGAGGTGAGCGCGCCGCATTCGAACCCGGTATTACCGACGCCTCCCGGCATCCCAGCGCTCAACTTTACCAACCAGTCTTTCTGTGTCCCTGAAACGTCCAAGAGGGTTTGCATCACAGTCGGAGCGCAGTGACCCATTCGGATAAGGTTGCCCGCACTCTTTCTCCAGTACCTCAATTTTGACTTCCGGCTTTGTTGTATGTGGTTTATCTTTTCCATGCCACGTTCCAATTTCTGTTGGCTCTTAGACAGTGATCGAAGGCCGTGACCTGAGCAAACTGGGAGGAATCATCGGACGCGTGAATAGTCCGGCTGCGAGGTGCGCTTCACTGAAGCACTGGCCTTTTCCTTGATCTGACCGCGCACAAGGGCGATCATCCCCAAAACAAACAATGCCGTCTCCACCAGGGAAACAGCCCTTCCAAATACACCCAGGGACGATGCCAGGACCAGGGCCATTCTGACTACTCCGCCAATTAGTCCTGCAGCCAGGAATGACCAGCTGACGATCTCCTTGTGCTGCCGAGACATTTCCAACCGGTCAATCGCGAGGCCCAGGAAGTAGTTGATGAACGCCAGAAAGACACCATACCCGTGAACGACCATCCACGCGTGGTATTGGCCGCTTGAAAGCAGTGAGCCTCCGAACAAGTCAATTGTGAGCGGGATGCCGGCCACTACACCAAGAATCAGGAAGAGGGCAATTCCGAATAGGATATTCTTCCTTCCGACATCTGCATTCGCAAATAATGTTTTCATGGTTATCTCCTAACTATGCAAATTCCTTGCCGAGGCAATAGGCTTGCTGCAAATAATGCTGCCTTGTAGCAGGATCTACTGCACTGACAGAATAGAAGTAAACGTGTTCTACGTTCTTGATCCCGGGATATCGAAATCCAAAATCATCGATCAGGGTCTTCATTGCTTGACCAAGACCACCTTGATAAGCTTTTTCGTTGAACAGAGTCGTCGTGATGATCAATGCCTTCTGATGTTTGAACAGGGGGATTCGACCTTGTATCTCACCTTGCCAGCCTTCGGGCTTAAGGGAGAATGCGAATCCATAGGTAAAAACGCGCTCGATCCAACCTTTCAGGATCGCTGGAAACCCCACGAACCACACTGGAGTAATGATCGCCAATGCCTGGGCCTCGCTGATCATCTTTTGTTGTTCTAGAACATCTCTCGGTCTGAACCGTTTGACAAGTTTTTGGACATCAGAAATATCCTTGTTGCGGAGCCATCGTTCTGCGAAAAACCATTGGAGCCGATTGCTGGAACTTTGAATCATCTCCTTCAATGTTTCGATGGGCGTGGTTTCATTGATCCAGTTGGTATAGTCCCGTAATTTGAGAACGGGATCAAATTTGATCGCGTAGAGATCGACCACTTCATTGGTGTGCCCAGCGTCCGCAAGCCCCTGGCTAAATTGCTCCAGAACAGCATGGCAGAATGACCGAGGGTTGGGGTTAGCATACACTGTCAAGACTTTCATCGAATGCTCCTCGGAGGAGCGCTTACGAGCACTCCTCCTTATAATGTTGGTTGCCTGACGAATCCATCAACATTGCAAGCTCTATTTCATTCGGTTTTGGGCTGCATCAGTTCGCGGCCGAGGAAGATCAGGCCAAGTACGATCAACAGGATGGCAAAGACGGGCAGTTCGAATGGCAAGCGCAGCACCGGGCCGGCGAGTTCTAATGCACCCAGGACCAGAGCGAGGATGCCAAGTGTGGTTGTAAAGCCACTGGCAGGGACACCGTTGAGTGAGCGAGCCAGATTCAAGCCGAGTAAGATCAAGCCGATTCCAACCGCTCCCAACCCCTCCGGCAGAGATGGGAATAATTCCGTGACACCCCACCAGATGAAGAATGCACCCCAGGCGATCACTTCGAATCTGTGATTCAATTTTTGTCCGTTGTTCATTTTTTCTCCTTACTTTTTTTTACTGCCTTCACACACAGATAGTAGAGTCAGGTTTAGTCGATTCAATTTGTTCAGGATGCCCATCAATGCAGATTGGTCTGGGACAACTCCGGAAAGGATCATCTCGCCGTTATCTAATAGCTCTACCTCGAGTCCTTCCAACCACTCTGACCATTTACTGTTGAGATGTCCTTTGACATGGATCTGAAAAAATCCCCCCGACTGCAAAGGTTGGGCAGCTTCATTAAAATCATTTTCATACTGCTTCTCAGCCATGTTTCCTCTTGGTCGCAGTTTAGTACTGTGGCGTCAAGGACACATCGTCTAAAGGGTGTAATTGGGGTTGTATCTGTGGTTGTACCGGCGCTACTTCTAAAAATATTTTTCCTATCCCCAGAGTGAACTGCAAAATTAGTGATGGATAGACAACTTGCCCAACAGGCTGTTCATATGTTTACTCAAAGAGCCTGAACTCTTTGCCCAGAGAGACCGCCTGAGTCCGGCTTTTCGCGCCCAGTTTGACGTAGATATTGCTAATATGACGCTTCACTGTCGCGGGCGAAATGACCAGCTTGTCAGCAATTTCCTGATTTGAGCATCCAGCCTCGATCAGTTTCATCACTTCCAATTCGCGTGTGGTTAAAGGTTCTATCAGGGTTTGTGCCGCTGGCTGTGCGGAACTTGGGCTTCCCTTCGTTGCAGAAAGAATCTCCGCTGTATATCGGCTTTCGATTCCACGTGCTCTGGCTTGATGCAGCAGTTTTGCCATCGGTACACCCTCGTCCAGGAACGTGCGCATGTATCTTTCGGGTTGGGCCAGTGAGAGTGCCCGTGCCAGGACTGTCAGGGCTTGATGCAGGTCTGATTTTCCGTGGAAAGCGAGCGCTTGAAGAACCAGAACTTCGATAACCTGCCCCAGTCGGTTTGTCTCTTCGGGTTTTTGAAGCAGGCGTTTAGAGAGGTTCAGTGCATTTTCATAATCAGCTTGCGAGAGGAGCAGTCGCAGCAGAATAAGATATTCAGGCTCCCGCAGATAGGAGATTTCATCATCGATCTTGATATCCCTCTTTTGAAGGAAACGAGAGACTCTCTCAAGGTTTCCCTGTGCAATCCACAAGTGTGCCAAACCAGACTCTGTTCCAATCGTCCTTTTTGGGGAAAGGGGATGCGCACTTATCAGTTCCTCAGCCATATTCATTGCTTCTTGTGCTCGCCCTAGATGGCCGCGCGCCTGCTCCAGCCGGGCTAGCATCACATGGCCAACAGCTTGGAACTCAGCACTCTCCCATTGCTGGCTGAGTTCGATACACTGCTGAGTATGATGAGTTGCCTCTTCCAGTTGATTCCATTCATAGGATATGGAACCTAGCCCCGCATGAATTCGTGCAGCTAGCGGCGATCTTTGTGTCATTTGCAGCGTTTCTGCATATATTCGCGCGGCCTGTCGGAGTTGCCCCTGTTCCGTCAGAGTTTCTGCAATATGAGAGTTGGTGATGATCGCCAGATGGATATTGTTAGCTTCTCGCGCGATCTGTGCTGCTTCTCTATAAGCCGCTCTAGCTCTCTCTGGATCGCCATTGATCCAACTGGCATCCCCTACTATAGAAGTCGTGAGACTGCGCAGACTGCGCGAAAAAGGGACTTTGCTGGGCAGATAATCTAGCGCCTGCTGAGCAAAATCCACGGCCTTGCCTGTATCACCACGTAGATTCGCCAGATACGCCCGGACCGCGGCCATGCTTCCCAGCATAATTTTCATTCTCAAGGTCAGGTTGGTCGGGCTAACAAACCGGTCAGCGGATCGGAGGACGGGTTCTACCCGCTCAGGAGAACCGGTAAGCGCAAAGACCCATGCTTTGAGAATTGCGAGCCAGGGATGAGAATCCGCATCGTATTTGACGGCTTCGATCCAACCCCGAAGAGTGACCGCTTCTCCGCGCATCATGAGCATGCAGCCATTTTGCTCGATCAGTCGAACCGCGGAATCGTGGTCACCTGCCGCCAGTGAATGACGAAGGGCTTCGAGAACAAAATCATTTTGCTCATACCATTGGGCGGCGCGACGATGCAGATCACGTACTTGGTCAGGAAGTTGCTTCTCGAGATATCGGTTGAGCACATCGGCAAAGAGGTGGTGATAACGGTACCAGTGTTTCTCATTATCAAGCGGAATGACAAATAGATTCATCTGTTCCAAAAACTCAAGAGTTGCCTGGCCATTGAAGGACTTGGTTGCATCTGCATTTACTACAGCATCACAGAGAGATCCATTCATCCGGTCGAGGATCGATGTCTTCAGCAGAAACAACCGTATGTTCTCCGGCTGAAGCTGAAGAACTTCTTCAGCCAGGTAGTCCATAATGTAACGATGGCTTCCAGCAAAGTCGTAGATAAAATCATGGGGGTTTTTCGTTCCTTGCATGGAAAGTGCTGCCAACTGTAGGCCTGCGATCCAGCCTTCCGTTCGCGCCTCCAAAGTTTTTAGATCATCGGCAGGCAGCTTCAATCCCATTACCTCATTTAGGAAAATGGTAATTTCAGCCGGTGTAAACCGCAGATGATCCGCGCGGACTTCCAGTAACTGGTTGCGGACACGCAGCCGAGATAGCGGGAAGGGTGGATCGGTCCTTGTCAGGAGCACCAAATGCATCTGGGGAGGCGTGTGCTCAAGCAGGAAAGTGACCGCCTCCAGAATGGGTGGAGCTTGAATGAAGTGAAAATCATCCAGAACAAGAACAAACGGAATCGCATGCTCCGCAATTTCGTTGATCAGCAGATTCACAAGAATATCCATGGGAGCCGGCTGCATACCGAGCATGCCCTGCACATCGGTTTCAAGACCAGGAATGACCTTTTGAAGAGCTGCAATGAAGTACTCTAAGAAGCGGCGGAGATCATTGTCATTTTCATCCAGTGAAACCCAGCACGAAGGTAGATTCGTTTCGCGCAGCCAGCTACTCACCAAAGTAGTTTTGCCATAACCAGCAGGGGCAGAAACCAGGATCAGGGCTTTGTCGCGCCCTTGATTCAGCTGTTCAATCAGGCGCGGACGATTTACCTGTTTCCGGCGGGCAGGTGGAATAAATAACTTTGTCTCTAGCAGAGATCCCTGCTGTTCACAGGTGGGCTGATCGGTCTTCTGTTTCCCCGGGGTCGAGTTCAACACGGACTCTAGCATTTGTTCTCCTCGCTGACGGTCTTTTTGTGGTGGAGGTAGCCGTCTTCGGTACAAAATCCAGCCTTTGCCGATGGATGAGTCCAAAATTATTGTACAGGAACGCGAGGTAATATACAAGCCAGAACGAAAACAACACAGGTTTTGAAACTACTTCTAGGGAAGTCGGTCATGCGCGATGGTCGAGGCGCAAGCTATCGAGATCGGGCATGACCTGGTTTAATGGTGCTGGATAACAGTCGTCAGGGATTTTGAACCTGGCAGGTAACCTTCAACCCGGCCTCGGGAATGCTGATCTGTATATTCTTTCCATCGAAAGTTACCTCACGGCTCGTCACTCCGATGTTGAAGACTTCGAAGTAGAAGGATTGTGTATCTTCCCAGTAGCCGCGAAACCCTGCTCCTTCAGGTGAAACACGATAGTTTCCATCCAGGCCGATGGGCAAGACCATATCTGAACCCTCCATCGTCAAGAACAGAGTGGCTTGTTCTGTGCCATCGAACTCCAGACGAATGGACTCCATGCCAGCCGCGTTGCTTTCGCAGCGATACGTATTGCCTGAAACCCGCGCGGCAGTCTCAGGGATGTAATTGGCCGTCCAGCCAGGTGCATCCTGTTCAGCATTCTCAAGAGCCGCATCGAGCGCAGCACGACCATCCGGGTTAGCAGGGAGCGACTTATTCGCACGAAGGAGGAGTGGCATCAACCATCCGTTAATGTCATCGTACTCAAACCCTGCCCCTGTTGTGACAACGATGGTGTTCCGAATCGCGGTGACATAAATTTTCTGCCCGCCTCTGCCAGAGGCATAGAAATTCCCTGAGGAGATCCACCAGCCATTGCCATACGCAATATCATCGCCAACAAACCAGTTGTGTGGTTTGACCGCATCGAGCACCCAGGGCTCAGACACGATCTGCTGTCCATTCCACTTCCCGCGATGAAGCCAGAGATACCCGATCTTGGCTGCATCCTCAGGCAGCAGGTGCAGATCACCCCAACCGCGCGAATAACCTTGTGGATCGACTTCCCAGATCGCCTCATGAATGCCCAGCGGTTCAAAGAGATTCTGCCTGGCGAAGTCGAGGGCGGTCATGCCGGTCGCTTCCTGCAAGACCGCCGAGAGCAGATGCATCCCCGGGCTGTCATAGCAGAACTCGGTTCCCGGTTCGGAGACCATCGGACGATCTAGCGCGGCTTGCACATAATCTGGATTGGCTCTCATCGCGTCGATGGTGGGTTCATCGCCTTCCAGACAGCCGGATTCCATGCCGTTTTCCATCCGCACCAGGTGCCAGACGGTCATATGCGCCTTGCGCTCATCCAGGTTGGCAATCGTCCGATCCGGAAAGAGTGAAACCACTGGCGCATCAAGATCGAGTTTGCCCTGATCGGCCGCGATGCCGATCAGAGTGGTCATCAAACTCTTGGTGACAGAAGCCAGATCGTGAGGGAATGTTCCATCGTATGGATCGAAATGGGCATCCAACACGACGTACCCGTTGCGGATGATGAGTAAGCTGTCGATGTCAAGCTGTTTTGCCTGGATGTCCTGTAATCCTTCTGCCAGTTTCTCTGAATCAAAGCCTTGTTCCTCAGGTGAGCTGGTTTGCCAGCCATCTGTGGGCCAATAATCTGGCGCCGGCACGGCAACCGGTTCACGCAAGCCTGCAGTAAACGTCCAGGCCACGATGCCAAGGCCGAGCAGAACGATCACTCCAGCTGCAAGCAGTAAACATGGCCAGCGAGAACGTTTTGATTGCATAGTTGCATTTTGGATTTTCATCTTATTCTCCTTTTGTAAAATTGATTGATTTCGTCTCCGATAATCGGTCACACTATCCGAGCTACCTCTTTCAGCTGTGATTCCTTCATCTTGGCACCAGCAGGACTGACGCGCACTTTCATCCCGAACAGGAAGCGCAGCAGGTTGACGTGCCGCACCACGAACTCATACAGAGCCATGATGATGACGAACGAGAGGGTGTCTATGATGATGAACTTTGCCGCGGCAGGAACCGTCCATTGAACCACGAAGTAACCGATGGACAACAGCACCGGCTGATGCAGGATGTAGAAGGGCAGAACCGCCTCGTTGGCATACGTGAGCACCGCTCTGTTGAAGTGGAGATGCTTCATGCTGAAGCCTAGAATTGCCAGCACCCAGCACCATGACCAGAAGCCCCACAATGCGCGTCCCAGCGCATAGGCCAGTGTGCCCGAAGGTGGTT
>Ga0073934_10010232_pt1 | contig 11720 bp, 19 predicted proteins | sample LarsenN4metaG_FD_76834 | JGI IMG/M metagenome (GOLD analysis project Ga0073934, IMG submission 76834) | Hot spring sediment bacterial and archeal communities from British Columbia, Canada, to study Microbial Dark Matter (Phase II) - Larsen... ... | reverse complement strand
GGTCTCCTCATACGACGGTTCTCCTTTCATTCGCAGTGAAATTGCCCAGAAACCTATCACGTTCTGGGTGGAGAACCGTCGTTGCCAGAACTCAAATTTCAACAATTTTCCGGACATCCTCCGTCAATCAGCGCGTCGGTGATGAGCGCGGACACGAAGGTGGCGCCTCCATAGACGATGATGTCTTTACCGCTCTGGCGTTTCAGATCCTGCACGGCGTCCACCAGCGGCCTGCTTTCAACGCGAAGGTTTTTTCCCGCCGCGTGACTGAGAGTCCGGCTGAACATTACCTTCTGCATACTGACCATTCTGACGCCGAAGTCGTGTTCCTTGCCGCTCCCGGCTGCCGCCTGCTGCTCCCAGTGCCGGATGAAACCCTCCGCCATCTTGCGGCCAAGGAGGATCGTGTCGCTCGTGTCGGTGAGCCTGTCGACGATGAACGCCTCGATCTCGGGATCGAAAGGCGTCATCCAGTCGAGTTCGCCGTTCGGGCCAGAGACGAAGCCATCGACCGACGTCTGCATCTGCAGCTTCAACTTTCTCATACTTCCTCCTTCGCAGAACTACCTCGTACGCACCTGGTCGACCCGGGGAATGCAGCGCTCATGGCTCCGTAGGCTTTCTCGGCAAGCCTGAGGCCCGCCGGAGAGTTAGAACTGGCCGTGTCATTGCTATCTCCCGCATCAATCCGGGACGCTGATGGCGGCGGGATCAAGAGCGATTCCGGGCTGCGTTCGCGGGCGCTTGCAGGCCGGCAGGCGCGTCGTAGTTCCGGGCTTCAGCCTTGACGCCAAGACGTGCCAGCGTTTTCTGCACGTCGAAGCCGATGTTCTGATAATGTTCCCGCACCTTTGCGCCTGCTGCCTCTATAGCATCGGCGCTCTCCCAGACCGCGATCGTTGCTAAGTTAAAGTTGGTAGGGCCGCCCGTCTTTTCGAACACAACGTGTCCAAGAAAGCCGGGCAATTTTTCGATGAATGAGAGGTTTCGCTGCATGGCCCGCACGAACTCATCTCGGGATTCCGGTGGGACGTTGAAGCTATCGAGACGGAACTGGAGGCGGGGGTTGTTTTCAAGGTCGATCGTGATCACTCAATGCTCCTTTACGTCTACTCAATGGGCGTCGTTCAGGGGGAAGCCCCTTGTCGCGCATCTAATCCGGGACGCTGAACTGAGGATTCCAAGCCACTTCCCAAAGGTGCCCGTCGGGATCCTGAAAATAGCCGGAGTACCCGCCCCAAAAGCGGTCGTGAGGAGGGTCGATGACAACAGCTCCCGCATTCCTGGCCTGGGCGATGACAGCATCGACCTCTTCCTTGGATTTCACGATATGCCCGATCGTCACGGCTCCAAGCCTGTCCCGTGTTGCGGCCACTCCGGCGTCCTTCGAAAGTGAATCTGTCGGCCACAACGCCAGGATCAGGCCGTCGTTCAAGTAGAAAAAGACTACGGCGCCGTTTTCAAACTGCTGTCCGGTGATCCCCTTCGTCTCCAGCCCCATCCCGTCCCGATAGAATGCGAGGGATCGTTCGAGATCGTCCACTCCGAGCGTAAGAACCTTGATGCGTGGCTTCATTGGAATCCTCCGTGAGACGCCAGCATAGGCAATTAGAGGCACGGCCGTCTTGAACGAAACGGCCATTCCGCCCAACACGGCCTGCATTCAGCCTGTCCGCGGCCTCAGACTGGCGGGTCGCCCCTTTACCGGAGAAGGCCTACACACGAGTTCGGGCAAGCTGCCTCCGTACGATGGTTGGAGTAAGGCCAGCCATTTTCCTTGCCTCGCGCGTCAAGTGTGACTGATCGGCATACCCGGCAATCATGTGCTGATGGGCTCCGACGATAGTGGCGTCGATCATGGCGTATTCGTTGTCCGGATCGTCGGCTGAGGCCTTGAAAAGATTCTCCCAAACGCGGTTTTCGGCCCACGCGAGAGACGTTTGTGAATGTTCTTCCAATAGCCGAAGCGCTTGGGGATGGCGCGCCGGGGCGCGCCGGTGGGAATTTCCAATTCACGGCTTCGACAAACAGCCAGTTGCCCTTTCTCGCTGTTGCGCCCAACATGACCGGGGGCGACCGGGAGGAAAATGCTCGATCCGTGCAAACTGATCGTCCCGAAGCCGTGACGTCTCAAGGGCGGGCCTCCATCAAGAAGGCGCCCCATGAATCACGCTTCGCGCGATTTGCGAATCCGCTAAATGACGACGCGTGCTAGAACGGGATATCATCCAGTGGACTCCCCGAACCGTTCTGGGCGGTGGTATCGCCGGTGGACGCGTGCCGGTTATCCCGGTCCCCACGCTTGGCGGCGCCGAGAAATGTAACTTTCTCCGCGACCACCTGCATGACCTGATGCCGCGTCCCTTCCCGGTCCTCATATTCGCGGGTCTGAACCCGCCCTTGGACTGCGACGAGCCGGCCGCGATCGATGTAGTTCGCGCAGTTTTCGGCCAAGCCATTGAACGTGATGACCGGAAACCAGGTCACGCGTTCGCGCTTCTCGCCATCGGCCTTCCATTGTTCGTTGACCGCAACCGAGAACCGGCAGAAGGGCACGTTGTTCTGCCCGTAACTCAGTTCAGGCGCAGAGCCGACATTGCCGACAATGGTGATTTGGTTGACTCCACTCATGGTTTGCTAACTCCTTCGTGTGCGCAGGCAGGCCGGAGCAATCCGGCCCGTGCGGTATTGATGTGTGCGCCGACGCCTTACTCCTCCTCGTCGAAGCGGAACTTGCGGCCGCCGGTCCGCGTCAACATCGTGTCGAGCTGCGAGGCGATCCCGGCCATCCCTTGCTGCACCCTGGTTCGGAGGTCGCTGGTCGTTCGCAGGTCATCGGCGCTGACGCCGTGGAGAAGTTCTCGAGCCTGTGCGACCAGCGCCTGGAGTTCGTTGTCATCGGTAACATTGCGGAATTCAAAATTCGTCAGGAACTCGACAAGATTCGATACTGTCGTTTCCTTGAAGCGCAGCGGCTTGCCGTCCGCTCCTTCTTTCAACCGGTCCGCCATGTGTTGGACAAGCTTCGACATGGACTCCCGGAGTACAAGTTGGATTTCAGCGGACGCCTCTGCCATGCGCTGCGCTGCCTTTTCGCGCTCCTGCTCCCAGATTTCGCCGGAGATGCCTTTGAGCTGGTCCGGCACGCCGAAGCTGACGTATTGCCAGGAAAAGCCAAACTCGCGCGCGACGTCTTCAGGTGGAGGGTAGTCGGCGGGATTGTAGAGGCCGCGCAACCGCTTGGCCGCGTCCTGGCAGAGACTGGGGTAGGCGGAAAGGAATGCGTGGACAAGCTGCCTTCGATCTTCCGCGAATAGACGCAGCCGGTGCTCAACCGTCTGGAGCGCCGCGATCGGAAGCAGATGGATTCCGATCTCAAATGGAAGACAGATGTTGTAAAGGAACCGCCGGATTTCGCCGTCGAATCGCGTGATCGCCTTCAGTTCCGCCGAGTCCACCAGTTGTTTCGAAACCCGGAGCAGATCCTTGTCGGCATCCGCCTCGATTTGCGCCGTCGACACCTTGCGGGTGTTACCCATGGTGGACAGCCGGACCTTGATGCAGACGGTCTTCTTGGCGAGATCCATTCCAGGATCGGTGATCGCAGCGGTCAAAGACGCGTTGCTGCCGTTGCCGTCGGCGGCGAAGTCGGAAATGTCGCCGTCGATCGCCGCCGAGTCGGGCGGCGCCGACGGAAGGGGAAAGAGGGATGCTCCTGTAGCCATTGCGGCTGCCTCCTTTTTGCTCAGTCAAGTTGTTTGGTTTGGGAGCGAGTCGTAAGAGAAGGGACGTGTGGAAGCGGCCGGCGCCGTGTCAGATGAGAATTTCGATAGTGGGAAAGCCGGTCATCTGAGCCGTTCCTTGTGGATCGATGTGGACTTCAACTTCTTGTGGGCTGAAGTCCTCTTCACGGTAACGAGCCGAGAACAGCACGAGCTTCTGATTGGCGCTGCTCCGGAGAGCGAGCGCGCTGGGCCGCGCCGCGACATAGCGTCCCAGCACCGCGAAATCCAGATGACTCCGGATGCATCGCCAGATGTCTTGTTTGTCGCGTGGCGTCCGTTCAGATCGAAGCCAGTAGCGGCCGTTCGCCAGTTCGCGCTCCGAGTACCCCGAATACATGCCAAAACTCAACTCGGGAACCGGGCGCCTCAAGGACTCCACGAGCGCCAGCAAGGCGTCCGCCTGCTGCATCGGTTCGCCGCCCGAGAATGTGACCCCTTCGAGCAGGTATCCGTGATGCGCAGATACGATCCAATCCGTTACCTCGGCAACGTTTCGTTCTTGGCCGACAAAGACGTGTGTTTCCGGATTCCAGCAATTTGGACATCCAAGGGAGCAGCCCTGGAAGTAAACCACCGCCCGCAGACCGGGACCATTAACGCGGCTGCCGCTAATAAGGCCATGGATCAACATCGTTTCCTTCCTGCGCATCACGGCTATCTTTGGCAGATTCGACTGCTCGCTCCTTTTCCGGAACGAGTTCGCCTTGAAGTTTAGGAAATTCCTTCTGCCACTGCTGTACGTAGATGTTGGCTTTGGCAGCGGTGTACGCGACCCTGAAGACCTGCTCGATATCGTCGCGCGTCAACGTGGCCGTCGCTTCGCGGCGTGATGATTGATGCCGTCTTGGCTGCTGTATCCATTCAGCCAGTATGCGCGCAGGTAGGTTGCATAGCTGTCGTCGCCATCGTAGGGACACGCGCTCTGTGGCAGGCCCTGACGCTTCGCCTCAAATCCTTCCCGAAAGGCGGCATTACAAGGTTTTTGCGGATCGCGTTTGCCGCGAATCGATCTGATTCGTTTCATAACCGCTCCTGCCTGCGAGCTGCGGAATTGTTGTGAAGCGTGACCGTGAGCAGTTCCGCGCTGTCATCCAACGGGCTCATCGCATCGTCATCGTCCATCGCTTGGGTGAGCGCGTCGTGGAAGCTGTTTGCGTGATAGGAGTCAGAGGTCTCGGACTCGTCGGACCACTCGAAAGTGACATCGTATAAGTCAAAGGGCGACATATCGATTCATTCCTCGACGGGGTTGAAATAGTTGGGACTCGCGGCGAGTTCATCCGCGATGATGCGATCCGCAAACAGCGGCGCCTTCTTCCTGATGCGCCGCTCCAGCGATTTCCGCCGAATGCTGCCTCTCGCCTGCGGCGACAGCCGGCGCTTCGGCATGGCATCTTCATCGATGCCAACAGCAACTGCCCATCCGGATCCAGGCCGCGCGATGGTCTCCAGCATCTGTTCGATCTCCAAAGGAATGTCCCGAGTCGATTCCTGCAAGCGGGTGATCGCTATCAGCTCGCGCGGCATTCCCTCCGGAGGGTTCGTGTATGGGTTGCCCCATCGGATCGCGAACCGGATTGGTCGAAGCTTTGGCTTCCCCATACTTTTCTCGTCACTTTGTTTTCGGTTTCGATTTCAGGAAGGCCGGGATCTCGCCACGTTCCTTTCGCCCTTGCGCCACGGCCTTCGCAGCCTTGCTTCTGGTCTTGGCAGTGAGTTGGTCGCGCTGGCGGGCGATGACGGCCGAAACCTGCGGCGGGATGACAAGACGCACCGTGCCCGTTTCGCTGACGTGCTCGAGGAAAATCGTGTCGCCCTGATCCTTCTGGCGGTAGGTCTGCACGACATAGAGCTGCGTGCCGCCGACGCCGAGCGGAGGAACGACACGCGTCACGCATGTCTTTGTGCACACGACATCCGGAAGGCCGTGGAGGACTCCGATGGTCCTGTCAAAGGCGTCAGCATGGGGCGGGTTTCCTGCTGGACTGTCTTCTCTGTGTGACTTCATGGCTGCACCTCGTCGACTTTCGTAGTCGGCTGGCGTTGTTTCACGACTGCTGTTGTTGCCGCTTGCCTGCGGTTCCCTGGATATAGAACTCCGGTTTGTTCTGCCAACTCTTCAGTACATCCTGGCCCTGGAAATCTTTCGCCACATCCGCACAGCCCTTTCCGTGGAAACCCTTCAAGTCGACCGAGCTGTCGCCCTGCTCATCGATTTCGATGACGACGGTCTTCTCTTTCATCGGAGTTCCTCCTCACCGGACGGCAAACCGTAGTTGGATCTTCTTTCCCTGAGGCGTGTCGATGACCTCCTTGCCTTTGAAGATGTAACCCTTGGCCTTGGCGACGGCCATGGTCTGCCGTTCCTTGTAGATCTGAGCCAGCCGCCCGAGCCACGCGTCGTCGAAACCGATTCCGCGGTCGTATTCGCTGACGATGGCCTGGTAGACGCCGCTGGAATCTCTCGCGAAGCCGATGTCGTTGGATGCAGAATCCAACTGACGCCGCGGGATGATGACGTGCGCCGTCTCTACGCGCTTGTCGCCCATATAGCCAACGAGCGATTTGCCCTCGCGGCAAACCTCGGGCTCATAGCCGAGTTCCTGCAGCGCTTCGACGAGGAAGCGCTCGTCCGTCAGCCGTGTATGCAAAGCCAGGTACTTACTCAAGATGGCCTCCCTTGAATTCCAAGTCATTGTTGTTGGTGCCAGTGGCGGGGGTGACGTGTGGCAGATGGCCGGCTTCTATCTATTCTGTATCGCGGAAGGCTCGTTTTCCGGCGCCAACCGCCGTCTGACGAGATTCGGCAGTGAAGACGCCCGGTTGCGATGCGCTGAGGAAGCGGCCCGAGGCCTGACGCCGGAGCGCTTCGATCTGGTCGGCGGCGGACCGCGAAACCGGGACGATGTACTCGGCGGATTCCCGGAGCGACAGCTTCAGCCGCCACGCTTTCCGGCAGCACTCTTTGATCTCAGCGCCCGTCCAGCCTTCGTCGTCCGGCAGTTCGCCGGTGAGATTCCATCTATTGATGTAGATCTCCCAAATAGCCCGACGTTCCTCGGCCGACGGCAGATCGAAGAAGAATGTACCCAAGGTGAAACGCCGGCGGAGCTCCGGCGGCAGGCTCGTGATCGAGTTGCAGGTCGCAATCCAGAGGCTGCGTCCTTGAGAGATGGCGTCCACAACCTGCAGGGCGACGCGCAACCGCTCTCCCGATCCACCGACAAGCGAGTTCTGCATCGCCGAAAGATCGAAGGCCACCGTCGGAATGCCTGCCGTCGCGCCGGCCGCCTTCCCGACGGCACTTTTCGCTGCGCCCGGCGGACCAATGAAGATGATTCCGTCAGCGCCACGGTCCTGCATCCAGCTCAGCATCGTTCCGGTCATCTCGGTCTTCACGCCCGACATGTGTGCCGGTTCCGGCAAAAGCCTTTTCGATTTCATCAACGAAGACGACCACGCGTGGAGCTTCCCGGCCTTGCGTGACTGCGGTCAAAAACCGTTTGATATTTTCGCAGCCGCCGATCTGATCGAATGTCTCTCCGCCCCGCCAAATCGTGAGCCCTGGTGTTTGCTCAACGGCCTGACACTTACGCTCCCACAACCGTTCGAGATCGAGGCCGGTCTTTGACAACGACATTGCCAAAACCTGTTCCGCCGGAAACGCGGCCAGGCCGACCAGGGCATCCACGGCCTTCGAAACTGTCGCATCATCCGGCACCCGCACGCTTGCCGACTCGAATGTCTCTGCAACCAGCCGCGCCAGGTCTTCCGTTGATGGAAGCGGCTCCTCGATAACCATCACATCGTTCTGCAGCTCAACCGGAAGCGTCGCACCTGGAGGCGTGACGAGCACCAGCATCTGCCCGCCTGCCTTGAACACGTCTCTCAGGTTCCAGATACCCTGCACTACGTCGGGTTGGTCCCATACGCGATGTGGATTAAGCATGAAGAGGATCGCATCGGCGGCGATTCTCTGCGCGATCGCCAGCGCATCGCCCGGACCGAGCACGGGAGAGTTCTCGCCAAGAACCTTGGCGACGGCCGATTTACCGGCCTCATTTCGCCCTTGAAGTCCGCCAATGAAATCCCAAACCAGGAGTGGTGGCGGACTGTGCTTGCCATTGATGCTTTCACACACTTGGGTGATCGCGCTGGCCGGGTCCGCCGTCCGGATAGCCAGCAACGGCGTACCAACTCTCCGTGCGGCCTTCACTACCGCGCGAAACTCTGCCGTCGAACGAATCATGAGAAGACCCCCGTAGACCAGAAAGAAGATTGTTGAGATTCAGGATTTTGATGGGTGAAGTCGGAACCGCACTGCTACTGCTGACAATGGACTCACAGAGCGTGCTTCGGAATTTGAATGAAGCACTTTGGGCAGGAAGGAAGAGAGACACTCACCTTACGGTTTTGCCGACCACACGTTTAGATGTCTTGTAACTTCGCACAACCGGAGTTCCGGGAACCGTCTGCCTCGTTCGACTAAGCCGTTACAGATGATCTTCACGAACAGATTGTAAAGATTGCTCTTGCCCCATGTTTTACCGTATTTTGCTTTAGTCGGTCATCGACATAAGACATGCCGAGAAGCGAATCGCCGTTACAGTCTGAGATGATTCAGGGAACTCTGGACATGCTGATCCTCCGCACCCTGGTTTTCGGTCCCGCTCATGGGCAGGCCATCGCGCATGCGATCGAGCAGGGGTCTGAAGAAGTCCTTCAGGTGGAGCACGGGTCCCTCTATCCGGCATTGCACCGCTTGCGAAATCGAGGGTGGATTGCAGCTTTCTGGGGCACGTCAGAGAACAACCGCAAGGCGCGGTATTACCGACTAACGCCTGAAGGCCGCAAGCAGCTCACGGCGCAGGCGTCCCGGTGGGAGCAAGTGGTCCGGGCCATCGGCAGAATCATGAACCCAGCGGCGGTCAAGAAGGGATGAACCGATGAACTGGCGGCGATTTCTCAGACGCGAGCAGGAAGATGCCGAACTGCGGCAGGAACTCGAATCCTACTTGGAGATCACCACCGACGAGTACATTGCGCGAGGCATGGACCCGCGGGCTGCTCGCACTGCGGCCCGACGGAAACTTGGCAACGGCACCCGCGTGCTGGAGGATATCTACGAAATGAACACGATTGGATTTCTCGATTCCCTGGTCCGCGACTTGCGATATGCCTTACGCGGTATGCGACGCAGTCCCATGTTTACAGCCGTGGCCATCGCAACGCTGGCGTTAGGTATTGGTGCGAGTGCTGTGATGTTCAGCGTCGTCTACGGTGTGCTTCTCAAGCCGCTTCATTATCCTGAGCCCGCCTCATTAGTTGCTGCTTGGAGTAACACCAGCATTAGTCCCGAATTGTACCTCGCCTACAAGCAGCAAGCCGGAGTCTTCCAGCACCTCGGCATCTGGTCGAACGGCAGCGCCACAGTGACCGGGCTTGGAGATCCTGAACAACTCGACGTGGTGCGTGTCACATCCGGGACGCTCGACGCCTTGGGAGTCCAACCCGCTCTCGGACGTTGGTTTTCGGATGCCGACGACTCGCTCGGCTCGGAAGAGACGGTGATCCTGACACATGGCTATTGGTTGAGCCGTCTCGGCGGTGACCCGTCTGCCGTCGGCCGACGAATCCAAGTGGATTCACGGCCGCGGCTGATCATTGGAGTGATGCCGGACAAATTTGAGTTTCTAAACTCGAACGGCCGGATGTTTCTGCCACAGCGGTTCGATGTCCGTCAGCCTGGGGTGATGAATGACTTCAGCTATCAGGGTATCGGGCGGCTGAAACCCGGTGCCACACTCGAGCAAGCGAGAGCTGAGCTGTTGGGCATCCTAACGCTTTGGGAGACCGAGGGCAGAATCAGGAGTGGAAACCCGAACCGTCCCACAATTGACCCGCTGATTTCAGACGTCGTCGGTAACCTCAATTCGACATTGCCTGTGTTGATGGGAACGGTTTGCCTCGTTTTCCTCATAGCCTGCGCCAACATCGCCAATCTACTGCTGGTGCGAGCCGAAGGCCGACAACAGGATTTCGCGATGCGGGCTGCTCTCGGTGCGGGCTGGGCTAGAATCGCTCGCGAAATGCTCCTGGATAGCTTGTTATTAGGCGTGCTCGGCGGGCTATTCGGATTGGGACTGGCCTACGCCGCGATTCAACTCCTGCTCGCGAGCCAACCGGCGCTGCCGCGCTTGAACGAGATCGGAATCAATCCTGTCGTGGCCGTCTTCACCCTTGCACTGTCGCTGCTAGCCGGGTTTCTTTTTGGTTTGGCGCCGATCTGGACGTACGCGCGGCGTGGAATGGCGGGCGCGCTGCGTGTCGTTGGGAGGGCGCTTACCCACAGCCGTGAGCGGCTTCGCGTCCGCAATGCCTTCGTCGTTTTCCAAGTGGCTCTGGCGTTCGTACTCTTGGTGGCCTCCGGACTGATGATACGCACCTTCCAAACCTTGCGCAGCATTGATCCGGGCTTCAGGGATCCCGAGCAGATCCAGTTGCTGAGCGTATCCCTCCCTGAAACTCAGGTTCCAGAGCCGGAGCGCGTCATGCGACTTCAAAACGACATGCTGGACCAACTCGCAGCGATCCCAGGTGTGGCATCCGTCGCGTTCGGCGATTCCGTTCCCCTTGGCGGGAGGAATCCTGGAAATTTCATTTTTGCCCGGGACAAAACCTACGCGCCAGATGAAGTGCGGCCCCTCAGGCGCTACCGCTTCGTCACACCAGGCTACATCGGGACACTAGGCATCTCACTTCTGGCGGGGCGGGATTTCACGTGGGCCGACATCTACAACACCCGTCCCGTTGTGTTGGTTTCTGAGAACATGGCCCGTGAAATCTGGGGCAGTGTCGGGAGTGCGGTAGGAAAGCAGATTCGACCGGGCACATCAGGACCGTGGCGCGAAGTCATCGGTGTGGTCGGTGATGTCTATCATAGGGGTTTTTATGAACAAGCCCCCACCATGGTGTATTGGCCGGCGATGGTGGGCGAATTCATCGCGGACACCACGCGCGTCAGCCGCAGGGGAACGTTCGTCATCCGCACGGAAAGGGCGGGAACGGAGAGCTTTCTTTCCGAAGCGCGTCGGGCAATCTGGTCGGTGGACTCTGAACTCCCGGTGTTCGAGTTGTACACGCTTCGAAATCTTTATGACAGATCGATGGAGCGTACCAGGTTTACGCTCATCATGCTGGCCATCGCGGGAGTGATGGCGTTAAGCCTCGGTATCGTTGGTATATACGGTGTTATCGCCTACTCTGTTGCAGAGCGCCGCAAGGAAGTGGGAATCCGAATGGCGCTCGGAGCACGGCCGCGAACCGTGCAGCGGATGTTCTTAGCAAATGGTGTTGTTATATCGGTCATCGGCATCGTCGTGGGACTGGCTGCCGCCGCTGGATTTTCCGGGCTGATGTCGTCAATGCTATTCGGTATTGCCCCACTCGATCCAGCAGCGTACGGAATTGCGGCGGTTCTCCTTTTTCTCTCGGCCTCTGTCGCATGCTACTTGCCTGCCCGGCGAGCGGCAGCAGTCGATCCGGCCGAAACCTTACGGGGCGAATAAGTGAACCAGTAGAGGCGTCTCACGTGAACGGCTCTGCGCAGTGGCAGAAGCTGGAGCCTGATCACCGATGGTGTTGGGTATCTGTCACGATTCGCGAAGCATAGCTATCGCGGCCACTGATCACGCTGGCCGGATCGGGCCGTCCGGACAGCCAGCAACGGTGTAGCAACTCTCCGCGCGGCTTTCACTACCGCGCGAAACCCTGCCGTGGACCGAATCATGAGAAGACCTCCCATAGACCGGAAGAGGGAGCCAAGGCTCCACTTTTCATAGAGATTGTTGAGATTCAGGATTTTGCTGGGTGAAGTCGAACGGCACTACTATCACTGCCAAAAATAACCCCACGGTGCCGCACCATTGTGTCGCG
>Ga0073934_10010231_pt1 | contig 11721 bp, 8 predicted proteins | sample LarsenN4metaG_FD_76834 | JGI IMG/M metagenome (GOLD analysis project Ga0073934, IMG submission 76834) | Hot spring sediment bacterial and archeal communities from British Columbia, Canada, to study Microbial Dark Matter (Phase II) - Larsen... ... | reverse complement strand
TCTGCTTCCCTTATTTTATATCCGATTTTTTCGTTTCTTGTGTCGAGCTGTACCCTGATATTATTGTTCAATAAATCATTATATACTTCTTCTGCGTAATCTTTTTGATTATCTGTAATGGTTAGAACAATAATCTGAACCGGTGCAATCCATAGCGGGAAATTACCAGCGAAATGTTCGGTTATAATTCCCATAAATCTTTCAAAACTTCCCATTATCGCTCTGTGAATCATAACGGGTCTGTGTTTTTTCCCGTCACTTCCTTCATAAGTCAGGTCAAATCTTTCAGGCAGATTATAATCAAGCTGTATTGTTGCAAGCTGCCAGTTTCTGTTCAATGCATCCTTTATTTGTATATCAATTTTCGGACCGTAAAATGCACCATCTTTTTCGTTGATTTTAAAATCCAGGTCATTTGCTTTCAGAGCGGCTTTTAAAGCATCTTCTGCTGCATTCCATACTTCAACCTCGCCCATTGCTTCATCGGGTCTTGTTGATAGGTTAAATGCAGGAGAAAAACCAAACGGAGCATAAAATTCCTTCACAAGTCTTAAGACGCCGGTAATCTCTTCCTGAATTTGTTCCGGTGTACAGAAAATATGTGCATCATCCATAGTAATTTGCCTGACTCTTAGCATACCGCCAAGAGCTCCGCTGATTTCATTTCTATGAAGTCTGCCAATTTCACTGAGCTTTATAGGTAAATCTTTATAGCTTCTGATTTTAGAAGAATAGACAAGGGTTGCTTCAGGGCAGTTCATAGGTTTTAAATACATCGGTTCGCCTTCGCCATCCAATTTAAACATATTCTCAAGGTAATGATCTGAATGTCCGGATTGTCTGAAGAGCCGTTCCTTAACAAGAATAGGAGTGTTAATTTCATCATATCCCTGTTTATCCTGAAGTTCTCTTATAAATTTTTCGAGTTCCCTGAACATAATCATTCCATTTGGCAACCAGAATGGTGCCCCGGGACTGACTTCATGGAACATGAACAATTCGAGGTCGGTGCCGATTTTTCTGTGGTCTCTTTTTTTTGCCTCTTCAAGAAGGTTAATATATTCGTCAAGTTCTTTTTTTGATGGGAAGGTTATACCATAAATTCTCTGCAGCATTTTATTCTTTTCGTTTCCTCTCCAGTAAGAGCCGGAAACAGAAAGTAATTTAACAGCTTTTATTTTAGACGTTGATGGCAGATGCGGACCTCTGCAAAGGTCAGTAAATTCTCCCTGATGATAAACAGACACAATTTCTTCATCTTTTGCAATATCTTCGAGAATTTCAACTTTATATTCATCGGGTCTCTTTGTTTTAAAATATTCTATTGCATCGAGCCGTTTCATTTCTACACGTTTTGGTTCGAGTCCTTTTGACGCTATTTCGAGAATTTTATCTTCTATTTTTTTTATTTCTGCCTCAGTAAATTTGACTTCAGAATCGACATCGTAATAAAAGCCATTCTCAATTGCAGGTCCGACACCAAACTTTGCTCCGGGAAAAAGTTCCTCAATTGCCTGAGCCATCATGTGGGAAGATGTATGCCAGAATACTTCCTTGCCTCTTGGCGAATCAAATTTATAAAAAACAATTGAGCCATCTTCATTAATAGGGATATTAAGATCAATTGGTTTTCCATTGAAATCTGCGGCAAGAACACTCTGAGCAAATCTTTCGCTGATGCTTTTTGCAATTTCAAGACCGGTAATTCCTGCTTTAAACTCTTTTACGGAATTATCCGGAAACGATATTTTAATAATATCTGACACTTTTTAGTAAAATTGTATATTTTTTATAATAAAAAAATTGTGGGCGGTAATGGATTCGAACCAATGACCTCTACGATGTCAACGTAGCGCTCTAACCAACTGAGCTAACCGCCCTCAATCAGAACTATGAAATTATGAAATAAAAATTGATTTTTCAATGTAAAATGAATAATCTTAATCTAAACGATATTTTAAAAATGAATTTATTTTAAAGGGTAACTGAATTATTTAAAATTAAGATTTTTAATCCCTTGATAAAGCACAGGGTAAGTGTTAATTTAATTGTTATTAAAAAATGTTAAATATTTATGGTAGAACAATATAAAGAACCCGCACCTTACAAAAAGGATTCAGATAATCCGTTTGAATCAATGCTTGCAAGATTTGATAAGGCGTGTGAAATCATAAACCTTGATGAAGGTATTTATAACTATTTAAAATCGCCTGTAAAGCAGGTAATTGTTTCTATTCCGATTCAGTTAGATAACGGAAAAATTGTTGCATTCGAAGGTTACAGAGTTATTCACAATAATGCATTAGGTCCATCAAAGGGTGGAGTAAGATTTGCTCCGGATATTGACCTCGATGAAGTTAAAGCTCTTTCAGCATGGATGACCTGGAAATGTGCAATTGCAAACCTGCCTTTCGGAGGTGCAAAGGGCGGAGTAAAATGCGACCCTTCAAAACTCTCAATGTCAGAGCTTGAAAAAATCACAAGAAGATATACGGCTAATCTTCTCGAAATATTCGGACCTGATAATGATATTCCGGCACCTGATATGAACACAAATGAGCAGATAATGGCATGGGTTATGGATACTTATTCAATGCACCAAAGGAAGTTTGTAACCGGTGTAGTTACCGGAAAACCAATAATAATAGGCGGTTCAAGAGGCAGAAGGGAAGCTACCGGAAGAGGCGTTATGATTGCAACATTAGCGGCATTAAAGAAAAAAGGGTTAAACCCGGAAGAGACTACTACTGTTGTACAGGGTTTCGGAAATGTCGGTTCAGTAAGTGCTCAGTTAATGGCTGAAAAAGGTTCAAAAGTAATTGCAATAAGTGATGTTTCCGGCGGATATTATAATGAGTCTGGTATTAATATCAACAAAGCGATAGAATATGTTCAGAAAAATAAAGTACTCGAAGGCGGAAACTTCGGAGAAAAGATTACAAATGAAGAACTTCTTGAATTAAAGTGCGATATTCTTATACCAGCGGCAAGAGAAGACCAGATAAATGCAAGTAATGCCCCAAGAATTAAAGCGAGACTTATCGTTGAAGGTGCTAACGGTCCGACAGCCGCTGATGCAGACCAGATATTAACAGATAAAGGTATTATGGTAATACCTGATATATTGGCAAATTCAGGCGGTGTAATTGTATCTTACTTTGAATGGGTACAGAACCGGCTCGGATATTTCTGGGATGAGGCAGATATTAACAACAGACTGAACAGAATGATGAATGAAGCTTTTGAATTTGTTTATTTAACAGCGCTTGAAAAAGAAACTTCAATGAGAATTGGTGCCTATATTTATGCTATAGAAAAAGTTTCAAGTGCATTGAAATTGAGAGGTATTTACAGTTAATATATGAATTGAAGAAATTTGCTTTAATATTATTTTTTATTTTTTTAATACAATCCGCAGTTACAGGTCAACCGGAAGGTGTAATTGATAATGACAGAATTTTTACTTCACTTTTAAGTGAAGGTTTAAGCAGATTAACCGATGCACTTACAATATCCGGGAAGGATAAAATTTATCTTGTTTCCAATGTAGAAAAAGATAAAAAATTTGACTTTCTGTTAATGAATATCAGAAGGATGTTCCCTGATTATAAATTTATTACCGGCGAGATAAATATTAAACCGGATTTCAGGTTAGTTTTTAATAACCTAAATTTAAAAACAGTTTACAAAAATGAAGGAAACAATCCGGTAAAAGAAAAAAAAGTTATAAGAGAATTAACTGTAAACTATGATGTTAATATGGCTGCAAATGACAGTTCTGTTTATTCGGATGTGTTTATGAAAAAATATGAAGACAAGATACCTTATGATAAAATACCAGATGTTGAATACGGAGCAGAAGATTTTGCAAAAGGTAAAATACCTGAAGGCAGTTTTGGAGACAGGTTATTAATACCTTTAATAGTAACTGTTGTTTCTGCGATTGCGGTTATTTTGTTTTATTCAGTAAGAAGTAAATAAAAATTATAACATATATGATTAAGAAATTTGTTCTATATATGCTGATTGTACCTGTGATTTTTATATCAGGATGCATTTCTGCAAACAAGTCTAATATAAACACCGATGATCCCGAGAAAGCTTTTCAGACGGCAAAAAAATCATACGATGAAAAAGATTATCTCCAGGCGATAGAGGATTTCTCGTTCATCAAGATAAAGTTTGCAGGTTCATCAGTGAGTGATAAATCACAATATTATCTTGCGATGAGTTATTTCAAAAGAGGTGAATATATACTTGCCGCCTATGAGTTCGAAAATATGGTAAAGAATTTTACATCAAGCGAATTTTATCCTGATGCAAGATTTCAGCTTGCAATGTGTTATTACCAGCTTTCTCCAAACTATGATCTCGACCAGACATATACAAGGTATGCAATCACAGAGTTTCAGAATTTTCTTGTGTTATTCCCAAAGCATAAAGATGCTGCATTGGCAGGAACTAAGATAAAGGAGCTTCGAAATAAACTCGCATTAAAAGAAATTAAAGCGGCAGATTTATATATGACAAAGGAAGATTACAGAGCGGCGCTTGTTTATTACGATTTAGTAATGAAAGATTATTTTGATACAGATTATGTTGACAATGCAGCGTATGGAAAAATCAACGCTCTGATTGCAAAGAAAAAATATGCAGAAGCAAGGGAGGAAATGGATAAATTTATAGCAAAATATAAAGACAGCGAATTTTATAATTCAGTAGTTAATTTACGGAAAAAATATTAATAAAAATTATGGAAGATAAAAGAAAAACTGTAAGTCAATCAAAAGTGCAAATGACTGAACTTGTACTTCCGAATGATACAAATATGCTTGGGAATCTTTTAGGAGGCAGATTGATGCATTGGATTGATATAGCTGCTGCACTTGCGGCAGCAAGGCATACCAACAATGTATGCGTTACAGCCGCTGTTGATAATCTTTCTTTTCACAAGCCGATTCGGCTTGGGGATATTGTTTTACTAAAGGCATCCGTTAACAGGACATTCCGTACATCACTTGAAGTTGGAGTTAAAGTTGAAGTAGAAGATATTCATACAGGGGAAATCGCTCATTCAAACAGTGCATATCTGACATTTGTAAGTATCCATCCGGTTACACGCAAACCAATTGAAGTCTCAGAAATAATTCCGGAAACAGAAGAAGAAATCAGAAGATATAGTGATGCTTTAAAACGAAGAGAGCAGAGAATTAAACAGCAAAAAGGGAAAGACAAAAACTGAAATGAGAAGTGTAGAACTTCATTGTAAAGATTTATCAAAGAAGTTTTTGAATAAAATCATATTTAAGAACCTTGATTTAACATTATCAGGTGGAGATTCGCTTTCAATAACCGGAAGAAACGGAAGCGGGAAATCTACATTGATTAAAGTAATTTCAAATCTTATCAGAGAAACTTCGGGGCAGGTAATAATCAATATTGACGGTAAAGAAATTCCCCAGGAGAAAAGGTACAGGTATATAGGACTTGTAGCGCCGTATCTTAATTTATATGATGAACTAAATGCATTTGAAAACCTTGATTTTTTTTACAGACTGAAAAATAAAAATACTTCAGGCAAAACATCAAATGAAAAGATTAATACCTTGCTTGACAGAGTAAACCTATACAGCAGAAGAGGAGACCTTGTAAAAAATTATTCTTCAGGGATGAAGCAGAGATTAAAAATGGCTTTTTCAATAATAAGTGAACCGGAAATATTATTTATGGACGAGCCGAGAACAAATCTCGATAAAGAAGGTATAGAAATTGCATATTCAATTGCAGAAGAACAAAAACAAAGGGGAATTCTTATTATAGCTACAAATGAAGCAGAAGATTTACATCTCTGCAAAAGACAAATAAATATAGAAGATTACAGTGTATAAATAAGAGGCAGGGTTTAAACCCTGCCTTTATATTACATTTCGTAGTACAGATGAAATTCGTATGGATGTGGTCTTAAAGCAATTTGCTTGATTTCTGTTTCAAATTTATAATCTATCCAAGTTTCAATCAATTCATCAGTAAAAACATTACCTTCCTTTAAGAATGCATTGTCATGCTCAAGAGAATGAAGTGCCTGTTCAAGATTTTCCGGTGCCTGTCTGATTTTCTTTGTTTCGTCATGTGATAGATGGAACATGTCTTTTGACACTGCTTCCCCGGGGTGGATTTTATTTTTGATTCCATCAAGACCGGCAAGTAGCATTGCAGAAAATGCAAGATACGGATTAGAAGTTCCATCAGGAGAACGAAATTCAATTCTCTTTGCTTTAGGATTATTTGAATACATCGGAATTCTGATAGCAGCGCTTCTGTTACTCTTTGAATAGACAAGTGTTACAGGTGCTTCATAGCCCGGTACGAGACGTTTATATGAATTTGTTGTCGGGTTTGTAAAAGCAAGTACTGAAGGTGCATGATGAAGAAGTCCACCGATAAAATGTAAAGCTGTTTCAGAAAGATTTGCATATTCGTTTCCGAAGAATAAATTATTTCCATCTTTCCATAATGAAAGGTGAATGTGCATACCGCTTCCATTATCTCCGAAAATTGGTTTAGGCATAAAGGTGGCAGTCTTGCCCATTGCTTTAGCTGTGTTTTTGACAATGTATTTAAACATCATAAGTTTATCTGCACAATCAAGCAGATGGCTGTATTTAAAATCAATTTCTGCCTGACCAGCTGTAGCAACTTCGTGGTGCTGACGTTCTACTTCGATACCGACAGACATGAGGTTTTCAACTATTGCAGTCCTTATATCATGAGTAGCATCTGCAGGAGGAACAGGAAAGTAACCTTCCTTCATTCTGATTTTATGTCCGAGATTAGCTTCATTTTCAGAACCGGTATTCCAGAATCCTTCCCGTGAATCAATTCTATACCAGCTTGAATATTCATTCACGTTATAAGCAACATGGTCAAGAATAAAAAACTCCGCCTCAGGCCCGAAATTAGCAGTATCTGCAATTCCTGTTGAAAGCATATAGTCAACGGCTTTTCTTGCAACAAATCTCGGGTCGTGGTCATAACTCTGCAAATCAATTGTGTCAGTAATATCGCAAATCATAATCATTGTGTTTGGTTTCATAAATGGATCAAGCTTAGCGGTTGAAGGGTCAGGGAATGCAAGCATATCCGAATCGTTTATTGCTTTCCAACCTCTAATTGATGAACCGTCAAAGCCAAGACCTTCAAAAAAAATATCTTTTGTCAGTTGGTCAACAGGTATTGTAAAATGCTGCCACTGCCCGGGCAGATCAACAAATCTCATGTCAATCATCTTTACTTCTTTTTCCTTGATCATTTTAAAAACATCGTCAATCAATTTGATTTTTTGTAATTGTTTTTCCTTAAATGTTGTTTTATCCATTTTATTTAATATTAATTTCCAGATTTTGAATAATTTATTCTTTTACTGTAACAAAAAAAATGGTTCCGAAATTCTATTCCCGGAACCAAAAAATATAATTAAATTATTTAATTTTCAATTCTTATGCAAATCTTTATGCATAATTCTTTTAACCTCAATTGCCCGGTTTTTTCCTGAAAGCTCAGATAAATGTCTTTGAAGTTCTTTGTCGTTTTCTGCTTCAAGAGCATTAATTGCATAATCAATTACGCTCGGTGGGAAAATCCCGTTTTTTTCGTAAAGCGAACGTTTCATTCTCATTACCTTTGCAGATTCGGCACAACTTGAAGGAAGTTTTAAGAGATCTTTTGTTAAAGATCTGTCTTTATGAATATTTCCTTTAACATAAAGTTTTTCAGCAATTGCAAGTGAATCTTTATTTTCAAATCCATGAGTAACTGCACAGGTAATACCTGCCATTAAGAGATGAGAGTTTGCACTGCCATCAGGCGTTCTCAATTCCACTGTCTGCATACTGTCAATTTCAAGTGGGGTACTTTTATGACCTCTGTTAACTACTGAGGCAAGGTTACTGATTTTAGACCATCCGAGAGGTACTCTTATCATCGCACTACGGTTACTGTCACTCCAGCAAACCTGTGTAGGGGCTTCCTGGTTTGGAACAAGTCTTAAATAAGAAGAGGCAACTGTATTACCAAAAGCAGTCAGAGAATCTGCATAATCGCATAAACCGCCGATAAGTTTTTTTGCTTCGGTAGAAAGGTTCCCGTTTTTATCAGTCATAACATTCTTTCCGTTTTTCTTCAGTTTTGTGTGAATGTGCATACCATTACCAGCTATTCCTTCTTCAAGCTTAGGAGTAAAAGTAGCTGTCATTCCGTATTTAGCTGCAATATTTCTGATAAGCCATTTTGAAATAACTATGCTATCAGCAGCTTCCGGTGCAGGGACGGAAAGTAATTCTATCTCAACCTGTTCGCCTGTTCTTCCGTTTATTTCTTCTGAAGAACTGTCAATAATATCAATAAAACCGACTTCGCTATGAGCATATTTTACAAGACCAACAATCTGTGTGATTTCTTTTAGCATCTCAGCAAGAACCTTACTTGTCTTTATGAAAGGCGATGATGCATGATAAGCAGCTTGTTTTGGAGGAATGTATAAATTAATCTCCGGTTTATAGAAAAGATAAAATTCCAGTTCGCCAAATGTATGAAGTTCAAGTCCGGTTTTTTTCTTAAGTTCATCATAGGCATTTAAGAGGACATTATCGGGAGTGAATGGTGCGAGATTTCCATCTGCAGTAAGATATCTGCAGACAAAATCAAGACTGCCCGGAATGAATGGGTTAAGGAATGCGGATTCCCAGACAGGAACAATATATAAATCCGATAAACCTGTATCAACCATACCTTTAAACAATGAAGAACCGTCAACTCTTTCTCCTTCTGTTAAAACGATTTCAGCATTGCTTTTTGCAGGGAGTGGAATCTGAAGTTCCTTTAATTTTCCGTCAAGAGCTGTATAGTGAAAAGTAATCCTTTCAATGTTTTTTTTCTCAATAACTTTGAGTAAATCTTCCCGTGTGAAGTCTTCTTTAGGTTTATTTAAAAAGACTGAAATCGGGTTTGCCAACGCATACGGATTGTTCATATACTAAGGTTAAAAATTTTCAGAATTTATTAATTCATTTTATAATTATTAAGAGCTTTCATATAATTAGCTCTTTCAAAAGCTGCCGGATCTGCAACAGACTTCTGACTAAGACTACCCTTCATCATATCTACTGAATCATATTCATTTTCTTCCATCCAGTTTTCAAGACCTGCGAGTATTTCCTTTACCCTTATTATTCCATTTCTGAGGAGTTCAGAACAAATCATTGCGGCATCTCCGCCTGCCATTAATACTTTTATAACATCATAGTGAGTCTGAATACCGCTTGTAGCCGCAAGTGATGCTTTTAGTTTTCCGTAAAGAATTGCGAGCCATCTCAATGGAAGTCTCAATTCCCAGTTATTGCTGAGCACAATATTAGGAACTACATCAAGGTTTTCCAGGTCAAAATCCGGTTGATAGAATCTGTTGAAAAGAACAAGAGCATCTGCACCGGCTTCGTCGAGTCTTTTAGCCATATTAGCCATAGATGAAAAGTATGGACTCAGCTTCATTGCAACCGGAATATTAATCGAATTTTTAATAGCTTTCAGATCCCTTATATAAATTTCTTCTATTGTGCTGCCGTCTTTATTCATATCTGCTGCAACCTGATAAACGTTTAATTCGAGTCCATCAGCACCGGCTTCTTCTATGAGTTTGCCGTATTGCATCCAGCCGCTTTTAGAAATACCATTTAGACTTCCGATCACAGGAATAGAAACGGTTTCCTTTATTTTGCGGATGTGATTCAGATATTCTTCAGGTCCGAGAAAATATTCATTCGGCTCAGGGAAATAATTTAATGCTTCAGCGAAACTTTCGGTCCCGTATGACATAAAATATTCATATTCGTCAGCTTCGTGTTTTATCTGTTCTTCAAAAAGGGAATATACTACGATTGCAGATGCTCCTGCATCCTCAAGAGCTTTCACAATTCCCAGATCTTTTGAAAGCGGTGAAGCTGAAGGAACCAGCGGGTTCTTCAGCTCTAATCCCATATACTTAGTTTTTAAATCCACTTTGATTAATTTTTTATTTTTTGAAAATTACTTGTTTAAATCAGAAGCAAGCTTTTCGTAAATTTTTCTTCTTTCAATAATATCTTCCTGTGCCAACTCAAGAAGTTTACGAGCCATCTCAGGGTTGGATTTTGTAAGCATCTTGTATCTGTTTTCTTTGTAGGCATAATCTTCAAACTTTATTTTTGCAGGACCTGAATCGAGTTTAAGAGGATTCTCTCCACGCATAACTAATTCAGGATTATATCTGAACAATTGCCAGTATCCGCTGTCAACTGCAAGTTTTTGATTTTCATGACCGCTGCTCATATTAATACCGTGGGCTATACAATGGCTGTATGCGATTATAATTGAAGGACCATTATAAGCTTCTGCTTCAAGGAATGCTCTCAGGCATTGAAGGTCATTAGCACCCATAGCAACCTTTGCAACATATACATTACCGTAACTCATAGCCATCATTCCGAGATCTTTTTTAGCAGTGGGTTTTCCAGATGCAGCAAATTTTGCAACTGCACCTAAACCTGTAGATTTGGACATCTGGCCGCCTGTATTTGAATATACCTCTGTATCAAGGACAAGGATGTTGACATTTTTTCCTGAGGCAATTACGTGGTCAAGACCTCCATATCCTATATCATAAGCCCAGCCGTCTCCTCCGATTATCCAAACAGATTTTTTAATAAGATAATCTGCAATAGTTAATAGATGTTTTGCTTCAGGTGAATCATCTTTACTAAGCTTCTCTTTCAAAATTTCGATTCTTTTCCTTTGTTCGTAAATTCCAGCTTCATCGCTTTGATCTGCGTCAATTATTTCATTAACAAGTTCTATACCTATAGTATCATATAATTTCCTTAATAATTCAATTGCGTATTCTCTGTGTTTGTCAATAGAAAGTCTCATACCAAAACCAAATTCAGCATTATCCTCGAATAATGAATTAGACCACGCAGGTCCTCTGCCTTCCTTGTTTACAGTCCATGGAGTTGTTGGTAAATTAGCTCCATAAATAGAAGAGCATCCGGTTGCATTAGCAATTATTGCTCTGTCGCCGAAAAGTTGTGATACTAATTTAACGTAAGGTGTTTCACCGCAACCAGCACAGGCGCCGGAAAATTCAAACAAGGGTTGTAAAAACTGACTTCCTTTTACCGAAGCAACATTTAATTTACTTCTGTCATATTCCGGTAAGTTAAGGAAATATTCCCAGTTAACTCTTTCCTGTTCTCTGAGTGGAATCTGAGGAGCCATATTGATTGCCTTAAGTTTTGGCTCTCTTTTATTCTTTGCAGGGCAGAATTCAACACATAATCCGCAACCAGTGCAATCTTCAACAGCAACCTGAATTGTATATTCAGTGCCGGGTTCGAATTCTTTTCCTTTTGCCGCAGTGTGTTTAAATGATGCAGGGGCATTTTCGAGTTCTTTTGCCGGATATGCTTTGATTCGAATTGTTGCATGCGGGCATATCAATGCACACTTACCGCATTGAATACATACTTCAGGATCCCATACAGGCACTTCAAGTGCAATATTTCGTTTTTCCCATTGAGCAGTTCCTGTCGGGAAAGTTCCGTCAACAGGCATTTGACTGACAGGGACTTCGTCACCAAGACCTTCCATTATTTTTCCGAGTGTAATTTTTACATATTCCGGAGCTTTTTC
>Ga0073934_10010230_pt1 | contig 11721 bp, 11 predicted proteins | sample LarsenN4metaG_FD_76834 | JGI IMG/M metagenome (GOLD analysis project Ga0073934, IMG submission 76834) | Hot spring sediment bacterial and archeal communities from British Columbia, Canada, to study Microbial Dark Matter (Phase II) - Larsen... ... | reverse complement strand
TTCTCATAAGGAAACACAAACGTCGCCGCTTTGCCGGCCACGAGCGAGTTTGCGATCCGGCCTTGATCATCTCGGATCTGAGCAGCGGTAAATCGGATAACGCCGTTCCCTCGCCGGTCGGGGTTGTCCCCGAACGCCTGGGCGGCCGCGGCGCCAAGCTGGCCGAGGTACTCCTTGACGGCTTCATCCGGACGCCCGTCAAATACCACCCGGCCCTGTCGGAGAAGGATTGCCCGCTCGCAGAGGTGCTGGATGGCCACCATGTTGTGGCTGACAAAGAGGACCGTACGCCCCTCTCGTGCCACGCCGCTCATCTTCCCCAGGCACTTGCGCTGAAAGGCCACATCGCCCACCGCCAGCACCTCGTCGACGAGGAGAATGTCCGGTTCGAGGTGCGCCGCAACAGCAAACGCCAGCCGAACCTGCATCCCGCTGGAGTAGCGCTTGACGGGGGTGTCGATGAAACGGTCGACCTCAGAGAATTCGACGATCTCATCGAACTTTCGATCAATTTCTCGCCTCGTCATGCCGAGGATGGCACCGTTCAGGTACAGGTTCTCTCGGCCCGTGAGCTCAGGATGGAAACCCGTTCCCACTTCGAGCAGAGACCCCAGTCTGCCGCGAATCTCGGCCTGACCGCGGGTCGGTTCCGTGATCCTCGCCAGGATCTTGAGCAAAGTGCTCTTGCCTGCACCATTCTGACCAATGATCCCCAAGATCTGACCGCGAGGCACGTCAAGTGTCACATCCCGGAGCGCCCAAATCACATCCTGACTCCTGCCGTTGCCGTTGCCGCGCAGGAGGTTGCGGAACCCGTCGGTGAGCAGGTCGCGAAGAGTGTCATGGGCCTGGCGCCGTGCCGCAATCTGATATTGCTTCGACAGGCCATCCACCCGAATAGCCGGGGCATTCATCTCAGATCACATCCGCGAAGGTGCGTTCTGTACGGCGGAAGTAGTTCAATCCGAAGATCAGTAGCAGGAACGTCACGGCCGTGCTCGCCACCATCGGTAGGATGTCCGGCGCGGGCTTGTCCAGCAAGGCCCAGCGGAAGCCCTCGATGGCCACCACCATGGGGTTCAGGCCATACAGGAGCTGCCATCGCTCCGGGACGAGGCTGGCCGGGTACGCCACCGGGGAGGCAAGCATCCACACCTGGATCAGGAACGGCACGGCGTGACCAACGTCCCGGTACCGGACGTTGAGGGCGGAGAGCCAGAGGCCCACGGCGAGCGCCGCCAACAGAGCCAGGCCGACAAACCCCGGAAGGGTAAGAATCCGCCAGGTCGGCACAATGCCGTAACCCACGGCCATGGCCACGAGCACGCTGAACGCCACAGCGAAGTCCACAGTGGCGGAGAGCGTTGCCGCAACGGGCACGATCAGTCGGGGGAAATACACCTTGGTGACGAGGGCGGCGCTGCTCACCACGCTCTGGATGGACCGCTGCAGGGCCCCGGCGAACAGCTGCCACGGGAGCAAACCCGCATAGGCAAACACGGGATACGGCACACCTTCAGACGGCACGCGCGCAAAGCGGCTGAAGATCCCGGTGAAAATCAGCATCGTCACCAGGGGCTGGATCACGGCCCATGCCGCGCCGATCACGGTCTGCTTGTACCGGACTTTGACATCACGCCAGGTGAGAAAGTACAGCAGCTCCCGATAGGCCCACAGCTCTCCAAGATCCAGGCCCGACCGCTGCCCGGGCGCGACCATGACGACCGGGACATCCCTGGCGGGTCGTTCGGCCCTCGGCGGCGGCTGGACCTTCGCGATGACGTCTTGCTCCGTCGCCGTCACGGCCAACGCAACCTCGTCCTCTTCCACGCGGTGGGTCGTCACGGTTGAGCACGCACCGATGTGGCATGAGCCCGCGGGCTCAAGAAGGGCCGCACTCTGATCTCTGTCACTTCGGCCGTGCGGGGAAGGCTAAGCGCGTGGATGATCATCGCCGCCACGTCATCGGGCTGGACGAGCCGGTCGGGATGATAGGGTTTGCCTTCAACCTGGTGGACGTACTGCTGCATCGCGCTGGCGGTGCGACCAAGAAAGACGCTGAGCACCCGAACGCCGTCCGCATTGACCTCCTCCCGCAGGCTGTCCGCCAGCGCCTTCAACGCATGCTTCGTCGCCGCGTACTGACTCAGTCTGGCGTTTGCGACCAGGCCGGCGGTCGAGTTCACAAACACGACCTGCCCGGCCGCCCGCTTCAACATCGGGAGCATGGCCTGCGTGATCAGAAAGGGGGCTCGAACGTTCACCTGATACTGCCCATCCAGGTCGTCGATCGATGAGTCTGCCAGGTCACAGACCGTAATCGCTCCCGCGCAGTGCGCGAGCACATGAACATGCGTGAATCGTTCAGCGATCTCCGGCGCGAACCGCCGCAGGTCCTCGGCCTGCGCAAAGTCTGCCAGATACGCGATCGGCGGAATTCGATCCGGTGTCGCGAGTTCACGGCAGACGGCGTTCAACTTCTCCTCATCTCTGCCGATAAGACAGAGGCTTGCTCCGTGCCTCGCGAGAGCCCGCGCCACCGCCTTGCCCACGCCTCCTGTGGCTCCCGTAATGACGGCGAGTTGCCCGTCGAAGGCCCCGGTCATACGCCGTATGTTGCGTCCGCCAGCAAGTCGTGTGCGGCGAGGATCTGCGCCGCCTCTCGAACGGGGCCAAAGGACAGGTTGGCCCGCTCCGCGATGTCCAGGAGGCTGTGCCTGCCGTCAGACAGGTTGAGCACCCACAACATGGCCATCTGCAAGGATCCTGGATCCGCCGCGCCCCCTGTGGCCCGGTACAGGCCCCGCCGGCCCAGTTGGGGCTCGCCTTTGGGCGCGGTATTCAGGTAGATCCTGTTGCGATCTAGGATATCCACCACGGAGAGGCACGCCAGCAGCGAATCCGCAAGGGCATCCTGCTTCACGAAGTCGAGTCCGTCCGCGGAAGTGTGGTACTCAGGGTACTTCCCGTGGGGCGTTCGCGAGAGCACGCCGACCGGCAGGTTGATACCTGGCGAGCAATACTGACGTTCGTCATAGCCGTATGGGGCGAACTCGACTACCTGGAACGGCTGGCCAGAGGACTTCAGGACATGGCTGATCACCCGGTCAATCTCGGCGTCTCCCCGCCGGCTCTTCTTGTAGGTCAGGGCCCCCCGATCGCCGAGGCCGACCGCGACCAGGCCATGCCGGATCAGATGCAGACGGTCTTCGTTGAGCGCCAGCCAGGTGATGGATCCGATTGTCCCAGGTATGAACAGGAATCGATACGAATACTCCCGGCTCGCCGCGGCCAGGGTCTTGGCGAGGTGGGTGCAGACGGCGATCCCGGAGAGATTGTCATTGCACAACGAGGGATGGCAGATGTGGGTGGAGATCAGTACCTCCTCGGTACGCCGCCCCGGAATCAGAAGCTCCCCGTACGTCAGGAATCCGGGCTCCAGGGAAGCGTCGATGCAGACCTCGTACTCCCCGTCCTCCAGCGTCCGCCGTTGGGCGTCGGCCAGGCAGAAACCCCAGGTTTCGTCGTAGTAGGAGGTCCGATAGGGAATCCAGTCGGGCCGGTCCGGGAGCGAGCAAAGGTGCCCCTGCAATTCGGCCAGGGTCAGTCTCTCCCTCACTGGTGTGCTGTAACTGACGACGTGAAGGTTTGAAGCATTGAAATCGACGACCCGCTTCCCCGTGGAGTCCTTGATGAAGGCGTCACGGATGTTCCATTCCTTGGGCACAGTCCAGTCGAAGACACGGGTGCCCGAGGGGACCTCGCGGATCTCCAGGGGGATATCCTCCCGCAGACGACGGAGCGTCTGCCGGACCCCCTCCCCGGTAATACTCCGGCAGATCGGATAGAGTTCCGCAATCAGGCTGTACATCTCATCGCCGACGCGGTCTATGTCCAGCTGCGACCTCAGACCCTCCATGAGTGATCGGTTGTGGCGCGACGTCTGCACCGTCATCGAGAAGAACCCCGCTCCATGCGCAGGGGTTCGTAGTCGGGATAGGATGCGTCTCGATCTGAGATGACCTGAACCGGCTCCGGCCAGGTGACGGCGAAGGCGGGATCGTTCCAGCGGACACCGCGGGCGGACTCCGGGTGGTACGGCTCCGATATCTGGTAGAAGACTTCGGTCGAGTCCGCCAGGGTCAAGAACCCGTGCGCCAGCCCTTCGGGCACGTAGAGCATCCGCCGGTTGTCGGCGGTCAGCTCTACGGCTTCCCAGTGGCCAAAGGCCGCCGAGGACGGGCGCAGGTCGATGATGACATCGTAGATGGCCCCCCGGCCGCAGCGGATGAGCTTCGCCTCTTCGTGCGGAGCCACCTGATAGTGCATGCCCCGAAGCGTTCCCCGCCGCCGATTGAATGACACACTGCACTGCTCGATGCGCGGATTCAGCCCGTGCGCCTCGAAGACGCTGCGGTCCCAGGTCCGGGCGAAGAATCCGCGCTCGTCCTGCTGGGGTTCGAGCTCAATGAGGTAGGCTCCGGGCAGGCGCAGGGGGACAAAGATCACGCCACGACCTCGGGTTCGGGCATGGGAACGGCGAATCGGCCTCCCCAGCCCCGCACGTAGGCCAGCTGCTCCATGACCTCGTCCTTGAGGTTCCAGGCCAGGATCAGCACCACATCGGGTTTCGTCTCCCGGATCCGCTCCGGCGCCACGATGGGGATGCGCGTGCCGGGCAGGTACCGGCCCTGCTTGTGGGGGCTGCGGTCCGCGACATACTCCAGGAAATCGCTCCCGATGCCGCAGTAGTTCAGCAGCGTATTGCCCTTCGCCGCCGCCCCGTAGCCGACGATCGATTTGCCGGCTTCCTTGACCCCGATGAGGAACGTCAGGAGGTGGCGCTTCACCTCCCGCACGCGCTCCCCAAAGGCCAGGTAGACACGGAGCGTCCCCAATCCGGTAGCCTGCTCGCGCTGCATCAACTCCAGGACGCGATAGCTGAGGGGTTGAACACCGGAGTCTTCATGCTGCGCGTAGATGCGCAACGAGCCTCCGTGGGTCGGGAGTTCTTCAACGTCGAAAATGCGCAGCCCGTGCGCCCGGAAGACTTCGGTTACGGTTCGGAAAGAGAAGTACGAGAAGTGCTCGTGGTAGATCGTGTCAAACTGCGCCTCCGCGATTAAGCGCATCAAGTGCGGAAACTCCATAGTAATGACGCCGTGCGGCCCGAGCACAGCCTTCAGCCCGCCGACGAAATCGTTCAGGTCGGGCACATGGGCCAGCACGTTGTTGCCGATTAGGAGATCGGCGCGCTTCCCTTCGGCGACGAGGTCGCGGGCCGCCTGGGTCCCGAAGAAGCGCACCACCGTCGGGATCCCCCTGGCGACTGCGGCCTGGGCCACGTTCGCCGCGGGGTCGATCCCCAGGACCGGAATGCTCCGGTCCCGGAAGTACTGCAGGAGGTACCCGTCGTTGCTGGCAACCTCCACGACCAGACTGCCCGAGTCCAAATGGAATCGGTCAGCAGCCATCTCGGCGAAGGCCCGGGCATGGACGAGCCAGCTCTCCGAGTACGACGAGAAGTACGGGTACTCGGTGAAGATCTCGGCGGGACTGACGATCTCCTCGATCTGCACCAGCAGGCAGGCCTCGCACACATACAGATGGAGCGGATAGAACGGCTCCATCTCGGCGAGCTGTCCGGGCTCCAGGTACCGGTTCGCGAGCGGTTGCGCGCCCAGATCGACAAACGTATGCCGCAGCGGCGCTCCACAAAACCGGCAGCGGCCCCGGGGCATGGTCATCGGCCGGCGCTCGCCGCAGACCGGGCGGTCCAAAAGAAGTTCGCGTCGATCCGGCCGGTTTCCAGCAGGTACTTGAGCTGCTTCACGCGGGTGTGAGCCCGGAACTCGAAGCGGTCGCGGGTCAGCGGAGCGCGCTCGAACACGGCACGAAGGTGGCGCACCCCGGCTGCGACATCGTACTCGCACCGAAAGCCGGGGAGCTGCTCGTGGATCTTCTCGAACGAGACTCGGTAGCTGCGCTGGTCGGCATCGTCCCCCAGGGTCACGCGGCAATTGGGGAAGAGGTCGGCGACGATGCCGGCCACATCACGGATGCGATAGTTCTCACGCGTCTCGCCGACGTTGAAGATCCGATTGTGCACCAGATCCTGGGGCGCTTCGAGCGCGCAGACAAAGGCCCGGCAGAGGTCGAGGACGTGGATGAGGGGACGGTAGGGGGAGCCGTCGCTGATCATCCGGATCTCTCCGGTGGTCCAGGCCAGCCCGGCCAGGTTGTTCACCACCAGGTCGAACCGCATCCGCGGCGTCGGACCGTAGGCCGTGGCGTTGCGCAGGCACGTCGGCGAGAAAGCCGCATCCGCCATCTCGGCCAGCGCCCGCTCCACCAGCACCTTGCACTCGGCATAGACCGTCTGCGGGGAGGGCGGCGACTCCTCGGTGAGCAGGTCGTCGGTCGCCCGAAAGCCGTAGACGCTGCAGGACGAGGAGTACAGGAAGCGCGAAACGCCTGCCGCCTTGGCCCTTTGCGCCAGGGCGACGCTACCGCGGTAGTTGATGGCGTACGTTGCCTCCGGCTGCAACTGCCCGAGTGGATCGTTGGAGAGTTCGCCCAGATGGATGACGGCGTCCAGGTCCTGCAGATCGTCCTCCGTGACCCGGCGCACGTCCTGCCCCGCGCACGGCGGCTCCGCGTAGCGCTGCCCGTCCTCCAGCCAACCGTCGTTGTAGAAACCCGTGTCCAGCCCGAGGACGCCGTGCCCCCGCTCTGCCAGCATGGCGCAGAGGGGGACGCCAATGTATCCTTGCGCACCGGTGACCAGGACACGCACAGCGCTACTCCCAGATCTTCCAGGGGGCGCGGCCCGAGTTCCACAGCTCTTCGAGCATCTGCTTCTCTTTGAGCGTGTCCATGCAGGACCAGAAGCCGGTGTGCCGATAGCCCATCAGCTGCCCGTCCCGGCTCAGACGGACGACGGCATCCTTCTCCCAGACGCAGTCGTCCCCGTCGATATAATCGATGGCTCTCCGGTTGAGCACGAAGAAACCGCCGTTGATCCACCCTTCGCTCTGTTCCGGCTTCTCATAGAACTCGACTACCTGATCTCCGTCAAAGGCGATCCGGCCGAACCGGGCCGGGGACCGCACGGTGGTGACGCTGGCGATCTTGCCATGGGAGTGGTGGAAACGAATCAAGTCGGTGATATCGAGGTCTGCTACGCCGTCCCCGTAGGTGAACATGAAGGTCTCATCTTCTTCCAGCCAGCCGCGCAGCCGCCCCAGGCGCCCGCCGGTCTGAGTGTAGAGACCGGTGTCGACCAGATGGACTTTCCACCGTGGCTGCCGTCCTCCGTTGTGGATGATCGTCTCGCCGGAGGCCATATCCAGCGAGATGTCGTTGTTGAGCGCGTAGAAGCTGAGAAAGTACTGTTTGATGACTTCGCCCTTGTACCCCAGGGCGATGATGAACTCCTCAATGCCGTGAGCCGAGAAGATGTTCATGATGTGCCAGAGGATCGGCTTGCCGCCGATCTCGACCGCCGGCTTGGGTCGAACCGTCGTCTCTTCGGACAGCCGCGAGCCCAACCCGCCCGCCAGGATGATCGCCTTCACACTCCCTCACCCCTCACGACCACGCCGGGCCGCCGCCACCGTAGCCATGGTCTCCGGGCGGCCAATGCGCATATGGATCAGTCCCAGCCGTGTGAGTCCGTCCGGCAGACAGTTCCGCCCATCGAACACCACATAGGGATCGACCATCTCCCGCCTGATGCGCTCCCAATCGAGGGCGGCGAACTCCGGCCAGGCGGTGAGCACCATCACCGCGCGACAGCCGGCGCAGGCCTCATACGCATCGTCCGCGAAGCCCACGGCCCGTGGCAGGACTGAACGACCGGGCGCCATAGCGCGCGGGTCATAGACAACCACATGGGCCCCGGCCTCGAGCAGGTGGGAGATGATCGCCAACGCCGGGGACTCGCGGACGTCGTCTGTCACCGGCTTGAAGGCAACACCGAGCACGGCCACCCGCGTCCCGGTCAGGTCGCCGCCGAGCGCGCCGGCGATGCGTTGCACCGCACGTCTTGGCTGGTGGGCATTGACCTCGATCACAGCCTTGAGCAGGCGAAAGGCATAGCCGTTGGCGTCCGAGATGGCGTCAAATGCCCGCGTGTCCTTGGGGAAACATGAGCCGCCGTATCCGATGCCGGCGTGAAGGTGGTGTGGGCCGATGCGGGGGTCTGCGCCCATGGCCTCGGCTACGCGAGTCACATCTGCTCCCGTGAGCTCGCAGAGATTGGCAATCTCATTGATGAATGACACCTTTGTGGCCAGGAAGGCGTTGGAGGCGTACTTGACCATCTCGGCCGTGGTAACGTCCATCTCGAACACGGGGGCGTCAATGCGCTCGTACAAGGCACGCATCGCAGCGAAGCCCTCCGGTTCCCAGGCCCCGAGCACCGTTCTCGTCGGCCGGAACCAATCGTCCACGGCGCGGCCTTCTCGCAGAAACTCCGGGTTCGCCACATAGAGGATCCGCGGCGTCCGCCCCCGGAGGAATTGCCGCTCGATCCGCACCCCCGTTCCCGGAGGCACGGTGCTCTTCATGGCCAGGATGAGAGGCTCTCGCGCCCAGCCGGTGATTTCCTGAACGGCTTCGAACGCGTACCGCAGATTCACCCGACCGTCGGCCTGCGCGGGCGTACCGACAGCCACGAGTACGACTTCACAGGAGGGCGCGTCGGCCACACGCCGGACGAAAGAGAGACAACCGCTGCGCAGGACGTCCGCCACAAGCGGATCGAGCCCAGGTTCAAAGAAGGGGGCTCTCCCTCGCTCGAGAATCGCGAAGCGGTCCACATCCTGCTCCGCGCACACAACGCGATGCCCTTCTCGCGCGAGTCCTGCCGCCGCCACCAGCCCGACGGGTCCTGCTCCGACCACGAGCACCCGCAGGCGCCTCTCCCTTCCGGTCGCACTCCCAGTCGCCGCGTCGAGGCCGGATGCCCGCGTCACGGAACGCCGCCGGGTGGAGAGGTTGCATCTGTGGATTCCACCAGGCGCTGGTCCCGCCCGAGAAGGATCCCCCGCTCGGTCTCGACCCAACGCGCGGCCTCCAAGATGTCTCGGGTGAAGCGCACATCTCCTCGCCCACGGCCCAGCCGCCGAGCAGTCTGCTCTCCAAGGCCTGTACGCACCAGGATCACGCGCATGTTGAGAGACCAGCCGGCCTGGAGGTCGGCGAGGGTGTCGCCGACCAGATAGGACCGGGTGAGATCAAGCCCCAATTCGGTCGCCGCTCTGCGGAACAGGAGCACTCCCGGCTTTCGGCAAGCGCACCCTTCCCCGGGACGATGCGGACAGACATAGACCGCGTCAAGCCTGCCCCGTGCTCGCTGGACGGCGTGCCGCAGCCTCGCGTGGAGATCCTCGACTCGCTCCGCCGTGGTCAGACCGCGGTTGATGGCCGACTGGTTGGTGACGATGACCACAGGCACATCCAGCCGCGCCAGAATGCGCAAGGCCTCTTGCGCGCCGGGGATCCAACGGAACTCCCGCCAGGACTTCACGTAGGTCGCGCGGTTCTCGCACAGAACCCCGTCGCGGTCGAGGAAGATGGCGCCGGGCATCAGGATTCTCGGGCGGCGATCAGGGTCTTTCCGGTAATCCGGTTCCGTATGCTGACGCAGATCGCGTGCGCCAGCATCAGATGCATGTCTTCGATCTGTTCCATCCGATCCGCCGGGGCGAGGAGACAGCAATCGACGAGGGCGCGCAGACGGCCTCCGCTGCCGCCCGTCAGGCCGATCGTCACGGCGCCTTCACGACGGGCCCATTCCACCGCGGCGATGATGTTGGGTGAGTTTCCGCTGCCGCTGATCGCGATCAGCACGTCGCCGGGGTGGATGAAGTTCGCCATCTGCTCGACGAAGATCTGCTCGTAGCGCGTGTCGTTGGCCCAGGCCGTGATGAGCGGGACGTTGTCGGTCAGGGCCAGGGCGCGAAACCGGCGCTGCCCGATTACCGCTGCACCCTTGTTCAGATCGTTGGCAAAGTGCGAGGCCGTGGCCGCGCTCCCGCCGTTGCCGATGATGAACACGGTGCGTCCCTCCTCCCGAGCCCGCAAGAGGATGGCCTCGACCTGGTGGAAATCCGCCGCGGCCAGTGTCGCCAGCAGGGGCTGCAGGCTAGCGATGTACTGCGACACGTTCACCGATCGTGCCCTCCTCCCGGCGCACCTTCGCCGCGTCGCGCTTCACGACCAGACGGCGGAGCACGATACGGGCCAGGACCTCAAGGTCGAACCAGATCGTGTAGTTTCGGATGTAGAACAGGCTCTGTTCCATCTCCGCCTCCAGGGTGCCTGCGGGATGGACGGCCCATGGTCCGGTCAGACCCGGCTTCACCGTCAGTAGCCCCGCCAGCCAGGGCATGTGCCTGCCCCGCTCACTCGCGGGGATGGGACGCGGTCCGACGATGCTCATGCGGCCTGCCAGCACGCTGACCAGTTGGGGAAAGCGGGCCAGCCCAAAGCGCTTGAGGAATCGCTCCATCCGTTCGGGGACGGACGTGCCGTTCAACACGCCCGTCTTGAAAACGACGCCTTCGCGGCCGAGCAGCCTGATTGGCCGAAACAGCCGTTCCCCTCTGAGGCGCCGGGCGGCAGAGGCGAACAGCACGATCGGGGCCGCGAGCAGCACGCCGGTGAGCGCCAGCCCGACATCCAGTGCGAACTTGAGCACCCGATCCAGGCCCACGATCCGCACACGCTCCACCGTCATCATGGGGACGAAGCCGAGCTGATGGGGTCTCAGGCTCGTGGCCAGCAGGTCGCCCGATCCGGGCGCCAGGCGAATGGTATACCCGTCCAGACTGGCCACGCGTCGGATCAGCTCCTGGAAGCTCTCCCAGGCCATGGCGGTGGGCACGACGATCGCCTCGTGCGCCCCCGTCTGCGCGAGGACAGTCGGCAGGGCGCTCGGCGGACCCAGGACCTTCAGGTCGCCCAGGACGGGAGTCCCCGGCGGCAGGAAGTCGTCGACGAACCCGACGATCTTCACGCCCGCGTGCCGCATCCGCTCGAAGTGCCGGGCGAAGGCGATCCCCGAGCCGCCCAGACCCACCATGATCGCCCGGGACACCAGATAGCCACGTCGACGAACAAACCGGACGATCCGGCGGGCGGCGAAGCGGTTTGCTCCGACCATGGTGATCGACAGCATCCAGACCAGCGCGATCAGGGTGCGGGAGGGGGCCATGGCGTTCAGGCCTTTCCCCCAGAACCCCAAGACAATCAGCCCCAGGGAGGCCAGCGTGCACCCGTTGATGACACGGCCGTACTCAATCGGACCCTCCAGAAGCTCGTCGAGCACGTACAGCCGGCCCAAGGCAAAGACGGCGAGAGCGACCGGGATGAGCAACCACAGTGATGGCGGGAACTCCGGGGGCGCGTACCAGATCGACCATGATGATGCGATGCGGTGGGAGGCGAGAAGCGCGATGATCAGGGCCAGGGTGTCTCCGCCGATCAGCCCGGCCGAGAGCACCACGCGGTGCCGGATCCGCTCGTCGGCCCAGCGGTTAGACATACCGCGCCATCGCAAATGGAAGCGCGTTGTTCACCAGGACCTTCGCGCCGTCGAAGTCGATACTGAAATCCATGCGCTTCAGGCCCAGCCGCTCAAGCCCCTCGGTGACCCGGGTGGCCGCGCCCGCGGGGCAGTAGAGCATCAGGAACCCCCCGCCCCCGGCCCCGGTG
>Ga0073934_10010229_pt1 | contig 11721 bp, 10 predicted proteins | sample LarsenN4metaG_FD_76834 | JGI IMG/M metagenome (GOLD analysis project Ga0073934, IMG submission 76834) | Hot spring sediment bacterial and archeal communities from British Columbia, Canada, to study Microbial Dark Matter (Phase II) - Larsen... ... | reverse complement strand
GCGCTGGAGCTCGACCCCTCGCTGGGCTGGGTGCGCTTCTGGCGCGGCTTCATGCGCTACCTGGCGGGCGACGGGCGCGGCGCCGGGCAGGACTTCCGCGCGGCCCTGGCGGCCGATCCCGCCGACGCCTACGCGGCGATCTGGGTGGCCCTGTCCGCGGCGCGGCTCGGCGCCGACCCGGGGCGCGAGCTGGGCCCGCACCTGGCGGGGCTCGACCTCGATGCCTGGCCCGGCCCCATCGTGCGCTTCCTGCGCGGCGACGTGGCGGCGGACGGACTCTATCGGCTGGCGGCGGACGGCGATGCGGAGGGCGCCGCCGACCGGCGGTGCGAGGCGGACTTCTATGTGGGCCTGCTGGCGCTGCGCGACGGCGCGCGCAGCACGGCCCTGCCTGCCCTGCGCCGGGCGGCGCAGGACTGTCCGCCCTCGTACCTGGAGCGCGACGCCGCACGGGCCGAGCTGGCCCGCCTGGGCGAGTAGGCTCAGCCCGCGGCCTCGCGGCCGTCGCGGAACTGCAGGGCGGCCAGGCGCGCATAGAGGCCGTCCTGCCCCATCAGATCGCCGTGACGCCCGGTGGCCACGACGCGGCCCCCCTCCATCACCACGATGCGGTCGGCCCGCTGCACGGTGGCGAGCCGGTGGGCGATCACCAGCGTCGTCCGCCCCGCCATCAGGCGGGCCAACGCCGCCTGCACCGCGGCCTCGCTCTCGGCGTCCAGGGCGCTGGTCGCCTCGTCCAGCAGCAGGATGGGCGCGTTGCGCAGCAGGGCGCGCGCGATGGCCAGGCGCTGGCGCTGGCCGCCCGACAGGCGCGCGCCCCGCTCGCCCAGGTAGGTGTCCAGGCCCTGGGGCAGCTTCTCGAGGAAGTCGAGCGCCGCGGCGGCCTCGGCGGCCGCCCTCACCTCGGCATCGCTGGCCTCGGGCCGGCCATAGCGGATGTTGTCCCAGGCGCTGGCGGCGAACACGACCGGGTCCTGCGGCACCAGCGCGATGCGCTCGCGCACCCGGGCGGGGTCGGCCCTGCGCACGTCCACCCCGTCCACGCGCACGATGCCGGCTTCGGGGTCGTGGAAGCGCAGCAGCAGGTTGAACACCGTCGTCTTCCCGGCCCCCGACGGACCCACCAGGGCCACCGTCTCGCCCGGCGCCACCGCCAGATCGAAGCCTGCCAGGGCGGGGTGCTGCGGCCGCGTGGGATAGCGGAAGGTGACGCCCTCGAACGCGACCGCGCCCAGCGGCGGCTGCGGCAGCGCCACGGGATCGCGGGGCGGCACGATGGATGGGCGCGTCTCCAGCAGTTCCACCAGGCGCTCGGTCGCGCCGGCAGCGCGCTGCAGCTCGGTGGCGATCTCGGACAGGGCGCCCACGGCGCTGGCCACCACCACGGCATAGAACACGAAGGCGGAGAGCTCGCCGGGGGTGATGCGGCCGGCCAGCACGTCGTGCCCGCCCACCCACAGCACCGCGCCGATGGCGCCGAACACCAGCACGATGACGATGGCGGTCAGCAGCGCACGGGCGCGCGTGCGCTCGATGGCCGTGGCGAACGCGCTCTCCACGCGCTCGCCGAACCGCCCGCGCTCGAAGCCTTCGCGGCCGTAGGCCTGCACGGTGCGCACGGCGTTGAGCGATTCCTCGACCTGCACGCCCACGTCCGCCACGCGGTCCTGGCTGGCGCGGGACAGCCTGCGCACGCGGCGCCCGTAGACGACGATGGGCAGCACGACGAGCGGCACCACCAGGATGACGAGCGCACTCAGCTTGAAGCTGGTCAGGAAGAGCAGGACCAGCCCGCCCGCCAGCAGCAGGACGTTGCGCAGCGCCATCGACAGGCCCGAGCCCACGACGACCTGGAGCACGGTCGTGTCGGTCGTCAGCCGCGACAGGATCTCGCCGGTGCGGTTGCTCTCGAAGTAGGCGACGTCCAGCCGCAGCACGTGGCCGTAGACCGCGCGCCGCAGATCGGCCACCACGCGCTCGCCGATCCACGCCACCAGGTACGAGCGGCCGTAGCTGGCGGCGGCCAAGAGGACGATGAAGCCCAGCAGGCCCAACAGCGCCTGGTCCAGGAAGCGGGGGTCGCCGGCGCTGAACCCCTGGTCGATGAGGTGGCGCAGGCCCTGGCCAAGTCCCAGCACGGTCAGGGCCGCCACGGTCAGCGCGACGCACGCGCCGGCCACCGCCGCGCGGTAGGGTCGCACGAAGCGCCACAGGTGGCGCAGCGTGCGCACGTCGCCCCTGGTGCCGGGTGTCTCTGCCGGGGAACCGGCGCGCGCGCGCATCCCGAGCATGGCTGCCGGAGCCCCTGGGCTCAGAGCCGGGGCAGCGTGACGCCGAGGGCGGCGAAGTCCTCCACCAGCACGTCCGCCAGCGCGCGCCCGTCGCGGGTGTCGCGCCAGCCGCCGCGGCCGTCGCCGGCGAAGTGCCGCGCACCGCTGAGGGGCGAGGACAGCCAGATCTGCCGTGTCGGGGCGTGCCGGTTCGCCAGGATCTGCCGCCCGTCGGGCAGTTCCACCGTCAGGACGCCCTCGCGCAGCTCCACGTCCAGGTCGCCGTCGGCATCCTCGAGCGCATCCGCCAGGCGGCGCAGCAGGTCTTCCGCGGCGGCCTCGAAGCCCGCATCGTCCATGATGGAGGCGCCCTCGCACCCGTTCAGGGAGGCCCCCTTCTACCAAGCCCCCCGGCGCAGGCACAAGCAAGGCGGCCCCGGAGGGCCCGATTCCCCGCCTTGCGCACGGCCCCGGGGGCGACTATAAGAGCGCCCTTCCCGGCCGGAGTCCGCGTCATGAAGAAGGGCATCCACCCCGACTACCACGAGATCACCGTCGTGATGACCGACGGGACCGAGTTCACGACGCGCTCGACCCTCGGCAAGCAGGGCGACCGGCTGACCCTGGACATCGACCCGCTGGTCCATCCGGCCTGGAACAACGGCATGCAGCAGCGCCTCATCGATTCCGGCGGCATGGTCGCGCGCTTCCAGAAGCGGTTCCAGGGCCTCAAGATCGGCGGCTAGCGGGCCCCCGCCTCGCGCACGGCGCGGGCAATCATCGCCGCGCCTGCGCGGCGGCGCGGCAGGGCCGCCGCCAGCAGGCTGAACGCCGTCGTCACCACCAGCACCCACAGCGCGGGCGTCATCCGCCCGTCCAGATTGGCCGCCAGCACCCGCAGGATGGGCGCGCCGTTGTTGACGGCGTACCAGCCGGCCTCCATCAGTGCCGTCGCCGCGGCCGCCAGCACACCCAGCGGAAGCAGGGCGGCGGCCCGCGCGGTCGCTCCCTGCCGGACGACGAGACGCGCGGCCAGAAGGTAGAGCAGCAGCCCCGTCATCCAGGCGGGCTGGCCAATGTCCAGCTTGGACTGCATGAAGAAGTGCAGCGCGCCCAGCAGCGCGACGACATACACGATGCGGTGCAGCCGCTGCCAGCCCCGCCCGCCCAGCCGGCGGATCCAGCCGTTGGTCGAGGTGGCGCCCAGCACCGTCAGCCCCAGCAGCGCGGCGAAGCCGATCGTCAGGTAGATGCGCAGGACGATTTCGCTGGCGACGCGCGGCAGGTTCAGGTCCATGTCGGCGATGTAGAGCCCGATGTGGCCGAGCGCGTAGCTCATCGTCGCCAGGCCCAGCATGCGCCGGACGGCAGCCAGCCGGCTCCAGCCAAGGATGCGCCGCACAGGCGTCACCGCCAGCGTCGCCAGCAGCAGGCGCACCGTCCACAGGCCCGTGGTGTGGATGGCCTCGGTCAGGGGGCGCGGTCCGAGGTCGCCAAGGAGCGCGCGGCCGGCCAGCCACGCCGCCGGCGCCACGACCGCCAGGAAGACCGCCAGCCGGAAGGGCGAGAAGGCGCCCGACCGTTCCTGCCAGGGCATCGTGATCGACGGGGCCGCCAAGCCGTTCCGCTCCATTGCTAGCCCGCCCCATGTAGCGGGCCGTTCGAGGTGCGCGAAGCCCATCCTCGCGCAAACTTTCGTGAGGCGCCCGTGCGGCCTGCGGCGGGGCTGCCACGGCCCGGCCGCCTTGCTAGGGTGGCGGGCGGTCGAGCGGAGGAGCGCACGCACATGGGGCGCGCCCGAATCCCCATCGGGCTGGGGCTGATCGTCGGCGCGCTGGGGGCGATCGCCGCCACGGCCGCGCTGATCCACCTGCCGTGGTGGTTCACGGCCCGTGCCGACGTGACCGAACTGGCGCTGCGGGTGAACCGCGCCTCCATCGCGGATGTGCAGGCGCGCATGAGCGCGCTGCTGGACGACCTGCTGGCCACGCAGCGCACGCTGGCGCACGGCCTGCGCTTCGGCAGCGTGGACGTCCGTGACCAGGACCGCGCCGCGCGGCTGTTCGCCGCCTTCATGGCCAACCGGCCCGCCATCGCCGCCATCGAGCTGGGGCGCACCGACGACGGCGCCCTGGGTGCGCTCAGCCTGCCCGGCGGCGAACTGGCCACCGCCGTCGTCGCACCGGCCGGACAAGGCCTGCTGCGAACGCTCCATCCCTTTGCCGGCGGCACGCCATCCGTCGATCCGGTGCCCGACGATGCCCGCGTGTCGCGCCAGCTGTGGTTCAAGCAGGCCTTCGCCGAGGACGCGGCCTCGTGGAGCGACATCTACCGCATGGTCGGCACCGGCCGGCTGGGCTTCACCGTCTCGGGTCGCGTCGCCATGCCGGATGGCAGCGCGGCCGCGCTGGCCGTCTCCACCGAGCTGGCCCGCGTCTCGGCCTTCCTGGACGGCATCGACGCCACACCCAACGCCGCCGTCTTCCTGACCAACCGCCTGGGCGAGCTGCTGGCGATGCGGGGCGCCGAGGCCATGCCGGACGGATCGGGCCCTGGCGCCACCCGCCTCGCCGACGCGGCCTCGCCCACGCTGCGCATGGCGGGCCAGGCCCTGGACCGGGACGGCGCCGCGTTGCGCGACCTGGCGGGCCCCCTGCAGATCGACTTCGAGAGCGCCGGCGAGCGCTACTTCGTGACCCTCGCTCCGCTCAGCCGGATGGGGATGATCGTCGGCCTGGCGGTGCCCGAGTCCGACATCCTGGGCGACATCCGGGCCAATGCCCGGCGGCTGGGCCTCGCGCTGGCGGGATTCGTGGTCCTGGTCGCGGCGGCGGTCAGCATGCTTGCACGCCATACCCTGGCCCGCCCGCTGCAGGCTGTGGCCCACAACGCCCTGCGGCTGGGCGACTTCCGCTTCGACGCCATGCGGCCGGTCGCCTCGCGCCTTGCCGAGATCGGCACGCTAGCCCAGGCCATCGCGCAGATGGGCGCCAGCCTGGCCTCGTTCCGCAAGTACATCCCCACCGAGGTGGTGCGAACCCTGTTCGCCGCCGGCATCGAGGCGGAGCCGGGCGGCGAGCGCCGCCGGCTGACCGTGCTGTTCATGGACCTGGCCGACTTCACGCGCATTGCGGAGGCGCTGGGCGAGGACCTGATCCCCTTCCTGGGCGAATACCTGAGCGAGATGTCCGAGGAGATCGAGCGCGGCCAGGGCACGATCGACAAGTACATCGGCGACGCGATCATGGCCTTCTGGGGCGCGCCGCTCCGCGCCGAGGACCACGCGCTGCGGGCCTGCCGCACCGCGCTCGCCTGCCAGGCGCGGCTCGAGGCCCTCTCGGAGCGCAGCCTGGCCGCGGGCCGTCCGGCCATGCGGGCGCGCATCGGCATCAACACCGGCGACGTGCTGGTGGGCAACGTGGGCAGCCGCGAGCGCCTGAACTACACCGTCATCGGCGACCCGGTGAACGTGGCAAGTCGGCTGGAGGCGCTGAACAAGCGCTATGGGACCGCCATCCTGGTGGGCGAGGACACGTTCCTGGCCGTGCGCGACCACGTGGTCGCGCGGCCGGTGGACCGCGTGGCCGTGTATGGCAGGGCGGAGGGCGTCGAAGTCTACGAACTGCTGGCCCTCTCCGCCGACGCCACGTCCGCGCTTCGGTCGTGGGTGGAGACGTATGCGCGGGGCGTCGCGGCGCTGCGCGCACGGCGCTGGGACGAGGCCGAGACGCTGTTCGCCGAGGTCGTGCGCCTGCGAGGCCGCGACGTGCCCGCCACCCTGCTGGCCGAGCGCGCACGGGCCTACCGCGCGGCGCCACCGCCCGCGAACTGGGACGGCGTCGTGGCGCTCAGCGAGAAGTAGGCGGCCGGCCTCCCGCAAGGACGAGCTGGGCCACGGGCGCGAAGCTGCGCCGGTGATGGCGGGTCGGCCCCAGGCGGGCCAGCGCCTCCCTGTGCTCGCGCGTGCCGTAGCCCATGTTGCGCTCCCAGCCATAGCCCGGGCACTCGGCGGCCAGCGTCGTCATCAGGCGGTCGCGCGTCACCTTGGCGACGATGGAAGCCGCCGCAATGGACAGCGATACGCCGTCGCCGCCCACCACCGCCGTCGCCGGTACGGACAGCCCGGGCAGGGCGTCGCCATCCACCAGCACGTGCGCTGGCGTGCAGCCCAACCCCTCCACGGCGCGGCGCATGGACAGGAACGTGGCCTGGCGGATGTTGAGGCGGTCGATCTCATCCACCGAGGCCACGCCGACGCCGACCGCCGCCACGTCCAGGATCCGGGCGTGGAGCGCTTCGCGCTTGTCGGGCGCCAGGCGCTTGGAGTCGTCGATGCCACGGGGCACGCGCCCCTCGGGGAGGATGACGGCGGCGGCCACTACCGGGCCTGCTAGCGGGCCGCGCCCTGCCTCGTCGACTCCCGCCACCAGGGTTCCCAGTCCCAGTTCGAGCGCCCTGTTGGGCATTGCACCTCCAGTGCCATGACCACATTATGACGGACTTTCCACAAACTTTGTGGAAGGTACGTCATCACCCCGCTATCATCCGGCCCCAAGACGTGGACCGGTGGGCGGGGAGGCCGGCTGTGGACTTCATCTTCATGCTGACGCGCGACGACCAGACCGTCGAGGACTGCCTGGAGGTCGTCGACCAGATCGCGCCGGTCGGACTGAAGCATATCGGATTCAAGGACGTCGGCGTGGACGTGCCGATGCTGAGGGAGCTGGCGCGGCGCATCCGCGCGGCGGGCGCCACGGTCTACATGGAGGTCGTCAGCACCAGCCGCGACGCCGAGATCGCCTCGGCCGAGGCCGCGGCCGCCATCGGCGTGGACTGCCTGCTGGGCGGCACCGCCGTGGCCGATGTCCTGCAGCGCATCGCCGGCACGCCGATCCGCTACTTCCCGTTTCCCGGCCGGCCCGCCGGCCATCCCACGAGGCTGGGCGGATCGCCCGAGGACGTGGCCCGCGACTGCCGCCGCTTCCTCGCGGCGGGGTGCGCCGGGGCCGACCTGCTGGCCTTCCGCGCCACCGAGGCCGAGCCGCTGGACCTGGTGCGCGCGGCGCACAGGGCGCTGGGCCCCGGCCGCCTGATCGTGGCGGGTAGCATCAACGGGCCAGGCCGCATCCGCGACGTGGCTGCGGCGGGCGCGGACGCCTTCACCATCGGCTCGGCCGTTTTCGACGGCTCCTACGCGCCGCGCAAGGGCGGCATCCTGGGCCAGCTGCGCGACGTGCTGGCGGCGACGGCGGGCGCGGCCCGCTAGGGCATGGCGGTCGTCGGCATCGATGTCGGCACCCAGAGCCTGAAGGCCGTCGTCACGAGCGACGACCTCGTCGTGCGGGGCGAGGGCAGCGTCGCCTACCAGCCCGTCTACCCGCGCCCCGGCTGGGCCGAGCAGGATCCGCGCCTGTGGGAGGATGCGCTGGGCCCGGCCATCGCCGTGGCGCTGGACGAGGCCCGGTGCGATGCCGGGGCCGTGCGCGGCATCGGCATCGCGGGCCAGCTCGACGGCTGCGTGGCGGTGGACGCCGCGGGCCGCGCGCTGGGCCCCGCCCTGCCCTGGCTCGACCGCCGGGCCGAGGCCGAGACCGCGGGCCTTCCGGCCGCGCACGTGCGCGCGCACACGGGCGTTGTGCTCGACCCCACGCACATGGCCGCCAAGATCCGCTGGATGAAGCGCCGGGGCGTACGCGCCGTGCGCTTCCACCAGCCGGTGTCCTACCTGGTCGCGCGGCTGACGGGCGAGCACGTGTTCGACCATGCGCTCGCCTCCACGACGATGCTCTACCGCCTGGCGGAGCGGACCTGGGATGCCGGGCTGCTGGAGATGTTCGGGATCGGCGCCGAGGAGCTGCCGCGGATCGCCGAGGCCGAGGCCTGCGCCGGCCCGCTGGGCGCCGGCGGCGCGGTGCTGACCGGGCTGCGCGAGGGCACGCCCGTGGCGGTGGGCACCGGCGACGACTTCGCCAACCCGCTGGGCGCCGGGCTGACGGCGCCGGGGCGGGTGGCGGTGACGCTGGGCACCGCCGAGGTGGTGGGCGCCCTGCACGAGCGGCCCCTGGTCGACCCCGGCGCCCTGGTCGAGACGCACGGCTATCCGGGCGGCCTGTGGTTCATCGAGAACCCCGGGTGGCTGTCGGGCGGGGCGCTGAGCTGGTTCGTCGACACCTGGGGCCTGGCCGACGTGGCCGCGCTGGACCGCCTGGCCGCCGCCGCCCCGCCGGGCTCGGGCGGCGTCGTCTTCCTGCCCGCGCTGAGCGGCGCCATGACCCCCGAATGGGTGGCTGGGGCCAGGGGCTGCTTCTACGGCCTGACCCCCGCCCACGGCACCGCCCACATGGCGCGCGCGGTGCTGGAGGGCTGCGCGTTCGCCATGCGCGACGTGGTGGAGCGCCTGGACGCGCTGGGCGTGGACGCGGGCGCCCTGCTGTTCATCGGCGGCGGCGCCCGCAGCCGGCTGTGGACCCAGATGCGCGCCGACCTGACCGGCCTGCCGGGCACGGTGCCGCGGCGCACCGCGACCTCGCCCCTGGGCGCCGCGGTGCTGGGAGCGGTGGCGGGCGGCGTCGCGCGGTCGCTGGCCGATGCCGCGGCGCTGGTGGGCGGCGGCGGGCTGCGCGTGGAACCGGATCCCGCCGTGCGTGGCGCCTATGACGACGCCTATGGGCTGTACCGCCGGTTGTTCGAGGCGCTGCGCCCCCTGTACGGTGCCGCGCCATGAATCGCCGCCCCGCGCGCCCGACCGCGAGCCTTCCCGCCGACCCCGCCGAGACCATCCGCCGCCTGGTGGAGGGCACGCTGCCCGACCCCGACGGCGGGCCCGCGCTGGCCGTGCCCACGCGCGCGGTCGTGGTGGCCGACAGCCTGGCCGGCGACGAGGCGGACCTGGTGGCCGCCCTGGGACCCTTCCGCAGCCCCGCCGTCGTCAGCGACCGCGTGACGCACGAGGTGATGGGCGCCCGCATCGAACGGGCGCTTTCCCGCCTGGGCCGCGTGACCGGCATCGTCCTGCCCGCGGACGCGCATCCCGACGACGCGACGGCCGAGCGGGTGCGCAGGGCCGCGGCCGGCGCGGACGTGCTGGTGGCCGTGGGCTCGGGCACGATCAACGACCTGTGCAAGTACGCCGCCGCGCGGGACGGCAAGACCTGCGCCGTCTTCGCGACCGCGCCCTCGATGAACGGCTTCACCTCGGTGAACGCCGCCATCACGGTGGCGGGGCACAAGAAGTCGCTGCCGGCCGTGGCGCCCGCGGGGGTCTTCGTCGAGCTGGGCGTGCTGGCGAAGGCGCCGGCGCGGATGATCCGCGCGGGCCTGGGCGACAGCCTGTGCCGGCCCACCGCCCAGGCCGACTGGCTGCTGTCGCACCTGCTGCTGGGCACGCCCTACCGCGAGGCACCCTTCGCCCTGCTGGCGGCCGACGAGCCCGCCCTGGTCGAGGAGGCCGGCGCCCTGGTGGCGGGCGACCTGCGCGCGATGGAGCGCCTGGTGCGCACGCTGATCCTGTCGGGATTCGGCATGACGCTGGCGGGCGGCAGCCATCCCGCGAGCCAGGGCGAGCACCTGATCAGCCACTACGCCGAGATGATGGGCGACCCCGCGTGGCCCGCCACGCTGCACGGCGAGCAGATCGGCGTGACGACCCTGACCATGGCGCGGCTGCAGGAGCGGATGCTCGACGGCGGGCCGCCGCGCCTCGGCGCGACCCGGGCGACCGAGGCCGACCTCGTCGCCCATTTCGGCCCGGAGCTGGGCGCCGCGTGCCGGGACGCCTTCGCGCCCAAGCGCCTGGACGCGGCGCGGGCCGAGAGCCTTAGCGCGCGGCTGGCCGCCGCCTGGCCCGCGATCCAGGCGCGGATCGCGCGCGCGATGCGCCCCGCGCACGCGATCGAGCGCGCGCTCGAGGCCGCCGGCGCCCCCGTCGCGCCCGCCGGGCTGGGCTGGACCGCCGGGTTCTACCGCGATGCCGTGCTGCACGCCCGCTTCATCCGCGACCGCTTCACCTTCCTGGACCTGGCCGACGACGGCGGGCGCCTGGCGGCGCTGGGGCCGGCCGCAAGACGATGCGCCCGCTGGCCGACTTTCCCGCCGCGGAGCGGCGGGCGGTGCGCTTCGTGCTGACCGACATCGACGACACGCTGACGCTGGAGGGGCGGCTGCCCGCGCGCAGCTATGCCGCCCTGGAGCGCCTGCGCGCCGCCGGGCTGATCGTCGTGCCGATCACCGGCCGGCCCGCCGGGTGGTGCGACCACATCGCCCGCATGTGGCCGGTGGACGGCGTGGTGGGCGAGAACGGCGCGTTCTGGTTCCGCCATGACGACGCGGCCCGGCGCATGACGCGGCGCTATTGGAAGGGCGAGGCCGAGCGCGCGGCGGATCGCCGGCGCCTGATCGCCGTGCGCGACCGCATCCTGGCCGCCGTGCCGGGCGCGGCCGTGGCGGGGGACCAGGCGTGGCGCGAGGCGGACCTCGCCATCGACTTCCGCGAGGACGTGCCCCCCCTGCCCGACGCCGCCGTCGAGCGCATCGCCGCCCTGTTCGCCGAGGCGGGCGCCACGGCCAAGGTGAGCTCGATCCACGTTAACGGCTGGTTCGGCGCCTACGACAAGCTCTCGATGACGCGCCGGATGCTGGCCGAGGCCTTCGCCTGCGACATGGACGGGTCGCGGGAGCGCATCGTCTTCGTGGGCGATTCGCCCAACGACGCGCCCATGTTCGGCTTCTTTCCCCATGCCGTAGGGGTGGCCAACGTGCGCGACTTCGCGGGCCGGCTGGCGGCCGAACCCGCCTGGGTCACCGCCGCGCGGGCGGCCGACGGGTTCGTCGAGCTGGCCGACGCGCTGCTCGAGGCGCGCGGCTGATGCGCCGCGCCGGGCCGCCGCCCGGGGAGCGCCACGCGCGCATCCTGGCGGCGCTGCGCGCCAACGCCGCGGTGCGCGCCTCGGAGCTGGCGCGGGCGCTGGGCGTGTCGGGCGAGACGGTGCGGCGCGACCTGGACGCCATGAGCCGCAGCGGCCTGATCGACCGCACCTATGGCGGGGCGGTGGCGCGCCCGCCGGGCACCGAGCCCGCGCTGGACGAGCGCGCCCGCACCCTGGTGGCGGAGCGCGGCCGCATCGGCCGGGCCGCCGCGCGCCTGGTGCAGTCGGGCCAGGTCGTGATGATCGACGCGGGCTCGACCACCCTGCACACCGCGCGCGCGCTGGCCGCCGCGGCCTCGGGCCTGACCGTGCTGACCAACAGCCTGGGCGCCGCGGCCGCCCTGGGCCAGGCCGGCGGAATCCGGGTGCTGGTGTGCCCGGGCGAGCTGGACGCCCGCGAGGGCGCCCTGCACGGCCCCGAGACCACCGCCTTCCTGGAGCGCTTCCAGGCCGATACAGCCATCCTGGGCGCCAGCGGCCTGGCGCCCGACGGGCCGGGCGAGGCCAACGCCGGCTCGGCCTGGGTC
>Ga0073934_10010227_pt1 | contig 11723 bp, 12 predicted proteins | sample LarsenN4metaG_FD_76834 | JGI IMG/M metagenome (GOLD analysis project Ga0073934, IMG submission 76834) | Hot spring sediment bacterial and archeal communities from British Columbia, Canada, to study Microbial Dark Matter (Phase II) - Larsen... ... | reverse complement strand
CCCTGAAGGGGGACTTTAGTTTACTAATGAACTGAATTCTGCAACCTTTATGCTGACGACGACTGAAATATTAAAAAAAGTTCGAGAGCTTGAGATCAAGAGTAAGAAGCTGACCAGTGATTTATTCACCGGTGAATATCATAGTGCCTTCAAAGGAAAGGGAATGTCATTCAAAGAAGTGAGGGAGTATGCAGCAGGAGATGATATTCGCTTTATTGACTGGAATGTGTCTGCAAGATTTGGTCATCCTTTCAGTAAAATATTTGAAGAGGAGAGAGAGCTTACTGTAATGTTGCTCGTTGATATCAGCAACAGCTCTTTGTTTGGAACGACTTATGCCAGGAAGAGAGATATAATCACGGAAATAGGGGCGGTTCTTGGCTTTTCCGCAGTAAACAATGCTGATAAAATCGGAGTTGTTTTTTACAGTGATAAGGTTGAAGCATATATTCCTCCCAAAAAAGGCAGACAACATGCCTTGTACATTGTAAGGGAATTGCTGAGCAAAGAGCCAAAGGGCAAAGGTACCGCATTGGCCACAGCATTGCGTTATTTTTCCAATGTAACAAGACAAAAGAGTATTGCATTTGTATTAAGCGATTTCCTGGATGCCAATTATGAAGATGCCCTTCGCATTGCCGGGAAGAAACATGATGTTATCGGAATAAAAGTTTATGACAAAATGGATCAGCATTTGCCGGATGCAGGTTTACTACTGTCAGAAGATGCTGAGAAGGGTGATTCAAAATGGATAGACAGCAGTAATGCTTTTGTCCGCTATAATTATGAAAAAGAGTTTTTTCGGGTAACAGAGTATTGTACACAAACATTTAAAAAAGCCGGTTGCGATCTGCTGCATGTAAAAACAGGTGAGGATTATGTCCGGGTCTTGCAGCGTTTCTTCCTCAGCCGTAACCGATGAACTCATGAAGCATTGTTATTCTATATATTTCTTGTGTTTTATTTTAAATGTGTCAGTTGTTTTGGCACAAGGCAGTACTTCCATAAAAGCATCGGTTGACAAGAATCGCATTTTGATCGGAGAACCGCTCCAATTGACCATCGAGGCAAAATTTGATAAAAAAGATGGCTTAAGGACTCTTCCTGTTGACAGTATCCCGCATTTTGAGGAATTAGAAAAACCTTCTATAGATTCTGTGATAAAAAGTGACGGGATTGTTATCAGAGGTATTTATAAGCTTACCAGTTTTGATTCTGGCCACTGGGTAATACCTTCTTTCTCTTTATCAAAAAAGGTGAAATCTGACACTATACCAATTGATGTGGTGTTTAGTGAGTTTGACCCAAAGCAGGATTATCATGATATAAAGGACATACTCGAAGAGGAACCTCCAAAGAAAAAATATACATGGTGGTGGTATATGCTGGCTGTTGTAGTACTAGTTATGACGGCTGTTCTTTATTTACTGAAAAAGAAAAAGCCTGCACCGGTAATAACAGTTAGAACCACAGTCAACCCTTACGAGGAAGCGATGCGACAACTGGCACAACTAAAATATAAAAAGCTAAGTGGTAAAGAACTTCATTCTTCCCTTACGGATATTTTCAGACTCTATTTATACAGTCGAAAAGGAATTTTATCCTTGCAAAAAACTACAGATGAACTGGTGATTCAGCTAAAGGAGACAGGTATGGAAAAAGAGCAGTTTGATAAGTTATCTCAATCTTTGAGACTAAGTGATTTTGTAAAATTTGCAAGGTATAATCCTTCTGTATCGGATGATGATACCTGCTATGAGGAAATTCACAAAGCGATAAAAACTATTGAACAGATGGAAATTAAAGTCACCATTAAAGGACATTAAAGGACATTAAAGGATTATGCTTTATGAATATATCAAACATATGAATTTCGCTTATCCTGTTATGTTCGTATTGTTTGCATTATTGCCTGTACTGATTTGGTGGCACAGTAAACAGGGTGACAGGCAGCAGGCTACTTTCAAAGTTTCCACTACACATTCTTTTACTGTTTCATCATGGAAAAACAGGTTTCGCCATCTGCCTTTCATCTTTCGGTTGCTGGCATTGGGTTGTATCATTTTAGCATTGGCCCGGCCGCAAAAAATGAATGAGGAGCAGCGAACAGAAGGTGAGGGAATAGATATTGTACTCTGCATGGATGTAAGCGGTAGTATGGGGTCAAGGGATATTTTACCATCCCGGATGGAAGTGGCAAAGGAAGTGGCGGAAGAGTTTGTTCGCAGCCGCCCGGTTGACAGGATAGGACTCGTTATTTTTTCTGGAGAGAGTTTCACACAGTGCCCGGTCACTACTGATCGCAGTACACTCATCACCCAGATTCAGAACCTGGAAAGCCGCCGTTATCTTACTGATGGAACAGTGATTGGGGAAGGGTTAGCCACAGCAGTTGATCGTCTATCACAAAGCAGTGGAAAAAGTAAGGTTATCATTTTGCTGACGGACGGAAAAGAAGATCCGCCTGAAACAAGACTGATTGATCCGCTAACGGCTTTGGAAATTGCCAAGTCAAAAGGAGTGAAAGTGTATACGATCGGGATGAGTGCCGGGCCTTCGTCCGTTCAGGAAATAACCAATCGTCCATCCGGTAAAAATCCTGCTGTTGATTTCCTGGATGAAGAATTGCTGCGAAAAATTGCCAGTGAAACAGGCGGTCAGTATTTCAGGGCAAGAGATAAGGATGCACTGAAAGAGACTTACAGCCAGATTGATCAACTGGAAAAAACAAAGGTGGAAGTAACAACCAACCGCCGATATGAAGAACGTTTCTTTCCTTTTATATTAGCGGCGCTTTTTTTTCTTTTTACTGATATATTACTTCGGTTTACCCTTTTCCGGAAATTTCCCTGAGACATTATTCAAGTATCTTGCAGGCTGATGAAAGCAAAAGTTTATAAATCCACCGGAAGCTGGTATACGCTGAAAGATGAAAGAGGCAAATTCTGGAATGGCCGGATAAAAGGTGTGCTCAAACTGGATGATATTACCAGTACTAATCCTGTGGCTGTAGGTGACTGGGTAGAAGCTGATCCTGAAAGTGAAAATGATAAAACGGCAGTTATAAGCGAAATCCTTCACCGGCACAATTATATCAATCGCCAGTCGCCCCGGCATAAACACCAACATCATATTGTAGCTGCCAACCTGGATCAGTCAATGCTGATTGCTACACTAAAAGAACCCAGGACTTCTCAGGGCTTTATTGATCGTTTTCTTGTTGCATCTGAGATGTACCATGTACCGGCACAGGTTGTTTTCAACAAAAGCGATCTTTATAAAACTAAGGAACTGGAAAAGTATGAAGCATGGAAAGAGATGTATGAAGCGATTGGCTACAAAGTATTGCTCGTAAGTGCCGAAAAGAAAGAGGGAATTGAAGAGTTGATAACATTACTAAAAGATAAAGTCACTTTGCTAAGTGGTCACAGTGGTGTTGGCAAATCATCGTTGCTGAATGTAATATTCCCCGGTATGAACCTGAAAACCGGCGATATCAGCGGATGGAGCGGAAAAGAGCAGCATACCACCACTTTTGCAGAAATGTTTGATCTTCCTGAAGGCGGGCAGATTATTGATACTCCCGGTATGCGGGAATTTGGCCTGGTGGATATAGAAAAACAGGAAGTGTCACATTACTTTCCGGAGATGAGGGATCGGCTGAATGGTTGCCAGTTCAACAATTGCCTGCATATAAATGAACCCGGTTGTGCTATAAAAGAAGCGGTAATAAATGGGGGAATACACGAAGACAGGTATGTGAGCTATGTCAGCATACTGGATTCAATCGAAGAAAAGAGTTACTAAGCTATCTTCTGTTGCCCTTCGCTGAAGAATTTTTCCTCCAGGGCATTGGCCAGTTCCACTACAGCTTTATTGTCTTTGCTCAGGGCATCCCGGGTTTTGGTAGGGAAAAGCGAAACGCCATTGTAAATGCTGTAATGAAGGGTCATGTTGTGACCTTTGAAACGGAATTCCCAGTCGATAGTATCAAAATCATCTTCTTTGTGGGAAAAGTTGACATTGAAGTCCTGGCTGAGGATGTTGGCAGCTCTGTAAAATTCTTTTAATCCTCCGTCATCGGCAATTACGGCTTCGGTGCAGCCGAGTGTGGTTCGTAGGGTGAGGCTCATAGTTAAGGTGTTTTTGTTTTTTCATTAGACAGGATTTTATAACAATAAGCTGCACTTAATGTTAACTTAACTTCTGAATTTTTTTGCCTTTTTCGCATCCTTTGTGGCTTTGGGGTCACCACTGATGATCTTTTCTGCTCCTACATTCTTACCATTGGTGGGACAGCCTGTTTTTCTTTTGAACAGGTTGCTCAGCATTCCGCAGGATGATAGTAACACCATGAAACTCAGGACAAGTGCAAAAAATCGAAGGTTTTTCATTGTATACAGCTTGATTGAATAACGAATTTAAGCGGAATTAATTGCCCCGGGATAGTAAAGTTACGATGGTCAATGGTCAATGGTCAGAAAAAAGCAATTGGTGAAGATCTTGTTTTTGTGGAAACACTCATTCTTCTGATTTCGGAATTCAATCCTCAGCTTTCCGATCCCTGAACCAATCTGCATACCGCACATAATTATTGGCTATCCGGTCAATTTCTCCGTGGATCAGTTCCTGCGAAATGTCCTTCACTTTTTTAGCCGGCACACCTGCATAAATGCTGCCTGCTTCGCAAACGGTATTTTCTAAAACAACAGCCCCGGCAGCGATGATGGTATTGCTGTGTACCACGCAATTATCCATTACGATGGCTCCCATACCCACCAGCACATTATCATGGAGGGTACAGCCATGTACGATTGCATTATGACCGATGGAAACATTATTCCCGATGGTAGTGCCATATTTCTGATAGGTACAATGAATGCAGGCTCCGTCCTGTATGTTTACCTTATTACCAATTTTGATAAAGTTCACATCCCCCCTTACCACGGTATTGAACCAAAAGCTGCAATCATCACCGGTTACCACATCGCCGACAATGGTAGCATTGGGGGCGATGAAATTATTGTTACCGAATTGGGGATGTTTGTTTTCTACAGGCAGTATTACCGGCATGATGAGTTCGTTATTTATTATAATTCTTAGCGCTGCTGCAAAGTTGCGGAAATTCTTTGCGTCTTTGCATCTTCTTTGCGTCCTTTGTATGAAATAAAAATACTTGAATCAGCGGGAACTTTTTTTACGGCATGTTGCACAAACTTCTCCTGCACCTTTGGCGCTGGAGATCGTAAAGGCGGACTGTTGCACTTTATTTGATGCAGCCGGCAAGGAATATATTGACTTGATTGGCGGCATCAGTGTGGCCAATGTGGGGCACCGGCACCCCAAAGTAATTGCGGCCATTCAGCAACAACTAGAAGCTTACCTGCATGTGATGGTTTACGGGGAATTTGTGGAAAGCCCGCAGGTACAATATGCCAAATTGCTGACAGATCACTTACCTTCTTCATTGAACGCTGTATACTTTACCAATTCCGGTGCTGAAGCAGTAGAGGGGGCTATGAAACTGGCGAAAAGAGTAACCAACCGCACACAGATCATTGCTTTTACGAATTCTTATCACGGAAGTACTCAGGGGGCACTAAGTATTATTGGTGATGAATACTGGCGCAACGCTTTTCGTCCGTTGCTGCCGGATGTGCTGCACCTGGAATACAATTCATTTGAATCCCTTAAAGAAATAACAGAACAAACTGCCTGTGTGGTAGCGGAAACAGTGCAGGCAGAAGCCGGGATCAATGTCCCCTCGCAGGAATGGATGCATGCATTAAAAAAGAAGTGTATAGAAACGGGAGCATTGCTCATTCTGGATGAAATACAGGCTGGCTTTGGCCGTACGGGAAAACTTTGGGGCTTTGAACATTTTAATATCGTACCCGATGTGCTGTTGCTGGGTAAGGCATTAGGCGGCGGCATGCCGCTGGGTGCCTTTATTGCTGGAAAGCAAGTGATGGATGCCTTTACAGAAAACCCGGTATTAGGACATATCACCACCTTCGGCGGCCATCCGGTTTGCTGTGCGGCAGGCATGGCAGGGATGAAAGCTTTGATGCCCGCCCGTGCCGGTACGGACGGGGAGGAAGGTTGGATAAACCAGGTTAAGAAAAAAGAAGAGCTGTTCAGGTTTCTTCTAATTCATCCGAAAATCAAAGCAGTCCGTTCGTTTGGTTTATGGATGGCCGTGGAGTTTGACCCGATAGCTATCGGGTCGTTTGAAACCTGTAAGAAAGTTATTGATAAATGTATTGATGCAGGTGTCCTTACCGATTGGTTCTTATTTGCTCCAAACTGTTTGAGAATTTCTCCGCCGTTGATTATCTCGGAGGAGCAGATTGATAAGGCTTGCAAGATTATTTTACAGGCTTGCAGAGAATAGAGCGATATCTTATTCCACTTCCACCACCAACTCAATCTCAACTGCCATATTCATTGGCAAAGAGCACATGCCAACTGCTGACCTTGCATGTTTTCCTTTTTCACCAAATACTTCCACCATTAAATCAGAAAAGCCATTGATGACTTTTGGATGATCTTTAAAATCTGCTTCACAGTTCACCATGCCCAGCACTTTTACAATTCGTTTTACTTTATTAAGGTCACCCAGCTCGGCTTTCAATACGGCTAATTGATTAATTGCAGTTAACCTGGCTGCCTTTTGGCCCTCTTCTATAGTCAAATCCTTGCCCACTTTCCCGGTGATGTATTTACCGTTTGCATCAGATGGCCCTTTGCCTGCAAGGAACAAAAGATTACCAGTTCTGACCATATGCACATAATTGGCAATGGGTTTGCCTAAAGCTGGTAATTCTATTTTCAATTCTTTCAGCCTTGCTTCTGCATCTTGTGCGAACATAGTTGCAGATAAACACAGCATCAAAAGAATAAACAGGGTTCTCATGGTATGTTTAATTTCAGATTGGAAAATATCAAAGCGGCCAATAAGGCTCCGGCAAGAGGTCCCAGCACCGGCACCCAGCTATAACGCCAGTCACTGTCCCTCTTGCCGGGTATGGGTAAAATAAAATGAGCTATTCTTGGTCCCAAATCTCTGGCAGGATTAATTGCATAACCTGTGGCACCACCCAGGGACAAACCAATACCCAAAACTAATAAAGCAACAGGCAGTGCATTTAATGTACCTAATGAACTGGCGGGATCGCTGAAACAAAGTGCACCGAACATCAGTACGAATGTGCCAATAAACTCGGTTATTACATTATTTAACGGGCTTCGGATAGCAGGCGCCGTACAAAAGATGGCTTTTTTAGCATCAGCATCTTCAGATGCGGCAAAATGTTTCTGATAAGTAAGCCAGGCCAATACCGAACCTGTAAAGGCTCCGACCAGCTGTGCCAGTATATAAGAAGCAATTAATGAAGTTTTGAACTTACCGGTTGCTGCCAACGCAATAGTTACTGCCGGGTTCAGGTGGCCGCTGCCACCGAGCTTAACCGAAGTGAAAACACCAATGAATACGGCCATGGCCCATCCAAATGTAATGACGATCCAGCCACCATTCTGGCCATAGGTTTTGTTTAGCACCACATTTGCCACTACTCCGGCACCCATAAGGATAAGCAAAGCAGTTCCTATAAATTCACCCAAGAAAGAAGGCATAAGCAATTTTTTTAGTCAGGAAGATAGTTTTTGGCTATTGCATTAAAGTTATTGATTTGTTCTTTTATCCATATTTCATCCTTGTTCATTTTTTCTGCCATTTGTTGTGCAACAGACGGTGCTGTTTTGATAGCAGCATTTGCATCTAATAATAACTGCCTTGTTCTTCTTGCTAAAAAATCTTCCACGGTCTGGCACATTTCATTTTCTACTGACTGGTGTATCAGCACCCTTAACTGGTTTTCCTGAAGGCCGTTTATTTCTGCCGGTGATACCGGTTGATCATGGCCTGCCAGTTTCATCGCTGCGGTAATGGATGGTTTATTTTCAAGTCCGTTTTTTTCTATGGCAATATCCACTACATCTTCCGCCATTTTGCGATAGGTTGTCCATTTACCGCCGGTAATAGTTACCAGGCCTGATTCGGCAACCTGTATCAAATGATCTCTTGATAGGGCCGCCGTTTTCCTGCTTTTTCCTTTTACCAATGGCCGTAAACCGGCAAACATGCTTTTGATGTCGCTTCGTTGCGGGTCTTTAGCAAGGTACCGGCCTATATGACTGAGAATAAAATCAACTTCCTGTTCCTGTGGTACAGGTTCTTCTGATATTTCATCAACAGGAGTGTCTGTAGTACCCAGTACGACTTTGTTGTGCCAGGGAACAGCAAAGAGCACCCTTCCGTCATCTGTTCTTGGAATCATGATAGCTGTATCACTTAGCAGGAACTCTTTATCCACTACCAAATGGATGCCCTGGCTTGGATTGATGATGTTATCATGCTTGGGATCATCCATCTTCATGAGTAAATCTGTAAACACACCTGTTGCATTGATAACTGCTTTGCTTCTTACTTCATATTCCTTCCCGGTTAATGAATCCTTCACCCAAACTCCGCAAATCTTTTTTTGCATTTTTAATAAACCGGTAACCGGGAAGTAGTTCAATACAATGGCTGCCTGCGCTGCTGCCGTTTGTGCAATGCTGATGGCTAACCGGGCATCATCAAACTGACCATCATGGTAAATGATGCCGCCGTTCAGGCCATCAGGATCTAAGGCAGGGATCAGTTGCAGTGTATCCTCTTTTGATAAAATTTGCGAAGAGCCCAATCCCAGTTTACCGGCCATCCAGTCGTAGATTTTCAGACCGATTCCATAGTAAGGCTTTTCCCACCATTTATAATTGGGAACAATGAATTGCTGATTTTGTACGAGGTGCGGTGCATTTTTCAGTAATAGACCCCTTTCACGCAGCGCTTCCATTACCAGTTTGATATTGCCCTGTTGCAGGTATCGAACGCCGCCATGCACCAGCTTTGTACTTCGGGACGAAGTGCCTTTGGCGAAATCATGTTGTTCAAACAAAGCAACTTTTAAACCTCTTGATGCTGCATCCAATGCCGTTCCCAAACCGGTGGCACCACCACCGATGATACAAATGTCGAACGCTGTATTCGTTTCCAGTTGTTGTATGAATAAGGAACGGGTCATTGGGCCAGATTACTCATTATTATCAGCCCATGTAATAGAAGCTTTCACCGCCCTTTGCCATCCTTTCACCAGTTCTTTTCTTTTCTCATCATTTAGTTCGGATGTAAAGGTTTTATCAGCCTGCCATTGTTCCTGAATTTCAGCAATATTTTTCCAATAGCCCACTGCCAGTCCTGCAAGATAAGCAGCACCCAATGCCGTGGTTTCTGTTATTACAGGCCGTACTACTTTACAATTCAAAATATCGCTCTGGAACTGCATCAGGTGGTTGTTAACTGTTGCGCCTCCATCTACCCTTAATTCGGCAATGTTAATTCCTGCATCTGCTTCCATTGCTTTCAGCACATCGTATGTTTGATAAGCAATACTATCTAAAGCTGCCCTTGTGATATGAGCATTATTGCTGCCTCTTGTTAATCCGAATATTGTACCTCTTGCATACTGGTTCCAGTGTGGTGCCCCCAGCCCGGCGAAAGCAGGAACCAGGTATACGCCTTCGGCATCTTTTACTTGTGCAGCAAGTTTTTCCACCTCTGCGGATGTCCGTATGATCTTCAATTCATCCCTGAGCCATTGAACCACGGCCCCGGCAATGAATACACTTCCTTCCAGGGCATATTCTGTTTTATTATCAATTTGCCAGGCGATGGTGGTGAGCAGGTTATTATTTGATGCAATGGCTTTCTCTCCGGTATTCATCAGCATGAAGCAGCCGGTACCATAGGTATTTTTCACCATTCCCGGTTGTGTGCATAATTGCCCAAATAATGCCGCCTGCTGATCTCCCGCAATACCGGCAATGGGTATTCTTGAATCGGGTATGATATTTCCTGTAACACCATATATCTTGCTACTGGGTTTTACTTCTGGTAAAACAGATAGAGGGATATCAAATACTTTCAGCAATTCTTCATCCCATTGTAAAGTATGGATATTAAACAGCATTGTTCTTGAAGCATTGGAAACATCGGTTACATGTGCTTCTCCATTGGTGAGTTTCCATGTCAGCCAGCTGTCAATAGTACCAAATGCCAGTTCACCTTTGACAGCGCTGTCCCTTGCGCCTGCTACATTATCCAGTATCCACTTTAATTTAGTGGCAGAGAAATATGCATCTATAATCAATCCTGTTTTTTGTTGAATGGTGGCAGCCAACCCGGCTGATTTTAATTCATCGCAATAAGCGGAAGTCCTTCTGTCCTGCCATACGATTGCATTATAAACAGGCTGACCTGTTTTTTTATCCCACACCAAAGTTGTCTCTCTTTGATTAGTAATGCCAATACCGGCAATTTGCTTCATGTTAATACCGGCTTTTGCAACCGCCTCAGCCATGGTGCCAAACTGGGTACTCCATATTTCATTGGCATCATGTTCCACCCAGCCGGGCTGCGGATAAATCTGTTTGAATTCTTTTTGTGCCTGGCTTATGATACTTCCTTTTTTATCAAAAACAAGACTACGGCTGCTGGTAGTACCCTGGTCAAGGGCTAAAATGAAATGTGACATAAAGCTTAATTAGAGAAGGAAATTAAGAAAAAACACTTCAAGTTGACATTTGTCAAGTGTTTTGGCCGACGTCCGGGTTAATTTGTAGATGAAATCGAAATATGGAATTATCTGTCGTAGTAATAATAAGCAAGGATGATTTAGCCGGGTTAAAAAAAACAATGAGGAGCATTGAGAATTTAGATTCAGAAGTAATCCTGTTTAATGTAACGGGACTGGAGTTTTCGATTGACACAGGAATCAAATACCGACTAAAATTAGTTGACGGGAAATGGAATGGGTATGACCGTGTTCGCTATAATGCAGCAAAAACAGCATCTAACAACTGGGTGCTGATGTTGCATACCGGTGAAGAACTTGATGCAGCACTTAGAGATTCCTTGCAAACTTTTGATTATTCTGATACTTACCGGGCTTACCGTATCAGATTCAATAATTATTACAAGGGGAAACGTCTGCGCTACGGTGAATGGGGAAGAGAATACCACATTCGGCTGGCAAATAAAAAGAGCATCAGGATGGATAATGAGCAGGTTAATGAAACATTTTTTTATAGGCAAGGTGTACCCGTTTCTGAATTAAAAGGAAGTATTACACACAATATTGTGAATGATTCGGATGAGTTAGTGATGAAGTACCGGAGGGAAGCTTATTATGCGGCTGCAAAATATCATTTGCGGGGAAGAAGAACAAGTATCATAAAATTATGGTTATCACCAGTAGCATCATTTATCAAAAACTATTTTTTCAAACTGGGAATATTAGATGGCTGGTATGGTTATGTGTTCTCTAAAATGCAGGCATGGCATCATTTTATTAAACATTCCCGTCTTCGTCAATTGAACAGGATAATTAAAACACCACTCTGAAGCTTCCGAACACTCCAAAGGATTTATCACCTTCTTTTTTTAGCGTTACAGGTAATACTCTCCAGACAAAATCAAGCCGGAAGACCTTGAAGATATTATCCACCCCGGTGCCCAGTTCCAGGTAAGTATTGCCATCCAGCGATTGAAATGTATGGCCCTGTTTAAAATTATACGCTTTGTTTTGTGCTGACAGGCTTCCCCATAATGCTTTGGCCGT
>Ga0073934_10010226_pt1 | contig 11723 bp, 7 predicted proteins | sample LarsenN4metaG_FD_76834 | JGI IMG/M metagenome (GOLD analysis project Ga0073934, IMG submission 76834) | Hot spring sediment bacterial and archeal communities from British Columbia, Canada, to study Microbial Dark Matter (Phase II) - Larsen... ... | reverse complement strand
CCTGGCATGGCCATCAACGACTTCCATCTGTACCTCACTGCTCCAGATGCCAGCCCTTTGATTCACGTGTCCACCACGCGGAGTGCGGAATTGGTCCTGTTCGGCGCCGACCACCGGCTCGAGCCTCCATTTGCCCTGGAAGCGGGGCCGGACTTCGTCATCACCGCTCACGAGGGCGAGAACACCTGTCGGATTGCCCGCCTGGCCGTCCACAGTTCGCCGGTTCGCGAAGAAGCCTCGCTCAGGGTAGAAGAGGTCTTGCGTCGTCTGGGGGCCATGGGAGCAAGCTACGCGGACGCAGTGGAGTTTCTCCGCAAGGCCCACCAGCAAAAGTGCCTGAGCTGTCGTGTGGTCGTCGATGCCGTGCCTCAGGCGCCTTCCGTCTATGCACTGGTCAATCAGGCGGCGGCGGACGGCTTCGAAGTCGATGTCGAAGAGGATGCGGACAGCGCGGTTGATCTTGGCATGACACCAAACCTCTTCACTCTCCCCGCGCGGCGCAGCCTCAAGCCGACGAACAACTAGGGGACTTCTCTGCCCAGCGCTGTTAACGGCACCATCGCGCGGAGTAGGTTATGCTCAAGCGGCTCGAACTGATCGGCTTCAAGAGCTTCGCCGAGAAGACGCAGTTCGATTTTGGTCCTGGCATCACGGCCATTGTCGGGCCGAATGGTTCCGGCAAGAGCAACGTCGTCGATGCCGTGCGCTGGATCCTCGGCGAGCAAAGCGCCAAGAGCCTGCGCGGCGGCGAGATGGCGGACGTGATTTTCAACGGCTCAACGACGCGCCGCAGCCTGGGCATGGCGGAGGTTACGCTCACCCTCGACAACTCCAAGCGAGTGCTGGGGATCGAAGCGGACGAGGTCCAGGTCACTCGGCGAGTCTATCGCAGCGGAGAGGGCGAGTACCTGATCAACAAGCAGCCCGCTCGGCTCCGCGATATCAAGGACCTGTTCCTCGGAAGCGGCGCGGGCGCGGATGCCTACTGCATCATTGCCCAGGGTCGCGTGGAAGCGATGTTGCAAGCTTCCACCCGTGACCGCCGCACGATCTTCGAAGAGGCGGCGGGCATCAGCCGCTTCAAGGCGAAAAAGGCCGAGACTCTCCGCAAGCTCGAACATACCGATCAGAACCTGCAGCGACTTCGAGACATCATGGAGGAGGTCGAGCGTCAGCTCAGGAACGTTCGCCTTCAAGCGGCCAAGGCTCAGCGCTACCGAGAGTACAGCGAGCGGCTCAAGGAACTCAGAATCGCGCTCAGTCTGGAGGAATACGACGGCCTCGCTCAACAGCTTTCCACAGCACAAGAGCGTACCGAGCAGCTTCGTGGGAATCTAAAGGCAGAATCCGCCCGCATTGACACGGGTGAGATGGAGTTGCACAACCAGGATCGCGCACTGGCCGAGCTGGACCGCCAGGGAAGAGCGGCACAGGCTGCGCTGGCTGGAGCCCAGGAACGCATAGCTACCTCCCAGACGGCGCTCCAGCATGAATGGCAACTCCTTGCGAACCTGGAAGACGAGCTAGCTCAGGCTCGCTTGCGGGCATGCCAGCTGCGCTCGCAACTGGGTGCGTTGACTGCGGCCCTGAAGCAAGCGGAATCCGAACTTGCCGAGGCCGACGTCGCTTGCGTCCAGCAGGCTCGCGCTGTTGCCCAGTGCGACCAGGAACTTCTTGATGCCGCAAACCGTCTCGCCGAACTCAGGAAGCAGGCAGACCACCACCGGACGGCATGGCTTGAGCACGTTCAGCTCGCCGCCAGGCTGCACAACGAACTCGTGAGCTTTGACGCGCAGATCGCTTCGCTGGAGAGCCATCGCCGACGTATCGACCAGCGAACCACCCATGCATCAACGAACCTCCAGCGGGTCGATCTTGATCTTGCGGAGCTTGGCGCCTCTGCGGCGAAGATTGAGCGTGAGTTGCTCGTCCTTCGTCAGGAACTCCAGCATCATCGTCAGGAGCGCGAGCGCACTCGGCAGACTGCCGAGTCTGTCGCCCGTCGTCTCGTGTCGCTTCGAGAAGAGCGCAGCTCACTGGCCGGCCGAATCGCCGTGCTGGAAACGCTGGAGCAGAGGCGGGATGGCCTGAACTCAGCCGTGAAGCGGATCCTGGAAGCGGTTGAACTCAGCGGTCCGGACTCGTGGGGCACTGTTCAGGGACTGGTCGCGGACCTGTTGACCGTGCAAGGTCCTCACGCCCAACTGATCGACGCCGCCCTCGGCGAACGCGCCCAGGCCCTTCTATTTCTGGACTCTCAAAAGCTCCGCCAGACGCTGGAATCCGCCCAGGCGACACTGGAAGGCCGCGTGATCTTCTTGCCTTATTCCGGCCGTGGGGCTGGCCGCTTGACCGAAACGCTGCCGCTCGAGCATCCTGGTCTGGTTGCAGCGGCGGTCTCCCTGGTTTCCTGCACAAGACCCGAGCTTGATGGACTGGCGGAGCAGCTCCTGGGGCGAACGTTGATTGTGAAGGACCTGGCTGCGGCCTGCGAGATCATGGCTCAGCTCCCTGGCTGGCGCTGCGTGACACTCCTGGGCGAGGTCCTCGAAAGCGACGGTACTTTGACCATTGGTTCTGCCAAGGCAGAGGTCGGAATTCTGTCTCGCAAGAGCGAGCTGCGCGAGTTGCGGCAGAATGAGGCCCGACTTGATGAACAGCTTGCCAACCTGGAGCGTGAACTGGGCGCGCTGCGTGAAAGGCTCACCGGTTTCGACCAGACTGAAGTCCAGCTCCACGAACGCCAGCAGGCACTGGCCGCTCAGGATGCAGACATTCGGTCTCGCATGGAGCAACACAAGGACCGCCAGGCTGGCCTGACGGAGGAAGTCAAACTCGGCCATGTCGAGATGCGGCAAGTCGAGCTGGAGCTGGAGGAACTTCGCCAATCGCGCGCGAAGGTCCAGGAGCGAGCCAGCGACACACATCGGTCAGAGCTCGAGTCGCAGATGGTGTTCCAGGCCGCTGAGGCTCAACTTCCCACACTCGAGGAGATGCGTCGGGCTCGGCAGGAGGCGGTGGTCGCAGCCCGCGTGGCGCTGGCCAAGGCGGAGGAACGCCGCGAGGCTGTCGTGGCCAAGCTTGCTCAGAGCCAGGAGGACTATCGATACAAGAGCAGCGAGCTGGAAAGGGCCGATGACAAGCTGTCGGCCCTGGTCCACAAGATTCAGCAAAGTCGACTGCTCCTGCTGCAAACGCACGCTCAGCAGGCAGAGGCGTATCTTCACAAGGAAACCTCGGAGTCCGTGCTCCGCAGGCTGGAACTCGATCTGCACCAGGTCCGACAGGAGAGAGATGCCCTTGCCTCCGAAATCCACGCAAACCGCGAGAGGCTGCGGGTTCTTCAGGGGCAGGTGCACGAACGCGAGCTGGAGATCAGCGATCTGCGCCATCGCATGCAAGGGCTGTGCACCCGCCTGCAAGAGGACCACGAAGTGGACCTAGCTGCTTTGCACAAGCACTATCAGAAGCCAAGCCTGGCGCTGGATCATCAGGCGGCCCTAGAAGAGATTGCCGAGCTTCGCAAGAAGATCGCTCGCCTGGGCAGCGTCAGCCTGGATTCCCTGCAAGAGCTTCAGGAACTGGAGGCGCGAGCCGGCAGCTTGCAGACACAGCTCACCGATCTGCTCAGTGCCAAGGCATCCCTGGAAGAGATCATCAACCGGATCAACAACGACAGCCGCAAGCTCTTTAGCGACACGCTGGAGAGCGTCCGGGGGCACTTTCAGGAGTTGTTCCGCAAGCTATTCGGCGGCGGCATGGCGGACATCGTTCTCGAGGATCCCGAGGACATCCTGGAGAGTGGCATAGAGATCATCGCTCGGCCGCCGGGGAAAGAGCTGCGGAGCATCTCCCTGCTCAGCGGCGGCGAGAAGACCCTGACCGCCGTGGCCCTGCTTCTGGCCATTTTCCGCAGCAAGCCAAGCCCGTTCTGCATTCTGGATGAAGTGGACGCTGCCCTCGACGAAGCCAACACCGGCCGATTCTCGGCAGTCCTTCGCGAGTTCCTGGATCGCTCCCAGTTCATCATGATCACGCACTCGAAGAAGACCATGGCCATGGCCGACGTACTTTACGGCATCACGATGCAGGAGGCTGGTGTTTCGAAGCGCGTGGCGGTCCGCATGGAGGACTGGCCGGATACTGCCGCGGCGTGAGTAACTTCCTCAGGCCTGGACCCGCCTCAGCACGACCTGCTCCTGCCGCGCATTGGCGACCTGCTCTTTCAGCAGGTCGGCGACGTAGCGAGGACGGGCAACGGCGGGCAATTCGATCCATCGACCTGGCTGACCGCCCAGGTGAAGATGAATGGCGCCCACTCCCAACCAGCCGGTCAGCGGGGCAAGTCGGAAGTCCACGCGTGATACGTCTGCTAGTCGCCACACGCCGATTTCTGGGTAGAGCATGCCCCGATACAGGAAGATGCGACGATTCGTCAAACGGACGTGGAATGCAGCCAGGCGATAGCTCCAGCGGAACAACTGCCACAGCCACAGACTGGCAATCGCCGCGCTGAGCGCCTGAACAAGCAGCCCGGCCTCCGTGCCGCGATTCCAAGGCGAGTACCACCAGGCCACGGCTGCCGTCAGGGTCGCCACGGTACAGCCGACGAACCCAGGCAGCATGCTTCTACCAGCAAAACCTGACCAGCAGACGTCCACTTCTTCACGAGTTGCCGGCGAGCTGGTCGATGGAGCTGACGCCTGACGCTGTGCTGGGCCAGGGAAAGTGCTGGGCGTGCGGACAACCGGTTCAACAGCTACGGACATGATTCGCTTCCCTGCGACATGAAACGCCAGCGCCCGGGATCGTGTGCCGACCCGCGGGCGCTGGCCTGGAGATTTAGTTTCCGCCATCCTCCGGAATCAGCGCTGCGCCCAGCCGGATGACCTGGCTGCTGACTTCCAGCTTGAGCTCGGCTGCTTCGCCACCGGCCAAGGTCAGCTTGACCTTGTCCTTCCCTGCTTCCATTCCGCCGAACAACTTCTTGAGCTCGGCCTGAGACTCTGCGTTGTTGGGTGCAAACATCGTGAGCACCTTGCCCACCGAGACCTCAAAATGGACCGGAGCCGTGACGCCAGCCGGACCGAACTCCTTGATTCGGGCGGCCAGCTTGCTGCCCGGCACGGCAGAAGCGCGAAGGTCGAGGCTCAGAGAGCCCCCGTCGCGGTTCACGTTGAAGCTCAGGGTCAGGTCCTGGCCTTCTTCCACGAACATGACCATGACATCGTGGATCGCTTGCGTCACGGCCATCCGCAGCTTGTACTGTTCGTCCGTCTCGTCTTCCTTCCTCTCCTTGTCCTGAGCTAGCTGTTCTTCGAGCGAGACAATGGCTTGCTTCTTGGCGTCCGCTGGGAGCTTGTCGATTCGAGCCGTCAAGGCAAGGAGGTTCTTGCGATTGACTGCTGGAAGAAAGTCCGTTGGGTTGGGCAGCTTGCTGGCTAGCAAATCCTCGTTCATGGCGCCGTAAGCATGGCCGTTTTCAAACTTGAGGTAGATCGTCTGGCCAAGCGGCGTGTCCAGGCTGTAGATGCCCTTTTCGGGTTTGGAAGGTTCCACCCCGACTTGCTTGAGGAGCTCGAGGAACTCTTCCGGCTTCGTCACGGGGATGAAGATAACAACTGGCGGCTGGTCATTGCCTTCCTTGGATTCCACCAGGTAGACGCCGAAAGGCTTTTTGGTGTCGATGCCTTGCAGCCGCTTGCCGTCGGTCAGAGCTCCGAACAGCCCCTGGAGCTGCTTGGCCCGGTCCTCCTGGCCCGCGATGGAGAGGACGTACTGCGTGTCGCTCATCAGGTCGTCGACCGAACGCACTGAGAGCACAGTGACCTGTGCCTGAGCTGGCGCACACGCTGCCAGAATCAGAACCAGTGCCACGATTCCGTGTCGCCATTCACGAACCATCAGATACTCCTTACTGGGCTGCAGGTATCACGGGATTCTGGCGTTCTCGCCTTCCCTTCTACAAACATCTACCCTCGGCAGGGTTGGCTTGTGTCACCGGCGTGCGGGCTTGGGCATTATAACTCCAAGACAGGGAATTGCTATCAGACCTGAACCCTGCCAGTGCCTCGAACTTAAGCGTGATTCGCTGGAATGACAGCAGGGAAGCACGTCAAGCGGAAGTACCGGTTCTTCGTTGGATGTCGGAAGTCCTTGAGGGACAGAGACTAATTGAACTTGCTGTTACAAGGAAGGCACGTGGCACGCGCATTGCTTCTCTCCTCCTCACGTCCGCCATCCTGTGTAAAGGCAACCTCGGCCAAAGCCAGGCCCAGGGGTTGTCAGAACTGCTAGCGCATGGCGGGCCAGAGTTCGTTCGCCCGCTAATCGTGATTTCAAGCAGGCTTGCCAACCTCACCTCAAGACCCGCGACCTCGTTGGTCGCGGGTCGCCTCACTTCGCTCTGGCCAGATGCGGAATATAGTTGCGTCCACATCCGCTCGACCTACAATCGGGCCGACTCGCCCCACTCACCACGCACTGGGCCTGCTTCATGCTGCTGGCGTATCACCAGAACCTGGATCCGCTGGGTAATCCGATCCTCTCCACCTTGCTGGCCGCCTTGCCGGTCATCGTCCTCTTCGTCCTGCTAGTGCCCATGCGCTGGCTGGCGCCGAAGGCCGGTCTAGGCGGCGCGTTGACGGCGCTGGGCGTGGCGATTTTCGCCTTTGGCATGCCGGCCCTTCCCGCCACGATGTCATTCGTCCATGGCGTGCTCTTTGGCATCCTGCCGGTCGGCTGGACGATCTTCAACGCCATGCTGCTTTACAACATCACCGTCGAAACGGGCCAGTTCAGCATCGTCCGCCGCTCGGTCGCCGGCCTCTCCGGGGACGCTCGCATTCAATCGATCCTTATCGGGTTTGCCTTCGGCGCCTTCCTCGAAGGGGCTGCTGGCGGTGGCACTCCCGTCGCCATCTGCGGAGCAATCATGGTTGGCCTGGGCTTCGATCCCTTCCTGGCCGCAGTGCTTTGCTTGATTGCCAACACCTCCCCAGTGGCCTTCGGCGGGCTGGGCACGCCGCTCATTGTGCTTTCCGGCGTGACCGACATCCCGACAGAAACCCTCAGCGTCATGGCTGGGCACCAGCTTCCGATCATGTCGTTCATTGTGCCCCTCTGGATGACTCGGGTCATGTGCAACTGGAGGCAGACGTTCGAAGTCTGGCCGGCCTTGCTGGTCAGCGGCGGCTCCTTCGCCGTCTTCCAGTACACCTTCGCAACGATCCACACCTGGATTCCGGGGGTCGTCCTTTACCCGATGACCGACATTGGCGGCGGCATCTTCTCGCTGGTCGTCACGGCCATCTTCCTCCGCTTCTGGAAGCCGAAAGAAGAATGGCACTTTCCCCACTCCAGCCAGGCCAGGCAGGCCGACGCCGGCGAGCAGCGGCTCACAGCCTGGCGAATCACCGTGGCCTGGGCCCCATACGCCATCATGTCCGTGCTGCTCCTACTGACGGGGCTGGTCCGACAGCAGGAAGCCAAGGGCCCAGTATACATCGGTCCGATCCGGACCAACTACATGATCCCGATCCCGTGGCTGCACTCGGAGGTGCACCGCGACGCCCAGCTTCATGCGTACAAGACCGAGCAAGCCCTGGCCGTCGCCCTGGCGAGTTGCAACCCGCTGGATGCCGCGATCAACGTGCAACTGGCCAACCGCTTTTCGCCCAGGCCGGAGCGGGCCGAGTTCAACCTCGCCTGGCTGACCGCCCCCGGCACCGCGGTCTTTGGAGCCGCCCTGCTCTCGATGCTCATGCTCCGCATGTCCGCCAGCCAGATCTGGCGGGTGTTCAAGCGGACCTGCTGGCAGATGCAGATTCCCATTCCGACCATCGCCTTGATGCTCGGGCTAAGCTACGTGACGCGCTATGCCGGCATGGACGCCACCCTCGGCATCGCCTTTGCCTCGACCGGCGTCTTCTATCCTTTCTTCGCGGCCATCCTCGGCTGGCTGGGGGTCTTCCTCACGGGCACCGACGCCGGCAGCAACGCCCTGTTCGGCAGCCTCCAGAAGATCACCGCGACCGAGGTCTACAAGACCGGAGCCTTCACGCACCTGTCGCTGGACCAGGCTCAGGTCCTGATCGCCACCTCGAACAGCACCGGCGGCGTCATGGGCAAGATGATCGACGCCCAGAGCATCTGCGTGGCGACGGCGGCGACCCATCAGATCGGCAAGGAAGCCGACATCTTCAAGGCGGTCGTGTGGCACAGCATCATCCTGGCAGCCATGATCGGGCTCATGACGCTCCTCCAGGCTTACGTCTGGCCGTTCTCTCTCCTCGTTCCAGGGTTCCACTGAAAAGACAGGGACTGCTCTCGCTAGGACTTGAGCTTCTCCAGCCGCTCTAGCCTCTCCTCGGCACTGGGATGCGACTGGAAGTGGTTGTCGATCTCCTGCATCACGGAGCCTGGCAGAGAAGCAGGCTGCTTCTTCTTTCCCGCAGGCTTGCCCTCGGACTTCAAGTAGTCCAGGAAGCGGCGCGAGAAGAGGAGCGTCTGCTCGTGTGACTTGCCGAGCTTCCGCATGGACTTGTAGGCCCAGTCGTCCGAGGCGAACTCCTGATCCTCGGAGTAGCCCAGGGCGATGAGCTTGTAGGCCATCATGACCGGTTGGCCTCCGAGTCCGCCCGTGACCTCGTCCGCCTTGGCGGCATAGTTCATGCCGCGCACGCAGTGCTTGAGATCGACGTGGGCCAGTTCGTGGCCCAGGACGTACTGGAGCATGTCGTCATCCCCACAGAAATCGAGAAGTCCGCGGTAGACGTAGACATAGCCGCCCAGGTGCGAGAAGGCGTTGACCTCGGGTTCATCGATCAGCGTGAAGGTGTAGTCGATGTCTTTGCGGGATCGCAGATCGAGCAGCGGAGCGGCGAGGCGCTTCACGCGGGCCTGTTCGCGGGGGTTGTCGTAGATCTTCTTGTCCTTCAGGATAGCCTGGTGAACGTCCCGGCCAACTTTCTTCTCCTGGGCCGAGTCCATCGTGATCAGCTCCTGGCCGGCGTCGTCGATGGTCCTGGCGGCTTCACGGGCCGCTCCGAACAGGCCGCCGATGAGGTCGTTCGGATTGCTGGGGACTTTCGGCACAGGCAACCCGCCGAGGGGAGTGGGAATCTTGTCCGATGAGGAAGGGGCAGGGGTCGGCTTGTCGCCGCCCTCGTTCTTCGTTCCCGCGGCGGGAGGCTTCGAATCCTCGGGAGGGGTCTTGAGGCTATCGCGGAACTTGCCAGCGACGCGCCCCACTCCCTCCGCGATGGTCTCCGCGACTTCGATGCCGGCCTGGGGCGTTCCCCCGAGCGCGTCGTTGATGCCCTGGCGAGCGGCAGTCGAGGCGGCCTCCTTGATGGAGCGATCAACCACCTCGCGAGTCTTGTCCATCTCGTAACGGACCAGCAGCACGGCGATGATGGCGAGCAGGACGACGACCACGCTACCTATGATGTACTTGGCCACGACTTCATCCCCCTGACGACCCCCGCCGCGGTTTGTGACGCACAGAGGAGCGATTATACGCTTTCGCTCTGTTCCTCACCATCAAATCGCGGGAGCAGTTGCTCGCGCGGATTCATCGGCCCGCGCGATGAGGTGAAAGAACAGGTCCTCCATGTCCGTCTCACGGTGCTCGTTGCGCAGAGCTTCCAGGGTCCCCTGGGCGAGGCAGCGGCCGCGATAGACGATGGCCACGCGGTCACAGAGCCGTTCCACTTCCCGCATGATGTGCGTCGAGAAGAGGATGCACTTGCCCTGTTCGCGCAGCTCCAGGATGCTGTCCAGCACGCTCCGAGCGACCAGCACGTCCAGGCCGGCGGTCGGCTCGTCGAAGACCAGCACGGGCGGGTTGTGGATAATGGCCCGAGCGATGGAGACCTTCTGCTTCATGCCGGTGCTCATCTTGGCCCCGAGCACGTCGCGGAAGTCGTTCATCTGCAAGCGCTCGAAGACCTTTTCCATCTCCTCCTTGAGCGTGGTTTCCGGCATGCCGTAGAGCCGGCCGAAGTATTGCACGAACTCCCAGGCGGTCATGCGGTCGTAGACGCCCGTGTTGGCGGAGAGGAAGCCGATGTGCTTGCGGACCTCCTCGGCCTGCTGGACGACGTCGAAGCCGGCAATGCCGGCCGTTCCGCTGGTCGGCTTGAGCACGGTGCAGAGGATCCGCATGGCGGTCGTCTTGCCGGCGCCGTTGGGGCCGAGCAGGCCGAAGATCTCGCCTGGCTGGACGGCGAAGGACAGGTCCTCCACCGCCACGACATGCCCGCGGCGAAGATCGCGGAACCGTTTGCCGAGGCGTTCGACTTCGATCATGGGCCTGTCCCTGCCAGGTGAGCGATGATGGGCGTCGGCCAGGGTTCACTTGCAGCCGACCAGCGGCAACGCCAGCGACGGCGCCGCCTTCTCCTGCATGCCGTTGCGGTGCGGCTGCGGCGCATCCGCATCAATGTACTGGTAAAAGACGTTCCGCTGCCGGGGGATGTAGCCGGCCTCGCGGATGGCGTTCTTGATCTGTTCCAGGGTCAAGTGATGCACGGTGCCGGCAGCGGAAACGACGTTCTCCTCGATCATCAGGCTGCCCATGTCGTTGGCCCCGAAGAACAGGGCCAACTGGCCGACCTTCAGCCCCTGCGTGACCCAGGACGACTGGATGTTCGGCACGTTTTGCAGGTACAGCCGGGCCACGGCCTGGGTCTTGAGGTATTCGAAGGCCCCCGCGGGAGGCAGATGCGCCAGCTCCGTATGCTCGGGCTGGAAGGTCCAGCAGATGAAGGCGGTGAAGCCGCCCGTCTCGTCCTGCAGTTGCCGCAGGCGCTCCAGGTGCTCGATGCGTTCGGCCAACGTCTCGACGTGGCCAAACATCATCGTGCAGGTCGATCTGCCCCCGAGCTGATGCCAGACGCGATGGACCTCGAGCCATTCCTCGGTAAGGACCTTGTTGACAGTGATCGCCTTGCGGACGCGATCGACGAGGATCTCAGCCCCGCCGCCCGGCAAGCTGCCCATGCCGGCCGCCTTGAGCCGCTCGAGCACTTCCCGCAAGGGCAGCTTGTTGAGCTTGTGGAAGTGCCAGACCTCCGAGGCGCTGAAGGCGTGCAGGTTGACCTGCGGATACCGAGCGCGCAGGTCGCGGAGCAGGTCCTCGTACCACTCGAGCTTGAGGCTCGGATGGTTGCCGCCCTGGAGGAGGATTTGATCGCCGCCCAGGGCGATGGTCTCTTCGATCTTCTGATAAAGCGTTTCGCGCGGCAGGACGTAGGCGTCGGCGTCGCTGGTCTTGCGATAGAAGGCGCAGAAGTCGCAGACGGCGGCGCAGACGTTGGTGTAGTTGATGTTGCGGTCGATGTTATAAGTGCGGAACGGCTCGGGATGCAGCCGGCGCGTGACGGCGTCGGCAGCGCGGCCGAGGGCGTGCAGGTCGTTCGACTGCAACAGCTCCAGGCCTTCGGCTGGCGTCAATCGACCGCCGTCAACGGCTTTCCGCAAGAGCGTGTGGACGGTAGCACTCAATTTGCACACCTCGGGGCGCCAGGCCCAGCTCGGCCGCCAGCTCGTAGAACCGGCGCAGGCCCGCCAGCTCGCGCGGACCCAGGTCAAAGTGGATGATGTTCGTCAGGTAGCGCCGGCAAAAGCCAGCGTCCAGTTGCAGCTTGGGCGCCTCGGCGTGAGCGATCTGGGCGACACGCTCCCGGCCGCGCCGCTTTGCCTCGACCAGCGCTGCCGCT
>Ga0073934_10010224_pt1 | contig 11726 bp, 12 predicted proteins | sample LarsenN4metaG_FD_76834 | JGI IMG/M metagenome (GOLD analysis project Ga0073934, IMG submission 76834) | Hot spring sediment bacterial and archeal communities from British Columbia, Canada, to study Microbial Dark Matter (Phase II) - Larsen... ... | reverse complement strand
GGCATAACAGTACAACTTATGGCGCATTGATGGGTGGTTTGTTATTCAGCATGTTCAAAAAGGAAAAAAATGACAACAACAAGCAATAAAAGAGAAACGTTTGGCGAAATAATCAATGGAAACACCCCGGTACTGGTTGATTTCTTTGCAGAGTGGTGCGGACCATGTAAACTGATGAAACCTGTTCTTGAAGAGCTTCATGCTAGAATGGGAGACAAAGTCCGCATTTTAAAGATTGATGTGGACAAAAGTCCATCTGTCGCTGGTGCATTGCAGATCCAAAGTGTACCTACTTTGATGCTGTTTCAACACGGAAAATCAGTATGGAGAAAATCTGGTGTGCTGCAAGCTTCTCAATTGGAAAAGATCATTCAAGAGTATTCGACCAATTAATAAAAACATGTCCGACAATAAAAAACACAGAGGTTATCTTTCATCTGCTCTAACCTGCCATTGCCCCCGGTGCAGAGAGGGAAAATTATTCAAACATCCGGTAACTGTAGGCAAGAAAAACCTTGAAATGCACAAGAATTGTACAGTTTGCGGGCAAGCTACAGAAATAGAAGTTGGATTTTATTATGGCACTGGTTATGTGAGTTATGCATTAGGTGTGGCTTTTACCGTATCAACCCTTGTTGCCTGGTATGTTATTATTGGTATGTCCACTTCGGATAATCGCTTTTTTTATTGGTTGGGCATAAATTCTGTTTTGCTCATTCTCATTCAACCATGGCTGATGCGGTTGAGCCGCAGCCTTTGGATATCCTGGTTTGTTAAATATGATCCGGATTGGGAAATACACCAGCCGGAAGATGTGTCTGAAAGGCTTAATCCTGAGCAGGCGAATAACTGGTAATAAAAAATCCTGTCTGTTGACAGGATTTGCGGAGACCGAGGGATTCGAACCCTCGATACCCTTTAGGGGTATACACACTTTCCAGGCGTGCCTCTTCAACCACTCGAGCAGGTCTCCGTAAGGGTTGCAAAAATACTGGTTCAAAACCTAGACACCGAATAATTTTTGCGCATTGGCCGTAGTAACAGCCGCTATTTCTTCTTCAGATAAATTTTTAATAGCTGTTAGTTTTTCAATTACATATTTTAAATAGGCCGGTTCATTTCTTTTACCCCTGAATGGTACTGGCGCCAGGTAAGGAGCATCTGTTTCTAAAACAACATTTTCCAGTGAGACATTTTCCATTACTTTATCTAAACCCGAATTTTTAAACGTAACAACGCCGCCTATACCCAGGTAAAAACCAAGATCAATTATTTGTTGAGCCTGCCTGTCATTGCCCGAAAAACAATGAAAAACCCCTTTCAACTTACCTTTTTGATGTTCTGAAACTACACTGATACATTCATCAACAGATTCCCTGGAATGAATAACAATGGGTATATCAAACGATAAGGCCCATTCTATTTGTTCATGAAAAACATGGTATTGCTGTTCAGTAAAGGTTTTATCCCAGTAAAAATCCAATCCAATTTCACCAATAGCAATAAAAGCTCTCTTCTCCAGGTATTCGAGTGCCGCGTTTAATTCCGCTTTGTAATTACTTTTTACCGAACAAGGATGCACTCCCATCATTGCTATGCAGACTCCGGTGTGGTTCTGCTCGATATTTAGCATCTTCTGATGGGTTTCGGCATCAATGGCTGGCATTAATATCTTTCTAACTCCTTCTATTTCAGCCCTCCGCAGCATTTCCGGTCTGTCGGCATCGAATTCCGGTAAATAAATATGGGAGTGTGTATCTATCAGGTTCATTATCAGGGATCTTTGAATGACAAAACTCAGCAAAAAACTTTAAGATTCCTTTAAACTTTGGTCAATAAAACTGTTCTTAATGGCGTTAAATTATCTTAACTGCAAAATCAGCGTTTATGAAATCCAGGATTATCTCCCTGCCATTGGCAGCAATTTTCTTCTTGTTTGCTGTTTTATCCATCACATCTTGTCAAAAAGAACAAAGCCAAAATGGTTCCGAGGAAGAACAGGAAATGGAAGCTTCAAGGGTTTCCAGCGAAGCCGATGGTGAATCAGAAATCGTTTTCAACGGTGTATTTGATGACGTAATGGGTGTTAACGATGAAGTCGGCGTAGGGGGTACCGGTATCTTTGGCCGGGTTACTGCCTGTCCTGATGTTACTATCGATCGCCTTAACCCACCTGCCCCGTTCCCGGTAAGAATTACACTGGATTTTGGCACCGGTTGTGTTGGCCGTGATGGTCATTTCCGCAAAGGTAAAATTGTGACAGTTTATACCGGAAGATTGATTGTTCCCGGTTCAGTAGCTACTACTGAATTTGTTGGTTTTTACTTTGACAGCATTAGCGTACAAGGTGTTCATAAAATCACCAATACCAGCTCACCAGTAGCTAATGTGCCGCCAGCCAGGCAGTTTAAGGCCGAGGTAATAAATGGCAAGCTGACTAAACCCAATGGCAATTTCACGGAATGGAACAGTACCAAAATAATAACTCAAATGGAGGGTTTGGCTACCGTAAGTCCATTGGATGATATTTTCAAAATTGAAGGTTCAGCAAGGGGTCGTGTAAAAAGAGGTAACCTCTTAACTATATGGGAATCAAATATTATTGAGCCTCTTGTTAAGCGTTTCAATTGCCGTTGGATTGTTCGTGGAAAAATCAGGATTGTAAGGGCAAATGCTACAGCCAATAGTCCCTGGATAGCCGTACTTGACTTCGGCAGCGGAAATTGTGATAACCAGGCGACCATTACCATTAATGGCAGGACCCACCAAATTACTTTGCCGTAATTAAAAAATTATTATACCTTTAAACCAGTTTTCATAGGGTACGGATTAAAAACGGGCCAGGGTTTCTACCCAGGCCCTAACTTTTTTATAAGGGGATACTCTTCCTTTTATAAAGGAATCGGCAAAAACTTATACTCTTTTTTGCTAAAGTGTTCAAGCATCAACGGCAATGAATACCGTAATTTATCCCATGCCTTCCCGCTGTCATGAAATACAACAATGGATCCTGAACTGGTAAATTTTAATACATTCTGTAAACAGGCTTCCTTTGTAATTGTCAGATCAAAGTCGCCGCTTAATACATCCCACATTACAATCTTATATTCATTTAACCTCCTGGCTTGCCGGGATCGGATTCGGCCATAAGGTGGTCTGAAAAGTGTGGATTGAATATTTCTTGCGGCTAATCTGACATCACTCAGATAAGCTTCATCTGCAGTTTTCCAACCGTTCAAATGGTTTTGAGTGTGATTTCCTGTCTGGTGCCCCTCAGCCAAAATGCGAGCATATAACTCAGGATTATTTTCTACATTCTTGCCAATACAAAAAAATGTTGCCCGGGCATTATACTTTTTTAACTCATCCAGCACAAATGGGGTCGCCACCGGGTGAGGGCCATCATCAAAAGTCAGGTAAATTTTTTTTTCCTTCGTATCAATACTCCATACCCTGTCCGGGTACATTCTCTTCAGCCACCAGGGAGTTTTGATAATATATTTAATCATTTATACAAATATAGTCCCCCTTTAGGGGTTGGTGTTTTTATCTTTGCAGCCTATGAGTAAAAAAGTAAGGGTTCGGTTTGCACCAAGCCCCACCGGTGGTTTACACCTGGGTGGTGTAAGAACGGTTTTATATAATTACCTGTTTGCCAAAAAACATGGCGGAGATTTCATTGTCAGAATAGAAGATACTGACCAAAGCCGTTATGTACCCGGTGCAGAAGAATACATTTTTGACACATTGAAATGGTGCGGACTGGAACCAGATGAAAGTGTGCAGCATGGCGGCAGCTATGGACCTTACCGCCAAAGTGAAAGAAAAGAGACCTACCGGCAATATGCTGAAAAACTGGTAGCCGGCGGACATGCCTATTACGCATTTGATACCCCCGAAGAGCTGGAAAAAATGCGCAAGGATTTTAGAACTGAACAAAACCCTTCTCCTCAATACGACCATACCATCCGCATGAAAATGCGGAATTCACTCTCATTATCAAAGGAAGAAACACAAAAGTTGCTGGATGAAGGTACCAGGCATGTAATCCGGATAAAAATGCCAGAGAATGAAACTGTGAGCTTCGCTGATATGATCCGCGGGGAAGTAAGTTTTGAAACATCAACTGTTGATGATAAAGTTTTACTGAAAGCTGATGGCATGCCCACCTATCACCTGGCAGTTGTAGTGGACGATCATTTAATGCAGATAAGCCATGCTTTTCGGGGTGAGGAGTGGTTACCCTCTGCACCGGTTCATATCCTTCTCTGGAAATATCTGTTTGGTTTGGAAAATATGCCCCAATGGGCACACTTCCCGCTGATACTGGGCCCCAATGGAAAACTCAGTAAAAGAGACGGAGCCAAATATGGTTTCCCGGTTTTTGCCATGAACTGGACCGATCCAAAAACCGGCGAATTGACCGAAGGTTTTAAAGAGAAAGGATTTTTGCCAGAAGCCTTTATCAACCTGCTGGCCTTGCTGGGATGGAATGACGGAACAGAGAAGGAAGTTTTTTCTAAAGAAGAATTGATTGAAAAATTTTCGATGGAAAGAGTGCATAGTGCCGGGGCAAAATTCGATTATGAAAAAGCGAAGTGGTTCAACCATGAGTGGATCAAACGGCTAAAGGTTGAAGATTTAAGGTTTAAAGTTGGTGAACTCCTTGCTCAAAATAGTATTAACAATATTGACGAAGTTCTGCTTGACAAGATAATAACACTGGTAAAAGACAGGTGTACATTGCTGACAGATTTTGTGCAGCAGTCTGCTTTCTTCTTCAAGGCTCCGGAAATATTAGATGCAGATGCAGTGAAACCAAAATGGAATGAGGCTAAGAAACTTTTCTTTGCTGAAATCATCCGCAATTATGATTTAACCCGGGACTGGAATGCACAAACACTGGAAAATAATTTCAAAGAAATTGCAGCAGTGAATGATCTAAAACCAGGTGAGTTGATGCTACCCTTCCGCATCATGCTGGTAGGCGGAAAATTTGGCCCGGGTGTTTTTGAAATTGCTGAGCTTATTGGCAAGGATGAGACAATAAGAAGAATTCAATTTGCATCAAGCCAGTTTTAACCCTGTTGCCTGATCATTTCCATAATTGAAATAAAGGAACCATTACCAAGTGTTTCGATCATTTGCCTGTCAGCAATATCTAATTGAAATAAACCGGTTGTATTTCCTGCTACATGTTCCTTTGTTCGTATCCCCGGAATAATGACAGATACCTCCGGGTAACTCAGCACATAGCTCAAAGCCAGTTGCGTTTTAGTACAGCTGTATTTTTTACATAAATCCCATACTGGAATTAGTGCTTCAGCACACTCTCTTATAACCTGGTCCGTGAGCCTGTTTTTCCGATGGTCATTTACAGGAAATGAAACTTCCTTATCAAATTTCCCCGTCAGCAAGCCAAACTGTAATGGCATCCGTGCAATAATACCATAACCCTTATCGCCGGCTTTTTTAAACAACGGTAGCGAATGCTGGTTTAGTAAATTCAACACCAGTTGAAAACCATTACCCAGTTCTTGCTGCAATAAATATTCTGCTTCCGGCAGAGGATAAAAAGTATTTAGCGAAAGCCCCCAATACCTGATTTTACCTTCCCATTGCAGTTGTTGCATGGCCTCGACACAATCACCCTGCTGTAAATGACTCAACTTAGCTGTGTGCAGCTGATAATAATCTATCGCTTCCCTTTTTAATCGCTTAAGCGAAGCTTCGCATGCACTTATAATATGCTGTCGGCTATAGTCAAACGTAAACTCGTTATTCCGGGAAACATTACCAGCCTTACTGGCGATGATCACATCCTTTCTGTTACCAATTGTTTTACCTAATAATTCCTCCGAATGGCCAAGGCCATAAATATCAGCCGTATCAAAGAAGTTTATACCTGCCTCCAAAGAGGCGTTAATTGCTTCTTCTGAAACAGCATCGTCAGCATTGCCCCAACCAATAGCTGTGTTACCAATCATTGCCCCGCCACCAATTGCCCATGCACCAAAACCCACCTCACTTACCAGCAATTCAGTAGCACCAAACTTCCTGTATTGCATAACCTAATATACGCTGCCGAAGCAGAAAGAACCTAATTTTGCAGTACAATCTTTTAAGATGAACCGACCAATCAGAGTTTTGGTAGCAAAAGTCGGCCTCGACGGTCATGACAGGGGCGCCAAAGTAATAGCGACCGCCCTCAGGGATGCAGGCATGGAAGTAATTTATACCGGTCTAAGGCAAACTCCGGAAATGGTGGTAAATGCTGCCTTGCAGGAAGATGTGGATGCCATTGGGATCAGCATTCTTTCCGGCGCCCACAACACTGTATTTCCTAAAGTAATAGGCCTGATGAAAGAAAAAGGAATGGATGATGTGTTGCTTACCGGCGGTGGAATCATCCCTGATGAAGACATTGAAGAATTAAATAAAATTGGTGTAGGAAAATTATTTCACCCCGGCACTAATACCCACGAAATAGCCGATTATATCAGCACTTGGGTGAAAGAACACCGCAACTTCTAAAACTATTTTTACATGTACCAAACATTGCTTGCCAGCCTGGAAAATGGCATTTATACACTTATCATAAACCGTCCTGATAAATTAAATGCACTGAACAAAGATGTATTTACTGACCTTAATACTGCTTTAGATGAAATTGAGAACAACCCGGAAATAAAATCAGTTATCATTACTGGGGCGGGGGCAAAAGCCTTTGTGGCTGGTGCCGATATCTCCGAATTTAATGCGCTGAACAAAGAACAGGCAAAGGCCCTGGCCAAAAGAGGGCAGGATACGTTTGCCCGTATTGAAAGCAGTATTAAACCAATTGTAGCTGCTGTGAATGGGTTTGCACTAGGAGGTGGCTGTGAGCTGGCCATGAGTTGCCACTTTCGGTTAGCCAGTGAAAATGCAAAATTTGGTCAGCCAGAAGTAAACCTGGGTTTAATTCCCGGTTATGGTGGTACACAGCGTTTAGTTCAACTGATCGGTAAAGGCAAGGCAATGGAGTTATTGCTATCAGCACATATGATTGATGCAAATGAAGCAAAGCAGCTTGGCCTGGTTAATTATGTAACAACTCCTGACACATTACTGGAGCACACTAAAAAAATTCTGACAATCATTAACTCAAAAGCACCTTTGGCAGTTGCCGGTTGTATTAAAGCTGCCAATGCAGTTTTTGATGAAAGCAGAGATGGCTATGCACTGGAGATCGAAGAATTTGGAAATACTTTCAATACAGAAGACATGAAAGAAGGCGTGGCTGCTTTCCTTGAAAAAAGGAAAGCTGATTTTAAAGGCAAATAAGTTTTCTACTTTTCTACAAGCTTTTCATCAACCAGGTATGCTGCTATACCGGTTATATTATCATTACCCTGCGCATCTTCCAGGTAAACACGGAATGAAGTGATAGTGGTGGCAGGAAAAGTGAGAATTCGCTTCCGGCCCACACTGGTTCCCTGCACCTCACCAATTGGCTTATCGTTATTGTATAACACAATACTGAAACGACGAATACTTTGTCCTAAATGAATTGCCTCCCGCAGTACAATGCAATTAGTTTTTACTGGCTGCGAAAGTTGTACAATGAAATTCTGCAGATTGATGCCATAATAAGCAGATGTGGTATCAAATCCTCTCAGCAAAAGTGGTTTATAGTGAAGATCTTTTTGACTAAACTCATAATAGCTATCCGCCCCTTTCAGCAGGTTGTTGGCAAAACTCTCCTCCCTTAGTTTTTTAAAATGCATCAATACAGCAGAATCGGCAGCATGTATAAGCCCTCGTTTATCTGGTGGTACATTCAGCAACAGGTTAGCACCACGGCCAACTGATTTGAGATAAATATCAAATAACTTTTCAGGTGACTTTACCTTATTATCCTCCGTTTCCCGATAAAACCAACCTGGCCGTATGCTTACATCACATTCAGCCGGCATCCAATGTTTGCCATTATAATTTCCATGGTTTAGAGTATCATTGGCAGGGGCGCCAATACCCCGCTTATAACCAGCAGTATCTAAAAAATTCCAGTTAGGGTCACCCACAAAGCCATTTTCATTTCCAACCCAACGGATATCGGGACCTATATCACTGAATACAACCGTCTTTGGCGAAAGCTGCCTTACCGTATTTTCATACCTGCGCCAGTCATACTCCTGCTTTTTGCCGTTTGGGCCCTCCCCATTTGCACCATCCCACCAAAGCTCCCATATAGGCCCGTAGTTCTGAAATATTTCCTTCATCATACCTACAAACACATCGTTATACTTCTCTGTTCCATAATCAGGGTGATTCCTATCCCAGGGGGATATATAAACACCAAACTTTAATCCAAATTCCCTGCATGCCTGAGAAAGTTCTTTCAACACATCACCCTTACCATCTTTCCATTTACTTTCCCTTACTGTATGCTTAGAATATTTACTGGGCCATAGGCAAAAACCATCGTGATGTTTTGCCGTAATGATAATTCCCTTTGCACCAGAAGCTTTGGCTATCCTGCACCATTGCCTGCAATCCAGTTCTGTAGGGTTGAAAATATCTTCCGGTTCATCTCCTTCCCCCCACTCTTTGCCAGTGAAAGTATTAGGGCCAAAATGCATGAACAAATAAAACTCGTTTTCATGCCAGGCTAACTGTGCTTTTGTGGGCAAAGGAGGAGTCTCATTTTTTTGGGCAAAAGCAAAAATTGAAACAAAAAGGAAAAGAGGCAGGAAAGATTTTCTCATTTCTTCATTTTGAAAACGTAAAGTATTGCATCAGCAACCGGGTGTGATGCTTTGTAAGTATAACCCATCAATCGGGCAATAGTTTGAGCAAATTGTTGCTGGTAAAGTTGCGTAGCAGCATTAAGCTCACCCCTTTCTGGACTATCGGGTCCCATCACAGCAAACCATATCTCGTTGGCTCCCTGAATTTTATTACTATGGCTGGTCCATTCTTCTTTTTTTACATCTCCCCTTCCATGATCGGTTGTAATAAATAAGGTTGTCTTATCCTTGTACTGAGGATCTTTTTGTACAAAATCCCATATCTCTTTGATCCAGGCATCTACCTGCCTGGCTGCGTCAAGATAAGAGCGGTAACGTCCTGCATGTGCCCATTCATCTGTTTCTCCATAAGCAATATACAACACTCTTGGCTTTCTTACCTTCAACCACTCCATGGCTGCATGGTGAGTAAAAACATCAAGACATTCATCTTCGAGCCAGGGCTTATATGAATCTTTCAGCATACGGTTGATCAGTTTTTCATTGGCAGTAGGTGATTTACCTCCGGTCAATTCAAAACCACAAATCACCGGCGTCTTGCTTCTTTCTTCATTTAAAATTCTGTCAAAAGCATTCCAGGCACCAAATGCCGCTACTTTTCCTTTCAGACCAGGTTGATTATTCAAAAACTCCAGTACTGTAACATGCGGATTAGGAGGATAGCTGTTACTGTTGATAGCCGTATCTGCATAACCCGTAAATATTTCGCTGTAACCCGGATAGCTGAACCAGTAAGGATTAGCATTATTCACTTTGTTGCCTAACGGCCTGTTACCAAATACCTGTCCTTTTGATACCACCTTATTCCAAAGAAAGGGCATCAGCTTCTTTCGTCTTTCTTTCTCCTCGGCCGACCAATAGGTTGAATAGATATAAGTACTATCTCCTTCATTGTACTTAGGATTATTGGCTATTGCTGAATCCATTCCCTGGAATACTTCCTGCCACCGCAGCCCATCTGTAGTGATGATAATGATATTCCTGGTCTGCTGCTGTGAGCTTACGTTATAAGAAAGAAAAAGCAGAATGATGAGACAGGATGGTTTCATGCGGGGAAATTAGCACTCTTTTCCTATCAAAAATCAGGTACCCGATTTATTGATTGACCTACCTTTGCGGAACATTTAAAACCCCTTTCTACTATGGATTACAGGATTGAAAAAGATACGATGGGCGAAGTAAAAGTACCGGCAAATGCCTACTATGGCGCCCAAACCCAGCGCAGCATTGACAATTTCAAGATTGCCCAGGATATCAATAAAATGCCAAAAGAAATTATCCAGGCATTTGCATACCTTAAAAAAGCAGCTGCTATTACAAACCTTGAGGCTGGGGTACTTCCTAAAAACAAAGCAACACTAATCGGGAAAGTATGTGATGAGATATTGAAAGGCAAACTGGATGACTATTTTCCGCTGGTAGTCTGGCAAACCGGAAGTGGCACACAAAGCAATATGAATGTAAATGAAGTTATCGCTTATCGTGGCCATGTACTGAAAGGCGGCAACCTTACTGATAAAGAAAAGTTCCTTCACCCAAATGATGACGTTAACAAATCTCAGTCATCCAACGATACATTCCCCACAGCAATGCACATTGCAGCTTATAAAATACTGGTGGAAACAACCATTCCCGGTATCAAAAAGCTGAGAGATACATTGGCCAAAAAAAGTAAGCAGTATATGCATGTGGTGAAAATTGGCCGCACACATTTCATGGATGCCACTCCTTTGACATTGGGACAGGAGTTCAGTGGTTATGTATCACAATTGGATCATGGCTTAAAAGCCATAAAAAATACACTGGCACACCTGAGTGAACTGGCATTGGGCGGCACAGCTGTTGGTACAGGCATTAATACACCCCCCAATTATGCCGAAAACGTAGCCAGGCATATTGCTAAGCTAACAGGTCTGCCATTTGTAACAGCAGAAAATAAGTTTGAAGCACTGGCAGCACATGATGCTATTGTGGAAGCACACGGTGCTTTAAAAACTGTAGCTGTCAGCCTGATGAAAATCGCCAATGATATCAGGATGCTTTCTTCCGGACCCAGGAGCGGTATTGGTGAAATATTTATTCCGGATAATGAACCTGGCTCTTCCATCATGCCCGGAAAAGTTAACCCTACACAATGTGAGGCATTAACCATGATTGCTGCACAGGTGATGGGCAATGATGTTGCTATCAATATCGGTGGTGCAACTGGTCATTTTGAACTGAATGTGTTCAAACCTGTGATGATTTACAACTTCCTGCACAGTGCCAGGCTAATTGGCGACGGCTGTGTTTCATTCAACGATAAATGTGCTGTTGGTATCAAACCAATTGAAGCCAATATCAAAAAACATGTTGATAACAGCCTGATGCTAGTAACATCACTTAACACAAAGATTGGTTATTATAAAGCAGCAGAAATTGCACAAAAAGCACACAAAGAAGGAACTACACTAAAAGAAATGGCTGTAAAACTTGGCTATGTTACTCCAGAACAATTTGATCAATGGGTTGTTCCTGCCAATATGGTAGGAACACTGAAAAAATAATTATCGTAAAACTCCTATCGTAAAAAGAGAAGAATTCAACATTCTTCTCTTTTTTTGTACACTTAGCCTTGGTAAAACAAGAATTAACTCATTACCTTAACTGTAGTAAAATTCCAATACTCTTAAAAACCAGAAAATACCCGACTATGAAAAATGCAGCCTATCCATCACTCTTTTTCCTCGCTAATCCTCTGAAAGTGGCACAAGCTGAACCAGCAGCTTCTGCAGATGATAATTACCAGACACCCTATTTACGATCAATACTTTCATCAAAATCAGCACCTTCCAGGATCTATTCACTAAGGAGCATTCGGGATATTTTCGTCAGCACAGTCAGGCCTTTCGAAAGTACATTACCTAAAGACATAGAAATTTCCGAAAAAGACTGGTT
>Ga0073934_10010223_pt1 | contig 11726 bp, 7 predicted proteins | sample LarsenN4metaG_FD_76834 | JGI IMG/M metagenome (GOLD analysis project Ga0073934, IMG submission 76834) | Hot spring sediment bacterial and archeal communities from British Columbia, Canada, to study Microbial Dark Matter (Phase II) - Larsen... ... | reverse complement strand
CGTGACCGCCGTGCCCGCCCCCGTGGCCGCCGTGCTGGGCGAGCGCGGACCCCGACAGCAACGACAGAACACTGATGAGTGCGAGAATGCTGGCTGCCCGAAGACTTGTCGAAGAGAAATGCATACCGCACCTCTTTCGGAGATCGTTGTCGAGGCGGGTTCTCGTCGCTGGCTCGACCCGGAGCGGCGATTCCTCTGGATATTATAGCACGTTCGTTAGGTAGTGTCTCAGTTTGATCCGAGCCGCGACCGTTAGGGAGCGGGGGAATCGAGTTGTGCGGGCCGTGCGCGGCCCCGCTCGCTCACGCGCGCGGCTCGGATCGGATCGCCCCGTGATGCCGCCGATGACGACGGTCGCCAGAGGCTTCCTGAACTTCCGCGCCGATGCCGGTCGCCAGGGCCATGGGCACGAAGCCCAAAGCGGCCACGCGGCACGAAACCTAGCGCCGGCACAGGACGTTTATTTCATTTCGGTTTCCCGCTGGGCGGCGACGCCTATGGCGCGCCACCCGTCGGCGCATTCGGAGTCGGCCCGACATCACTTGGCGCCGCGGGCACGACCTCCAGCGGCCCAAGTTCGGGTTTTTCCCATTCCTGGGCGACGGGTACCGGCTGACCCGTCTTGTCCCAGCCGGTAAAGATGCGGTAGAGCGCCGGCAACACAACCAGCGTCAGTAGCGTGCTGCTGATCAGACCGCCGATGACGACCGTGGCCAGCGGGCGCTGCACCTCCGCGCCCGTCCCGGTCGCGATCGCCATCGGCACGAAGCCCAGCGAGGCGACGAGCGCCGTCATCAATACCGGCCGCAAGCGCGTCAGACTTCCCTGAATGATCGCTTCATCGCGCGGCAAGCCCTCGCGGCGAAGCTGGTTGATGAAGCTGACCATCACGAGGCCGTTCAAGACCGCAACGCCGGAGAGTGCGATGAAGCCGACGGCCGCGGAGATCGAGAAGGGCATGGCGCGCAGCCAAAGTGAGAGGATGCCCCCGGTCAGACCGAGCGGCACGGCGCTGAACACCAGCAGCGAGTACTTCACGCTCTTGAACGCGCTGAAGAGCAGAACGAAGATCAGCAGGAAACACGCCGGCACGACAATCGTGAGCCGTTTCTTGGCGGCGACGAGGTTCTCATACTGCCCGCCCCAGTCCAGCCAGCCGCCCGGCGGCAGCGCAACAGACTTCATCTTCGCCTGCGCCTCCGCGACGAACGAACCCAGGTCGCGGCCGCGCACGTTGCACTGTACGACGATGCGGCGTTTGCCATTCTCGCGGCTGATCTGGTTGGCGCGCTCGGCAACTTCGATTTGCGCGATCTGTCCGAGGGGAACGAAGCCCACCTCATGCGTCGGGATCAGGTCTCCGTGCGATCCGCCGAGAGCCGCCAGGCGCACGCTACCGACCGGCTCTTCGTCACGACGCGGCAAGGGAATCGGGAGCGTTTCCAGCGTCTCCTGGCGGCCCCGCACTGCGTCGGGAAGCCGCACGACGAGATCGAAGCGACGGTCGCCCTCGAAGACGAGCCCGGCTTCACGGCCGCCCATCGCGGCGGCGACCACGTCCTGCACGTCGGCGATGTTCAAGCCGTAGCGTGCAATGGCGGCACGGTCGATGTCGATCGTCATCACGGGCACTCCCGTCGTTTGCTCCGTTTTCGTGTCGGCGGCGCCGGGGATGCTCTGAAGCACACCGAGAACCTGTTGAGCCGTCTTCTGCATCTTGGCGAAATCGTCGCCGTAGACCTTCACGGCCACGTCGCCGCGGACGCCGGCGATCAGCTCGTTGAAGCGCATCTGGATCGGCTGCGTGAATTCGTAGTTGTTGCCGGGCAGTGTCTTGACGGTCAGCTCGATGAGCTTCTGGAGCTTGGCCTTGTGCCCTTCGAGCTTCAGCTCGCCGCCCTCGTACCCGCCCTGAGCGTGTTTGTGCTCTTCGGGGCCACCGCGGAGCTGCTGCATTTCCTCGGTCTTCTCGGAAATGAGCCGGTCGAGTTCGGCTTCGCTGCGCCACTCCTCACGCGGCTTGAAGATGATGAACGTGTCCGAGAGGTTCGGCGGCATGGGGTCGAACGCCATTTCGGCCGTACCGGTCTTGGAGTAGACGAACGCGACCTCCGGAAAGGAGGACACCACGCGCTCGACGTCCAACTGCATTGTGCTGGACTGCGTGAGCGACGTGCTGGGGATGCGTATGGCGTGCATGGCGATGTCCTTCTCGTCGAGCGTCGGAATGAACTCCTGCCCCAGGCGCGCAAACAGCAGCAGCGATGCGACGAACACGACCACCGCAAGCGGCACGACCACCCACCGCAGTCGAATGGCCCAGCGCACCGTCGGATGGTAGAGCGTCTTGGCCCAGCGGATGGCGAAGACCTCGGTCTCCTTGAGCTTCCCGCGAATCAGGATCCCAACCATCGCCGGAACGAACGTGAGCGACAGGAGGAACGCCCCGATGAGGGCGAAAATCACCGTCATCGCCATCGGGTGGAACATCTTCCCCTCGATGCCGGTCAGCGCGAGGATCGGGACGTAGACCGTGATGATGATCGCCTGTCCGAAGACCGAAGGCTGGATCATCTCCTTGGCGGCCGTCATGACCTCGTGCAAGCGCTCCTGGAGGGTCAGCACGCGACCCAGCGCGTGCTGCTTGCGGGCCAGCCGCCGCAGGCAGTTCTCGACGATGATTACGGCGCCGTCGACGATCAAGCCGAAGTCGATGGCGCCGAGCGACATCAGGTTGCCGCTGACCTGGCTCTGCACCATGCCGGTCGCCGTCATCAGCATGGAAAGCGGGATAGCCGACGCGCAGATCAGCGCCGCCCGAATGTTGCCGAGCAGCAGGAACAGCACGGCGATCACCAGCACGGCGCCTTCGAGCAGGTTGTTCTGGACGGTCTGGATCGTCGCATCGACCAGCTTCGTGCGATTCAACACGGTCCTGGCACGGATGCCCGGCGGCAGCGTGCGCTGAACGTCGCCTATCTTGGAATCGACCGCGGCGGCGACGGTGCGGCTGTTCGCGCCGATGAGCATGATGACCGTGCCGACGACCACCTCCTCGGCGTTTTCACTGGCCGATCCGGTCCGCAGTTCGCGGCCGACCCCAACGCCGTCTGGCGCGACGATGTCGCGGACGTAGATCGGCACCCCGTTGCGCGTTCCGACCACGATGGATTCGATCTGCTCGACGCGCTCGATGCGGCCGGTGGCGCGGACGAGATAGGCCTCGCCCTTGTGCTCAATGTAGCCGGCGCCGGTGCTGACGTTGTTCCGCTCCAGGGCTTCGATGACGTCGTGAAACGTGAGGCCGTAGCTGACGAGCTTCATCGGTTCGGGCTGGACGTGGTACTGCTTCACGAAGCCGCCGATGGCATCCACGCCGGCCACGTCCTTCACGCCCTTGAGTTGCGGGCGAATGATCCAGTCCTGCACCTCGCGCAGGAATGCCGCCCGCTCCAGGTCCGTCGTCAGCCGCTGCCCCTCCGGAGTGAGGTACGAGCCATCGCTCTGCCAGCCGGCCTTTCCGTCAGCAATCGGCGCCCCTTTGCCGTGTGGGTGCTCGTACTCGACCGTGTACATGTAGATTTCGCCCAGGCCGGTCGCGATCGGCCCCAGGATGGGCTCGGCGCCCGGCGGCAGGCTCTCCTTGGCCTCGCCGAGCCGCTCAGAGACCTGCTGGCGGGCGAAGTAGATATTGACGCCGTCTTCGAAGACAGCGGTCGTCTGCGAGAACCCGTTACGCGACAGCGAACGCGTCGATTGCAGCCCAGGAATGCCCGCCAGCGCCGTCTCGATCGGGAACGTCACCTGCTTTTCGATCTCGATCGGCGACAGCGATGGGTACATGACGTTGATCTGCACCTGGTTGTTCGTGATGTCGGGCACGGCGTCGATCGGCAGGCGCTGGAACGAGGAAACGCCCACGCCGGCGACGATCGCCGTGAACAGCACGATTACCCAGCGGTTGCGGATCGAGAAATGCAGAACGGCTTCAAGCATGGATCCTACTCCGTGATGGGGCGGCGTCGCGCAGCAGCCCCAGCGCATTGCCGACCACGAGAAGCGACACGCCCATGTCCGCAGCGATGGCCGCCCAGAGCGAGGCGTGTCCGAGCAGCGTGAGCACGACGAAGGCGGCCTTGATCGCCAGCGACGCAACGATGTTCTGGCGGACGACGTGCAGCGCACGGCGCGAGTGGCGGATCAGCCAAGGCACGCGCGAGAGGTCGTCGCTCATCAGGGCAATGTCGGCCGTCTCGATCGCGGCATCCGTGCCGATGGCGCCCATCGCGATGCCGACGCTCGCGCGCGCCAGCGCTGGGGCGTCGTTGACGCCGTCGCCGATCATGCCGACCGTGCCGTAGCGCTGCACCAGCGCTTCGACGGCGGTGACCTTGTCCTCCGGTCGCAGCTCGGCACGGAATTCGTCGATGCCGCTGGCGGCCGCGATTGCTTTTGCGGTCGGCGCGTTGTCGCCGGTGAGCATGATGACGTGCTCGATTCCAGCGGCGCGGAGTTCGTGGATCACGGCGCGTGCGTCGGCGCGGAGCTGATCTGCCAGCGCAATCAGACCGCAGACATGGCCATCCTCGCCCACCACGACCACGCTGCTGCCTGCGGCCGACAATTGCTCCAGCTTGTCGTGCAGTTCGGGTGTTTCCTGGCCACGCTCTTCCAGGTAGCGGTGGGAACCGATCCACACCGAGCGACCGTTCAACAGCGCCGTCGCTCCCTTGCCTTTGAGCGCCTGATAGCCCTGCACCGGCAGCGGGCGAATCCCGCGTGCTTTCGCGTGCGCGACGATGGCCTGGGCAAGCGGATGCTCCGAGCGCAGTTCGATGGCCGCCGCGATTTCGAGCAGTTCCGATTCGGTGTGCCCGGACAACGGTACGGCTTCCCGCACGGCGGGACGACCTTGGGTGAGCGTGCCGGTCTTGTCGAGCGCGATGGCTTTCAGCCGGGCGGGCAGCTCGACGAACTCGCCGCTCTTGATCAACACCCCGTGACGTGCGGCGCTCGCCAGCGCTGCCACAATGCTCACGGGCGTGGAGATGACCAGCGCACACGGGCAGGCGATGACGAGCAACACCAGCGCCTGGTAGAACCATCCACCCCAGTTTCCGACAAACAACGGGACCGTTGCGGCGACGAGCACGGCGAGCGCGAGCACGATCGGCGTGTAGTAACGGGCGAACGTCTCGACCCAGCGCTCGGCCGGCGAGCGACGGCTCTGCGCTTCGCGCACCAGTTTGATGATCTGCGAGACGATGCTCTCGGACGCAGGCTTGACCGCCGCAACCTCGATCGCGCCGTCGTGGTTCAGCGAACCCGCGAAGACCTCGTCGCCAGTCTGCTTGGAAACCGGCAGTGATTCGCCGGTGATCGGCGACTGGTCCACCGTCGTATGCCCCGAAACAATCCGACCATCCAGCGGCACCTTGTCGCCGGGCTTCACGATGAAGAGCCCGCCGACCGGAACTGCTGAGACACTCACGAGCGATTCGTTGCCGTCGGGCAGAATGATCCGGGCCTGTGGCGGCGTGAGCGACATCAACGCGGCGATCGCGCGCCGCGCTCGGGCGACGCTCCACGCTTCCAGCGCCAGCGACACGGCGAACAGGAACGCGACCGCGGCCGCCTCGAAGTACCCCCCGATCGCCAGCGCGCCGGCGACCGCGATCGTCATCAGCAGGTTCATGTCCGCGCGCCGCCGGCGAAGCGCAACCCACGCCTTCGGCAGCACGAACCAGGCGCCGGCAATGGCCGCAAGGATGTACAGGCCGCTCACGGCCAGCGGGATCGCGGACGGCTCATGTGCGCCGATCGCGGCTCTCCAGCCGGCGGCGGCGACGTGCAGCAGGAACGCTGCGACCAGGAGCACGCCTGATAGCGCGGTCACCAGCATCCGCCCCCAGCGGCGCCACAGGGAACGATCGGCGGCCTGATCTGCGTCCTCGTGGAATGGCGAAGCCCGCAGTCCTGTCCGCTGCACGGCGCGCATGATCTCGTCGAGCCGAACCTGTTCGGCGGTGAATCGCACCGTCATGCGACGTTCGAGCAAGTTGAAATCGACTTGTTGAATGCCCGCAAGCGGGCCAAGCGCCGCGCGCAGCGTGGCGATCTCCTCCGCGCAGTCCATGCCGTCGATTCTCAAGTCCACACGCGACATCAGATTCCTGCTCGCTACCTCAAACGCCCCAAACGGCCGGATTGGGCGGCCAAACCACACTGGATAGGTGTATGGCCGTGTTCAGCGCCGAGCACTTGCTGGATGACCATCCACATGCCCAAGTCGCAGAGAATCAGCGCGCCGGCAATCTTGAGCTGGTGCTGCACCGCTTCCGGCGAGACCAGCGCAGAAGCCAGCTCACCCGCTAGTCCTGGTGCTCCGCCGTTGCCTTTCCAAGCTCCGCCTTCAGAATGAAGCTTCCTGAAACTACGAACGACTCTCCCTCGACCAGTCCGGAATAGACCGGCACCAGCCCGGCCACCGGCTTTCCAATCGCGACTGGCCGCCGGGCGAACGTGTTCGGCTCGTTCGCAACCGGTACGAAGATGGATGGGAGACCTCCGACCGTCTGGAGCGCGTCTTCGGGCACCGCGATGACCGGCGGCGGATCGGGGTTGGCCTGATCCGTGGCCGTGATTTCGACCTGCACGAACATGCCGGGCCAAAGCGTGCCATGTTCACACTGCACGGCGACGCGAACCTGGGCCGACCGCGTGCGTGGGTCGACCATCGGCGAGATGTACGAGACCGTCCCTTCGTGCTTGTGGCCGTTGACCGCGCCCGACTTGAGCCGCGCCGGCGCACCCATTGTGACCTCCGGCAAGCGCGCCTCGGGAACGTCGGCCAGCACCCACAGCGTGGTCGTGTCGGCGAGCACGATCAGCGCTTCCTTGTCGGGGTTCACCAGCTCGCCGAGCGTGACCTCGCGTTCGACGACGCGGCCGGCGAGCGGCGCAACGATCGTGAAGCGCGGATTCACCTCGCCCGTCTCGGCCAGCGTTTCGACCGCCGCCTGGTGCATGCCGAGCAGGTGCAGCTTGTTCTCCGCGACGACGGCGGCCGACTGACCGGTCTGATAGGCAGCTTGCGCGGACTTGAACTCGACTTCCCGCTTCTGCACCTCGTCTAGAGCGATGCCCTTGTTCTGCTCATAGAGTCGGGTGGCGCGTTCCAGCGCGTTCTTCGCCAGATCGACTGCGGCCACGGCGGCCTGCGCGAGGATGCGCTTTTGCAGGAAGTCGCTCTGCGCCTCGCCGAGCTCCGGGCTCTCGACCACCAGCAGCACATCGCCCTTGCTGACGATGTCGCCCAGCCGGACGCGCAGCTCGACCACGCGCCCAGGAAGCGGCGAGCCAACATGCGCCATCGCCTCGGCGTTGAAGGCAACGCGGGCAGGCGCCAGAAAGGTCGGCTTGAGCTTCCGGGGGGAGGCCTGCTCGACCTTGATCCCGTAGCGCTCGATCGCCTCGGGCGTGAGCGTCACCTCGTCGCTGTGCTCCTCGCCGGCGTGCCCGTGACCGGCATGTTCATCGCCTACGTGCGCGGCGCCGGCTTTCTGCGGCGCGCCGCTCCCGTCCTTGTCGCGGCAGGCTGGAAGGGCGACGCCCAGCGCGCCGAGCGCGGCGAACGCGAACCAGCAGGCTGCTCGGGTCATGATTCCTCCGAAGCGTCCGTTGGAGTTTATGGAGGGCATTGTTCGATCTCTCACAACACGAAGGCGGCCAGCGCACTTCGCGCAAAGTCGATCACGAAATCGCGAACCGTTGCCGCCGGATCGGTCTGTCCATTACAGCCGGCAAGCAGCACAAGCGCGGTCGGAAGCGCGGTGAACCGCAACAGGTGAAGGCGGGATCGTTCGGTTTTGTGTCTCACCGATTCGTCTCCTGTGGCTCCGACGCGGGTGGCGTGGAAGCCGGCTGGGTTGACGGGCCGGCGGACTGGAGCAGAAAGCTCGCCGGGCGGGCGGTCGCCCGCTCAAGGTCCACCAGCGCGGTTGCGGCACTCTGGAGCGCGGCAACGTATGCCTGCCGCGTTTGCAACAATGAGCGCTGCGCGTCAATCACGTTGAGGATGGGCGTCTGGCCGGCCTGGTATGCGGACTGCGAAAGCTCAAGCGTTGTCTGAGCCTGCGGCAGGACTTCCTGCTCATACGTGCGTGCGATGCCCCACGCTGTTGTCGCGCGGTCGGCTGCCTCGCGGGTTTCCTGGGCAACGGTCCGCCAGAGCGACTCGAGCCGTGCGTCGGCTTCCTGCATCGCAAGCCTGGCCTTCGCGATCTGAGCCTGATTCTGGTCCAGGAGCGGGAGCGTCAGGCTGAGACCGGGCCCCAGGATCGCTTCGATTTCCTGACTCCGCGCCAGCCGACGTTGTCCGCGAGACTCAATGTCCGGCGCAGTGAGCGCGCCGCTCGCAATCGACGCTCGCGCGGTGTCCGCCGCGATCTTCCGGCCGGGCAATGCGCGGCGAGCATTGCGCTCCAGGTCGAAGGTGAGTGCGACAGTCTGAAAGACCTTGGCGTACTCAAGTTCGACGCGTGCTTCAGCCGCAGCCACGGCGTCGCGCGCGGCCCGGACGTCGAGCCGCGCGTCGCGGGCGATCGCAACCAATCGCTCAGCTTCCACCGTCGCTGCGATCGGAGGCGGCAGCGGATCGATCAGGCGCAGTTCTTCTGCCGGGGCGTCGAGGCCCAGCAACGTCGCGAGCGTGCGCCTGGCTGTGGCAGCCGCCAGGCGAGCATTTCGCTGGTCAACTTCCGCCTGGAGCTTCAGACCGCGCACCAGATTGACGTCGAGCGAGCCGACAGGGCCGGCCTCGAGCCGCGCCTCGGCGATCTTCAGGAGCTGTTCGACCAGCCCCAGGTTCTCACGCGAGATTTCCAACGCGCGCTGCGCTGCGACGGCGTTGTAGTACGCAACCTTCGTGTCGTTCGCGATCACCGCCGCCTCGCGGGCCGTCTCCAAAACGGAGCGATCAAGGTCGCGCTCCGCCGCGCGCGTCCGCACCGGGATCATCCACAGATCGGCGATACTCTGGGCCAACACGGTTTCCAGGTCGGCCAGGCCGCCGGCCTCGGGGAAGCGCAGCAGAATGCCAACGGTCGGGTTCGTGAACAATCCGGCCTGCACGACGTCGGCCCGCGCCATACCGGTGCGCAGCAGACCGGCCCACACCTTTGGGTTGTTCAGCAGCGCGATCTGAACGGCCTCTTGCGCCGTCAGGCCGTCTTCCAGCAGCGTCGTCGTCGTCGCACGCACCGCTGGCTCATCGCCCGGTCGATACTGAAGTCCCTGGCCGACGACCAAAGCGATCTGCCGATCGACGCGGTCATAGTCGGGCTTGGGGTTGACCGTCGCGCACCCGGCTGTGAGGAGGCTCGGCGCGCTGAACAACAACAGGAGTCCAGCGTGTCGGAACGTCCGCATCGATGCTCCCTCGGATAAGAAGAGCGCTGAAAAGCGAAACCGAAGACGATGCAGCGCAGCCGCGATCGGCGCGCCTCACGTCAAGACGCCGCGTGGCGTGGTCAGATCAAGAGCGGGAGCGAGCGGTCGAAAGTTATCGAGCCGGGCGGGCGGTCTGAGCTTGCCAGGTGCCCGGCACAGGCTATCAGCTCCTGCGTGCCGTCATTGGGCGACCTCCAGGCCGCGACGGCGCCGGCTGGAATATCGTACGTCGGGCCGTGGGTCGGAACCGAAGGACCGTTGCAGAAGCACTGGTCAACCGTGCAGGAGTCGTGTGGAAAACGCGGCGTTTCGCTGGTCGGAATCGAGTCCGCGCAGTGATGCAGCAGCGGTGCGCTGCCGCAGATCATCGGGCAGCTCAACACGAGGGCAATCACCGGCGGTGACAGGGCCTTCCCGAACACAGATACATCGTATCGGCCGATCCTGCTCCTGTCTACGGCCGGCGGACTGGCCGCGCGGAACGAACGCATCAACCTCATCCAGTGGATCGACTGCGGCGCGCCCGGCGAAACCGATCCGACGGGGGCGCCCCAGCACAACGGAGAGGGTGGGATTCGAACCCACGTGGGTGTTGCCCCAACCGGTTTTCAAGACCGGCGCCTTCAGCCGCTCGGCCACCTCTCCGACGCCGCCTTGCTTGAATCGTGCCTCACAAGTCGTCCGAGGCCGGCACAAACAGGCTAGTCGCGGCCCCGGCGGTGAACAAGTCCAACGCCGCATTACTCGACCGTGGATCAGCACCAGGGCTTCTTGACCGGCTCAACGCGGAGCGGGAGAGTCCGGGCGCATGAAGGTGCTCCTGGCGACCATGCAGCTCGGCCGCGGCCACACACAGGGCACGGAGCGTTACGTCTCCACGCTGGCCCGCGGGCTGCGTGCGCGCGGGCATGCTGTGGTCGCGCTGGCGGGCGACCCCGAGCGGCGCGGCGCAGCCCGTCGGCTGGGCGAGCCGCTCGATGGCGACGACCCCCTGCTGCACTATCCCTCGCACGGGTGGATGAGCGTACGCGGCTTGTCGCCGCACGTGTTGCGGCCGCTGCTCCAGAACATCTCGCCAGACGTCATCCATCTCGCCAATCCTGCCCATATCGGCGCGGCTCTGCTCGAGGCCGCGCGGCAGGCGCGCATCCCAACGGTCGTCACCGTCATGGACTTCTGGTGGCTCTGCCCGAAGCACACGTTGCAGCACTACCAGCGCGGCGTGTGCGACGGAGACGTGACGTGGCAGGAGTGCCTGCGCTGCATTGCGGCCGGGCACCACCGCGCAGCGGTGCGCCGCCTGGCCCGCGTCCCTGTCGCGCGCAGCGTCGTGTTGCCGCTGCTGTTCTTCGGCCGCGCCGTCCGAAGCGGCCTGGCGCCGCCAGAGGTCGCACGCTGGGCGCGGCGGCGCGAGTACCTGCTGCGCGTGCTGAACGATGTCACGGCAGTGGTCTTCCCATCGCAGGCCGCCCGCCGCCGGCTTGAACCGCATCTGCGCGCCCCCGCGCGGTATCAGATTCCCTATGGCATCGAACCGGAGTACTTCGACGCCGACCGCCGGGCGCGCGCCGCCGCGGGCGACCATGCGGCGCGCGACCTGGGGCAGGTCACGCTCGCGTATGCCGGGGCGCTGGCCGCGCACAAGGGCGTGCACCTCATCCTGGAGGCGCTGCATCGGCTGGGTTGGCATGCGACGCGCCTGCGAGTGGCCGGCAGCGGCGAGGCAGTCTATGAGCGCCGCCTGCGGGCACTGGCCGAGGGGCTGAACGTGGAATTCCTGGGCCGGATTCCGGCCGCGCAGATGCCGGCGTTCTACGGCGGAATCGACCTGCTGATCGTGCCCAGTCTGTGGCCGGAGAATCTGCCGATCGTCTGCCTGGAGGCGCACGCGGCCGGCGTGGAGGTGCTGGCCAGCCGCGTGGACGGGATCACGGAGTGTATTCCCGACGCAGCGCACCTGTTCGACGTGGCATCGGCCGAGAGCCTGGCCGAGCGGCTGTCGGCCTGGCAGACCGGCGCGGTCGTCCACGAACCAGCGGCGGTCAGCACGGCAGAGGAGATGGTGTCGCGCACGGAGCAGGTGTACCGGGAGGCGGTGGTGCAGCAGCCTACGGCCGCCCCGGGCCCGGCCCCTACGCCCGCATCGCGTGAGCTCCCTCAGCGACCTGTCAGGCGGGCAGGCGCTTGATCCAGCGGCGGTAGGCGCGGGCCGCGGCGGGGAACTGGCGCTTGAGGCACTGCTTGGTGACCTTCCACCAGTCGCGCCACTGGCCGTT
>Ga0073934_10010222_pt1 | contig 11726 bp, 2 predicted proteins | sample LarsenN4metaG_FD_76834 | JGI IMG/M metagenome (GOLD analysis project Ga0073934, IMG submission 76834) | Hot spring sediment bacterial and archeal communities from British Columbia, Canada, to study Microbial Dark Matter (Phase II) - Larsen... ... | reverse complement strand
GGCCCGCGCGCTCGGCACCGAGCCCTACGACGTGCAGGTCGCCGCGGGCCGCGTGATCGCCGACGGCATGCTCGCGGAGATGGGCACCGGCGAGGGCAAGACCCTGGCCGCCACGCTGCCCGCGTGCGCCGCCGCCCTGGCCGGCATCCCGGTGCACGTGGTCACCGCCAACGACTATCTCGCCCGGCGCGACGCCGATGCGCTGCGCCCGCTGTACGCGCGCCTCGGCCTCACGGTGGGCGCCGTGAGCGAGGCCGAGCGCGAGCCCGCCCGGCGCCGCGCGGCCTACGCCTGCGACGTCACCTATGCCACCGCGAAGTCGGTCGCCTTCGACTACCTCCGCGACGGGCTCGAGCGCCGGCAGCGGCGGGGTCTCGCCCTCGCGGCGGCCGCTCTCGAGAGCGGGCGCGCGTGGGAGGAGCGCCTCGTCCTGCGCGGACTGTGCTTCGCGATCGTGGACGAGGCCGACAGCGTGCTGGTCGACGAGGCGCGCACGCCGCTCGTGCTGTCGGGGCACGGCGCGCCCTCCGACGACGGGCGTCATCCGCGCAGCGCCGTCCGCATCGCGCGCGCGCTGTCGGAAGGTCGCGACTTCGAGGCCCGGCCCGACGGAGCGTTCGTGCTCACGGCGGAAGGGTGCGAGCGGGTGTCGGTGCTCGCGCGGCCGCTCGGCGGCTTCTGGTCGGACGCCCGCCGCCGGGAGGAGCAGGTGCGGCAGGCCCTCGCAGCGCTCCATCGCTACGTCCGCGACCGCGACTACCTGGTGCGGGACGGCGCGATCGAGATCGTCGACCCGAGCTCGGGGCGCACCGCGCCGGGCCGCGCCTGGGAACGCGGCCTGCACCAGATGATCGAGGTGAAGGAAGGATGCGCGCCGACGCCCGAGCGCGAGACCGTGGCGCGCCTCACCTACCAGGCGTTCTTCCGCCGCTACCTGCGCCTCGCCGGCACGACGGGCACCGCCCGCGAGGTCGCGCGCGAGCTGCACGCCGTGTACGGCCTGCGGGTGGTGCGGATCCCGCCGCGGCGCCCGAGCCGGCGCCTCGACCTCGGCGTGCGCGTCCTGCCTTCGCTGGAGACGAAGTGGCGCTGCGTGGTCGAAGCCGTCGAGGCGCGGGTGCGCGAGGGCCGGCCGGTCCTGGTCGGGACGGAGTCGATCGCCGCCTCCGAGCACCTGGCCGGCCTGCTCGCCGCGCGCGGCTGGCCGCATCGCGTGCTGAACGCCCGCCAGGATGCGGAGGAGGCGGCCATCGTGGCCGAGGCGGGCGCGCGGGGACGCATCACCGTGTCGACCCAGATGGCCGGCCGGGGCACCGACATCCGGCTCGGTCCCGGCGTGGCGGAGCTGGGCGGCCTGCACGTGATCGCGACCCACCGCGCCCGGGCCCGGCGCATCGACCGCCAGCTCTTCGGGCGCTGCGGCCGGCAGGGCGAGCCGGGCAGTCACGAGACGATCCTGAGCCTCGGGGACGAGCTTGCCCTGAACCGGCTCCCGGAAAAGCTCCGAGGGGCCCTCCAGCGGATGCTGGAGGCGGGCGTGCCCGGCGTCCAAGCATGCGCAGTACTGCTCATGCATCGGCTCCAGCGCGCCGAAGAAGACGCGGACGGACGAGTCCGTCGAAGCCTCGTTGCGTCGGAAGAGCGCCTGGGCTCGCTGCTGGCGTTCTCCGGCAGCCGGGAGTGACGCCCCGGCCCGGGCGGAGCCGCACGAACCATGTCCGAAGCCTCCACACCGCAGCACGGCCCGCGCCGAGCCTGGATGGGCGGCGCGCTCCTCGTCCTCGGGATCGGCACGGCGAGCCTGCTCGCGCGCCCCGATGCGCCGGCCGAGCCGTCGTCCGCGCCGTCCGCGCCGGCTGCGGTGCCGGCGGCGCCGCTCTCGGCGTCTACGCAGCTCGCGGCGCGCGAGCCGGCGATCTATCGCGAGCTCGAGCTGCCGCGGAGCGCGCCCGCGCGCAGCGCGGCCGATGCACCGGCCTCGGCCGCCTCCGACACCGCCCTCGACTGCCTCGTCATGCCCCACGAGACGGTCGCCATCGGGAGCCCGGTCGTCGGGCTGATCGAGCGCATCCACGTCGACCGCAGCGACCGCGTCGAGGCCGGCGAGGTGCTGGTGGAGCTCGAGAGCGGGGTGGAGCGCGCGAACGTCGAGGTGGCGCGCGCGCGCGCGCTGATGGAGGGCGAGGAGCGGGCCCGCGCCGCGAACGCCCGGCTCGAGGAGCGGAAGCAGCAGCGCTCGCACCTGCTGTACGAGCGCCAGGTGGTGTCGCTCGGAATCCACGAGGAGACCCAGGCGTCCGCCGAGGTGGCGCGCCTGCAGCTCGAGCAGGCGCGGGAGGAGCGTCATCTCGCCTCGCTCCAGCTCGCCCAGGCCGAGGAGGTGCTGCGTCGCCGCGTGATCCGCAGCCCGGTATCGGGCGTGGTGGTGGAGCGCCTCATGGCGCCGGGCGAGCGGGTGGACGAGCAGACGATCCTGAAGGTCGCGCAGATCGATCCCCTTCGCGTGGAGGTGACGCTGCCCTCCGCGATGTTCGGGCGGATCCGCACCGGCATGAAGGCCGCGGTGGAGCCCGAGCTGCCCGGCGACCGCACCTGGGTGGCCGCCGTCAGCGTGGTCGACGGCGTCATCGACGCCGCGAGCGGCACCTTCGTCGCGTACCTGTCCCTGCCGAATCCGCAGCTCGACATCCCGAGCGGCCTCCACTGCCGCGTGCGCTTCCTGCCGGACTAGGGGCGGGGGCGGTGCGCGCGCAGTCGCCGGCGATCCGGCTCGCCCTCGGGCTCACGGTCCTCGCCTGCAGCGCGCTGCTCGTCGCCGACCTCATCGGCCTCGTGCCGCGCGCCGAGAACGAGGCGCTGCGCGCGCGCGTGACGGCGAGCGAGTCCCTCGCGGTGCGGGCGGCCGCGTCGGTGTCGGAGCACGACCTCGAGTCGCTGCGCGCGCTCTTCTCCGACACGCTGCGGCGACAGCCGGAGGTGCTGTCCGCGGCCCTGCGCGCCGCGGACGGCCGCCTGCTCGTGGAGCAAGGCGACCACCGCCGCGTCTGGGCCCCTCCCGCGGCGGAGGGCTCCACCCCCACGCACGTCCGCGTCCCGATGTTTCGCGACGGGCGTCCCTGGGCCACGCTGGAGGTGCGCTACGCCGAGATCCGGCATGCGAGCCTGCTCGCACGGCTCCTCGCCGATCCGCTGCTGCGGCTCGTCGTCGTGGTCGCCGTGCTGTGCTTCGCGGCCTACGTGATCTACCTGCGGCGCTCGCTGCGCCACCTCGACCCGTCGGCGGTCATCCCCGCGCGCGTCCAGGCGACTCTCGACGTCATGGCGGAGGGCGTCGTGCTGCTCGACCGCGACGAGCGCATCGTGCTGGCGAACAGCGCCTTCGCGGCCGGCCTCGCCCGCACGCCGCCGTCGCTGCTCGGCGTGCCCGTCGCCGAGCTCGCCTGGCGCGACGAGAGCGGCCGCACCACGCCGGCCCGGCTGCCGTGGAGCGAGGTGCTGCGCGAGTCGCATCCCCTCACGGGCGTGACGCTCCGGCTCGACGTCCCCGACCGCCCCCAGCGCGTGTTCTCGGTGAACGTGGCGCCGGTGCTCGACGGCTGGGGCCGCGCCAAGGGCGCGATCGCCACCTTCGACGACGTCACGCTGCTCCAGGAGAAGACCAACCAGCTCGAGGAGGCGCTGTCGGAGATCGAGAAGTCCCGCGACGAGATCCGCCTCCAGAACGACGAGCTGCGCGTGCTCTCCCGCCGCGATCCGCTGACGGGCGTCGCCAACCGGCGCGCCTTCCGCGAGCAGGGCGAGGCCATCTTCGCCTCGGCGCGCGCCTCCGGCTCGGAGTTCTCCTGCATCATGGCCGACATCGACCACTTCAAGGCGATCAACGACCGCCACGGGCACGCGGTGGGCGACGAGGTGATCCGCCGCGTGGCCGAGGCCCTCGTGCAGGGCACCGGCTCGCCCGACCTCGTCTGCCGCTATGGCGGCGAGGAGTTCTGCTGCGCGCTCCCGGGCGCGCCCCTCGAGGTGGCCCTGGCCGTCGCCGAGCGCGTCCGGCGCGCGATCGCGCAGCCGGCCTTCGCGCGCGTGCCGCTCACCGTGAGCTTCGGCGTCGCCTCGATCGGGTCGGGGGCCGACGAGCTGAACGCCCTCGTGGATCGCGCGGACCAGGCGCTCTACGCGGCGAAGACCGGCGGCCGGAACCGGGTCGTGAGCTGGCAGCCGTCGGCGCAAGCCGCCGAGACGTAGGGCATTCCGGGCGACACGCCCGGATGACGCCGCTCCTCGGGTGAAATCGATCCGGGTTTCTCCTTGAGCCCGGCTTCCGGCAGGCCGATTCAGGTACGAACCCCGCGGGAAGGCCCATGCGCCGACGTCGCCCCCAGCGCCGCGAGAGCCGTCCGCTCCTCCTGGAGGAGCTGGAGCGACGGATCCTGCTCTCCGCCGACGCGCCCGGTGCGATCGCCGATCTCGCTGCGGGCGACGCGGGCGATACGTCGTCCGTCCTCGAGACCCTGGGCGCTGCGGTCCCCGCCGACGGCGTGCGACACGAGCTCGCGATCGTCGACGCCCACGTCGCCGACCCCAGCAAGCTGATCGAGGAGCTGCGTGCCGCGAGCGGCGCGGAGCGAGCCGTCGACGTGGTGGTGCTGGATCCGACACGGGACGGCGTGGAGCAGGTCACCGCGATCCTGCGCGGGCGCAGCGGACTCGACGCGGTGCATCTCCTCTCCCACGGGCGCGCGGGCGGGATCCAGCTCGGCAGCACCTGGCTCGACGCGGAGACGCTCGCCGCGCGCCAGGCCGAGGTGGCGAGCTGGGGCGACGCCCTCGCCCCGGATGCGGACCTCCTGCTCTACGGCTGCGACGCCGGCGCCTCGGCGGCGGGCAGCGCGCTCCTCGACGGGCTGCACCACCTGACCGGCGCCGACGTCGCGGCGAGCGAAGACCCCACCGGCAGCGCGCTCCTCGGCGGCGACTGGGTGCTGGAGGCGCGCGTCGGCGAGGTGGAGACTCGAGCCGCGGTCGGCGCTGCGGCCGACTGGAACGCGCTCCTCGTGCTGACTCCGGCCGGCGGCGAGACGCGCGTCAACCAGACGACGACCGATCTCCAGAGCACGGCCTCGCCCCCCGGCCGCCACGTCGCCGCCGACGCGAACGGGAACTACGTCGTGGTCTGGCAGGACAAGCGCTCGGGGGACCACGACGTGTGGGCCCGCCGCTACGACGCGACGGGCACGGCCCTCGGCGCGGAGTTCCGGGTCAACACGTTCACCGCCGGCGAGCAGGTGGCGCCCAGCGTGGCGATGGACCCGAGCGGAAACTTCGTCGTGGTCTGGGCGAGCGACGGCCAGGACGGCGGCGGGATGGGGATCTACGCGCGCCGCTACGACGCGGCGGGCGTGGCCCAGGGCGGTCCGTTCCGCGTGAACACGAGCACCGCGGGCGACCAGGTGGACGCCCAGGTGGGGATGGACGCCAGCGGGCGCTTCGTCGTGACCTTCACCGACCTCGACGTGAACGCCGGCGACGTCTACGTGCAGCGCTACGACGCCGCGGGCGTCGCGCTGGGCGGCAACGTCCGCGTCAACGCGACGACGGCCGACAAGCAGCTCCGGTCGTCGGTCGCCGTGGCGCCCGGCGGCGGCTTCGTCGTCACCTGGCAGAGCGACAAGCAGGACGACGGGAACAGCTTCGGGATCTACGCCCGCCGCTACGACGCCGCGGGCGTCGCGCTCGGCGGCGAGTTCCGCGTCAACAGCACCATCGCGAACGACCAGGTCGCAAGCCAGGTCGCCATGGCGTCGGACGGACGCTTCGTCGTGGTCTGGTCCTCGGACAAGCAGGACACACCTGGGAGCGTAGGCGTGTACGGCCAGCGCTTCGACGCGGCGGGCACGGCCGTGGGCGGCGAGTTCCGGGTGAACACCTGGACCGCGCTCGATCAGCACGCCCCGGCGGTGGCGATGAACGCGGACGGCGCCTTCGTCGTGACCTGGACGAGCGCGTTCCAGGACGGCAACAAGGACGGCGTCTACGCCCAGCAGTTCGACTACGGCGGCACCCGGATCGGGGGCGAGGTTCGCGTCAACACGACCACCGCCGACGACCAGCTCGCGCCGGCCATCGCGTACGCCGGGGACCAGGCGGTGGTGGCGTGGAGCGGGAACGGCACCGGCGACGCGTCGGGGGTCTTCTTCCAGCGTCTCTACCTGCCCTTCACCCACACGCTCGTCGTCGACACCACGAGCGACGTGGTCGACGGCGTGACGACCTCCACCGACGCGCTACTCGCCAGCCGCGGCGCCGACGGCGTGATCAGCCTGCGCGAGGCGATCCTCGCCACGAACGCGACGCCGGGTGCCGACACCGTCCTGTTCTCGATCGCCGGGGCCGGGCCGCACGTGATCGGCGTCGGCTCGGCGCTGCCCGCCGTCACGGGCACGCTCACGATCGATGGCTCGAGCGAGCCGGACTTCGCCGGCGCACCGGTGGTGCGTCTCCATGGAGCCGCGGCGGGCGCCGGCGTCGACGGCGTGACCTTCGCGAGCACGAGCGACGGCAGCACGCTCCGCGGGCTCATGATCACCGGCTTCTCCCGCGACGGCGTCGCGATCCAGTCCGGAGCGGTCGGCATCACGATCGCCGGAAACTGGATCGGCACGACGGGCACGGGCTCCGTGGGCGTGGGCAACGCCGACGACGGCATCGACGTCGCCGGCTCGGCGGCCGTGATCGGCGGCACGGGACCGGGCGACCGGAACGTGATCACGAACAACGCCGACGAGGGCATCACGATCTCCGGCACCGGAGCGACGGGTCACCAGATCCTCGGCAACTACATCGGCGTGGATCCCGACGGCGCCACCGGCAACGGAAACGGCGACGTGGGCATCGCGATCCTCTCCGGCACGGGGAACGTCATCGGCGGCGTCACGCCCGCCGCGCGGAACGTGGTCTCGCGCAACTTCGAGGGCATCGAGATCAACAGCTCGAACAACGTGGTGCAGGGAAACTACGTGGGCGTGGACGCCACGGGCGTCCTGAACCGCGGCAACCGCTCGAGCGACGGCATCGAGATCAACGCGGGGACCGGCAACCTGATCGGCGGGACCGCGGCCGGAGCGGGGAACCTGGTCGCGTTCAACGCGGGCCACGGCGTCGACGTGGTGGGCGGAACCGGCACGTCGATCCTCGGCAACGCGATCCACTCCAACACGCTTCTCGGGATCAACCTCGGGCCTTCGGGCGCCACGGCGAACGACTTGAACGACGCCGACGCCGGGGCGAACCACCTGCAGAACCATCCGGTGCTCGACGCCGTGAGCGCGGACGGCTCCTCGGTGACGATCTCCGGGACGCTCAACAGCGAGCCCGGCAGCAGCTATCGGATCGAGTTCTTCGCCACCTCCGGCTCCGACAACGAAGGGCGGCGCTACCTGGGCTCCGTGCTGGTATCGACCCCGGCGACGAGCCCCTACACGGTCGGATTCACAGTGACGCTGGACGCGGCGGTGACGGCGGGCGAGTTCGTCACCGCGACCGCCACCAACGCCTCCGGCAGCACGTCCGAGTTCGCCCCGTCGCTGCAGCCCCACACGGGCATGGCCATCTGGACCAACGGCACGACCAGCCCCCAGCACGCGCCGTGGAACGGCACCGGCTTCGGCGCCGTGACGGCGCCGCACGCGCTGGGCGAATGGGAGAACATCCAGGCTGCCGAGGCCCCGACGCGCACGGAGATCATCGTCGTCGGCCTCGACGGAGCGGGCACGCTTCGCGGCGAGATGTGGAACGGGAGCGCCTGGACGCCGTTCTCGTTCAACGACGTCGCCAGCGGCGGGACGACGGGCTACACGACCTTCCAGATCGCCTACGAGCAGCAGAGCGGCGACGCGGTCCTGGTCTGGGCGAACGGCACGACCGGGAACCAGAGCCTCAGCTACCGCGTCTGGAACGGCAGCACGTGGTCCGCGCCCCAGACGATCACGACGCCGGCGGCCGGCGAGGCCGTCCAGATGAAGCTGGCGGCCGACCCGAACGGCGACTCGATGGTGCTCGTCTTCAACGGGACCCCGCCCTACACGAAGTACGCCGTCGTCTGGAACGGCTCCAGCTGGGGCAACGGAATCACGCTCGACGGAACGAACCCCGCCGGCGAGGAGCGCACCGAGGTCTACGCGGCGTTCGAGTCCCACAGCGGGCGCGCCCTCGTCATCTACGACGCGAACAGCGCCAACAACGAGGTGGCGTACCGCATCTGGGACGGCGTGAGCTGGAGCGCCCAGCAGGCGGTCGCCGCACCCGCGGGCGTGGGCGCCGCCGCCGACTGCAACGTGACGGTGCTCGCCTCGGACCCGGGCAGCAACCGCATCGCCCTCGGCGTGGTGAGCGACGCGGAGACCTGGCTGGCGGTGTGGGACGGAAACGCCTGGGGTCACAAGGTCCTCGCCACCGGCGCGAACGCCGCGACGCAGCTGCAGAACGTGGCGCTCGCCTTCGAGCACGACTCGGGCGAGCTGCTGGCCGTCTACGGCCGGAGCGGCAGCGATTTCGTGGCCTACCGCACCTGGAACGCCGGCACGGGCTGGTCCGCGGAGGTCGCGAGCCACGCGAACCTGAATCTCGGCAACACGCCCATCGTGCTCGCCCTGCACGCCGACCCGAACTCCAACCAGATCATGCTCGCGGTTCGCGAGGAGACGAACGCCTTCGTCGCGCCCGACGTGCGATACGCGCTGTGGACCGGCTCCACCTGGGCGGCGCCGCTGCCCGACGCCACGAGCGACGCCGGCGGCGACCACGTGAAGCCGATGGCGTTCGTCTGGTACGACGACAACCGGACGCCGGTGATCCAGGGCGGGAGCGCCTTCGCGGTGGCCGAGGGACAGACCGCCGTGACGACGGTGGTCGCGACCGACGCGGATGGCGAGACGCCCTCCTACGCCCTCGTCGGCGGCGCCGACGCGGGTCTCTTCGCGATCGACCCCGTGACCGGCGCGCTGCGCTTCGTCGCGGCGCCCGACCGCGAGGCGCCCGCCGATGCGGGCGCGGACAACGTGTACCAGGTGACCGTCGGGGTGTCCGACGGCCAGGGGGGCACCGACAGCCAGACGTACGCCGTGAGCGTCACGAACGTGAACGAGGCGCCGGCGGGCGTGGCGGACGCCGCCACGACGCCCGAGGACGCGACCGCCACGGGCAACGTCCTCGCCAACGATACCGACCCGGACGCCGGAGACACGCGTTCCGTGACCCAGTTCACGATCGCCGGCGACCCCTCCACGTATCTGGCGGGCACCACCGCGACGCTTCCCGGCGTCGGCACGCTCCGGATCGATGCCAATGGCGCCTACCTCTTCACGCCGCTCGCGCATTGGAACGGCGCGGCGCCCGTCGCCACCTACACGCTGCGCGACGCCGGCGGTCTCACCGCCGCTGCGACGCTCTCGATCAGCGTGACCGCCGTCAACGACGACCCGGTCAACACCCTGCCGGCCTCGTTCACGACGAGCACGAGCACGCCGCTCCCGCTCACGGGGCTCTCGATCGCGGATGTCGACGCAGGATCGGGCACGCTCACCACCACGCTCAGCGTCAGCTTCGGCACCCTGAGCGCGACTGCGGGCGGTGGCGTCGCGGTCGCCGGCAGCGGCACGAGCTCCGTCGTCTTGAGCGGCACGCTCGCCGACCTGAACGCCTTCCTGGCCGCCAGCCCGCCCATCTACGTGAGCGCGAGCGGCGGCGTGGCGACGCTCACGATGCTGACCAGCGACGGCGGGAACACCGGTGGCGCGCCGCGTAGCGACAGCGACACGTGCTCGATCCAGGTCGGCCTGCCGCCCATCGTGGACCTCGACTCCGGCCCCACCGTCGTGTCGAGCGGGCCGAACGTCTCCACGTCGTCCTCGACCGCCAATCTCGTGTCCTCCGGCGACTTCGGCAGCGCCGCCGCGGCCGCTCCGCCGGCGCCGTGGAGCGAAGCCGGCACCGTGGCGAACGGCTCGGTCGTGCTCGGGTCGGCCTCGAACGGCCGCTACGCCTTCGTCGCGAGCGGCGCCACGATCTCCCAGCCGCTCGTCGTGGCGGGCCCCACGTCGAACACCACCGTCACCACGACCCGCACGCTGAACAGCACCACCGTCACCACCACCACGGTGACCACGAGCGACGCGGTGACCTCGATCGCGTTCGGCCTGGCCTGGCAGAACGCCGACAACTTCGGCTCGAGCGACAACCGCCTCGTCGTGTCCTACAACGGCGTGACCTACGCCACCTTCGAGACCTTCGAGGGCGGGACGCTGAACGGCGCGGGGCTGGCGGGCGCCTGGACCTACGGCAACGGTGCCTCGGGCCCTGCGACGACGGCGTCCGTGACGAGCGCGGCCACCGGTGCGCTGACGAGCATCACGATCCAGCTCCCCGCCGACGTCACGGCATCGGGCCAGCTCTCGATCGCCTACACGGACGGCTCGACCGGGGCGGGGTCCGACGACCTCGCGATCGACGACGTGGTGGTGACCCGCACGCGGACCACCACCACCACCGTGAGCACGGTGACGACGACCGCCGACACCGCGAGCAACGACTGGGCCGCCACCTACGCGGAGCATGGACCGGCCGTGGCGATCGCGGATCTCGACAGCTCGATCTTCGACGGCGACGACGCGAACCTGGTGGGCGCGAGCATCGTCCTCACCAACCCCGCGGCCGGTGACCGGCTGCTCGTGAATGGATCGTCGGCCGCGAGCGGCACGCTGGCGAGTGGAATCGCGTGGACGCGCACCGACACGGCGGTGACGCTGTCCGGCAGCTTCACGAAGGCCCAGTACGCCGACGCCATCGAGCTCGTGGCCTTCGAGAGCCCTGGGGACGCGCCGTCCGCCGGATCACGCGTGATCCAGGTGACCGTGAACGACGGCATCGCCGACTCCGCACCCGCGACCGCGACGATCACCGTCGCACCGGTCAACGACGCGCCGGTCGCCGCCATCGCTCCGGCGAGCTACGCGGCGACCGAGCAGACCCCGCTGGCGCTACACGGCACCGGGCTGACGCTGACCGACGTCGATGCCGGGACCGGTACCCTCACCGCCACCGTGTCCGTGACGTCGGGCACGCTGACCGCAGGCGGCGGCACGACGGGCGTCTCGATCGCGGGCTCGGGTACCGCCAGCGTGGTGCTCACGGGTACGCTCGGCCAGATCCAAGACGTGCTGGCGGGGAACCTCGGCGCGACGCTCGTCTACGAGGAGACGAGCGACGGGCCGCCCGCGAGCGCCACGATCACCCTCTCCGTCGACGACGGCGGGAGCACCGGAAGCGGCGGGCCGCTCCAGGGCTCCGACACGGCCACCCTCTTCATCACCGGGGTCAACGACGCCCCGAGCCTTACGGGCTTCACCGCCGCCCTCGCGGAGAACAGCGCGGCCGGGACCGTGGTGGGCAGCGTCGTGGCCTCGGACCCGGACCCCGGCGACACGCTGGCCTACGCGATCACCGCCGGGAACACGGGCGGCGCATTCGCGATCGACGCGGCGGGTCAGATCACGGTCGCGAACCCGGCGGCGCTGGACTTCGAGGCGAGCCCGAGCTTCACGCTCACGGTGCAGGTGCAGGATCAGGGCGGTGCGGGCCTCACCGCGAGCGACACCGTCGTCGTCAACCTCACGAACGTGAACGAGGCGCCGAGCGTCACGGGCTTCACCGCCGCCCTCGCAGAGAACAGC
>Ga0073934_10010221_pt1 | contig 11726 bp, 9 predicted proteins | sample LarsenN4metaG_FD_76834 | JGI IMG/M metagenome (GOLD analysis project Ga0073934, IMG submission 76834) | Hot spring sediment bacterial and archeal communities from British Columbia, Canada, to study Microbial Dark Matter (Phase II) - Larsen... ... | reverse complement strand
GGGCATTGTTCCCAAATGTACCTCTCAGGGAGCTTTCGGAACAAGACCCCCGCAAGGGTCTACCCCGCTGTTCGAGTGGGTCCCGTGAAATCATAGAGCATCAAGTGACGCCGGATTCAGGTTCAATTCTTGTAGCTCCGTGGCGCCCGACGTCGCTGTCTCTACTGGGCAACGTCGGCCCGCCCGCCCTCGAGGAGCGTCATTGAGGATCCCCAGGATCCGCACGACCTGCCGATCCCGCCGGCGCGAGGCGATCCGCTCTAGCTCCACGCTCAGCCTCCGCGCCTACACCTGGTCCTTGGAGATGAAGTCGTCCCCGACCGGCTCTGCGGCGGCCGTGGCATGTCCTCGGTCTCGTGGGGAGCGGAGATCCCCCCAATGTTCGGGCTTGTCGCAAAGTGAGGGGCGGTGTCGAGAGCCGTGATGAGGATCGAGACCTGGGGACGATGCTGACCCCGGACCGCGGCCTCGACCTCGGCGTAGCGCGCGGGGTGCAGGGCATGCTTCTCCAGCTTCGCGTCGAGCGCCGGGGCGAGCCCACCCTCACGTCGGATCTCCCTCAGGGTCCAGCATCCGGGCGTGGGCGCGCATCTGGCTCAGGACCCTCAGCCGCTCGACGATCCGGTTGTTCAGGTCGACGAGCTCAGCTTCGGTGAGCTGGTCGATGTCGATCCTCATGCGCCCTCCTAAGAGGTGATCTGGCTCCACGCCAGCCGCTATGTCCGCCGTTCGGGGCCGGGAGCTTCACGATTGTCTCGGAAGCGCGGCGAAGTAGAGTCCCGCGTAGACCTTGGAGTCTACGAGGCAGCCGCGGCGGGCCACGGCGTCGAGCCACCCGGGCACCTCGCCGAGCGGCACCGCGTGCACGGTGATCGCCTCGTGCGCGTCGCCGCCGCCCGGGCCGACGCGGCGGAGCCCTACTGCCCGGAGCAACGTCACGACTTCCGAGCTGAGGCCGGCCGACGGGGGGCCCTCGGTGAGGCGCTCGAAGGCCTGGGCCTCGTAGCCGGTCTCCTCGAGGAGCTCGCGTCGAGCCGCGGTCTCGAGGTCCTCGCCGGCGTCCTCGACCCGGTCGCCCGCCAGGCCCGCCGGCAGCTCGACCACGGGCCTCCCTACCGGGATCCGGTGCTGCTCGGTCAGGAGGAGCCGCCCGTCCTCCGTCACGGCGACGATGACCACGATGCCCGTCCCGCGGACGCGCTCGGCGTACTCCCACCCGCCGCGCCGCACGAGACGGAGGTGCTGCCCCTCGGCCAGGACTTCGCCCGGCAGGGCCCGGGGCGGTGTACTCACTCCAGCGGGCCGGCGGCGGAGATGTCGCGCACGTCGGTCCGCACGTGGACCAGCGCGGGGCCGTCGTGCTTGAGCGCCGCCTGGAACGCGTCGCCGAACTCCGCCGTGGCGTCGACCACGAACGCGGCGGCGCCGTAGCCCCGGGCCACGGCCGCGAAGTCCGGGCTCCGGAGATGGACCCCGTAGTACGCGTCGGGCCCGATCCGCCGGTGCTGGTGCATGAGGATGGTCCCGTAGGCGCCGTTGTCGCAGAGGACCACCTTCACCGGGAGCCCCTCCTGGACCGCCGTGACCAGCTCCTGGCCCGTCATGAGGAAGCCGCCGTCCCCCACGAACGCAACCGCGGTGCGCTCGGGCCGGGCGAGCCGCGCCCCGAGGGCGGCCGGGACGCCGTAGCCCATCGCGCCCGAGCTGGGGCCGGCCTGCGTCGCCGGCCCCCGGAAGCGGTAGTAGCGCTGGACCCAACCCGCGAAGTTGCCGGCGTCGTTGGTCACGATGGCGTCGGGTGGGACCTGGCGCCAGACGGCCTCCACCACGCGCGCCATGTCCACCGCGCCCACGACCCGCACCGCGCCCGGGGTGCTGTAGGCGAGGAACGCGGCGTGGCCCTGCTCCCACCGGGCGAGGCGGGCGGCGGGCGGCGGGCCGCTCAGCGCGCCGGCGAGCGCATTCAGCGTCGGGCCGACGTCCGCGGCGATCGCCACGTCCGCCGGCCAGCGGGCGAGCGTCGCCGGATCCGGGTGGATGTGGACGAGGCGCTGCTCCGGTCGGAGCAACGTGAACTCCTCGGTGGTGATGTCGTCGAGCCGCGTACCGGCCGCGATGACCAGATCGCACTCCTGCCAGGCTTCCCGCTGGGCACGAAACCGACCGATCCCGAAGTGGCCGAGGTAGGCCGGATGCTCGTTGGGAAACGTGTCCTGGCGGCGCCACGCGGTGACGACGCCCGCCCCCGACGCCTCGGCAAAGCGGATCAGGGCCGGCGTCGCGTCGCCGAAGGCGACCATCTCGCCGGAGACGACCACGGGACACCGGGCGGCCCCGATCAGCTCGGCGGCCCGCCCCACCGCCTGCCCCGACGGCGCCGCTGGCAGGCGCGGGGTGGGACGCGGGATCGCGACCTCCCCCGCGTCGCCCTCGGTGACGTCCTCCGGCAGCACCACCGCCACGGGACCAGGGCGGCCACCCACGGCGAGCCGGATCGCCCGCGCCGTGCACTCGGCCACCTCCCGCGCCGATTGCGGCTCGATGACCGCCTTCGCGATCGGCGCGTACATCCGGTGGTAGTCGATCTCCTGGAACGCCTCCCGGCCCTTGACGTGCGTCGGGACGTGACCGATGAACAGGACCAGGGGCGTCGAGTCCTGGGCCGCAGTGTGGATCCCGATGGCGGCGTTGGTCGCGCCCGGGCCCCGGGTCACGAAGACCGCGGCCGGCCGGCGGGCCAGCTTCCCGTAAGCCTCGCCGGCGAAGCTCGCCCCCGACTCGTGTCGGGTGACGACGAGCCGGATCCGATGGCGCGCCGTCCGCAGCGCCTCGAGGACGGCCAGGAAGCTCTCGCCGGGCACGGCGAACGCCTGGTCGATCCCGTGCTCGACCAGGGTGGCCACGAGCGCGTCTCCGCCGGTCATCGTAAGGCTCCTCCGAGTGTGCGTTGACGGTCTCCCGAGGCCTGACTATAGTGCATCCGGAGCCCGCACGGTAGGGCAAAGGAGGCGCGCGATGACGCGATTCGGCAGGCTCGGCAGTGCAGTGGTCGCTGGGGTGGGCGTGCTCCTGGCGGGGGCCGGGCTCGCCCCGGGCCAGGAGCAGATCTTCCGCATCAACAACATGGTCGAGCCGGAAAGTCTCGATCCGGGCGTGGTGACGGGCGTCCCCGAGCACCGGATCATTTCGAACCTCTTCGAGGGGCTCACCACCACGGACCCGAACGACCTTTCGCCGCGACCCGGGATGGCGGCGCGGTGGACGGTCTCGAAGGACGGGCTGGTCTACACCTTCCACCTGCGCGACGCGGCCTGGACGGACGGGAAGAAGGTCACGGCCCACGACTTCGTCTACGCGTGGGAGCGCGTCCTGAACCCGAAGACGGGGGCGAAGTACGCCCAGCAGCTCTACTACTTGAAGAACGGCGAGGACTACAACAAGGGCAAGGTCACCGACTTCGGCCAGGTCGGCGTCAAGGCCCTGGACGACAAGACGCTTCAGGTCACGCTTCGATGCCCGACCGCCTACTTCCTCGACCTGACGAGCTTCTACACGCTCTATCCTGTCCCGAAGTGGGTCATCGAGGCTCACGGCAAGGACTGGGTCAAGCCCGGCAAGCTCGCCTCGAACGGGCCCTTCAAGCTGGCGAGCTGGGTGCCCCAGCGCGAGCTGGTCCTCGAGAAGAATCCCGCCCACTGGGACGCGGGGACCGTGAAGCTCCAGAAGGTCGTCTTCATTCCCACCGACGACGTCAACACCGCCTATAAGCAGTTCCTCGCGGGCGACAGCGACTGGATCCCGACCGTCCCGCCGGCCCAGATCGACGCCGCCAGGCAACGGCCCGAGTACTACGTGACCCCGTACCTGGGGACGTACTACTTCCGGTTCAACGTGACCAAGCCGCCGTTCAGCGACGTCCGGGTGCGAAAGGCCCTCTCGATGGCGGTCGACCGGGAGGCGCTCACGAAGTTCGTGACGAAGGCGGGTGAGGTCCCGACCTCCAGCTTCGTGCCCGCGGGGATGCGCGGCTACGAGGGGCCGCGCGGGCTGGCGTTCGACCCGGCGGCGGCGAAGAAGCTCCTCGCCGAGGCCGGGTTCCCGGAGGGCAAGGGCTTCCCCAAGACCGAGCTCCTCTACAACACGCTCGAGCTGCACCGGGTGATCACCCAGGCGGTGCAGCAGATGTGGAAGGAGAGCCTCGGGATCCAGGTGGACCTGGCAAACGTCGAGTGGAAGGTCTACCTCGCCCGCCAGTCGAAGCTTGATTTCCATCTCTCGCGAGCGGGCTGGATCGGGGACTACGTCGACCCGAACACCTTCCTCGACATGTGGATCACCGGCGGTGGGAACAACCAGACCGGCTGGTCGAACAAGCGCTACGACGAGCTGATCGCCCGCGCAGGCTGTGGCATCGTCGATCCCCGCGAGCGGATGAAGGCACTCCACGACGCCGAGCGGATCCTCGTGGTCGACGAGACCCCGATCATGCCGCTCTTCACCTACGTCAACAAGGGGATGCTGAGCCGCAAGGTCAAGGGCTGGTACCCGAACATCCTCGACCAGCACCCGCTGAAGCACATCTCGATCGAGCGGTGAGCGGCCGGTGGTCCTCTTCTTCATGCGCCGGCTCTCGGCGCTGCCGGCGGTCCTCCTCGTCATCGTCACCGGCTCGTTCTTCCTCATGCGGCTGGCTCCGGGAGGGCCCTTCGACATGGACCGGGCGCTCCCGGAGGCCGTCCGTCTGAACATCGAGGCCAAGTACCACCTCGACGAGCCGCTCCCCCGTCGGTACCTCCGCTATCTGGGCGACGTGGTCCGCGGGGATTTCGGCCCGTCGTTCCGCTACCCCGACCGGACCGTCAACGAGCTGATCGCCCTGGGCTTCCCGGTCTCCCTGACCCTCGGGCTCTGCGCCTTGGCGTTCGCCCTCGTGGTCGGCGGCGCGGCCGGCGTGGTCGCCGGGATCCGGCACAACCGCTGGGTCGACCACCTCACCATGTCACTCGCGCTCGGCGGCGTCTCGGTCCCGAACTTCGTCCTCGGGCCGCTCCTCATTCTGGCCTTCGCCCTGGGGTTGGGCTGGCTCCCCGTCGCGGGCTGGGGCTCCTGGCGGCACCTGGTCTTGCCGACCATCACCCTCGGCGTCTTCTACACGGCGTACGTGGCGCGCCTCAGCCGGGCCGGGATGCTGGAGGTGATCCTCCAGGACTTCGTCCGGACCGCGCGGGCGAAAGGGGTGCGGGAGGCGGCCGTCGTGACACGCCACGCGCTGCCGAACGCGGTGCTGCCGGTGGTGTCCTACCTCGGGCCGGCGGCGGCCAGCGCGCTCACGGGCTCGGTGGTGGTCGAGACCATCTTCGGCATCCCGGGCGTCGGTCGCTACTTCGTCCAGAGCGCCTTGAACCGGGACTACACCATGGTCCTCGGCACGGTGGTCTTCTACAGCATGCTCCTGGTGGCCTTCAATCTGATCGTGGACTGCCTCTACGCCTACCTGGACCCGCGGGTGACCTACTGAGCCATGACGCCGCGTCCGGCAGCCGCCACGAGCAGCCCGGCCCGCCAGGCGTGGCGCCGCGTCCGCGAGAACCGCCTCGCGATGCTGGGTGGGGCGATCCTGGTCGCCATGGCCATCGTCGCGGCCCTGGCCCCCTGGATCGCGCCCTATCCCTACGCGAAGACCAATCTCGCCTACGGCGCGAGGCCGCCGTCGTGGCAGCACCTCCTCGGGACGGACGAGCTCGGCCGGGACCTCCTGACGCGGGTCATGTGGGGCGCCCGGGTCTCGTTGGGGGTCGGCCTCCTCGCGACCCTGGTGAGCCTGACGATCGGCGTGAGCTACGGGGCCCTGGCGGGCTACCTCGGGGGCCGCGCGGACCAGCTCCTGATGCGGGCCGTCGACATCCTCTACGGGCTCCCGTTCATGTTCTTCGTGATCATCCTGATGGTCGTGTTCGGCCGGAACATCTTCAACCTGTTCATCGCCCTCGGCGCCGTCCAGTGGCTCACGATGTCCCGCATCGTCCGTGGCCAGGTCCTGAGCCTCAAGACCCGCGAGTTCGTCCAGGCGGCGCGGGCGCTCGGGGTGAGCCCGCTCCGGATCCTCGCCCTCCACCTGGTCCCCAACGCGGCCGGGCCGATCATCGTGTACGCGACCCTGACCGTGCCGGCGGTGATGCTGGAGGAGGCCTTCTTGAGCTTTCTCGGCCTCGGCGTCCAGCCCCCCATGGCGAGCTGGGGCTCGCTGGCCTCGGAGGGTGCCGCGGCGATGGAGCCCTACCCGTGGCTGATCGTCTTCCCCGGCCTCGCCCTCACCGTGACGCTCTTCTCGCTGAACTTCCTGGGCGACGGCCTCCGGGACGCGCTCGATCCCCAGCTCGCGCGGTAGCGGAACCCCGGCGGCCCGTCAGCCGCGCACCACCGTGACGCCGTGATCGGCCAGGCCGATGGTCACCTCGGCGCCCGCGGCCAGCGGGCGTGCGACGGCGGTGTCGACGACGAACAGCTCCCCCAGGGGCGACGCGACCGTGTACTCCATGTGGCTCCCGAGGTAGGCGGCCTTGAGGACCTTCCCCGTCAGTGCCGTGGCGTCGGGCGACGCGGGCGTCCCCGGCGCCAGCCGCACCGCCTCGGGCCGGATCGCGACGTCCACCTCGCCGTCGTGGCGCCCCCGGTGCGGCAGGTCGAGCCGAAGCCCCCCGAGGTCCACCACCGCCCGCGCCCCATCGACGTGGCGCAGCGTGCCCTTGACCAGGTTGGCGTCGCCGATGAAATCGGCCACGAACCGGGTGGCCGGCTCCTGGTAGAGCTGCTTCGGGGTGCCCTGCTGGGCGACGACCGCGTTGTCCATCACGATGATCTGGTCGGAGACCGCCAGCGCCTCCTCCTGGTCGTGGGTCACGTAGACCACGGTGAGTCCGAGCTTCTGCTGGAGCTCGCGGATCTCCTCGCGGACCCGGCGCCGCAGCTTCGCGTCGAGGTTCGACAGCGGCTCGTCGAAGAGCAGGACCTGCGGCTCGAGCACCAGCGCCCGCGCCACCGCCACCCGCTGCTGCTGGCCGCCCGACAGCTCGCTGGGGAAACGGTCGTCGAAGCCCTTGAGCGACAGCAGCGCCAGCGCCTCCCGGGCCGCGACGGCCGCGCGGTCCTTGGCCATCCCGCTCACCACGAGGCCGTAGCAGACGTTCTCCAGCACGGTCATGTGGGGGAACAGCGCGTAGGATTGGAACACCATGCTGACGTCGCGGTCCGTGGCCGGCAGCCGCGTGACGTCCACCTCCCCGATGAGGATCTGACCCGACGTCACCATCTCCAGCCCCGCGATGAGCCGGAGGGTCGTCGTCTTGCCACAGCCCGACGGGCCCAAGAGCGTCACCAGCGTCCCCGCCTCGATCGTGAACGACACCTCACGGACGGCGACGACCCGACCGAACGCCTTGGTCGCCCGGCGGAACTCGACCGACGCCGCCCGCGTCCTCAGGCTCACGCGGGGGCTCCTTCGAGCGTCACGGCCTCCAGCCCGCGCCGGCCGAGGCGCCGCTGGCCGACCAGCCGCTGGATCAGGAGGATCACCAGGACCATGAACACGATCAGGACGGAGCAGTATGCGATGGCCAGGCCGTAGTCGCCGTTCTCCACGCGGCCGACGATGTACGACGTGGCCATGTCGTAGTTGGCGCTCACCAGGAAGATGACCGCGCTGACGGCGGTCATCGCGCGCACGAAGCTGAAGACGAGGGCGGCGACAATCGCGGGTCGGAGCAGGGGGAGGATGACCTTCCGGATCGTCGTGAAGCTCCGGGCGCCCAGCGTCAGCGAGGCCTCGTCGAGGCTCCGGTCGATCTGGCTCATGGCGGCGATCCCCGCCCGGACGCCCACCGGCATGTTGCGGAAGATGAAGCAGACGACGAGGATGATGCCGGTCCCGGTCAGCTCGATCGGCGGAACGTTGAAGGCCAGGATGTAGCTGATCCCGATGACCGTGCCCGGGATCGCGAAGCTCAGCATGGTGCCGAACTCGAAGGCGTCCCGCCCCGCGAAGCGCTGGCGGACGAGGAGGTAGGCGGTCAGGAGGCCCGCCGCCGCCGTCAGCGGGGCCGAGATGGCCGAGATCTCGATGGTGGTCCAGAAGGAGTTCCAGGCTGCTCCGGTCCACTGGAGGCCGAACTGCGTGTAGTCGACGGCGAACGCGGCGACGTAGTGGCGAAGCGAGAAACGATGGTCCCGCCCCCACGTCTCCACGAAGCCGCCGAAGAGGATCATCAGGTAGATGATCCCGGTGAACGCCGCCCAGGGCAGCGCCATCCCGTAGACCAGCCACCGGAGCCGGCGCGGGAGCGGCGGGTGAACCCCGGCGTCGCCCTTCCCCGTGACGGTGGCATACGACTTGCGGCCAAGCCAGCGGCGCTGCAGCCAGAAGGCGCCCAGCGTGAAGACCAGCAGCACGAGGGACAGCACGGCCGCCCGACCCTGGTCGTGCTGAGCGCCGACCACGGCGAAGAAGACGCTGACCGAGAGCACGTTGAAGTTCCCGCCGAGCACGAGCGGATTGCCGAAGTCCGCGAGGCTCTCGATGAACCCGAGCAGGAAGGCGTTGGCGAGCCCGGGGCGGATGAGCGGCAGGGTGACCGTGGTGAACGTCCGCCAGCGGCCGGCCCTGAGCGTCTGGGCGGCCTCCTCCATCGACGGGCTGACCCCTTCCACGACCCCGATGAGGACCAGGAAGGCGATCGGCGTGAAGGCCAGCATCTGGGCGAGCCACACGCCCGGTAGCCCGTAGATCCAGCGGGAGGGCGGGATGTCGAGCGACCAGCTCACGAAGGTCGTCACCGCGCCCGAGCGGCCGAAGAGGAGGATCACCGCTAGGCCGATGACGAAGGGCGGCGTGATGATGGGGAGCACGGTCAGGATCCGGAGGAGCCGCTTGGCCCGGAACGCCGTCCGGGTGACGACGAGGGCGAAGGCCAGCCCGAGGACGGTCGTCCCGGCGCCGACCAGGATGCCGAGGAACACGGTGTTCCAGGCGACGCCGCAGGTCAGGGACGAGGTCAGGCAGCCGAGCCCCCAGACCTCGCGCGACGCGAACTTCTGCCAGAAGACCGACGGCGCGAACGCGCCGGTGTTGTCCTGCGCCGCGCTGACGAGGACCCGGAACACGGGGAAGAAGACGAAGACCGTGACGAGGGCGACCACGCTGCCGACGGCGCCGGCGACGAACCCGTCGCCGTTGAAGTAGCCCCGGGCGGCCAGCCCTTCGCAGAAGAGGAGCAGGAAGGCCACGACCGTCACGAGCCCCCCGACGCCCATCCCGACCTGGCGCCCGTCGAGCGGGCCGAAGGCCCGCTCCAGGCCCGCCCACGACCAGCCGGTGAGCCCGATGGCGAACCCTTGGGCGGCGATCCAGGCCATCCCCAGCGCGCCGACGGCGAGGAGCGCCGCGGCGCGGCGGGGATCGCCCTTCGCCCGCCGCCCGACCACGAGCGCCACCAGCAGGAGCCCCGCCGGGGGCAGGAGCCACCAGCGTCGGTGGGTCAGCGCCTGGAGGAGCGCCGGCGCGACCGCGGCGTCGGCGGGATAGCGCGCCACCCAGCTCAGGCCGAAGACGCCGTCCTCGATGGCGTACCACGGCAGGATGGCATAGCCGACGCCCCCGAGGAGCCACCCGGGGTCTGACTTTGAAATCTTGACAATCCTCAACGTGATCGCCGACCGTCCTCACAGAGTCAGGATCTCAAAGTCTGATCCCGGGGATCTACTGGGGAAGCGCTTTGACCTCCTTGCCCCACTTGTCGAGCAGGCGCTTCCGCTCCGCCGAGGATCCGTACTTGACGAAATCGTAGTTGATGAGCTTGATCTCGGCGAGCTTCGGGGCCTGAGGCGGCACCGTCGCGTTCCTGTTCGAGGGCACCTGGTAGGCCTGGGCCTTGGCGCCGAGGCTCTGCGCCTCCGCGGTGAGCGCCCAGTCATAGAACTTCTTGGCTGACTCGAGGTTGCGAGCGCCCTTGATGATGCTCATGGAGCCGACCTCGTACCCCGTGCCCTCGCACGGCGAGACGATCTTGATCGGCGCGCCGCGGACCGCCATCGTGACGGCATCGTGCATGAACACGATGCCGACCGTGGTCTCACCCTGGGCAGCCGCCTTGATGGGCGCCGAGCCGGACTTGGTGTACTGGTTGACGTTCTTGTGGAGCGCCTTGAGGTAGTCGAAAGCGGGCGCCTCGCCGAAGAGCTGGATCATCGTGGCGAGCATCGTGTAGGACGTGCCGGAGGAGTTCGGGTCGGCCACCTGCACCTCGCCCTTGTACTCGGGCTTCGACAGGTCCTTCCAGCACCTCGGCTCGGGGAGCTTCTTCTTCTGCGCGAGCTCGGTGTTGTAGCCGAAGCCGAGGGCGCCGGCGTAGATGCCCACGGTCCGGTAGTTGGACGCCTTCGCCTGGTTGAGCGCCCAGTCCTGAACCTCGGCGAGCCTGGGTGACCGGTACTCCAGCGTCAGCCCTTCCTCCGCTGCCTGGAGGTGCGGATCGCCGGTCCCGCCCCACCAGACGTCGCCCTTGGGATTCGCGGCCTCGGCCTTGACCTGGGCATAGGTCTCGCCCGAGCTCTTCCGCGTCATCGCCACCTTGATGCCGGTGGCCTTCTCGAACTCGGCCACCACGAGCTGGCACCATTCGATCTGGGGGCTGCAGTACAGGGTGAGGCTCCCCTGGGCGCCCGCCGGAGCGGGCCAGAGCGCCAGGGCGAGCGCGCCGACAGCGAGCACGGCGATCGTCAGAAGTCCGACTCTCACGGGCATGTCCTCCTCCGGTCAAGCGAGTGGTTGGCGTGATCATAGACGAGCCCTGCCCTCGCCAGCAAGGGGTCCGCCTCCTGACCTCCTGACCGTCCTGACCGTCCTGATCCCCCCGTCACCCGGCGGTGAGCCGGGTGCGGACCGCGTGCGCCGCCTCGAGCCCGGTCGCGGCGGCGGCTTCCATCTCGGGAAACTCCAGGTAGTCGCCGGCGAGGAAGATCCGGCCGAGCGGCCGCTCGAGCGCCGGCTGGAGGGCATGCCGTCCCGGTACAGCCAGCGGCAGGGCCTTCTCCCAGCGCTGGATGACGACTTCCCGGACGACCCCGCGCGCGTCGGGCAGGACCTCGGCGAGGTCCCTGAGGAAGACGTCGCGGATCTGGTCGTCGGTCAGCTGGAGCAGGCGGCGGCCGAGGTCCCCGCCGCCGTAGACCATCAGGCTCCCGCCCGGCTCGCGCCGGCCCCGGTGCCCTCCGGGGCGGCGCAGCACGTTGGCGTGGTTGAAGAGCATGTTGAAGGACTTGCCCACGACCGCGATGGCGTAGATGTCGTCCCACGGCATGGGGCCCGTCTCGCCCGTGAGGAGCGCCCCGCAGACGAACGGCCCGTAGGGAATGCCGCCCAGCGCCGCCCTGGTCTCGGCGGGCAGGTCGCGGACGATCTCGCGGGTCACGTGGGCCGGCGTGGCCACGATGGCGTACTCCGCCGTCACCGCCTCCGAGCGTCCGGCTCGCGCGAAGCGAACCCGCAGCCCCGGGTCGGTCGCGGCGATGGTCTCCACGCACGCCCCGGTCAGAACTCGGTCCCCGAGCTTCGCGGCGAGCGCCTCGGGGAGCCGCGCCGAGCCGCCGACCAGGTTCCGCGCTAGCGTCTTGTCGTCGCCCCAGACCAGCGCGAAGAGCGTCGAGCCGCACCCCGCCGAGATCTCGTGGGGCTC
>Ga0073934_10010219_pt1 | contig 11728 bp, 15 predicted proteins | sample LarsenN4metaG_FD_76834 | JGI IMG/M metagenome (GOLD analysis project Ga0073934, IMG submission 76834) | Hot spring sediment bacterial and archeal communities from British Columbia, Canada, to study Microbial Dark Matter (Phase II) - Larsen... ... | reverse complement strand
GGGCGAAAACTAACAGAAGGCCCGGTGCTGTCAAGGGCTTTTGGTTTGACCTATCCCCGGAACTTCTTTAATCATTCATTTAGGCCCCGGCGTAGAGACCTAAGCACGGCACCCCTGGTTAAATTCGTCCATGCAGATTTTCAATCTTCCCAACTCCCTGACCCTGCTTCGCATCCTCCTGGTCCCCGTATTTACGTACTTCTTTTTGAAGGGGGAATACCGCATCGCGTTAATCACCTTTGTGGTGACCGGCCTGACCGACGTGGTGGACGGCTTCTTGGCCCGCCTGCTGCGCAAGAAGACCACGATCGGTGCGGTCCTGGACCCGGCGGCGGACAAGCTCTTGATGCTGGTCACCTTCATCGTCCTGGCGATGCGAGACCTGGTCCCTCCCTGGCTCAGCGCCCTGGTGATCCTGCGGGATCTCTGGATCGTGGTCGGGACCTGGATCCTGAAACACCTGAAAAAGAAGCTCTATTTTCAGCCGACCCGGCTGAGCAAGCTGAACACCTTTTTTCAGCTCTTCACCATATTTTTGGCCTTCCTGTTGACTTTCATCCGGGCCGAGCAGCCCGCCTTCCTCCTGCCTTACGAGTCTGGGGTCGCCAGCGCGCTGCGTTACGTGATTTACGTCTGCGCGGGCATGACAGTCGCCTCGGGAATCCAGTACACTAGGATCGGTATTCATATTTTGCGCAAGGGCCGCGAATATGCCGATCTTCCCCTTAAAAAAGATCAAGCTGGTCGTCAGTGACTTCCACTTGGGCAAGGGCCGGCACCTGTCGGACGGGACGCCCAACCTCCTCGAGGATTTCACGGCCGACCGGCAATTCATGGAGTTCTTGGATTACCATAGGACGGGCGCCTACAAGCGGGCGGAGGTCGAGCTCATCATCAACGGCGACTTTTTCAACCTGCTCCAGGTCGACTACCGCGACAAGTTCACCGACGTGATCACCGAGTCGGACGCACTGCACAAGACGATGAGCATCCTGAAGGGGCACCCCGAGCTCTTCGACAAGCTCGCCGAGTTCTCCCGCGAGCCCCACCACTCGGTGACCTTCATCTTGGGCAACCACGACCCGGGCCTGCTGTGGGAGGGGGTGCAGGAGACGATCCGCTGGCGCCTCGGCGGTCAAGTGCGCTTCGTGATGGAGGCCTACTACTACGAGGGCGTCCACATCGAGCACGGCAATCAGTACCTTGCCGACAACCGCTACGACCGGAGGCATTACTTCCTCTCGAAAAACCTGCCCGAACCGATCATCAACCTCCCGTTCGGGAGCTTTTTTCTGATCCACTATTTGAACGAGATCAAGAAGGAGCGGCCCTACATCGACAAGGTCTATCCCTTTCGGATGTACCGGCGCTGGGCCCTCATCCACGATACCTGGTTCGCGATCCGCAGCGCCCTCAAGGTCGCGGTCTGGTTCTTCAAGTTCATCCTCACGCCCAATCCCGCGCGGCACCTGACGGCCCGGCAGGTCCTGCGCATCCTGCGCGAGACCACGGTCCACCCCAAGCTGCACAAGGAGGCCAAGCGCATCCTGCTGACGCACAAGAACTGCCGGATCGTGATCTTCGGCCACACCCACCAGCACGTTTACATGCGCTTCGCCCCGGGCAAGGAATACTTCAACACCGGCACCTGGAACGAGAAGATCAGCCTCGAGGTCGGCAGCCTGGGACGAATCCTGCGCCTCACCTTCGTCCAGATCGATTTCGACCGCGACAATGTCCCGCACGGAAGCTTGAAGGAATGGAAGGGGCATACTAACGTTGTCGAGGAGCTGGTTTTCTAGGATTTTTATGCCGCCGTCCCTTCCCATCGAGTTCGAGTCCCTGGGCCTGCGCCCCTTCGCCGAGGTGTTGGGCTACCAAAAGGAGCTGCGCCAAAGGCGCCAGGCGGGCGAGATCGCCGACCGGGTGCTCTTCGTCGAGCACCCGCGGGTGATCACCCGCGGCCGGCGCCCGGCCGACGAGGACTTTCGCGTGCCGGTCGAACGACTGCGGGAAGCGGGTTTTCAGGTGGAGGACGCGGGACGCGGCGGGAAGCTGACCTATCACGGGCCCGGCCAGCTGGTGGCCTACTTTATCGTCTCGCTGCGGGAGCGGCGCTGGGGCATCCCGGAATTCGTCCGCAGGATCGAGGGCGCGATCCTCCAATGCCTGGCCGAGTACGGCATCGCCGGCGAGCGCCGCGCGGAGTACCCCGGCGTCTGGGTAGGTGGCCGCAAGATCGCCTCGATCGGCCTGAGCGTCGACCGCGGCGTCAGCATGAACGGCATCGCCCTCAACGTCGACCCGCGGCTCGAGGACTTCGAGACGATCGTCCCCTGCGGCATTCCCGGCTGCGAGATGACCTCCATCCGCAGGGAGACAAACCAAAGTCCGGGCCTGGAGGAAGTCTCGCGCCTCTTGGCCGATGGCATCAGCGATGCCTTTGTCGAAGAGGCCCAGGTGAAGGCCGCGAAGAGCAACCTCTAGATCCATTCCCCGATAATGATCTCAGGTTAAGAGGGGGCTCTCATGTCAAAACCGGTCTGTTCGGCCAATTCGGCCGTCGAATCCGATAAACTAAGCAAAATCCAAGAGATGGCCGAACGCGCCTTCACCGAGGCCAAGCCTGTCCAAGACAAGGAAATCCTGTCCGAGAAGGAGCTGAAGGCCCGCGAGGCGGCGGTCTGCAAGGCGGCCGGCGGGGATTGCCTCCGCCTGCACCATTACGCGGAGCGGGTGGCCAACGCCCTGATCCCGCCGACGGGCCTGCAGGTGCGCACCGAGGCTAATATCGTCCGCCTCTTCGCCAGCAAGCGGGTCAGTGCCAAAGAGATCGCCGGCATCGTCCAGTTGGCGGAGGATCGGGACCGGATCACCGCCTTCCGCGAGGCGGCCCAGGCGATGTTCCTCAAGGCCGGGCTCTTCTATTACGATCACGTGCCTTATCAAGGTGCGGTGATGTGTTTCATGCCCAAAAAATAAAAAAAGCGAAGGAATAAAAGCCTTCACCGTTCACTATTCATAAAAATATAAATAAATGCGAAATTCGGGATAGCCTTGAATGGGTGGCCGGGCGGGGGTGCAGACCGGACAGGACCCATTCAAGGCTATCCCGAATTTCGCGTACCGCAATAAAAGGGGATGTTCGCCTCAGTTGAGGGATTCCGCGACGATCTCGGCGACGTCCTTCGTCTTGATCTCGATGTGCTTGTCGCGCGCGGCGTCCGTGATCATGGTCATGCAGAAGGGGCAGGCCGCCGCGATGGTCTGCGGCTGCACGGTCATGAGGTCGTCGAGGCGCTTGTGGTTGACGCGCTCGCCTAATCGTTCTTCCATCCACATGCGCCCGCCGCCGGCGCCGCAGCAGCGGCCCTGCGACTTGGAGAGCTCGGCGTCCGCGTATTGCACGCCGGGGATCTTCTTTAACACGTCGCGCGGTTGCTCGTAGATGTCGTTGTAGCGGCCCAGGTAGCAGCTGTCGTGGTAGGTGACCTTTTCCTCGAGGTTCTTGACCGGCTTGATGCGACCCTGCTCGATCAGGCGATTGATGAAATCGGTGTGGTGGACCACCTCGTAGTGGCCGCCGAACTGCGGGTATTCGTTTTTGATCGTGTTGAAGCAGTGCGGGCACTGGGCCAGGACCGTCTTGAACTTATAACGGCCCATGGTCTCGACGTTCTGCTTGGCCAGGGTCTGGAAGAGGTACTCGTTGCCGATGCGCCGCGCCGGGTCGCCGGTGCAGGTCTCTTCGGGGCCGAGGATGGCGAATTCGATCTTGGCCTCTTGCAGGATCTTGACCACCGCGGTGCTGACCTTCTTGTTGCGGTCGTCGAAGGAGCCCGCGCAGCCCACCCAGTACAGCACCTCGACCTCGGGCTTCTCGGCCAGGGTAGGCACGCCCAGGCCCTTGGCCCAGTTGGCGCGCTCGTCGAAGCCGATGCCCCAGGGGTTGCCGTTGTTCTCGATGTTGCGCAGCGTGGCCTGGGCCTCGGCGGGAAACTCGCCCCGCATCAGCACCAGGTGGCGGCGCATGTCGACGATCTTCTGGACGTACTCGATGAAGACGGGGCAGGCCTCCTCGCAGGCGCGGCAGGTGGTGCAGCTCCAGAGGATCTCGCTGTCGATGACCTGCGGCACCAGCGACTGGCCGAGGACCTCGGCCTTTTGCTCCTCGGTACCGTTGACGATCTTGTCGGAGTGGTGGACCAGGAAGTCCTTCATCTCGATCAGGAACTGCTTGGGGTTGAGCGGCTTGTCGGTGTTGTAGGCCGGACATTGCGAGGTGCAGCGCCCGCACTCGGTGCAGGTGTACATGTCCATCACGTCCTTCCAGCTGAACTCGTTGATCTTGTCGATGCCGAAGGTGGTGATGTTTTCGTCTTCCAGATTGATCGGATTGAGCGCGCCGTAGGGCTTGAGGTTGCGCATGAAGACGTTGGGCAGCGCGGTGATGATGTGGAAGTGCTTTCCGTAGGGGAGGAAATTCAAAAAGCCCAAGACCAGGGCCAGGTGGATGAAGTAAGAGCTGATGCTGACCGCATGGGTGGTGCCGGGCTGCCAGCCGAAGGCGGTGATGACCTTGGCCGCGAGGGTACCGACCGGCGCCCAGAGCGGGTCGGGGTGGTGGTTGCCCAGCGCGATCTGACCGCCGTCGTAGAGCCACTCGGTGATCATCAGGCTCATGATGGTGAAGAGGATGGCCCAGCCCTCCGCCGAGATGGAGATGCGGTCGGGCATGGTGATGAAGCGGCGGATCAGGAAGTAGATGCAGCCGCCGAAGACCAGCACCGTGAAGACGTCTTTGTTGAGGTTGTAAAAATTGCCCAAGGCCCCGCCGAAGCCGGGGAGGTGGAAGCCCGGGTCGAAGCCCTGGCCGAAGAGGGTGATGGTGCGGATGGAGAGTACGCAGAAGCCCCAGAAGATGAAGGCATGCCAGAGGCCCGACCAAAACTCCCGCTTGCGGTTCATCATGCGCTTCTGGCCGAAGGCGTAGACGAAGAGGGCCTTGACGCGGTCGGTGAGCTTCTCGAAGCGCCAGTCCTTGCCCTTGGCCATGCGGATCAGGGCGATGCGGTTGTTCATGGTGTAGGCGAAGGCGGCCATACCGACGAGCAGAAGCAGGCCTACGGCAACGGGATACATGAATTCATCCTCCTGGACAACGATGGTGACGACCCGATTAAGGGTCAAAACATTTGAAATTTAAAGAGGTTTTTCTATCCCTGGACGTCCCGGTCCATGACTGTCTTCCGGCCCTCGCCCTTGGCGTTTTGGATGGCCTGGTCCAGGGTGCGCGTGATGAGGGCGGTGAGGGCGTCCATGGTGCTGGCCGAGGTGTTCATATCGGCCTTGTCCTTGATGTACTTTTTGATTTTCGAAGCAACCACCAACACTTCCGCCATAGCAGCCTCCTGGTAAAGGGTGAAAAAAAACTGGGGCTGCTTTAAGACGAAGCTGCCTTGAAATCAAGCATTAGGTCGGGCCCGGCCGAGAAATTTATCCCGGCTCCGGCAGTCGACCGGGATTCCGCTTGGCCCCCGGCGAGGACTCTTGGTACATAACGCCCACGGAGGGACCCATGAAGAAATTTTTGGTCTTTTTACTGGTGGTCGGCGGCATCGCGGCCTTGGCCGCAATGTGGTTTGTCCGCACCCGCAATCAACTGGTCACCCTGGACGAACAGGTGAAGACCGCCTGGTCCCAGGTCGAGAACGTCTACCAGCGGCGGCTCGATCTCATCCCCAACCTGGTCGCCACCGTAAAGGGGGTGGCCAATTTTGAGCAGGAGACCTTGCAAAAGGTGGTGGAGGCCCGCTCCCAAGCCACGCAAATATCCCCCCAGGCCTTGCAAGGGGCGATCAACGACCCGGCGGCCTTCGAGAAGTTCCAGGCCGCTCAGGGGGCGCTTTCCTCGGCCCTTTCCCGGTTGCTCGTCGTGGTCGAGCGCTACCCCGAGCTGAAGGCCAACCAGAACTTCCTCGAGCTCCAGGCCCAGCTGGAGGGCACCGAAAATCGCATCGCCGTCGAGCGCCGCCGCTTCAACGAGGTGGCCCAGGGCTACAACACGGCCGTCCGCCGTTTTCCCGAGTCGCTGGTCGCCTCGCTGAGCGGCTTCGCGGCCCGGCCTTACTTTCAGGCGGATCCGGGCGCCGCGCAGGCGCCCAAGGTCGACTTCTCGAAGCCAGTCCCGGCGGGGAGCGGTCCTTGATCCATCCGCTGCGCCGAATTTTGATCGCCGTCTGGGCCCTCATCGGGCTGGCGGCGCCGGCCACGGGAGACGCAGCCGTCGCGATCCCCGCCGTCCCCGACCATTACGTCAACGACGCCGCGGGGCTATTGAGTCCGGCCGCGCGCGACGCCCTCGAGGAGAAGCTCGCCCAGTTCGAGCGCGACACCTCCAATCAGATCCTGGTCGCGACCTTCCCCGACTTGCAGGGCGAGTCGATCGAGGATTTTTCCATCCGCCTGGCCGAGAAGTGGAAGCCCGGGCAATCCGGGCGCGACAACGGCGCCATCCTCGTCGTGTCGAAGGGGGACCGCAAGGTGCGGATCGAGGTCGGCTACGGACTGGAAGGCGCCATCCCCGACGCGACGGCCAAGGCGATCCTGCAGCGCGAGATCCTGCCGGCCTTCAAGCAAGGCGACTTCGAGGGCGGGATCCGGGCCGGCGTCGAGGCCATCCTTAAGGCCACTGCGGGCGAATACAAGGGCCTGCCCACCCGCGAGTCCTATTGGCCGGTGCTGATATTTTTCGCCGCGGTCGTCCTTTTCTTGATATTCTTCTTTATCCTCTTCGCCCGCTCCCAATCTTACGGCCTGTACCGTTCGGGCGCCTACCGTTACGGCGGTTGGGGCGGCGGCTCCTGGGGCGGTTCCGGCGGGGGCTGGAGCGGAGGATCCTCCAGCTCGGGCAGCTCGAGCGGCGGCTTCAGCAGCGGGGGCGGGAGTTTCGGAGGCGGCGGCGCCTCGGGAAGTTGGTGAGGGCATGAGCGCAAACGATCCCAAGCATTTCTTCACCCCGGAGCAGCAGGAGACGCTGATTAAGGCGATCCGCGAGGCGGAGCGCAACAGCTCGGGCGAGATCCGCATCCATGTGATCCGTTCCAGCTCGGAGGACCTCCTGAGCAAGGGGCAGCGGCTCTTCGAGAAGCTCGGCATGACGAAGACGCGCGATCGCAACGGCATCTTGTTCCTGTTGGAATTGTCCCACCGCCGCTTCGCGATTTTAGGGGACAAGGGGATTCACCAAAAAGTGCCGGCGGAGTTTTGGGAAGAGATCCGCGCCGCGCTCTTCGAGCATTTTCACCAAGGGCGCTTTGTCGAGGGATTATGCGCGGGCATCGCGCGCTGCGGGGAGAAGCTCAAGGCCTTCTATCCCTGGCAGAGCGACGACCGCAACGAGGTGTCGGACGAAATTACTTCAGAGTGAGTTTGACGCCGTCGACCTTGGCGCTCAATTCCCCCAGATAATGCATGGCGGATTGGCCCGCCCCCGTGGCGACGAGGGTGGTCTTTTGCCCCTGGGAGGGGACGATGAGGCTGAAGAATCCGGGGGCGGGGATGGAGGTCGCGGCCAGCGGGGCCTTGCCTTCGACCGGGCAGTAGCCCTCGGCGCAGGCCTCGGCCTGGCGCACCTCGAGGGTGATGGCGCCGCCGGCGTAGCCTGGGGCCTTCACGACGCCTTGGACCATGACTTGGGTGGTCGCTTTGGGCTCGTCGGTGACGATGTTGGAGTCGTTCGTCGCGGCGCCGCCGCCTTGGACGTGAAAGCGCAGGGAGGAACGGGACCAGAAATCGTTGTATTCTTTTTGCTGTTCCGGCGTCATCTCGGAAGAGCCGCCGCAGGCCGTGAGGGCCAGGCTGAACGCCAGGATCGCCGCGAGGGCGAGAGAACGGAAAATACCCATAAATTCACTCCCATTTAACCCCAACCGCTAAAGATATCGGCGGAATTGCTGAAAAGTTGCTTAGACGAGCTTTGGGTATGACTCAGCGCAGCGGAGGGTGAGGCCGGTCCAGCGAGAGGTCCGCTCCGTAGATCTCCGGCGCCTCGCTTAAGGGCGAGAGGTGGGCGACGCGGACCCGGCCGTCGGGGGCCTGCAGCGTCGCGATGATCATCAGGTCCACGGCGCTCTGCGGGAGCTGGAGGGAGTAGGGCCCGGGCGCAGTCAACTTTTGTTCGGCGACGGCGGGCTCACCCAGGATGGGGCAGCGGCCGTAAGGACAGGGCACCGAGCGCCGGGCCTCGACCTTGAGCTCGCCGCCCGAGAAGTTCTTGTATTGGACCGTGCCGCTGACGAGGGTGGGGCGGCCGTCGGACTGGTGTAGGCCGACGCCGTTGTACTCGACGACGGGGCCCTTTTCGACTTCTCCACCGGAGACGCAGGACATCAGCAGGCTGAGGGCGAGCCACATCCCAAAGAACTGCAGCATTCTGATCCTATTTCGTCTACGGGCGGACATAAGGAGTTTATCGGTCGAACTCTCGAAGGGTTGTTTCGATAGGAGGTCCTTCAGGACCCGCGGGCTAGGGCTCGGAGGTGTTCCACGGAGGCCTTTTCGACTGTCTGAGCGCTCCACACGCGGGGGTCCATCGAGATCAAGCGAGAGGCGGTTTTACGCATCCTCCAATAATCGCGAGTTTCGAAAAGGCCGGAGTGGAACACCTCCGAGCCCCCGCCCGCAACGCGGCATAATCGGGAGGTGTTCGGAGGGAAGGATGTAAAGGGTTGCGGGTGCTTAACGCGGCTACTCTTCCGTAGCCAATTTCGCCTGTTTCGCCCCGAAGACGCGGACCAAGACGATCCCCACTTCGAACAAAACCAAGAGCGGCAAGGCCATGAGGATCTGCGAAAGGACGTCGGGCCCCGGGGTCAGGATGCCGGCCACCAGGAAAATCAAGATCACCGCGTATTTCCGGGCCTTGCTGAGCTGCTTGGCGTTCACCAGCCCCAACTTCCCCAAGACCAGCAGGAAGAGCGGCAGCTCGAAGATCACCCCGAAGGCGATCAGCAGGCGCAGCGCGAAGGAGAGGTAGTCGCTCATCTTCGGATAGAAGACGATGCCCGTGCCCTCGAGGATCCCGACGACGAAGCGGAAGCCGGTGGGGAAGACCACGAAGTAACCGAAGAGGGCGCCGCCCACGAAGAGGGCGCTGGTCGCCAGCGCGATGGGGATCACCCCGCGGCGCACGTGGTCCTCGAGGCCGTGGCGGAGGAAATTCCAAAAAAAGTAGAAGACGAAGGGCGTCGCCAAGAGGAAGCCGAAGACCAGGGCCACCTTGAAATAGGCCGCGTAGGACTCGAAGGGCGTGGTGGCGATGAAGTGCGAGCCGTCGGGAAGGATCTTGAGCAAGGGCGCCTGGAGCCAGGCGTAGATCTTGGCGGAAAAGCCCAGACAAACGGCCGTCCCCGCCAAGACGGCGAGCAGCGACTTGATGAACACCCAGCGGAGTTCCTCGAGGTGCTCGACGAATGTCATGGTCTTGGGCTTCATGAGTCTTTCGGCTTGTCCGGGGAGGGTTCGTCTTTCAGCTCTTTTTCGACGGTATTTTTCAGGTCGTCGGCGGCAAACTTCAGCTGACGGAACAGCTTGCCCAACTGGGTCGCCACCCGGGGGATTTCCTTGGGACCCAGGATGATCACCGCCAAGAGCAGAACGATAAAGATTTCTCCGCCGCCGAGACCGAACATAGGCTATACCGCGTCTGAAAATTTCGCGGCCGGTCCATTCCGGCCGCTGCCGCGGTTTGCACCGAAACCGCGTCTCTAGCCTTTAGGTAGCAAGCCCGGGTCCCGATGGGAAGGGCTTTTGCGGGCCCGGCCCTTCCGCTACAATGAAGAGGATTCCCTTGGTTCGGAGCTTAAAAAATCTTAGAATCGCCATCCCTTATGACCAAAGTCGGCATCGTCCACGACCCCCGCTACCAGTCCCACGAGACCGGGGCCATGCACCCGGAGAGCCCCGAGCGCCTGCGCGCCATCGAGCGGATGCTTCAGTCCGAGGGACTGCTTCCCAAACTGGTCGAGATCGCGCCCCACGCCGCCCGCGCCGAGGACATTCTGCTGGTCCACGACAAAGAGCACTATGACGAGGTCGCTCGTAGCTCCGAACAGGCCGGCGTCTACCTGGACGGCGACACCTTCGCCGGCCCGCGCTCCTTCGAGGCCGCCATGCTGGCGGCCGGCGGGCTGCTCGAAGCCGCCGACCGGGTCTTGGAAGGGGAGGTCGAGCGCTCCTTCGCCATGGTCCGTCCGCCCGGCCACCACGCCGAACGCGAGTACGCGATGGGCTTCTGCCTCTTCAACAACGTCGGCATCGCCGCCGAGCACCTGGTGCGGCGGCGCCACCTGAAGCGGGTCGCCGTCGTCGACTTCGACGTCCACCACGGCAACGCGACCCAGCACATGTTCTACGACCGGCCCGACGTCTTCTATATCTCGACGCACCGCTATCCCTTCTATCCGGGCACGGGCTCGGCGGACGAGAAGGGGAGCGGGGCGGGGGCGGGCTATACCCTCAACCTCCCGCTGCGCGCCGCTTCCAACGACGAGGACTACCGCCAGGCCTTCGAGACCGGCGTCCTGCCCGCGCTGCGGGCCTACCGACCCGAGATACTTTTGGTGTCGGCGGGCTTCGACGCCCACCGGCGCGATCCCTTGGGCGGAATGTCCGTGACCGATGCCGGATTTCGTTATATGGCGGAGGCCCTGGAAAAGGTCGCGGAGGATTGCTGCCAGGGCCGCACGGTCTACGTCCTCGAAGGGGGCTACGACCTGGAGGGCCTGGCGGGCGGCGTCCGCGAGGTTTTCAAGGTGTTACTCGAAAAATAACCCTACGGAGGTAGACATGGCGCGACCCAGCCTGTATGGCATCGGTCTGGCCCTTGCAGCGGCCTATATCATCGGCGTCGCCGGAACCGCGTGTTCCGCGCCGCAAAACGCTTCCCAGCCCAAGCCCAAAGAGGAGAAGAAAATGAGCAAATCCTTCAGCGAACCCAAGCAAAGCAGCGTCGACCCGGCCAAGCAGTATGAGGCGGTGATCGAGACCGAAAAGGGGAACATCCGCGTGAAGCTCTTCGCCAAAGAGGCGCCGCTCTCCGTCACTAATTTCATCCAGCTCGCCAAGGGAGGTTTCTACGAGGGGCTGACCTTCCACCGCGTCGAGCCGGGCTTCGTTATCCAAGGCGGCGACCCCGACGGCAACGGCACCGGCGGCCCGGGCTACACCGTCCCGGCCGAGATCGGCCAGCCCCACCTGAAGGGCGCCCTGGCCTGGGCCCGCACCGGCGACCAAGTCAACCCGCAGCGGCGCTCCAGCGGTTCGCAGTTCTACATCACCCTCGAGGCGACGCCCTTCCTGGACGGCGGCTACACGGTCTTCGGCCAAACCACCGAGGGCATGGACGTCGTCGCGCAGATTCGCAAAGGGGATAAGATCAAGAAGGTCGTGATTGAAGAGAAGTAGGGGCGAACCTTGTGTTCGCCCCTATTCTAAATCCTTCGTAAAAAACTCCGCCCCGCCTCCGCCGCCGGCCGCGCCGGCGCCGGTCGAGGCCACGCCCGTGCCGACGCCCGCGTCGCCCATTTCGGCGTCGCCGCCGCCCTGCACGACTTGGATGGGGGCCTCGTAGACCGAGAGGTCGATCCACTTGGGGATGGTGAAGTCTTTCGTGACGTAGCGTTTCGTGGCCTGCTCCATGTAGAGCAGCCAGATCGGCGCGGCCACG
>Ga0073934_10010217_pt1 | contig 11729 bp, 10 predicted proteins | sample LarsenN4metaG_FD_76834 | JGI IMG/M metagenome (GOLD analysis project Ga0073934, IMG submission 76834) | Hot spring sediment bacterial and archeal communities from British Columbia, Canada, to study Microbial Dark Matter (Phase II) - Larsen... ... | reverse complement strand
TGTGAATGATGGTTTTACTCCTGCCGAGCATATGATGCTTTATCACTGCAACTTTGGCTTCCCGGTGGTCAGCCCAGACAGTGTTCTTGAACTGGATGCGGAAACATTCCCTCGGGATGCAATAGCCGAAGCTGGGCTATCGCGCCACCGCCGTTTTGATCCACCTACCCCTGGTTATGCCGAACAAGCCTTTTTCCACCGTGTGAAGGCTGACGCGGCAGGATACGCTCAGGCCCAAATCACCAATCCGAAAATTGGGTTGGGGGTATATGTGCGCTATCGGCAGGCCGAACTGCCCTGTTTGATCCAGTGGAAAATGATGGGGGCCGGGGAATATGTGTGTGGTCTGGAGCCTGCAACCTCATGGGTGACAGGACGTGCCCAGGCCCGCCAGGATGGATTGCTACGGGTCCTCGCGCCGGGCGAGCGAGTCCAGTACGATGTTGAGATCGGTGTGTTGGCTTGATGATGTCAGGGACAAGCAATGCATTGTCCCTCTCATTTACTCCCATACTCGCAATCCGAATCGGCTCAGGTAAATCGGCAAGCTTCGGTACAGGGGGTTCGCTTCTTCGATGGCCTGGATCATACGCCGTTTTTCGCTGGACGATGATCCACTCAGCAGGGTGATCGACCCGCCATCGCCACCAGCCCCATTAACCTTCCAACCGATTGCGCCATGCTGTTGGGCGATCTCGATGATCTGTCGCGCATCGTCACTGATCAAAGCTGGGTGGAGTTCGCCCTGTGCCTCGGTATTCAGACTCATAGCGCGGCCTAACGCTTCAAAATCGCCTGCATAAACGGCGTCTCGTGAGAGTTCGGCGGTGCGACGCAGTTTGTCCAGGGCGGCTCCCTGTGGGCCGCCTTCTTCAAGCTGGCGAATTACCTGCACGTGGACTGCCGACGATTCGTGGGCTTTGCCCAGGAAAAACAGTACGAGCCGTCGTTCCAACTCCCACCAGATGCTGTTTGGGACCTGAATCTGCGAGACGGTCGCATGGGGATAGTTAAACATTTCAATGAAGTTGATCCCTCCATAGGCAGCGCAAAGTTGATCCTGAATGCCGCTTTGCAATTTGAGCATTTCAGTCTCAACACGATGGGCTGCGTAGGCAACCTCGTGTGGAGTCATCTGGCCGGGTGTCAGGCGGTCCAGTGCGCCGATCAGAGCAACGGTAATCGAGGCCGATGTCCCGGTGGAACATCCGGCAGGCGCTTCTGAATAGATGGTAATGTGCAGCGCGATATCATCTGGCACTTGCATGCACTCGATGGCCGCTTCCAGCAATGGATGGCGTACCCAGGCGGAGTGTCCGGGGATAAAGGGGTACACTTCCTTATAATTCTCAGCGTAAAGCGTGATCCGGTGTTCGCGAGACTTCACCGGATAGACTTCTACCTGAACTTCAACATAAGGATACACGCCGATGTTAAAAACTTCGCCATGCCCGGCAAACCAGGTATCGGTCCAGCCGCCGTTATCGCAGATGCGAATTGGTGCTATGCTGTTGATCACGCGGGTAGGGGTAGATTTTGCACTCACATAAACCTCAATGAAATTTAGTGCCAAGAAAAATTTCTCCAAGTATACTGTGGGATATGGGGTGGTGCGAAATAAACCACCTCAAATAGGGTGTTGTTTTGAAGGAGAATGGTTGTATGCGCATATTAATTACCGGGGGTGCAGGATATATTGGCTCTCTGCTTGCCGGACAACTGCTGTATGAGGGCCATGAGGTGATTGTCGTAGATAAACTGATTTTTGGCGGTGACTCCCTGCTGGCCTATTTGCCACATCCGATGTTCCGATTCCATCATCTGGATCTGACAGAGACTCGTCTCCGGCCCTATATGGATGGTGTGGACGCTGTGGTACATCTGGCGGCAATCGTTGGATTTCCGGCGTGTCAGGCGGTCGGACATGATGTGGCGTGGCGGTATAATGTTCGGGCGACGCAGGATGTGTTTGAGGATGCTGAGAAAGCAGGCGTCAGGCGTTTTGTGTTTGCCTCCACTTATAGTAATTATGGTCTGGCGGCTGATAACCAGCTTGTCACTGAAGATTCTCCGCTCAATCCCCAGTCGTTATACGCCGAAACGAAGATCGCCTGCGAGCAGTTTTTGGTCGAACGAGGAAATTCAAATTGTGTGCCGGTGGTTTTCCGTTTTGCCACGTTGTTTGGCGTCTCGCCGCGCACTCGTTTTGACCTGATCGTGAATCAGTTTGTGCTGGAAGCCTTGATGCAACGCAAGCTGATTATCTACCAGCGAGGATACGCCCGCTCATTTGTGCATGTGCGCGATGTTGTGCGAGCAGTGATGATGGGGCTGGAAGCAGATGCGCAGGTGGTCGGCGGGCAGATATTTAATGTGGGTTCAGAGCACGGGAACTACTCTAAAGACGAGATCGTGGCGCTGGTGCAAAAGCACGTTAAGAGCGTCGAAGTGCAGTATAAGGATTTGAGCTTCGGCGGCGATATGCGGGATATCCGTGTTTCCTTCGAAAAGATCCGCCGCTGCCTGGGTTTTGATATTACGATCTCGGTAGAGGATGGCGTGGTTGAAGTGCGCGATGCGATTGAAAGTGGTCTTGTGGCGAATCCGTTGGCAGAAAAGCATCGCAACGCTCAGTTTATCGTGCAGTGATCACACCGTCTCTGTCAACGTTCTAATAGGGTTGGCTCCTGGAGCAGACAACTCAGCGCACGGCAGGCCGCTCCGGTTATCCCGACTGGCGGGGCCAGTTCGCTGGCGAGTACATTAAACCGAGCAGCGGTTTGAGGAAACGCCTGCTGTGCGATAATTTCCCGGATGGGCTGAAGACAGAGATCACCTGCCATATGCAGTTGATGGCCGATGATGACGGCTTCGGGATCGAGCAGGTTGATAACGTTAACCAGGGCAAGCCCCAGAGCGCAGGCGGCATTATACAGGGCCTGCCTTGCCAGAGAATCACCCTGTTGGGCTGCCTGAATGACCTGTATAAAGGTTAGCCCATCAAGGTCCGATCCCAGCCAGTCGGCCAGGATAGTATCAGCTCCATCTGCATGAGCTTCGCGCACACTACGAACAACTGCCGGGCCGCTGCTATATAACTCCACACAGCCATAATTGCCACAGGCACAGCGTGGACCATGCCGATCGATGCTGGTATGACCCAATTCGGCGGCAATCCCGGCGCTCCCGTTAAACAGATGCCCGTTGAGGATAATACCAGAGCCAAGACCGCTGTGACTCTCCACATAGACGAAATTGTTGTAAGGGCGGCCTGCTCCCAACCAATGCTCGGCCAGAGCATTGGCATTGGCGTCGTTATCCAACCACACGGGTAGATTAAAAGCCTGGGTGACGATTTTCGCCAGCGGCAGGTTGCTCCACTCGGCAAAATTGGGAGGTGAATAGATCACCCCATCTTTTAGACTGAGGGGGCCGGGAGCACTGATCCCGATTCCCGCAATCAGATGCGCATCAACCTGTGAATTGGTTATGGCCTGGAAAATCAGGTCCACGAATTTTTCAACCGGCTTTTCTCCAGCTTCCAGGGTTATAGGATGGCTGAGCAAATACTGCCGTTCAAGAGCCATATTAAACAGGCCAATGCAGAGTTCAGTGCGTGATAGATTGACACCGATCAAATAGCGGCAGTCTTTGATAAAAGAGAGCATGGTTGGTCGGCGGCCCAGCCGTTGTTCGCCCTGCCCGATTTCCTCAACAACGCCAGCTGCCAGGAGTTCGGTGACAATGTTGGTTAAGGTTGCAGCGGTGAGATGAGTGCGTTCGGCCAGGTCTTTACGAGAAATAGGTTGGTAGCGCCATAAAGTTTCCAGAACCACGGCCCGGTTCTGCCACTTCACCGACTGAAGGTTAGTCCCCTTGCGATTCGTCTGGCTCATCAAACCGCACCTTTGCGTTCAAGCGGAAATTCAGTTAGTTAAATCTATTGACAATCGAGTAGTTTCATCATATTATTTTATCAAATTAATTAATCAAAGACAAGCATCTCACTCTCATCCCACCTGGAACGATCCGGAAGGATCCAAAGAACCCCGCTTAGTTGAAAGGAGTCGTGCCAGCGAATCAAACATCATTTCTCCCTTCCTTACCTTGTATCGGTTCATGTACAAAACTTATGAGGAGTCACACCGTGTTCAAAAAACTAGTACTGCTCACGATTGTCGCTCTGCTCGTTGTGCCTGTGCTCCCCACGGGCGCTCAGGCCGAAAAACCCAAGATTGGTTTCATTCCGGGCGTTGTGGACCCCTTCTATCAGGTGATGGAACTGGGGATCAACGCAGCCGCTCAGGACCTGGGTATGGAAGTGGTGACCCAGTATCCCGATGACTGGAACGTGACTCTCCAGACCCCCATTCTGGAAGCGATGGTGGCTCGTGGTGACCTCGACTACATCATCATTGCTCCTGTTGACAAGGAACAGATGATTGGCCCATTGCAGGCAGCCGTTGATGCTGGCATCAAGATCATCACCGTTGACACTTTCATCGGCGATGGTGACTACATCAATGGCCCGGTGACGTTCCCGATCTCCTACATTGGCTCTGACAACGTTGAAGGTGGCCGGATCGCTGCCGAGGCGTTGGGTGAAAAACTGGGTGGCGAAGGTAAAGTCTATATCCAGAACACTAACGAAGGCGTGAGCACCGTGATTCAGCGCGCCGAGGGTTTCCGCGAAGGTATTGCCGAATTCCCCGGCATGGAAGTGATCGGCGAAGAGTTCTGCCTGGACGATGCTAACCTCGCTACCGAGCAGACGGCGGCTGTCCTGGAACGTGAACCTGAACTGGTCGGTATCTTCGGCGTGAACGTTTTCAGCGCTCAGGGTGCTGGTACTGCCGTCTTGAATGCTGGCCTGGGTGGAACAGTCGACGTGATCGCCTTCGACGCAACCCAGTTTGCCATCGAGCAGCTGCGGGCTGGAACCGTCAGCCTTGTAATTGCGCAGAAGCCGTATGACATGGGTTATCTGGCGATGGAATTTGCCCTGGCCGATGCTCGCGGCGTTACCAGCCTGCCGAAGCGCGTCCCGACGGGATACGCCGTGATTACGGCGGACAATGTGGACGATCCCGAAGTTGCCCGCTTCATCTATCAGGTTCCTGAGTAGTTTTTAGTACAATATCGGGTATGGGGATGTTGTTTATATCCCCATACCGTCTCTCTAGTCTTCATCGAGGAGTCTTCAATGGAACTGGAACTTCAGGCCAAAGCTGCCCCGCCCAGGCCTACCACCAAGCGGTTATCCGGGAAGAAATATTTTATCCTGACGCTGAGCAGAGTCTGGTCCTGGATCTTCCTGGCCCTGATGGTCACTTTTTTCTCCATCGAGGGAACTAATTTTTTCTCTCTGGAGAACTCCCAAAATATTTTAAAAGCCAGTGTGCCGATCCTCTTGATGGGATTAGGCCTGACCTTTGTCATGATTGCCGGCGGCATTGACCTTTCTGTGCAGTGGGTGATGGGATTGTCATCCGTCGTATCGGCCCGAATCATGGCGACCATGGTGCGCGATACCCGTCCTCAAGCGTATAACACCCTGTTTGACGCTTTTGGAAAGATCGGCATCAGCCAGGAAGTAGTGATTATCCTGATCGGATGTTTGATAGGGGTTGGCATCGCGTGTCTGGCAGGTTTGATCAACGGAACGATTATCGCCAAGCTGCGTGTGCCACCCTTTATCGTGACTCTAGGTGTGGCGTTTGTGGCACGCGGTCTGGCGTGGACCTGGGCTAAAGGCAACGTCGTTTCAGGCCAGCCTGAAGGAATGCGCAGCTTTGGGGCGACAGGCGCGCTGCTGTTTTGGATGCCCGACAGTGAGAAAAAGATACATCTTTTTGTCAGGCCTTCGACTGAAGGCTTGAGCCGGGTCGAGATCAACAAAATGGTTCCCGTTCTGCCCTGGCCCGTGATTATCACAATCATTCTGGTTGTGGTTGCCTACATCCTTCTAAAGCATACACAATTTGGTCGGCACACCTATGCTATCGGCGGCAATAAAGAAGCAGCGCTGCGGGCAGGTGTTCCGGTAGACCGTCATATTATTATGTTGTATGTGCTGTCCGGGTTTACCGCAGGCATGGCCGGATTTTTGCACACCGCTCGTTTTATGGGAGGGCAGGCCGATGCTGGGGAGGCGCTGCTGATGTCATCCATTGCGGCAGTGGTGATCGGCGGTGTGAGTCTGTCTGGCGGTGAAGGCCGGGTCAGTGGGACAGTGATGGGCGCATTTCTGCTTGGAGTGCTGGAAACAGGCATGGTGATGATCAAGCCTGCCAGTACATCGCTCAGCCCCATCTATACCTATGGAAAGTATATTGTCATCGGCGTAGTGGTCATTCTGGCCGTGTTAATGGACCAGGCGCGTGACATGATTATAGGCCGAGTAGAATCGGAATAGGTGTAACCATGGAAGCCACACTCGCATCTCCTGTATCGCCAGCGGAGGCTTCAGCAGCCCAGCCGATTCTGGCCGTGCATCATCTGGTCAAACGTTTTGGCGGCCTGACTGCCATAGACGATGTTAGCCTTGAAGTCTACCCTGGTGAAGTTGTGGGGTTAGTTGGGGATAATGGGGCCGGAAAATCTACCCTTATCAAGATGGTATCTGGCGTTTACCAACCTACTGACGGCGAAATTTATTTTGAGGGCAGGCGCGTATCTATTTCTCATCCTGCCGAAGCGCGTTCGATGGGGATCGAGACCATTTACCAGGACCTTGCTTTGGCCGGGAACCTGGATGTCGGCGCGAATATTTTCTTGGGTCGTGAGGTCAAAAAACGTTACCTGTTTGGCCTGCTTCGCTTCCTGGATGAGAAGTACATGACCAGAGAAGCACAAAAACTGCTGTCGTCGCTCGATGTTCATATCCCCTTGTTTACCGCTAAAATCGATAAATTATCGGGCGGGCAGCGTCAGGCAGTAGCCATAGCTCGTGCGCTCTATTGGAATGCGCGTTTGATGATCATGGACGAGCCGACTAACAATCTGGGCGTGGTCGAGCAAGGCAAAGTGCTGGACCTGATCCGCCGCCTGCATGAACAGCGTGTTCCAGTGATTCTCATTAGCCACACTATGCACGACGTTTTTGCTGTTACAGATCGAATTGTCGTGCTGCATCGCGGGCGCAAAGTAGCTGAAAAACGGACGTCTGAAACCAATCATCAGGAAATTGTCCAATACATGGTTGGCGCGTTAGACGATTATCGAGGTCGGTAACGACAAAGGGAAACGCATCATGGCTATGTCGCGCACCGAACAGCAGCAGTGGCAGCAGCAAGCAAAAGCATACCTGGATCGAGCCGGGATTATCTTGACTCCTCAGGAACAGGAAAATATCGAAATCGCCGATTTTGGTCTGGGAGAGTTCGAACAAACCGGGCTGGCGTTAGTCGTGTATGTCAATACGGATCGCTGCTGTGCCAAAGAACTGGTGCTGCTGCCGCACCAGACCTGCCCGCAGCACATCCATCCTCCGGTGCAGGGGCAGCCGGGCAAAGAAGAAACGTTCCGCTGCCGTTGGGGAGAAGTTTATTTGTATGTTCCTGGCGACCCGACTCCAAATCCCAATGCTCATCCACCCGCAACACGAGAGCGATACTACACGGTCTGGCACGAGATTATCTTGCGGCCTGGTGAGCAATATACATTGATGCCTGAAACCTGGCATTGGTTCCAGGGCGGACCAGAGGGCGCAGTGGTGTCTGAATTCAGCACCCGCAGCACGGATGAAAACGATCTGTTCACCGATCCTGACATCAACCGTCTGCCTGTGTTCGATGAATAGATCGATGTCCACCCTAAAAAATAAAGTGCCTGCACGAGATTGTGGAGGCACTTTTGATTTCACCCGAAAGCGTTAGCTCTCGATTGTGATTGCGTCGCCTTCGCAGTCGGCGAGACAGGCTTCACACTCGGAGCACTCATCGGGATCGCCGACGACTTTGGCGTGCTTGACACCGGCTTCTTCCACGAGTCCATAGATCTCGGAAGGGCAGACATCGACGCAGTTTCCACACCCGGTGCATTTGCTAATATCAATGGTGATCGTAGGCATCAGGAGTACCTCCAGTTAAAAATAAACTCGACAGCGTGTGTGAACTGAATTTCACAATTCGCCAGACCCTAGTATAAACCCTCAGATACATTTTTATAGTCTCATCTGTACTGTGATCCATAGGGATCATGTCATCCTATTGACATCCCCAAGCGCTTTGTGCTATAGTTCAATTAATTGCTTTACTGCAATCAATTAATGGATTTGACATGCGTGCTCCTGAACTCATGCGGCAGCAAAATCGCGCTAGCATCCTGGCAACTATCCAGGAACATGGCCCGATTTCGCGTGTTGAACTGGCTCAGATGCTCGATCTCAACCCGGCCACTGTGACGCGCATCACCCGCACGTTGCTGGAAGAAGGCCTGATCCATGAGATCGGAGAGGGAACCAGCCAGAATGCCGGACGCAAACCTGTTTTGCTGGAATTCAACCATCGCTCCCGGTTATTGATCGGTGTCGTAATCTTGCCCGGAGGAGTGACCGGGGTTGTAGCCGATCTCGCCGGAACCATCCTGACTCGGCGGACTATTTTACCGCCTGCCCATCTCACCTTTGAATCAATCCTGCCGCTTTTTGAGGACTTACTGGAAGCGGATCCCAATTATCAACCCCGGCTGACTGCTGCTTGCATAGGGATGTGGGCGCAGGATGATGCGCTGGCTGAAGCTCTGAGCAGCACCCTTTGTATCCCCGTCTTTACTGCCGAGATAGCCCGTCTGGCTGCTTTGGGAGAAGCTGCCTGGGGAGCCGCTCAAGGGCAACAAGAGTTCGCTCTATTTTATCTGGGTAGCCATAGCAGCGCGTGCCTTTATTTTGATGGGCAAACTCGCGCCGGTGGGTTGGGGCTGTCACCGGAGGGTGAATCTCTATCCTCACGGCTATGCGATGCCAGCCTGATATCCCTCACTCAGCAGGCATTAGCTGAGGGAGAAGCGAGCGCACTCCGAAACCATACGCGATTGTCGGCCAATATGGTTTTTGAGGCGGCTCGTCAACATGATGTTCTGGCTCAGCAAGTGGTGAACCAGATCGCGGATGATCTTGCGTGGAGTGTGGCATGGTGGGTGGATGCCCTGGGATTGGAATATATCATCCTGGGTGGCTCCTGGCATCACGCTGCTGATGTTTTGATCCCGGCAGTTTATCGACAGGTGCGCTCCTTTAAGCTCCCCGCGTTAATCCCCACGGGAGTAGGTGATGACGCGCCGATCCTGGGGACGATTAGACTCATGCTGGATCAGATCAACCTGACAGTTTAAGGCGGAACTATGGCTAAAAAACTGAAAATCGCAGTCATTGGTGGCGGCAGCACCTATACACCCGAACTGGTGGATGGCTTCATTGGCTGGCAAAACGGCATTCAGGTTGATACGCTGGCATTGATGGACCTCTATACATGGCGCCTGGACACTGTTGGAGGACTGGCTCGCCGTATGTTAGAGCGCGCCGGACACCCTGCCCGTTTAGTTCTGACCACCGACCGGGCAGAGGCATTGGAAGGTGCAGATTTTGTCATTACACAGATTCGGGTTGGGGGTATGGCAGCCCGTCATGTCGACGAGACGATTCCGCCTCGGTATGGAGTGATCGGGCAGGAAACGGTTGGGCCGGGTGGATTTGCAAAGGCGCTGCGCACTGTGCCCGTGATGCTCGATATTGCCCATGATATAGAACGGTTTGCCCCGCAGGCCACCCTGATCAACTTCACGAATCCGTCCGGCTTGATCACTGAAGCAATCACCCGCTATACCGGGGTTCGGACCATTGGCCTCTGCAACCTGCCTACCAACATGCGAATCGAGATTGCCACCTTATTAGGAGCCTCGCCAGAATCCGTCTCGCTCGATTATGTCGGTTTGAATCACCTGGGTTGGGTTCGCGGTGTCTGGGTAAATGGCGAAAATCGCATGGAGCAGGCTTTGGCTGCCACGATCCGCATGTTTAGTCAGGAACGCGATCCAGTATTTTCGCCCGAACTACTGGAAACGTTAGGACTCATCCCCGGATTCTATCTGGCCTTTTACTACCATCATGACCGAATGTTAGCAAGCCAACGACAGGCGACACAGACACGAGCCGAGCGCGCCAGAGAGATCGAAGAGAAGCTTTTGCAGCTTTACGCCGATCCTGATCTGGCAACAAAGCCTGCGCTGTTGGCCGAACGTGGCGGCGAACGTTATTCCACTGCTGCTGTCAGCCTGATCGCCGCCATCGCGCAGGATACCGGCGGCACCCACATTGTAAATATCCCAAACGGTGGTACATTGAACTATTTACCACCCGAAGCAGTGGTCGAAGTACCCTGTCGGGTGGATGCAGAAGGCGCACACCCACTGCCTGCTGAACCTGTCCCATTTCACATCCTGGGGCTGATCCAAGCAGTAAAGGCCTCTGAAATGTTGACTATCGAAGCAGCGATCTCCGGCGATTCGCGCATCGCGCTGCAAGCACTTCTAGCTCACCCCTTGATTCCTTCATTTGCGACTGCCCGTTCACTGCTGGCTGAATTTCTGGCCGAACATCGCGACTACTTGCCGCAGTTTACATCGTCTATAGGAGAACCTTTATGAAACCTCTCAAAGTTGCCGTGATCGGCGGTGGCAGCACTTATACGCCTGAATTGGTTGACGGCTTTATCCGCTATTATGAAGAACTGCCCATAGAGAGCATCTATTTGCAGGATACTGACACCAATCGCCTGGAGATTGTGGGTGGGTTGGCACGGCGGATGCTGGCCCGAATCGGGGTCAGGCTGTGCACCACGACGGACCGAGCAGAGGCACTCCACGGGGCCGATTTTGTCGTGACACAATTGCGTGTCGGAGGAATGGCGGCGCGCGCCCTGGATGAACGTATCCCGTTGGATTATGGGGTGATCGGGCAGGAAACCACCGGACCTGGTGGGTTTGCCAAAGCACTGCGCACCGTCCCTGTGATGCTGGAGATCGCCCGCGACGTGTCCCAACTGGCTCCCCAGGCATGGCTGATCAACTTTACCAATCCATCGGGTCTGATCACGGAAGCGATTCTACGGCATACCGATGTGAAAGCTGTCGGGCTGTGCAATGTGCCGATCAACATGGTGCGCACAATTGCCCAGGCCCTTGAAGTTGATCCATCCCGAATAGAACTGGATTATGTGGGGCTGAATCATCTGAGTTGGGCGCGGCGAGTCTGGCTGGACGGTGAGGATGTAACAGCGCGGTTGTTGGAAACGGCTGCATTGTGGCATGGTGAGTTTTCTCCCACCCTGTTGCAGCAGTGGGGCATGGTCCCGAATTACTATCTGCGTTATTTCGTTCACACCAATCATGTGTTGGAAGAACAGCAAAACGGGCCGCAGACTCGCGCGGAATATTTACAGGAGGTCGAGGCTGAATTGCTGCGGCTCTACCAGGACCCGAATCTGAATGAAAAACCGACCCTGCTGGAAACAAGAGGCGGCGCATTCTATTCAACGGCGGCAGTGGAGTTGATCCGTGCTATCGCTCAGGATCGGCGTGAAGTTCATATTGTGAACGTCCAGAATGGCTCTGCCATGCCCGACCTGCCCCCAGAGAGTGTTGTCGAAGTGCCAGCAGTGATCAGCAAGAGCGGTCCTCACCCATTAGCTGCGGGACCACTGCCTGCGAGTATTCGTGGGTTAGTCGTGTCG
>Ga0073934_10010216_pt1 | contig 11730 bp, 10 predicted proteins | sample LarsenN4metaG_FD_76834 | JGI IMG/M metagenome (GOLD analysis project Ga0073934, IMG submission 76834) | Hot spring sediment bacterial and archeal communities from British Columbia, Canada, to study Microbial Dark Matter (Phase II) - Larsen... ... | reverse complement strand
GTCACCCACGATGACTCAACCACCGCGAGTGGTGCCGGCTGGGATGTGTCAGACGCATTTTCCATCATGAAATGGGTCTCGCGCCGCGGGGATGCAACCCCGTGGCGTCGATGAATGCTCGCCTATTCCATCATTCGTTTGACGTGCTCTTCAATCGAGTCCGCCCAGATCTGGTAGCCCTTGGGACTCAGGTGCAACAGGTCAGGCATGATCTCCTTGCTCAACGTGCCGTCTGCATTCAAAAACTTCGGGCCAATGTCCAGGTACTCCACCATCTTGCCGTCGGCAAGTTTGGCAATGATCGCATTGGCCCCTTCGTTCACCTTGCGCTTGGGATCGCTGGCGTCGGCCCCGCGGGGAAAGATGCCCAGAATGAGCACTTTCGTGTTCGGCAGCTTTTCGCGCAGCTTCTTGACGATCGCGGTCACGCCGTCGGCAATCTGCTCGGACGTGTTTGTGCCGGAATTGTTGGTGCCGATCATCAGCACGGCCAACTTCGGGTTGATGCCGTCGACGTTGCCGTGATCGAGCCGCCACAACACGTGCTGCGTGCGATCGCCGCCGATGCCCAGGTTCACCGCATTGCGATGGCCGTAAGACTTGGCCCACACCTCTTTGCCGGCCCCTTCCCAACCCTGAGTGATCGAGTCGCCGATGAAGAGCAGATCCACGTTGCCTTGCTTGACGCGCTCGTTGAAGGAGTTATGCCGGTTCATCCAGCCTCCCTCGCGAGGCACGGGCTTGACGGCGTCGTGATCCTGGCCCATCGTCACGGTCGAGCACACCGCCACCGCGCACGCCGCCAGCATTCCCCGAATCCACAACATCGGTGCAATTCCTTGAGAGAGTGGAAACCCAACCAGCGCCACACGCCGACGATTCTAAAGTTCCGGCCCGCCCACCGAAAGTCGCGAGCCACGCCCCCTCCGCACCGATCTCAGATCGACGGCGGTTCCTCGGGGGTTGATGAATGCCTCAAAAGTTGTTGGAGTAGCGTCATGTCGCTCGATCGCCGCGGCTTCCTCTCCTGGTCCACTGCCGGCCTCGGTTCCGTGGCCCTCGCACATCTTTTGCAGCGCGAGGCGAATGCCTCCACGCCTCCGGAAGCCGTGCCACCATGTCCGCACTTTACCGCCCGTTGCCAGCGCGTGATTCACATTTACCTCTGTGGCGGACTCAGTCACCTCGATTCGTTCGATTACAAGCCGACGCTCGCCAAGTACCACGGGCAGCCTCTGCCTTCGTCGGAGAAACCGGAGACGTTTTTCGGCAAGATTGGTCTGCTGCGGAAGAACGACTGGGATTTTCATCAGTACGGAGAATCCGGGTTGTGGATCAGCGACCTGTTCCCGCACCTCGCGAGCTGTGCGGATGAATTGACCATCATCCGCTCGATGCTCGCCGACTCCGCCAATCACACGCCGGCGACGTTCCAGGCGAACACGGGCTTTCGCTTGAACGGCTTCCCCGTGCTGGGTTCGTGGCTGTCGTACGGTCTGGGTTGCGAAGCGGATGACCTGCCGGCGTATGTCGTGCTGCCCGATCCGCGCGGCCTGCCCGCCGGCAGCACCATCAACTGGACGAACGGTTTTCTTCCCGCCCGGCACCAGGGGGTGGCGTTCCGCACGAAGGGGCAGCCGATTGACGATTTGTTTCCGGCGCATGAAAAAGTGTCCGGGACACTCGGAAGTGTCCCGGACACTGGACTCGAACGCGACACGCGCGAGTTCATCGCAGCACTGAACGTGCGCCATCGGCAGACCCGGCCGGAAAGCGAACTGGAAGCTCGCCTCCGCACCTACGAACTCGCCGCGAAGATGCAGCTCTCCGTTCCCGAGGTCACCGACCTGTCGCGCGAAACCGAAACGACGCACAACGCCTACGGCGTCAACCGCACCGAGACCGCGGAGTTCGGACGCAGTTGTCTGCTCGCGCGGAGGCTGCTCGAGCGCGGCGTGCGGTTCGTGCAGTTGTTTTCGGGCGGCTCGTTCGGTTCGCCCCGGATCAATTGGGACGGCCACGAGAACGTCAAGGAGAACCACACGCAGGAGGCATTGCGGCTCGATCGGCCCACGGCGGCGCTGTTGCGCGATCTGCGTCAGCGCGGAATGCTCGACGACACGCTGGTGCTGTTCACCACCGAATTCGGCCGCACACCCTTTGCGCAGTCCGAAGCGGGGACGCTGGGCGCCGGCCGCGACCACAACATGTACGGCTTTTCGGTGTGGCTCGCCGGCGGCGGATTAAAGCACGGCATGGCGTATGGCAATACCGACGACATCGGCTGGAAATCGGTGGACCAGGTCGTCACCTGGCCCGATTTCCACGCCACGGTGCTGCATCTGCTGGGCATCGACCACACGCGGCTGACGTACTATCACAACGGCATCCAGCGCCGCCTGACGAACGTGCACGGCGAGGTCGTGACGGGGATTCTGGCGTAGGCGGACTCGGCAAATTCCGAGTATAACCCGCGGCGGCGCCAGCGTGTGGCGGCGAAAGTTCCTCAACAGGGAAGGCTGAGGAATGTCGTACCAGGTTTCCCGGGAATCGTCGCGTTACGACGATGGCGGGTCACAGTACTCGCGACCGTTCTATGTCGCCGAGCTTGTCGGCCGCTACGGTTTTAAGGCGATCGCAGCAATCGTCGCCGCGGCGCTGTTGGCCTTTGCGCCGCTGGCCGTGCTGATCTGGTTCAACGTGCTGCGCTATCAGCAAGTGGCGATCGTGCAACCCGGACAGCGCATGGTCGTGAAGCCGGGACGGTTTCAGCGCGATCAGGAGCTCGATCAACCTGGTGAGACGGCGCTGTTGCAGGTGAAATGCGAGGTGCCTACGTTTGACGGCTGGTGCGAGCTGCTCGACAACCGCGATCCCGCGCGGCCGACCGATGTCACCTCGTCAAGCCCGTACGTCCGCCGCGAACTGGTCTATCTGCGCCGTGCCGGCCTCCCCCAGGCGCCGTTTGGCCTGTTGGGAAGGCCGCCGGTGAGTGCGTGGCTGCCTGAAGGGAGCTACGAGATTCTCGTCGTCCACGAGGCGCCGAGCGCCAATTTGATGAGTCCAGCGAATTCCGCAACTTCTACGTTTCCATGGGTGAGCGTGTTTTCCGAATGCACGCTCGAAGCCCATCAGACGACGGTGTGTCGCGTGCCGCTGCCGCACTACGATTGGGGTGGCTCGTCGCCGATCCGTCTTGCGAGCCACGAGCAACCGACGTCCGAGGCTGAGCTACCCGCGATCGAGTGGGCCGTCGTGCAATCCGCGTGCGAACGCGCGACGCCGATTCCCACACCCGCCGGCTACGTGCTGTCGCTCGATGAGCCGGTGGTGCACCACGGTGAGGGACATCACGAATGCACGGCAGATCTCCACGAATTGCAGCCGGTGCCGCGCGAGTGGACCCGCGACCAACTTGCTGCCCTGCGGAACTGGTTGCCCGCCGATGCGACGGCAGTTCAGGCCAGGCTGAGCCAACTCGTGAACCGCCTGCTGTGGCGGGAGTTCTTCGAAGGGTGGTACTGTTACGCCGCGGCAGGCATTGCAGGACTGGTGTTCACGCGGTGGGGCGCCATTTCCCTGCTCGAACCCTGGCGGCGGCGTCAGACCTGGGGCGAAGCCGTAGGGCAGATCGTGGCGATCTTTCTGCTGGCTGGATGCGGCTGGCTGTTGCTGCAAATCCTCACCGACTCCCCTGGCGGCGGGCCGATCCCCTTCCGTGTGCACTAAAGTTCGACCGCGGGCGCTGGCGCTATGTCTGGGCGGCGTGGGTCACTCCGCCAGCGGCATCAACTCCACCTTGCGGAACTCCACGGGGTGGCTCTCCGATTGCAGCGAGATGGTGCCGACTTCGATCAACGGTTTGCCGCCTTGCTTTGCGATGAGCTCTTTGGCGTGAGCGTCGCGCCCATCGAGTTGTGGTTGCTCGTAGCTGAGAACGACCTCTCCTTCAAGGATGTGCTTGATGACGCCGCTGCCGTGGACTTCGATCTCCGCGGTCACCCATTGGTCGCCGTGGTAAGTCTTCGATTTGGAATTCGTGCAGTGCTGCGTAATGAGCTTGCCGTTCATCACGACGTTGGTGCCTGGGGTGCAAAGATTGGACGTCGTGCGGTTCTGGGTGCCGTTGCCGCCGAGGAGCTGTACCTCGATCGACGCGGGGAAGTCCTGGTCGAGCGTCATCGTTTTGGGGTCTTCGCCGTGGATCATCACGCCGCTGTTGCGGATGGCCCAGCCGGGTCCGCCCGGGCACTGCTCACCGACAAAGCGGTATTCGACCCGCAGCCGGTAATGCGAAAACGGCGTCTTGTAGAACAAGTGGCCGAACCGCTCGCCAAATTGGGGATACTTGTCCTTCTCGTAAACAACCTTCAAGATTCCATCTTCCACGCGAAACGTATTGCCGTAGTTCTCGCCGAGCGGATAGCCCCGGATCTTGGGCGTCCAGCCGTCGAGGTCTTTGCGGTTGAAGAGCTGGATCCACTCATCGGCACGGGATGGCGACGCGATGGACACCACCACCACGGCAAACAGAACGATGAGGCGCATGGCGTTTTCTCCTTAACAGCGATCCGCAACGTAGTCGGCACGGGATGCGACGTCAAACGAGCGCGCAGGGAAGCCCAGGGATAGCTATCCCTGGGTCTCCGCGGAAAAGCGCAGCGCGGCGTCCTGCCGATAGAACTCGCGCAGGATCGCATACAGTCCCGGCGATTCGCGCCGCAACTGCACCGGCTGCTCGAAGAACGCCTCGCTGGCGACCGCGAAGAACTCCGCTTCGCTGGTGGCGCCGTAGTAGTCGAGCACCGTGTTGCGGCCCAACCGCGCCTGCCGCACGTGCCGCTCGAATTCGTCGTCGAACGTGGCTACCCAGGCCTGAACATCCGCAACATGATTGAGCGCAGGGAGGCCGTCCATCGTTGAATCGTCGTGCGCATCCAGCAGGTGGGCGAATTCGTGAATTACCACGTTGCGGCGCGGATCGGCGCTCCGGCACTGTTCGATCACCTCGCTCCATACCAGCACGACCGGCCCCTGCGGTCGCGCCTGTCCTAACGCGATTTCATCCACTTCCTCTTCGCCGACCACGCCCCCCCAGACCGCGGACTCCGGCGACCACGCCGGCCGACGCTTGTGCGTCCACACAAACGGTTCCGGATAGATCAGCACCGTCTGCAGCCGTGCGAATGGCAATTGCTCGAAGCCCAGGCCCATCAGCGCGGCCTGGGCGGAGATGGTGACCCGCATCTCGTCGGTCACCGTGAGGCCTTTGCAGCCTTCCCAGTGTTTTTCGGCCACCAACAACCGCAGGTCGTCCCGCAGACGATTTTGCTGGGCAGTGGTCAGGCGAGTAAAGTGCCGGCAGTTGGCGACCAGCCAGGCCTCCCATTCCGCCGGGAACGGTTGTGCGAGCAACCGCTGCCGCCGCCGATTGTGCCACCAGGTGAACAAGATCGACTCCGAAAGCGTTTGGCGGCATCCTCCTGCCCCTGTGGAATTGCAACCACCGTCCGCCACAGTATGATCATCGGAAGGGCCAGTGCCCAATGCCTGGGGTCACTTTGGCGGTGGCCATTGCGCGGTCGTTCACCCCGGATGGTTTTCACGTCGGCCACAGCGCACCCCACGAGATCAACGTCAAATCGGGACACGGCGGGCCAACACGTCGGGGATTGTCGAAAGCCTCTCCCGCGGGAAACGTTCGCAACGGAACTGCTCTGGAGAACAGCAGATGCGCGTGTTGGTGGGATGGGACGATCCGGAACAGGCGGACACGATTTCGTTGTTCCTCAACGTGGAGCACGACGAAGCCGTACTGACCAATGGCTCGGCCGAAATGCTGGCGGTGGCGCACCGCGACGATAACTTCGACGCCGTCCTCATGTCGGTGGGCGTGCCCGACATGGACGACAGCTACGAAGTTTTCCGCGGCATCCGCAAGCTGCTGCCGGACGTGCCGATCGTCGGCGCCTGCCAGCCGGCCGACGTGTACCGCATGGCGAAGTTTCTGTCGCAAGGTATGCGGAACTACATGCTCCGCGACCCCGGTGGCGACTTCGTGTTCCTGCTGCACGCGACAATCGTCAACACTGTGGAAGCCGTCCGCGCCGAGCGCGAGCGGGAGATCGCCGAAAAGCTGCGCGAAGAGGTCAACTCGGTCCGCAAGCTGCAGGAATCGATTATCCCGCACGACTTGAAGAGCCCCGACGGATACAACATTGCAGCCCGCTACGAGCCCTCGCAAATCCGCGTGCTCGGCGGGCAGCCCGTGGTGATGGCGGGCGGCGACTACTACGAAGTCTTCCGCCTCGACGCCGACCATACCGTCATGCTGGTGAGCGATGCCTCCGGCCACGGCATGAAGGCGTGCATGTCGATCATGACCATGCACACGCTGATCACCCTCATCCGCAACCAGGGCTACGAAGACGTCGCCAGCTTCGTGGCCACCGTGAACAACCGGCTGTGCGAACAGAGCTTCATCCAGTCGGGCGGCGGCTTCATCACGGTGTTGTACGGCGTACTCGACGCGAAGAACCACAAGTTCACGTGGACGTCGGCGGGGCACCCCATCCCTCTCATGTGCCGTCGCAAGACGGGGGCCATCGAGCCGCTCGGTCCGCACGAATCGGGAGGGCTGCCGCTCGGCCTGTACAGCGATGCCGAATACGAGACGCACACCTGCGACGTGCCCGAAGACGGGCGGCTGCTGATCTACACTGACGGTTTGATCGAGGCGTTTGGGGACGTCGACGGCCGACACGTCGAGTTCGGTTTCGATGGCGTCCAGAAGACGCTGCAGAAGCGCGTCAACGACACCACCGAAGCCACGCTGGATGCGCTGTTCGACGATTCGCACGAAATGACCGGCGGGATGGGCCGGCACGACGACACGTCCATCGTGCTGGTGGACCGAATTTAGGCGCGAGTCCAGAGACCTGGGAATTGCGAAACGCCAGCGAACATCGCTGGCGGCTTCGCGACTCTGTAGTTCTTGTCAAGGCATACGGGACGCTCGCCAATGGCCAAGTACGTCCTTGCGCTCGATCAGGGCACCACATCCAGCCGGGCGATCGTGTTCGGGCACGACGGCCGGCCCGTGGCGACGGCCCAGCAGGAGTTCTCCCAGCATTATCCGCAGCCGGGACACGTCGAGCACGACGCCGAAGACATCTGGTCCAGCCAACTTGCTACGGCGAAATCGGCGTTGAAGCGGGCCGGCATTGGTGCCGCAGATCTCGCCGCCATTGGCGTCACCAACCAGCGCGAGACCACAATTCTGTGGGATCGGCAGACCGGCAAGCCCATTGCCCCGGCGATCGTCTGGCAGAGCCGCATCACCGCCGATCGCTGCGCGCGGCTCAAGTCCGACGGCTGCGAAAGCGTGTTTCGCGCCAAAACAGGGCTGGTACTCGACCCCTACTTCTCCGGCACCAAGATCGCGCACCTCTTGGATACCGTGCCGGGGGCGCGACTTGCCGCAGAGTGTGAGAACCTCGCATTCGGCACGGTGGACACGTTCCTCTTGTGGCGGCTGTCGGGCGGCAAACTGCACGTTACCGATGCCAGTAACGCCAGCCGCACCCTGCTGTTCAACATTCATACCGGTCAGTGGGACGACGAGCTGCTGCGGCTGCTGAATGTGCCGCGGTCGATTCTGCCGGAGGTCAAGCCATCGAGCATGGTCTACGGCGAAACGGCGGCCGAGCTGTTCGGCGGCGCGGTCCCGTTGGCGGGCGTCGCGGGGGACCAGCAGGCGGCCACGTTCGGACAGACGTGTTTCGAGCCAGGCATGGCGAAGAACACTTACGGCACCGGCTGCTTCATGCTCATGAATACGGGATCGAAACCGGTCAGCTCACACAATGGACTCCTGACGACCGTCGCATGGCAGCTTGGCGAGGAGACGACCTACGCGCTGGAGGGAGCCGTGTTCGTTGCCGGCGCCGCAGTGCAATGGTTGCGCGACGGGCTGGGGCTGGTTGCATCGGCCGACGAGACCGAAACGCTTGCGCGGTCGGTGAGTGACAATGCCGGCGTGTATTTCGTTCCGGCGTTCGTCGGACTCGGTGCGCCGTATTGGGACGCCGACGCCCGCGGACTACTCGTGGGGCTGACGCGCGGCACGACGCGGGCTCACCTCGCGCGGGCGGCGCTGGAGGCCATGGCCTACCAGTCCCGCGACGTGCTGGCGGCAATGGAACAGGACTCCGGCACGCCGCTGTCGGCGTTGCGGGTCGACGGAGGCGCGACGGCGAACCAGTGGCTGCTGCAGTTCCAGGCCGATGTGCTGGGCGTGCCCGTGCACCGTCCTGTCGTGCAGGAGACGACGGCACTGGGAGCCGCGTATCTGGCCGGATTGGCGGTGGGATACTGGTCGGGCCTGTCCGATCTGCAGGCGAACTGGGCGCGCGACGTGGAGCTGAAGCCGCAAATGTCGGCCGGCGATCGCGACGAGCTCTACCGCCAATGGAAACGCGCCGTCGAACGCAGCCGCAGTTGGGTGGAACGGTAAAATCGCGAAACCGCTAGCGATCCACGCTTGCGGCTTCGCAATTCACTTCATCGCCCGCAGCATCACCAGCGCCAGCGCAACGACGAAGTCGATGGCAAAGCGGTACCGCCACACGAAGATGCACAACGATGGCTGCCGCGACAGCATCCGCGCCGCCAGCACCAGGTACAGATTCGCCGCGAACAGAAAGGCGAAGTGCACCATCACTGCCAACGGCACCGCAATCAGCGCGGTGGGAACGTCGAGCCGGCGAATGAGCGACGTGCCGAGCGCATGGGCCAGCAGTGCCGCCCCCCCAAAGTGGGCCAGCCACCACATTCCCACGCCGGTCCGCAGCACGATCGGCCAGCGCGGCACCTGGGCCGCCATCGCCAGCGCGAAGGGCATCTGAACTACCGGCTCGCCGCCATCGTGCGCCGACTCGCCCCAGCGTCCTGTGGAGGCGTGCGCTGCAAGCCGCATGATCAGCACCGCCAGCCGGCCCGTGACGAGCGCCAACCCCGCGCAGACGATAGCCCATTCCCAGCGGCCGCGGGCCAAGGTCGACAGCAGGCCGATGCCGAACAGCACCGGCGCAAAGAAACCGATGAAGAACGCCGCCAGCAGCCCGATGATCGTTTCAAACGTCACCGTGACCACCACCCGCCCGGGCCAGCCGGCAACGTCTGCAGTCGATCCTGTGCTCAATTCCGCGACTCCACCGCCAGATCAAGCGCGGGGACACAGCCCCGCGGCTTCCGAAGGCTTCTTCCCTGACACCTGATGCTCGATCTCGATCCCGCGCGCCTATTTCACCAGCCGCCAGCGCTCGGGCGTGACCATCAGCCCCGTGAACCCTTTGTAGCGATCATAGGCCGCGTGCATTTCATCCAGCGAATCGAAGTACCCGACAATGAACGCCGCCGAAAAGCTCTCGCCGGTGCGGATCGGGCGACCGCCGAATTCTTCGATCAGGCACACGTACCCCCGCTGATGGCACCACGCTTCCGACACCACCGCGGGTTCGAGCGTCATTCCCGCCAGCCACGGGCCGGCCTGCTTCGTCTCCGGGTCGCGAATGCGGTACGCCCGGATGAATCGCTCCGGCAGTGGATCTCGTCCCCGCGTGTAGTTGAACCGCTCGTCCGGGGCAAAGTTCTCCCGGAACTCCGACGAAGGCACGCGACCGTGATAGCTCAGGTAAATCTCCGAAAACGTATCGCCGTCCTTGTGCCTGATGTGCCCGGGCATGTCGATTCGCAGAAATGCAGCATCACTGTCGTTGACGATGTCGATCCGCTGCATCGACACGAAATAACGCTGACCGATGGGGAACACCAGCACCTGCGTCCACAGCGACCCTGTTTTCTTTTCCGGCGCGGCAGTGCGATATTGGAACGTCTGCTTGACCGCCACGAAGTCTTCGCCGCGAATGACCTCGGGATGCAATTCCTTCGCCTGCGTGCAGATCTGCGGCCCCTCGATGGCTCGCTTCGGCGTCTTCCCATGGAAGGCGTTATTGAACGGGTAGATCAACTCCTTGTTCCCTGCGGCCTCAAGCTGGTCGCGGTAGCTTTCGTCGCTGCCCGGTTCCATGATCCAGTCGGCAATATCCAGCCCGAAGCCGAGATCGCGGGCGCCGGTTTTCTTATCGACAAACGTCTGCCGGTAAACCCCGGTGACGTAGCCGCGTTTGCGGACCGCCGCTTCGAGCTGAGGTGTGCTGATGCGGATTTCGTCCTCCGTTTCGTCGACGGTGTATTCCGCGGCGACGAGAGGCGCTGCGATGAAGCAGCAGGCGACAACGCTCGTAAGGCGCAAAAGCATAACGCTGGCTCCGGCTCAGGCCGCAGCGCAGTGTATCGCGCGGTTGGAGGGATTGCATCGCGCTGCGCCGCCGCAGGGCCGGGGGCGATCTGCAACGGGGGTACGGTCCTTGACGGGCAGTCAGCGGGTCAGAAGCTGTCGGAACGCAGCGGCACGAAGTCGTTCGCGGTCGGCTGGTAGGGAACCAGTGGGCCCTGGTCCACGAAGTCGTAATCCGATGCCGTTTTCTGCGTTGCGGAGGCGGCCGGAATCAGCGCTGGAGACTGCATGGCCTCATCGACGAGCGCCACGGGGAAATCCATGCTCACCGGTGCGGGGAGGGGCGCAGGCACGGGGGTAACGTGTTCCGCCCGGCGCTCGGGGGGCGGTGGTGCGACCATAGGCGGGGGTTGCTGAGGACGGGCGAGTGGGGTCGCCTCCCGTTGGAGGCGGAATCGTACATCGCCAATGGTGAGCTCATCCCCCAACCGCAACTGGGCCTCGCGGTCGATGCGGGAGCCGTTGATGGCCACGCCGTTGGTGCTGCCCAAGTCGCGGACAATCACCGCTTCGTTGACGATGGCGATGCAGCAATGCTTGCGGGAGATTTTCCGGCTGGCGGTGAGGGATACGTCGCAATCGGCCTGCCGACCGATCAGCAGGATCGCCTTTTCCAGCGGAATGACGCACAGTCCCGGATCAACAGGCACGAGATAGGCTGCCATCCAACGCTCTCCCGCAGGGACTCGCCGCCCTTCGCGTCTTGCGATTCAAGTGCGGATAGAAACAGCGAAGGCGTCAGCCCCGCCGATTTCTTCGGGTTGCCGGAATTGCCTCCGAACCAGCTGCCGAGTGGAAATGAAAAGTTGAACGTATCGTCGTCAACGAGCGATTGTTAGGCTGAATCGGCCGGTTAATTCCGCCCCGACCACAGGAATCGTGACGCGCCGACCGACATTTCGCAAGATGCTAAGGGGGCTTGGTTCGCGTCTTTTATGAAAGTTCCCTCAATCCACCAGGCCGCCAGCAAGGCCCGCACCTGTTCGCCGACCAGCGGCTGTTGGCTGGCCCGCGGGCCAGCAATATTTAACACGCGAATACGGTGAACAACTGCCCAACGGTCAATTTGTCGCACCAGATCGGCGACCGCGTCTCGCAGATCGACCACGAAGACGGGACGATGTAACCGTCGCGCCATGCGCCAAGTGAGCGCAGTTCCTCCGCCCAAATCGGCTGGCGTGAGGATCAGCGTGCCATCGGAGTCGCGGACGTTCCAACGCGTGCGTTCCCGATAGTCGCGCGAGGGCGTTTCGCGTAGCGGATAGATCGTGGGGATCGTTCCATCTTCCGCCCGACGTCCGCGCGGGCACCATCCGCCGATGGGAATGCCGACGGACAGCGCCGCATCCAGCGCCGCGCGATCCACGCCG
>Ga0073934_10010215_pt1 | contig 11730 bp, 14 predicted proteins | sample LarsenN4metaG_FD_76834 | JGI IMG/M metagenome (GOLD analysis project Ga0073934, IMG submission 76834) | Hot spring sediment bacterial and archeal communities from British Columbia, Canada, to study Microbial Dark Matter (Phase II) - Larsen... ... | reverse complement strand
GGGCGCCGTCGCCGCGGCGGCCCACTTCCTCGAGCACTTCGGGACGGCGCGTGCGCGCGGAGCGATCAGCGCCTCGGTGCGCTTCGGCGTCGTGTGCACGGGCGACGAGGGCTCGACCCTCCTCTCGGCGGCGGAGGTGGCGCAGCGCCTCGGCCAGGGTGTGCTGGGCGTCGTGCCCCAGCTGTGGGGCCGCGCGGAGCCCAACTTGGGCTTCGGCCCGGCGCTTGCGATCCCCGAGCTCGACGACGCCGTCGACAACCTGGTCGACCGGCTGTCGGCCGAGCCGATCAGCGTCGTCTGAAGACGGCACGCTCCGGCGCCTGATCTCACGCAGCGCGCGCCTCACCGCTGATCGCGCTCGGTCCGTGCCGTTTGTCGACGTCCCCCTTGCGCACGGGTGAACGCCCGCGCAATGATGACAAAGTTGTAACTACATCGGCGGCATTTGGACACGGACACGCGAGGGGGCAGCCGATGCGAGAAATGATGATGCAGCTCGAGGTCGACGCCGAAGACCGGCGGTGGCAGGAGCGCGCGAACTGCCTGGGCGTCGATCCCGACCTGTTCTTCCCCGAGCGGGGTGCCTCCACGAAGGAGGCCAAGGGCGTGTGCCAGGGCTGCGAGGTGAAGGCGGAGTGCCTCGAGTACGCCCTGCGGCACGGTGAGAAGTTCGGCATCTGGGGCGGGATGTCGGAACGCGAGCGCCGGCGCATCCGGCGCCAGCGGGCGCTCGCCCGGCGGGGCCTCGCCGGCTAGAGGTCTTCGGGGGCGCCTGCGGGCGCGGGCAGCCAGCGCGGGCCCCGGCCGATCCGCGCTTCGACGGCGACGTCCGCGTCGAGCCCGCTCCATGCGAGGAACTCGTCGCTGCACCGGTCGAGGTCCGCGCGCGGCAGCAGCCCGACGAGCTCGACCGCGGCGACGTCGGTTCCGGCCGCGCGGGCGAGCTCGCGTACGTGCAGGCAGGCATCCTCGACGCTCGTGCGGCCGAGGTCGACGATGTTCAGCGACACCTGAGCGCGCCCTTCGGACGCCAACTCGAACGCGAGCGCGCGCACGCCCGGAAGACCACCGTCGCGCTCGCGACACGCGCGCGCGATCTGCCGGGCGACGACGATGTCAGGCGTCACGAGCAGGAGATTGAGCGCCGCGAGGGGCCGCCGGGCGCCGACCGCGGTCGCGCCGAGCGTCGGGTGCGGCGCGGGCGGCCCGAAGTCCGGCGCACGGGAGCGGAACGCGTGCAGCCGGGCGTGCGGCAGGTCGCGCGCGCTGGGGTCGGCCGCGTCGTAGAGGAACACCGGTACGCCGTGCACCTCCGACCACCAGCGCGCGAAGCCCCGCGCCGCCAGGGTCGCGATCTGGATCTCGCTCGCGGTGCCCCCGAGAGCGACGAACGGGACGACGTCGAGGGCACCGAAGCGCGGGTGCACGCCCTCGTGGTCGACGATGCTGAGGTGCGCGGCCACGGCGGCGCCGAGTCGCCGTGCCGCGACTTCGGCATCACGCGCGCCGGGTCCCGCCAACGTGAACACAGATCGGTGATGGTCGGCGTCGGCGTGGAGATCGACGAGGGAGTCGCCGCATGCGTCGGCCAGGGCGCGCAGGATCTCGTGGTCACGGCCCTCGGAGACGTTCACCACGCACTCGAGCACGGCCGAAGCGTAGGGGTCCGGGCGGGCTAGCGTGCGCGTGGTGCGCATCGGTCTCGCGTTGCCGCAGTACGACTACTCCGTCGCCGGGGAGACGACCCTCGCGTTCGACACGATCCTCCGCTACGCGCAGGCGGCCGAGCGCGCAGGGTTCGATTCGGTGTGGTGCTCCGACCACCTGTTCCTGGATCTTGCCAAGTACGGCGGGCCGCCCGATCGCTACGGCTGCTACGAGCCGCTCGTCACGCTGGCCGCGCTCGCGCGCGCGGTACCGCGCGTGCGCCTCGGGACGCTCGTGCTCCTCGAGGCGCTGCGCCCCGCTGCAGTCCTCGCCAAATCGCTCGCGTCGCTCGACCGCGTGAGCGGCGGCCGCCTCGACGTCGGCCTCGGCGCGGGGTGGTACGAACCCGACTACGAGGCGATCGGGCGCGCGATGCCGCCTCCCGGTGAACGCCTCGTGCGCCTCGGAGAAGCCGTCGACGTGGTGCGCGGGCTGCTCGGTGGAGGGCCCCTGACCTACGAAGGCCGGTTCCACCGGGCCGTCGACGCGCGAAACCTGCCGCCTGCCTTGCAGCAACCACACCCCCGGGTGTTCGTGGGTGGAAAGGGAGACCGTCTCCTGCAGCTCGCGGCGGAGCGCGCCGACGGCTGGAACACCTGCTGGGTCTGGACGCCCGACGCGTACAAGGCCCGGCTCGGCGTCCTCGAGCGCGCGTGCGACAAGGTCGGCCGCGATCCGGACTCGGTCTGGCGCACGCTCGGGTTGTACGCGTTGTGCGGGACGGACGAATCCGACCTTCGCCGCCGCTTCGACCGACTTCGCGCCGTGTCCCCGCCCGGTGTGCTCGACGGGACCGACCTCGCGGCGTGGCGTGAGGGACGGCTGGTCGGGACCGTCGATCAGGTGCGCGAGCAGGTGGAGGAGTGGCGGGCCCTCGGCGTGGAGACTCTGATCCTCGGCGTGGGTGCGGTGCCGTTCCAGGTCGGCGCGCTCGACGACGTCGAACTGCTCGCGGCCGCGATTGCCGCCTGAGCCGGTTGCTACCCTGTGAGCGACCAGGCTCTTCGAAGGGACACCTATGGGCCCGGAGTGGATCGTCGTTCTCGTCGTCGTGCTCGTCATCTTCGGCGGCTCGCAGGTACCCAAGCTGGCGCGCTCGCTCGGCCAGGCACAGAGCGAGTTCCGCAAGGGCCTGTCCGAGGGTGGCAAGAAGGCCGACGAGGCCGACGACAAGAAGACCTCGTAGCGCCGAGGCAACCGGCGGGCCGGGAACTCCTCGTCCTCGCGCGTCGTTCGTTCAGTGGCTGACCTGGTCCCCACGTGGGAGGAAGTCGCCCGCGACCACGGGCGGTTCCTCTACAACGTGGCGTACCGGCTGGCCGGCAACGACGCAGACGCACAAGACCTCGTCCAAGAGGCGCTCGTGCGTGTGCGCCGGGGCCTGTCGACGTACACGCCCGGTTCGTTGGAGGGTTGGTTGGCTCGGATCGTCACCAACGTGTTCCTCGACGACCTGCGTCGCCGGCGGCGCCGGCGCACGGTTGCCCTGCCGGAACAGCCCGACATCGTGTTGCCGCCGTCAGCCGCCGCCGACGAAGCGCGTGAGGACCTTTCGGACGAGGTACAGCGAGCACTGACCGCGCTGCCGGAGGAGTTCCGCGTCGCGGTCGTGCTGTGCGACGTCGTCGGCCTGTCCTACGAGGAGATCGCGCGCTCGACCGGCGTTCCTGTCGGGACGGTTCGTTCACGCATCCACCGCGGGCGGCGGCTCCTGCGCGAGGCGCTGTCGTGAGCGAGCGCGACCTGCTGTCGGCGTACCTCGACGACGAGTGCACCGCCGAAGAGCGCGCACTCGTCGACGAGCGCCTCGCGCGCGACGAGAGTTGGCGGACCGAGCTCGACGGCGTCCGCGCCGCGCGCCGCGCGGTGCGCGAGCTGCCGTGGCGGGAACCGCCGCCGGGGTTCGTGGCGGCGTTGCTCGAGGATGCACCCGGCACCCGGGTCGCCAAGCTCCGCCGGCGCGTTGCACTCGCCGGGTCGGCCATGGGAACGGCCGCCGCCGCGATCGTCGCCGCCCTCCTCGTCGCCGGAGGGTCTCAGGGCGACGTCGCGCCCGCGGTCGCGACGCTTGCGGGCGTTGCCGGCGCGTCGGACAGCACGATCACGCCGATGAGCGCGCCCATCGACCTGGAACGGGCTGCGCAGAAGTACGACATCCGGCGGAAGGTGTTGGTGGGTACAACCGTCGACGAGGTTCGCCGCGACGGCCGGCTGATCGCGCGTGTCTACGCCAAGGATGCGGCGGACGGTTCGCTGCGCGTCGAGATGTTCGACGAGGCGGGCAACGTGTTGTCGGGCACCGTTCCGAGCGGACCGGTTGCGACGACGCTCGGCGAGTCGGCACTGGTCGACTGGGACGTGCACGATCCACGCACGGCGGGCGACAACTTCACGCTCGTGCAGCGGCGCGTGCACGAGGGTGGCATCGTCGAACTCTCCTACAGTGACGGCGTGCTGAGCGTGACCATTCTCGAACAGCACGGCGAGCTCGACTGGGACGACGTTCCCGAAGGCGGCGTGCCCGCGGAGCTCGCGGGCGTGACGGCGCGCCGTTACACGACGCGCCACGGCGACGTGTGGGTGTTCGAGCGGGACAACGTGGTCTACACGTGCGTCGGCCGCGCGCCCGCCGACGAGCTCGCCGGTCTCGCCGCCGAGATCGCGGGCTGAAGCGGAACGCCGTGGACTCGCTCAGCTCGCGGCGGGTACGAGCTCCTCGAGCAGCGAGCGGACGCGCCGGTCGATCTCGTCGCGGATGACGCGCACGTCGTCGACGCTGCGACCCGCCGGATCGTCGAGCTCCCAGTCGAGATAGCGCTTCCCCGGATAGAGCGGGCACGCGTCGCCGCATCCCATCGTGATGACCACGTCGGCGGCGCGGACGACTTCGTCGGTGAGCGGCTTGGGGAACTCCTTCGACAGGTCGATGCCCATCTCGTCCATCGCGGCGATGACGGCCGGGTTGATCTCGTCGGCGGGCGTGCTGCCCGCGGATCGAACGTGGACGCGGCCGCGCGCGTGGTGGTCGAGCAGCGCGGCGGCCATCTGCGACCGGCCCGCGTTGTGCACGCAGACGAACAACACCTCGGGAACGTCCTTCACGATCCACCCTTCGGACTGGGCGAGCGCGCGCAGGCGCTCGCGTGCGAACCGTTCGACGAACAGGATGCGGAAGTTCTGGATGCGGAAATGCTCGGTGCGGACGTTCGAGTCGCCGATGAACCGTTCGATCGTCTCCCGGCCGTAGACCCCCGCGAACTCGGCGGCGAGGCGCTCGACCACGCGGCGCAGGTCGGGCGACCAGCTGGCGCTGCTCTCGGTCAACGCGCGACTCCCTCCACGTGCGGCGCGCCGTTGCCGGACGGCCCGGCCGCTTGCGCGGCGCCATGAGGAACCACGACGTCGTCGGCGACGTGCGCGGCATCGGGGTACCAGTACCGGATCAGCACGACCGCGAGGAGCGCCGCAGCGACCTGCGCGGCCACGAAGGCGGGAACCGACGCCGGCTCGATGCCGGCGAAGGTGTCGGTGAACGCGCGGCCCACCGTCACGGCCGGGTTGGCAAAGCTCGTCGACGACGTGAAGAAGTACGCGCCGCCGATGTACGCGCCCACGGCGAACGGAGCTACCGGCGCGCGGCCGGTGCGCGCGACCGCGAAGATCACGACGAGCAACCCGATCGTCGCGACGATCTCACCGAGCCACAGCGCGGCACTCGATCGCTCCCTGGTCGACCACTCGACGGCGGGCAGGTCGAACATGAGGTTGGCGACGACTGCTCCTGTGACGGCACCGGCTACCTGCGCGACCACGTAGGCGCCGAGCAGACGGTTCGTCAGGCCGCCGAACGCACGGTCGGCGAGCGACACCACCGGGTTCAGATGCGCCCCCGAGACGGGCCCGAACGCGAGGACGAGCGCGGCGAGTCCGGCCGCCGTCGCGGCTGCGTTCTCGAGGAGCTGCAGCCCGGTGTCGTCGGGGCTCAGCCGCTCGGCGGCGATGCCCGAGCCGACCACGACGATCACGAGGAACGCCGAGCCGGCGAACTCCGCCGACGCGCGGCGCACGAGGAGCCCGGACCCATCGACACCCATCGAATCGATCATCGTCGATGCAAGGCGGCCGGGGCAAGCGAACTCCCGGTGAACGCCGTACGTCAGGCGGGGGGTGTGGGCGAGAGGCCCCGCCGTCTCCGGAGGATGCGCCGGCGTTCGCGCTCGGATGCACCGCCCCAGACGCCGTGTTCGATGCGATGCTCCAGCGCGTACTCGAGGCACTCGACGCGAACGGGGCAGGCCGCGCAGACCCGCTGCGCGACCTCGACGCCGAGCCCGTCGGACGGGAAGAACTGTGCGGGGTTCACGCCCCGGCACCGGGCGTGCAGCATCCAGGCGAACTCCTGCGGCACCGCGGGGAAACTCCCGTCGATGCCGGCTTGGGTGTCGTTCGGCGTGTCGTGCACGTTCACCTGACCCTGTTCAACGACGCGAGCGGCGCTCCGGTTCCCCCGAGTCCGCGGACTCGGCGTGCCCGGGGCAAAGTCTCAGCAAACTCCCAGACGCGCGAGGAACGCTCCAGGGTGCTTCGGTCGTTGACGACGACGATGCTGGTACGCCGCTGACGAGAGAGCAACGGGCACGATCGATGGACGACGACAACACCTCCCCCGAAGACGAACCGCTCGAGGTCGTGCACCCCGAGACGGTACCCACTCGCGACGAGGCCGACCACGGCCTCGCGCGCTCGGTGACCGAGGAGGCGCTCGACGAGACGATGCCCGCCGCGCGCGCCGCGACCGAACCGGGTGCCGCCGCGCCGACGTGGGGATGGTCGGCCCCCGCGCCGCCCGGACCGACCCGGCCCGGCCGGGGCGATGACTCCCAGCGCGCGCGGTCACCGGCTCGCACCGGCCTGGCCGGGGCGCTGGTGGGCGCGCTCGTCGGAGCCGCTGTCGCTGGCGGTCTCGTCGTCGCGTTCGACGACGACGGCGCGACGACCACGACCATCGTGCGCGGTCCGAACGGTGAGAGCGCGCGGCCCGCGACGGCGCTGGAGGAGCCCGGCGACATCCGGTCGATCCTCGACGCCGTGCAACCCGCGGTCGTGCGGATCGACGTCGAGGCGGGGGCATTCGGGCAGGGGACGGGCACTGGCTTCATCATCGAGTCCGACGGCGTCATCGTCACGAACGCGCACGTCGTCGCGGGCGGCGACACGGTCACCGTGACGCTCTCCGACGGTGACCAGGTTGAAGGAGAGGTCGTCGGCCGCGCGTCGGCGTTCGATCTCGCGGTCATCAAGATCGACCGCGACAACCTTCCGACGGCGACCCTCGGCGACTCCGACGAACTGCAGGTGGGAGACGCCGTCGTCGCGATCGGGAACGCGCTCGGGCTCTCCGACGGGAGCGGGGCCACCGTGACCACCGGCATCGTGTCGGGACTCGACCGCCTCGTCGGTATCGAGGACGAGCTGACGCTGGTGAACGCCATCCAGACCGACGCCGCCATCAACCCGGGGAACTCCGGCGGGCCGCTCGTCGACACGCGCGGGCGCGTCGTCGGCATCAACAGCGCGATCGCCAGCCCTGAATCGGCGAACAACGTCGGGTTCGCGATCGCGATCTCCGATGCCAAGCCCGTCATCGAGCAGCTCAGGGAGGGTCGCACGGCTCGCATCGCATTCCTCGGCGTGCTCAGCGAGCCGGTGACGCCGGCCGAGGTCCGCGAGCGTGGGCTGACCGTCGAGCGGGGCGCGATCGTGGTGGAAGTCGAGCCTGAGACGGCGGCACAGGAAGCCGGCCTGCAGCCCGACGACGTGCTGCTCGAGGTGGCCGGCACCGAGGTGGCCCGGCCCGAAGACGTCGCTCGGGCGGTGCGACGCCACCAACCCGGCGACGAGATCGCGGTGACGTTCCTTCGCGACGGCGAGCGCCGGACCATCGACGTCGTGCTCGGCGAGCGTCCCGAGAACCCGTAGCGCACCCGCGTTCCGGTACCCTCAACCCCCGCATGAGTATCGAACCCGACGAGCTCGAGGAGGAGATCCCGCCGCGCGGGCACGTGAAGATCGTCTACACGGGCCCCGTTTCGCCGCATTGGGAGATCCACCGGGTGTTCGGCGACACGAGCACGATCGACGAGTTCCGGACCCGTGCCATCGCGCGGCTCCAACTGCTGCCCGTGTACGACCCGCAGTTCCGCCGCAACCGCGAACGTGTCGCGCGTGACGCCGAACGCGAGCATCTCATCCTCGAGTGGGATCTCGGCGACGAGCCCGAGTAGTCAGCGTTCCGTGTCGTAGCGCGCGCGGAGCAGCACGGCCACCGCGTTGCACAGGAGCGTGACGGCGAGGAGCACCAGAATCGCCGCGGGCGCCAGCTCGTTCTTGAACTCGGGCTTTGCCTGCCGCGCGAACGTGAAGATCGTGACCGGCAAGGCCGTGTAATCGCCGCGGATCTGGTCGGCCACGCTCTGGTTCGGCGTCGCGAAGAACGTCGAGACGACCGCACCGGTGAGGATGAGCGGCGCCGTCTCGCCGAGTGCTCGCGACAACGACAGCACCGTCCCGGTCAGGATGCCCGGCGCCGCGTTCGGCAGCACGAGGGAACGAACGACGTCCGACTGGGTCGCACCGAGGCCGTAACCGCCCTCACGCAGCGACGACGGGACCGCGCGGATCGACTCCGATGCGGTGATGATGACGATCGGCAACACCAGCAGCGCGAGCGTGAGGCCGCCCGACAGGAGTGTCCGGCCTCCCGTGAGGCCACCCCCGGAACGGTCGTTGCCCAGCAACTCGACGAACACGGCGAGCCCGAGCAGTCCGTACACGACGGAGGGCACGCCGGCGAGGTTTCGGATGTTGAGCGTGATGAAGCGCGTCAGCCTCGTGTCGCGCGCGTACTCCTCGAGGTACACCGCCGTCGCGATCCCGAGTGGGAACGAGATCACGACGACGAACGCGGCCAGCATCAGCGAGCCCTTGATCGCCTGCCAGACACCGGCCTGTGCGGGACGGCTCGAGAGGTTGCTCGTCAGGAACTCGCCGCCGCGATCGGAGAACACGACCCAGCCGTCGCCGATGACGTCGGCGAGCAGCACCAAGAGGAACGCGAAACAGGCGATCAGGCAGAAGATCAGCGCACCCTGGAACGCGAGCCCCCAAGTGTCGATCCGCCGGCGCGTGAGCGCGGGGCGCGCCGGTACAGGCGGCGCGGCCGTCGTCATCAGTACGCCTCCCGCACCCTGCGCACGAAGCGGTCACCCACGTAGTTGAGCGCCATCGTCACGATGAACAGCAACAGCCCGAGGAAGAACAGGCTCTGGTAGGCGGCGCCCGCCTCGCTGCCGCCACCGCCGGCCACGCGATCGGTGCCGAAGGCGAGCGACATCATCGCCGCGGTCACGGTCTGGCCCTGGGAGAAGACATCGGTCGTGAACGCCGAGTTTCCGGAGCCGCCGGCGGCGAGCGCGACGACCATCGTCTCGCCGATCGCGCGAGATGCGGCCAGGATCAGCGACGCGACGATGCCCGAGATCGCTGCCGGGAACACCACGCGCATGCTCGTGGTGACACGCTTCGCGCCCAGGCCGTACGACGCCTCACGCAGCGACCGCGGCACTGCTCGCAACGCGTCCTCGGTCACCGACGCGACGAGAGGGATCACGAGGATCCCGACGCCGATCCCCGCTGCCAACAAGGTGTACAGGGGAGCGTCGGGATTGATGCGCTGCACGACCTCGGGGCTGACCCAGCTGATCGCGAAGAAGGCGATCACGATGCTGGGGATCCCGGCGAGCACTTCGAGGATCGGTTTGAGCACCCTGCGGGCCCCGGGGGGCGCGTACTCCGACAGGTAGATCGCCGCTCCGAGACCGAGCGGCGTCGCGATCACCATGGCGACGCCCGTGACGAGCAGCGAACCCATGAAGAGCGTCTTGACGTCGTACTGGTTGCGCCGGGGGTACCAGCCGGACGTCCACAGCGTCGAGAGGTCGACGTCGCGGAGGAAGCGCAAAGCCTCGAAGAACAGCGACAGCACGATCGCCGCGCTCACGACGATCGACGACAACGCCGCGGCGAGGAAGAACCGCCGGATCAGCGCTTCGCGGCGGTGGCGCCCCTTGTTGCCGGTCAGGTCGATCGGCACTGCTGTCATCGCATCCTCGTTCTGGTTCGGTGATCGGAACATAGCGGGAGGCCGCCGGCGCGGCGGGCCTCCCGCTACGACCGCTACGCGTGGAACTCAGATTCCGGCGGCCTCCCACGCCGCGACTGTCTCCTGCCACGCGGCGTCGTCGAGCTGCACGTAGTCGGCTTCGGCGACGGCCTCGTACCCCGCGTCGGAGAGGTAGAAGTCGACGAACGCCGCCAGCGCCGGATTCGCGCTCGCCTTCGCCGTGTTCACGTAGATGAACAGCGGGCGCGCGATCGGATACGAGCCATCGGCAATCGTCTCGGGGGTCGGCTCGACGCAGCCTTCGCCACCGTCGACTGCGAGCAGCTTCACGACGTCGCGGTTCTGATCCGCGAACGCGTACCCGACCCAGCCGAACGAGGTGTCGCTCCCCGAGATGCCGTCGATGATCGCGTTGTCGTTTGCCTGCGACGAGTAGTCCGGCCGCGTGCTCTCGGCACGGTCCTCGGTCAACGCGCCGGCTTCGACGCGCGCTTCCGCGATGTCGCCGAAGACGATCTCGATGAACGAGTCGTACGTTCCGGACTCTTCACCGGGGGCGGTGATCTCGAGGTCGGCGTCTGGGAGGTTGCCCTCGCCGCCGATCTCGCTGATCAGCGCATTGGCGTCGCTCCAGTTGTCGAAGCCCTCGGACTCCGGGCCCGCGATCCCGTAGAGCTGCTCGAAGCTGAGGCAGTCGATCGCGTCGTTGTTGGGGTTCGTGATCACCGAGAGCCCGTCGATCGCGACCTGGAGCTCGACGTACTCGATCCCGGCATCCGCGCACGCCTGCATCTCTTCCTCTGTGATCGCGCGCGACGCGTCCGAGATGTCGGTCTCACCCGCGCAGAAGAGCTGGAAGCCGTCGCCGGTACCGGGACCGTCGACGCGGACGGCGACGTCCGGGTTCTGCTCGAAGAAGAGCTCGCCGACGAGCGACGAGATCGGCTCGACGGTCGACGAGCCCGAGATCACGATCTCGCCGGACAGTGCACCGTCGTCGCCCGCGTCGTCGCCGGAGTTGTCGGCGATGTCGTCGGCTTCGACATCGTCGTCGTCGTCACCGCCACACGCGGCGACAGCGAGCGCGAGAACGGTCAGGAGCGCGGCCAGTACGCGCCAGCGCCTACGGGAATCAGACAACTCCAACCCCTTTCCACGGGGAACGTCGGTCATTCACCCGCGGAGGATACGAACGAGGTATGGAGGCGACGCTGCGAGGACGTGAACGCGAGGTGAACCGGGCTCGAACTGTCGGTGTTGGCGGCAAGGGCCTGCGGAGTCAGCCCTGTGCCGCCTCCCAGGTCGCCACCGTCTGCCGCCACGCATCCGGCTCGAGCTGCACGTAGCCCGCCTCCGCGACGGCCGCGTACCCCTCCTCCGAAAGGTAGAAGTCGACGTACCCGGCGACGGCCGGCTTCTCGCGTGCCCGCGCGCGGTTGACGTAGATGAACAGCGGCCGCGCGATCGGATACGTACCCGCGGCGATCGTCTCGGGGGTCGGCTCGACGCAGCCTTCGCCACCGTCGATCGCGAGCGTCTTGACCACGTCGCGGTTCTGGTGCGCGAACGCGTACCCCGCCCATCCGAGCGACGTCTCGCTGCCCCTGATCCCGTCGACGATCGCGTTGTCGTTCGACTGTGACGAGTAGTCGGGACGGGTCGTCTCGGCTTCGGCTTCGTCGATCGCGCCGGCCTCGACACGCGCCTCGGCGATGTCCGCGAACACGAGCTCGATGAACGAGTCGTACGTACCCGATTCCTCGCCGGGCCCGATGATCTCGAGGTCGGCGTCCGGAAGATTGCCCTCGCCACCGAGCTCGCCGACGAGCGCGTTCGCGTCG
>Ga0073934_10010214_pt1 | contig 11732 bp, 17 predicted proteins | sample LarsenN4metaG_FD_76834 | JGI IMG/M metagenome (GOLD analysis project Ga0073934, IMG submission 76834) | Hot spring sediment bacterial and archeal communities from British Columbia, Canada, to study Microbial Dark Matter (Phase II) - Larsen... ... | reverse complement strand
AAGCGCTTACGGAGTTCGGCTCAACCCCAAGCCCGTCATTCGATTATCAGGAGAAAGGCGTTCCACAGTCACTTTTTACCTGGATCAAGATGGCCAAAGGCTTTGAAGTGGAGTGGGATACGTTTGGGCGAAAAGGCTGGTATACCCAGGATCCGCGACTGAAACCGATCGAACCCGGAGCGATATTCACTCCAGAGATTCCGGCGATCTACATCATCTTTGAGGTGGCTCCCTTGGAAGATCCAGCACAGTTTGCAGTGCAATGGTACTTGGAACAGCCGAACGGTCAACTGAGTGAGAGCCCGTTGGGAAAGGACGTCCTCGAAGTGCCGGGCCATGAACGGTATGGTTATCTCGAGTTGAGAAGGCCGGCCGAAAGGTGGATGGTAGGTCAGTATCTGGCGAAGATCTACATCACACCGTTAGGGCAACAGCCGTTTCACGCTGTGAATCACGTCGGTACCATGCGCTTTACGATTGTGGACGGTCCATCTGTAGGGTCTTCTGAACAGAAATCGGTCAGGTAGGTCCAACAAGAAAGGGTGCTCATGGGAGAGCGTGTCAAAATTACAGATCCGGAAAAGCTGACGTTACTCTATGAACGATTTCGGGATGTGTGTTTGGTCGAGAAAGAAGTCTGGAAGGAAATTTTCATGCCTCGCGATATATCGCAGGGGCCGATTCGAACGAACATCCAAGACCGCTATGAAGTTGAGATTGATGATCCTGGAATCGAGGCAGCGCTTGATGCCAATATTGCTCTTGGCTCGGCCGCCTTGTGGGCGGCCGTCCAAGAATATCGGCAACACATCACGTTCTACCGAAGGTGTTGATGTTGTTAAACCGGCAGTCGCTGCAACGCGGCGATCCGTTCTTCCATGGGCGGATGGGTCGCAAAGAGGTGCATGAAGCCGGATGTCTTGCCTGAGATCTTGAAGGTCGCTAATGGATCCTGTGTGCCGTACTCAGGCTGGGCTCGGGTGACCCACCGATTGATCGATTCCAGGGCTGAAATCATCGCACCCTTACCGTATACCTTCGCGGCAAAGGCGTCCGCACCGAATTCTCGGCGGCGGGAATGCCAACTGACGACCAGCATTGCCAAGAAGGACAGCACGACTTGCAGGAAAATGTAGACGATAAAGGCCAGCAATGGATTTCCCGCGTTGCCTTCCTCTCGATCTCCGTGCGGTTGCCCCACCAACTGTGCCAAGAAATTGCTGATATAGTACACGAACGTGTTCATTAATCCGGCTAAGACGGTGGTGGTAAACATATCTCCGTTATAGACGTGGCCCATCTCGTGGGCGAGCACTGCCTTTACCTCATCTTCCTTGAGGTTTTGCAGCAGACCGGTGGACACGGCTACCATTGAATTATTCTTACTCGGGCCAGTCGCAAAGGCGTTGGGGTCCGGGGAGTCGTATACCCAGACTTCGGGCATGTTGATGTGTAACCGTTGAGCGATCTCTTGAACAGAACCATAGATGACATGCTCGGCATGCGACCGCGGTTTGGTGATCTGTTGACAGCTCAGCATGGCGCGAGCCATTTGCTTGGAGAATGCCAAGCTGATGAATGCACCGCCGAATCCAATCACCAGCGACCAGACCAACAGTTGCTGATTAAAGACCCCTCGCACATCAATTCCAAATACCGGCAGGACGACGTTGATCAGCAGATTGGCCGTGAACGAGAGCGTGAGATAGATCAGAAAGTTTGCTATCAGAAACAGGCCAATACCTTTAAGCCACTTCATCGAAATCCTCCTTCGCGATAAGCTTTCGCCTACGCATCCACCAAAAGACGAACTGCCACATTATACACAAAAACTCTTCTACCGAGTCGTACCGTTCGGCGTTTATTCCTTTCTTCAAATAAGAACGCAGGGAAAAAAGTCAAGGCGTTCGAAGTCACTGAAAGTATGGAGTAAAGTTTGACCCCTTCTCGTTATTCCTGATAGAAAGTCCTCATGGAAGTTCGGGAACGTCCTTTCCGGATCCTTGGCATGCTGGGCTGGTTCACTGTTACGCTTGCGTCAATAGGACAGGCGGGGGACATTCCCACGTTGGGTCCCGCGATGGTGGTTCCCATTTCCTCGGATGGAGTTCAACGGGCCACAGTCACTCTCGACAGCTATTCTTATTCGCCGAACCATCTGGTGGTGGAAAGCGGGAAGCCAGTTGAGCTAACTCTGATGAGCGTTACGACGATTACGCCGCATAATTTCATCATCAAGGATTCGACCAGTGGCTTGTCAGTCGAACAGGATGTCGGTGCAGGAAAAACCGTGATAGTTAGATTCGTCCCGACGCAACGAGGTTTCGTTTCGTTCTTTTGCGACAAACGCCTGTGGCCGATGCCCAGTCATCGTGACAAAGGAATGGAAGGACTACTGGAAGTCAAGTAAAGTGTGGCATGAGCACCGCGCCTTCGAAACAGGACCTGCTCCGTGGTTTGCTCAAGCGCGTGTCTCGTCTTTTCTATACGACGCTCATCGTCGTGCCGGCAAATGTGCGTGATCAAGTCAGTTTGGCCTATCTTTTTGCCAGGGCTGCCGATACGATTGCCGATACGGAATTGATCGAACGGTCCCGCCGCTTGGGGTTTCTCAATCGTCTCAGGGAACAGTTCATCGGAGATCAGGTCGATTGGGTGGAGATCCGTGCCATCCAACAGGCCGTGGGGCCGCTTCAACAAGATTCAGCCGAGCGAATTTTACTCGAACGGCTGGACGAGTGTTTCAAGCTCTTTCTCGACTTCTCGCCGAACGACCGACATCGAGTTCAGCGGCTGATGACCACATTGACGCAGGGAATGGAAATGGACCTGAGTGTCTTTCCCGGAACTTCCGCGGCCGAGCTCACCGCGCTCAAGACGCTCGATGACTTGGACCGTTACACCTACCATGTGGCCGGATGTGTCGGCGAGTTTTGGACCGATCTGATGTGTGCCCATCGCAAGGCGTTAGCAAACTGGAACATTCAACCGATGTCGGAAATCGGGGTACGATTCGGCAAGGGGTTGCAACTGACGAACATCGTCAAAGACGTTGCCCATGATCTGCAGAAGGGGCGTTGTTATGTTCCGGAAATGATGCTCGCCGAAGCAGGACTTAAACCTCACGATTTACTGAATCACAACACCATCTCCCGCTTCAGGCCTGTGCTTCGCCAGCTTGTTAGTCTGGCGGTCGAGCATCTTGATCAAGGCTGGCTCTATACGATGACGATTCCACGTTATGAAACCAGGTTGCGGCTTTCCTGCATGTGGCCGATCCTTTCCGCCGGTGAATCGCTCAAGCTTGTCATAAATTCTCCGGATCTTTTAAATCCTGGCGTGAAGGTGAAGATCCCGCGCAGCAAGGTCTATCAGATCATGGCTACGACGACAGGCACTGGTGCGTGCGGATATGCGGGGACTGCCTATTGGGGGCATCTGCGGAAGCAAATTGTGTGATAATTGGAGTTTCTAATCCTAAGTTCTCTTTTCTCCAGAGTGAGGCAGGTTGCTTGCCTATCGTGCGTATGTACCGACTCCTATTCACCTCTGGTGAAATTCCGAATGATTAGATATGCAGGGCGCGCAAGCACGAGAAGCATCCGGCCTATCCAGTCTTCTTCTGCGGCTCCAACAGCTTGTCGCCCTTTCTAAAAACAGCATAGATTGCCTGTGACGGGCAGGCGTCCAAACAAAGTCGGCAGCTTTCCAGGCAGCGGGATGGATCGAACTTGTAGGGCGGCGTCGAGAGCCAGGCACCGGTTGGGCAGATTGGGACACAGACGGCCTGGTGAGTGCAGCGGTCGGGATGGCGGACGAGGTGATCGCGGATGACCATCATGGGTTTGACTCCTTCAAAGAGGCCTTGCGAAAAGATCTCGAACATATTCTTTTTCGGCAGACTGCTCATTTCCATTCCTTCACGAGTTCCTTGAGCCGATCTTTGAGTTCGGGAATCTGTTCAAGATTATTCTGAATCGCGCCGATGATTTTTTCCAGCCGAGCCGAACGAAGCGCTTCCTTGTCCTTCATCATCAGACGGTCATAATTCCTGTACGCTTCCTGATGTTTAGGCTCCAGGTACTTCCTCGCATCCAGTAGAGCTTGTCCCAACTCCCACGGTTCGGGTGCAAGCAGGGGGGTAACCGTAAACGACCCATCCGTAAACACGATCACCGAGGCACCAGGTTTACCAGTAAGGGGGACCACAGTTTCAATTGTTTTGCTTTCGCATGCTTTCCAGTCCAGTGTGAGCCCGGGAAATTGCTTGGTAAAGGCCACCTTCTCCTGATTGGCCTTCCATTTGTCTTCTGTCGGCATGGAGGTACAGTAGAGAAGTCCTATTGCTTCTTGATGGGGTCCAGTCGTTCCGGAGCCGGATGGTTGGGCATGAGCAATCGGTTGACAATCTCTCCGTTTAGAACGTGCCGTTCCATGATCTCTGTGACGTCGGCTTCTGTCCCGACCCAGTACCATACTCCTTCAGGATAGATCACCACGCTCGGGCCCAGATCGCAATGATCCAGGCAGCCGGCTTTATTGGCGCGAACAAGACCTTTGAGATTCAATCGCTTTGTCTCGCTCTTGAAATGCGCATGAAGTTTTTCCGATCCCAAGTTCGCACAACAGCCGCGCGGGTCGTCTTTAGGACGCTGGTTCGTACAGACGAAGATGTGCCGTTGAAACGGTGGCATACGGTCAAGCGACTATACCGGCATGGTAAGGGTATTGAGCCGTTCCATCAGGAGCGCCACGTCGTGGCCGCTTAAGAAGGGAGACTGTTGTTGGGCTCCCCTTAAAATGGCCATGATTTCTTGCAACCGCAATGACGCCCGCCGGAATTCGTCGCCCTTTGAAAGTTCCGATCCTTGGCCGGCGCTCAGCTTGTCGAATTCCGCGCGGATATCGCGAAAATCCCGCTGCAAGTTCTTGTGCATGGAACAATGGCTACAATACCATTTCGGGTTCTGATCCGATAGCGGCGACAGGCGATCGTAGGGGCGGCCGAAAAAATCTTTTCCGAGAGACAACTTCATGAGAGGGCTACCGGAGGTTCCGCAGGCCTGACACGACCCGTTCCAGGAGTCCATCTTTACCTCCATTGACGACGAGGGAAGATCATATCTTACAACAGGCCTTTCCAGCCTGTCCACGATAGATGGTGTGGTAGGCAACATGTTCACTCAGCGTATCGAGGTATAATGTAGCCGTAATGGATCCGCAGCACTCATAGTCGAAGGGAGGACCTTTCATGGTCATCGGTGTCCCAAAGGAAATCAAAGATCACGAGTATCGTGTCAGCCTTACGCCGGACGGTGCCGCGATCCTCCGTCAGAACGGACATGAGGTGTGGCTCGAATCGTCGGCCGGACAGGGTAGCGGATTTAGCGATGACGAGTATCGCAAGGCTGGAGTCTTGGTAGCTGATTCAAAGGACGAGGTATTCAAGAAAGCTGATTTGATTCTGAAGGTGAAAGAGCCGTTGCTTTCTGAGTGTCAGCTATTTCGTCCGGGCCAAGTTCTGTTCACCTATTTGCATCTTGCCTCACAGCCGGATGTGACCAAGGAGCTCCTGAGCCGCAAGGTCACGGCTATTGCCTACGAAACGACTGAGTCGAAAGAGGGGAGCCTTCCGATGCTCAAACCGATGAGTGAAATCGCCGGTCGGATGTCGGTGCAGATTGGTGCCCACTATCTGGAAAAAATCCACGGAGGGCGAGGCGTACTCTTAGGAGGAGTACCAGGAACGGAGCCGGGCGAGGTTGTCGTGCTTGGCGCCGGGATCGTGGGAGGCTCGGCGACTCGCATCGCGGTCGGTATGGGAGCCCAGGTTACTGTCATCAATCTGGATGTTGAACGGCTGCGGTATCTTGATGATCAGTACCAGGGCCGGATTGTCACGCGCGCAGTGAGCCCCGCTACCATTGAGGAGGCTGTGTGCTCGGCCGATCTTGTCATCGGCGCCGTGCTGATCCCAGGCGCCAAGGCGCCTAAGCTGGTGTCCCGTTCGTTGGTCTCACGGATGAAACCTGGATCGGTGATTGTGGATGTTTCTGTCGATCAGGGTGGGTGTATTGAGACAACGAGACCGACGACCCACTCGGAACCTGTCTATGTCGTCGATGGAGTCGTGCACTATTGTGTGGCAAATATGCCTGGAATCGTTCCACGCACGTCGACCTACGCCCTTACCAATGCGACATTGCCGTATCTGCTACAACTCGTCAGCGATGGTGTGGATCGCGCGATCCGATCTGATCCCGGGTTGGCCAAGGGAGTCAATCTCAAAGATGGGAAGGTTACATGCCGGGGCGTCGCGGAAGCTCATGGGTTGCCTTTTACCCCTCTCTTGTAAGACAATCACGCCTCCATTTCTCCACTCGGTCTTGTCGGGGCGTAGCGCAGCCCGGTAGCGCACTGCGTTCGGGACGCAGGGGTCGGAGGTTCAAATCCTCTCGCCCCGACCAAGCCGCACTTCGTGTGAACCGGCGCCTATTTATCGTAGTATCGAACTGAGGCGCCGGATAAACACCTCCAGTGATCCTCTTTTTCTCTACTCAAAACCAAGCTTTGCTCGTACCGCCGGCTCTTTCTCGCATTATCGCTATTGACGTCGGCAGATAACCCCCTCCGGTAACCCTCAATCTTCATAGAGAACTTGCTCGACCCCCCGGCTCATTTTCGATTGGTCGGGGATCCCGACTGTACATTCCTTGTGTCGATTGTCATAAAAAGCCATGTCACAGGCGCAGTTTCTGGCGCAGAATTGTAAAACGCGTGACGCATCGGAAGAGGTGTGAGAATATCCGCTGGGTAAAGCCAAGTACTGTGTGAACTCAAGGATCTTGGTACGGCCAGATGACTCAATCGGTTGATGAACCGCCGGTTCGAGTACGTATCCTCGTGGGTGGTCGTGTGCAAGGAGTGGGATTTCGAGCGTTTGCCGCACGAACTGCCACACGACTTGAACTAGTAGGTGGCGTCCGCAATCTCGACGATGGTCGGGTGGAGCTGGATGTGGAGGGAAGAAGGACAGTGATCGAAGCACTCATACATGAATTGAAGATCGGTCCTCCTGCCGCCCGTGTCACGACGATTGAGACGGAATGGCGTGTCGCGACCGGGCGGTATTCAAACTTCAGCATTTGGCATTGAAAAACGAGGAATCATGAGTGGACCGCATGACGAGGAGTCCGAATTGAGTGAAGCTCGAAGGCAACCCCTCGGCGACATGGACGCCTCAGGCCATGCGATCGCACCTGATCCAGGTGAATCGGAAAGGGGTCGATCGGAAGGACTGGATACCCTGAAGAGCTACTTGCGGGAGGTCCGCCGATCGACCCTGTTGACCTTCAAGCAAGAACAGCAACTTGGTAAACGGGTCATGGCCGGTGATGAGCAAGCTCGGCAACAGATGATCGAATCGAATCTGCGGCTTGTCATCAGCATCGGGAAGCGTTACATGCACCGGGGATTCCCGTTTTCGGACATCGTGGAAGAAGGCAATTTAGGCCTGATCAAAGCAGTCGAAAAATTCAACTACAAGCGGGGGTTTCGGTTTAGCACCTATGCGTCTTGGTGGATCCGACAGTACATCGAGCGGGCAATTATTAATCAAGGTAAGCTGGTGCGTTTGCCGGTGCATGTAGTAGAGCGACTTAATCGTTATCTGAATCGTGTCGAGCAGTTGGTTCAGGAGTTGGGGCGGGAGCCACGGCCGGCGGAAGTGGCTGCGAAGATGAAGACATCGGAAGAAGAAGTCTTAGACCTGAAGCAGTTGGTGCGTACCACCTGTTCGCTCGATAGCCCCCTCAACGACCGCACCGATACCTTCCTGCGCGATGTGATTGAGGATCCGGTTGGACTCTCTCCGGATGAGACCGCCGACGGGGTTCGGCGGAGGACGGAACTGATGGCCTGGGTAAAGGAGTTGCCTGAGAAAGAGCAAACTGTTATTGTGTCCCGGTTCGGGCTCGACGGAGGCGAAGCAAAGACGCTTGAGGAAATCGGCCGTACCATGGGGCTGACTCGTGAGCGTGTTCGGCAGATCGAGATGGCCGCATTGGTTCGGCTTCGCACCACCATCGAGCGAAAAACCATGACGCAGGCAGATTTGCTCTAATCCCGTGACCGCCGTCAACTATCAAGCCCTCATTCGAGAAGTGCCGGATTTTCCAAAGCCCGGCATTCTCTTTTATGACATCACCACGCTCCTGAAGAATCCCGCCGCGGTTCAGAGTCTTGCCGACCAATTGACGGCTCGGTATCAGGGTCGCGGGATCACCAAAGTTGTAGGGATTGAGTCCCGGGGGTTTATTTTCGGTGGAATTCTCGCGGAGCGTCTCCGGGCCGGATTTGTCCCGGTTCGCAAACCTGGAAAACTTCCGGCTGATTGCTATGAAGTGAAGTATAGCCTTGAGTACGGAAATAACAGCCTCGCCGTGCACCGTGACGCGATCGAAATTGGAGAGCATGTGCTGATTGTCGACGACTTGTTGGCGACCGGAGGAACGGCAGAAGCGACGGTCCATCTCGTTCGTCAGCTTGGGGGCACGATTGTCGGGCTTGATTTTCTGGTCGAGCTGAAGAGTTTGAAGGGACGCGACAAACTCGCCGGCTACGACGTCCATTCGACTATCACCTATCCCTAAGGTTTGAACGCATCCTTCACCACCTCTTGTTCAAGGGGTAGCGGCCGTGGTATAGAAGCCGGAATTTTTTGACCCTCCAACCACTTATTCTAATTCTGGAGCGGATTCTCTATGGCAACGAAAACGCAGGCGAAAAAAAAGGGAGAGGCAAAGGCGAAATCTGCGGCCTCCGCAGCACGGAAACCTCAGCTGGAGACCGCAGAAGAGGCCGCGGCACTTAAAACGACGTCCGAGGTCGAAATAGAGGTGCCGGTGCGTCCTAAGGAGACGGCTAAAGAGCGGGAAGCACGGGAACGACGGCAGGAGGTGCTGCACAAGATGCTCCTCGGTAAACGCCAAGAGATCATTAAGGAGATCGAAGAGAGTCTGGGGCAGTCTCTGACCGAAGATCAGCAGCGGCGTTTGGAGTCGGCGCGAGATGTCGGTGACCAAGCCTTAATGGATCTTGAGCGCGAGCTCGGTATTTCGCTGATGGAGATGCGTAACCGCCGACGGCAGTCGATTGACGAAGCTCTCACTCGTCTACATGAAGGGACGTACGGGATTTGTGCCGAATGCGGTGTCGAGATCAGCGAAAAGCGTCTTCAGGCCGTCCCCTTTGCCAAGCTGTGCGTGGAATGCCAATCACGCGCAGAATTGCTGGAGAAAATCGAACGCGAAGAAGAGCGCGAGTAACTCCCGAAGAAATTTCTCTCCCGTAGCATCCTGTATCGTCCTTCCTCATCATGAATGGACAGGTCTCAGAACGAGCGGTCGTTCTCGCCAGTGGCGGGTTGGACTCCACAGTGACGGCGGCCGTCGCACGGCGTGATGGGTACGCGCTGTATCTTCTCACTGTTGCATACCGACAACGTCACGCTGTGGAGGTTGAGCGGTCGAGACAAGTGGCGACGGCGCTGGGAGCTCACCGGCATGTGGTGATCGACGTCGATTTGAGGGCGATCGGCGGATCGGCCCTGACGGGCGATATGTCGGTGCCGAAGTCTCGGACTGAATCCGAACGGAATCGGGATGTGCCGGTGACCTATGTACCGTGCCGAAACCTGATTTTTCTGTCTCTGGCTGCGGCTCACGCGGAAGTGCTGGAAGCTCCAGTCATCTATTTCGGCGCCAATGTAATCGACTACTCCGGATATCCCGACTGCCGCCCGGAATTCATCAAGGCTGTAGAGGCAGCGCTTCAGACCGGGACGAAAGCGGGCCTGCAGGGGAAGAGTATTGAGATTCGAACACCGCTGATCCGAATGACAAAGGCGGAGATCATAAGACTTGGCCTCACTCTGAACGTTCCTTTTCATCTGACGCATAGTTGTTATGATCCGGTTGGGTCGATTGCCTGTGGGCAGTGCGACAGCTGTGTGATCCGAAGACGGGGATTTGCGGAAGTGGGAGTTGAGGATCCCATTCAGTATGCGGTATGTTGAGTCATCGGTGCGAGTTGGATAAGTATTCACGCTTTATGAAACCATTACAAATGCTAGGAGGAAGCCTCGTTGTGCTCGTCGTTGGTCTCGTGACTGCGTGTACCCAAAACGGGGTGGAACCAAAGGGCACGGGAAGTGTAGGCGCTGCTCCCTCGGAATTACGAGAAGGAGAGCAGAAATTCAATGCCAACTGTTCAACCTGCCACGGAATCGGCGGAGTTGGAACCACCCAAGGTCCACCGTTGGTTCACAAGGTCTATGAACCGAACCATCACGGCGACGCCGCGTTTCAGCGAGCGGCTGCCGCCGGAGTAAAGGCACATCACTGGAACTTCGGCGACATGCCGAAGATTGGCGCTGTCAAGCCGGAGGACGTGGATCAGATCGTGAAATACGTCCGCTGGCTTCAAAAGCAAGCAGGAATCTTCTAGTTTCCTTGCTCTCCCGTTCCTGCCCTTCGCTTCATCGATTCATCGTCTCGTCAGTCAGAAATGAAAAAGCATGATTATTCTGCTGGTTGTATTTAGCGATGACGTTGTCCCCTAGGTCCGGCTTCATCATGATGTCTTTTCTCGTGGTGGTCTTGTCGATATGGAGAATCACCGTTTCGCCAGTCTCCCGGTCTTTAACCGACACATTCCAGGACTGTGGGGAGTTTTCATCGACATTCATCACCTTCCCTCTGATGATCTTGCCTGGCCGCACATCAGGTTTATCATAAACCTCTCTGTCCACGGAAAAGGCGAGTGTAGAAAGGCCCATACTGAATACAACGATTAAATGTCCTATAGCCTTTGACATCCGACGCATGATCAAACCCTCCTTCCCTTATAGTGAACTTACTATCCTCTTTTCTGATCATACGTTTAATAGACCCAGTGAAATTCCGAAGCTGGGAGAATCACTAGTTTTGAGTTTGAAGAGCTAGATTTATGTCAGCTCACTAGGGATGTAATGAGTTACTTCCACTGGCGAATCATTTCATGATTCTTACCTAACCCTGCTGGGAGGATTGAAATGGTGAAGCATATCATGTGTTCTGTGACAGGCCTTTTTGTATTGATGTTGTTAGTTACGCAGACAGGATGGTCCGAAGAGGCTACTTCGAACCTACACCGGAGTTTGCCGGGCATCATCGTTGAAAAAGCTGGCGCGCCCGCTGTGAAGGTGCCCGATGGCACAGTGTACCCATTGAATAAGAATCGCGCGCTCAGGCATGGCCATGCGATGCCGAAGAGTGGAGAGGAAGTGACCGTGATCATCGATGAAAATAATGCGGTGCTCGAGGTTCATCCAAAAGGAACGAAGGCAGTTCATCGATTTATTACCGGAGATGTGGTGTCAGTAGGGCTCAGACAGGGAACCATTACGTTGAGGACATCCGACGGGGAACAGTCTTTCCCTCTGGAAAAACGAGAAATGTCGGCCTCAGTTCGCGATGGAGCGACGGTGACGGCAGAAATAAACGAAGCGGGAAGTGTCATTGACGTGCAGCCTGCCGAGCATAGGCAATTAGACCCTAACGAGAAAAGCACGCCGATCAACCGATCGCATTAGTAAAATTCAAGCGTCACGAGATGAAGAAAAATAGGTTGGCTGTGGGGGCGGTTCCTGTGCAGTAACAAGTCATTATCGTTGCTTGGGCATCCATTTCTTT
>Ga0073934_10010213_pt1 | contig 11733 bp, 7 predicted proteins | sample LarsenN4metaG_FD_76834 | JGI IMG/M metagenome (GOLD analysis project Ga0073934, IMG submission 76834) | Hot spring sediment bacterial and archeal communities from British Columbia, Canada, to study Microbial Dark Matter (Phase II) - Larsen... ... | reverse complement strand
TCCCCTCCATGTAGGGAGTGAGGTAGGGCGGCACGCTGGGGCCTTCCATTGTCTGCTGGAGCCGGCCGCTGACGGCCAGGATGCTGTCGCGGATGGCTTCGGCCTCCAGACGCCGTACGGCCATGCGGTGCCACAGGCGGTTCTCTGGATCCCGATCGTCCTGCCCCTCCTTGCAACGGCTCGACATCTGGTAGGTACTGCTCAGCAGCATGAGTCGATGGAGATGCTTGAGCGACCAGCCGTTCGTGGTCAATTCATTGGCCAGGTAGTCGAGCAGCTCGGGGTGCGTCGGCATCTCACCCATTCGGCCGAAGTCGTCTGGTGAACGCACCAACCCCGCGCCAAAGTGATGATGCCACAGCCGGTTGACAATCACCCGAGCCAGGAGCGGGTTGCTCGCGTCGGTAAGCCGTTCGGCCAGTTCTAGCCTTCCGCTGCCGCGCACAGGCAGAGGCTGGCCGTAGCCGCCCAGGGCCAGCGGCAGCCGACGCGGAGCTGCTGCTCCAAGGGCCTTGTAGCTGCCGCGGATGAATACCCGCTCGTCCTCGCCAGTTCCGTCGGAGATCGCGGGGGCGCGCACCGGCGCGGGCAGCGCAAGCGCCAGCCCCTGGTATTCCTCAAGCAGAGGCCTGGCAGCGCTCAGGCTGCTCTTTCCAAGCAGCCCCGCTTCCAGCAAGGCTCCCAGCAACCCCGTGGCGGGATGGGCTGCGTCAGACGCTGCGTTTGCTCTCCAGGTCTTCAGAGCGCCTGCCAGTTCGCGCCGAAGCTTGACGGCCAGTTCCTCGAACGAGTCAAGGTCTTGTTGAGAGGCAAGCTGGCTGGCACAGGGGTCAGGCTGCGGCGTCGGCGGGCTGGGGCGGTCCGTCAGGAGGACATCGCTGACCGCGATCCAGCTTTCCCCCGTTTTTCCGGCGGAGGCCAGAGGGCCAAGCGGCTGGCTGGGGCTGGGTGTGGTGGAATCCACGAATTCAATGTACGCTCGGCGCCCTCGCCACATGCCGACGTCCATGACCCGCCAGTGCATCTGGTCGTCATTCACTTCGATGGTGAGCGGACCGTAAATGGGATCGCGGATGATGGTCAGACCGTCCACCACCACGTTGATCCGCCCCTGTCGGCCCGCCACGCGAAGCAGAAGGTAGCGCCTTTCCAGCACCAGGGTGGGCGATTGCAGAACGCCCTCAAGTTGGGCGGCCATGCCGCCGCTGTGCAGCGTGCCGCTCGGCAAAACGCGGACGGCGGCTCCGCTCGGCTGGGCGACGACCTGAAGTTCGCCCGGACGGGTAGGCTGCCTGCCGAACGCCTGGCCGTGGACAAACCAGTCCTCGCCAACGCAGGTCGAAAAGTCTGCGACCCGCATGGTTGATGGATCGAGCTGGCGAGCGCCGGCGTGGGATTCCGCCAGCCGTTGCCGAAGAGCGGCCCAGGCGCGGTCGAAGGGAACGCTTCTGGGATCCCACAGGGCGGCGAGCAAATGCAGCGGATGATCGGGAGGACGCTGTTTGACCTGCAGCACTTCGACCCAGCGATGGAGCAGGCCAGCATCCAGCCCCGCCTCTTTCGCCACGGCGGCAACGGGCGATTCCTTGGGGGCCAGCAGGTGCTTCCGAGCAGCTTGAACATAGAGCGGCAGCGTGGCAAGGTCGTTCGCTGCATCATCCGCGAGGCGGCGGCGCAGCTCGGCCTTGATCGCCTGCAACCGTTCCATCGCCGGTTGAAATCGGTCGGGCGGATCGAGAAATGCCTGCTGATACCGCGAGCTTTTCAACACCCCGGCCAGGGAGTAGTAGTCCTGTGTGGAGATCGCGTCGAACTTGTGATCGTGGCACCGAGCGCAGGCCAGCGTCTGGCCGAGGAACGCCTTGCCGAAAACGTCGATCTGGTTGTCGATGCGGTCCGCTTCTTGTTGCCGGGAGTCCACTGGGGAGTGCTTTTCCTCGCCAATCCAGAACCAGGCTGTTCCCAGCACGGACTCGTTCAGCCCGGTGCGCGGGTCGCGGCGAGGCTGTTCCAGCAGGTCTCCCGCCAGGTGTTCGCGGACGAACAGGTCATATGGCACGTCCTGATTGAACGCCCTGACGACGTAGTCGCGATAGCGCCAGGCGTTGTGGATGTCGAAATCGAACTCGTGGCCGAGCGTCTCGGCGTAGCGAACCAGGTCGAGCCAGTGCCGACCCCACCGTTCGCCGTAGTGCGGCGAGGCGAGCAGACGGTCAATGAGCCGCTCGTACGCTCCTGGCTCTTCGTCGGCCAGGAACGCGGCAACGTCCTCCGCGCTGGGCGGCAGCCCAAGCAGGTCGAAGGACGCCCGGCGAATCAGGCTGCGGCGGTCCGCCGGCGGCGCGGGGCGGAGTCCCGCGGCTTCAAGTCGAGCCAGGATGAAGGCGTCCACTGGGGTTCGGCCCCAGCCGGCTTCCTCAACCTGCGGCGGCGCGACTGGTCGGACCGGCTGATAGGCCCAGTGCTTCAACCGCGCTTCGAGATCGAAGCCCTCGTGCTGCTTCACCACGCCCGAGTCCGCGGGCATCGGCGCGCCGAGCTTGACCCACTGGACCAGGTCGCCAATCTGCGCGTCGCTGAGCTTGCTTCGCGGCGGCATGCGCAGATCCTGGTCGGCGTAGCGAACGGCCTGAATCAGCAAGCTCCTGTCAGGGTCCCCGATGGCGATCGCTGCTCCGCGATCGCCGCCCTTGCGGATGGCCGCGGGGGAGTCGAGCCGAAGGCCGGCCTTCTGCTTCTCCTTGCCGTGGCACTGGTAGCAGTGCTCGGCCAGGAGCGGCCTTACCCGATTCTCGAAGAACTCGACCCCCATGGACTTGTCGTCGGCCCAGGAGGTCTCTGCGACCAGGGCGATCGTAGCCACGAGTGCCAGGAAGCGTGCCATGATGGTCTCGCTTGAGGGTGGGATGCAACCGGCGAGCGCTCTTCAAAGTAGCTTGCGCGGCCAGGCAATGCAAGGTGGCGCCGCAGCCACAAAAAAACTCAGGGCACAGCCATGCGTGCCCTGAGTCTGTGCGCGATTGCTGCCGATTCACCTAGTACGTCGGCGTGTAATAGGCCGGGTACGAGTAGGTGGGCATCTTCGAGAAGCCGTAATTCGGCTGGGAAGCCTGGGCTGCATAGTAGTAGCCCGGGCTGATGTAGCTAGGTGCAAACTGGTACGAGCTGTAGAACGGGTTCGGATTCCCCGACACGTAGCCGGTGTAGTACGGGCTGACGTTCGCATTGTAGTAGCCGCTCACCACGCCGTACTGGGGCATGTAGCCGATCGAGTATCCGTAGGTGTAGCCAGAGCCTGGGTAAAGGAAACCATAGCGGGTGATGGTGAACAACTGCCCGTTGTGGTATCCGGCATTGTAGGTCCTGTAGGGGACGGGATACTGGCCGAAGGGGAAGAAGAGCTGTGCCTGGGCGGCGCTTGCCCAGCACAAGGTTCCGGCCAAGCCCAAGAGCGTTGCAATCGCTAGCTTACGCATGGTTGTACTCCCTGGGGACTGCCCCTTATTTCAGGTGCTGGTACGTATCGGTCGTGACGGCGCTAGACCAGCCCCTGAGCCTATGCACGAAGGCATATGTATCTTACTCCATCGCGGCGAGCGTGGGAAGTGCGAAACAGAAGATCAGGCGAAGTAAGCTCTTGTCCAAGCGCGACTTGCGGATATTTGTGTGTACATTATTGACAAATGTACATTTCTCATGGTATCCTGACAAGATGATGCTGCCTCGTTTGGTCATGATCGAGTCCGCTCCGAGGACTCGTCGGCTCGGCGCTCCAGGAGGAGGTTTCGATTTGTTGCGCTTCCAGTTCCAGTTGGGAATGAGTCTGGCCGTCCCTTGACGCCACGGAAGTGCAACGGGCGAACGCAATCATGGGGCCATGGCGTGTCGCAAAGCGTGGAATGGCAATATGTTGCGTGTATTTTGCTGGGGTTGCAAAGCGTGCGCAAACGGCGCTTTTGCGACTGTCGAGGTAGATAAATGAGGCGAGTTTCGCCTTGCGGGTTTCTTGCGCGGCTGCTTTCGTGCCTGCGCACCGGCTGATTCGATGGCTAGCGGGCGGATTCCGGTTGACCTGGCTTTCGAGGGGACCACAATGCTCTTCCAAGTAGTTCACGTGAAGCCTGAGGGGAGGATTGGGAGATGGCTGCCAGGCACGCTTTGTTGCGCATCGGCATCGGGGCCTTCGTAGTTGCAGTCGGTTTTGTTGCGTTCGCCCCGCTCCAGGCCGAGGAGCCGGCCAAGGAACGCGACATCTTCGACTACGAAGGGCAGAAGGCGGCCAGGGACGTGCGCAAGATCGTCTTCGTCGCCGACACGACGCCCCACGGGCCCCGCGGCAACCATGAGTTCCTTGCCGGGGCGATGTATCTTGCGCGAACGATCAATGCGAACTTCCCGAAGGCCCACGCCGTTGTCTACACCAAGAACAAGTGGCCCAGGGATCTTGCGCATGCGGACGCCGTCATCGTGCTCCTGAATCACGGCGCGTCGGCAGTGAACCCCGCGGTCAAGGCGGCTGCCGAGCGCGGAGCCGGTTTCATGGCCATCCATTTCGGCGTCGAGGTGAACAAGGGCGACCAGGGAGATCACTACCTGAAATGGATGGGCGGTTACTTCGAGACTTTCTGGTCGGTGAATCCCTGGTGGACGCCAGAGTTCAAGGAGTTCCCCAGCCATCCCACGACCCGCGGCGTGAAGCCGTTCTCAGTTAATGATGAATGGTACTATCACATGCGATTCGTGGAAGGCATGAAGGGTGTGACCCCGATCCTGGCCGCCGTGCCGCCGCTGAACACCATCCAGGGCGAAGGGAAAAAGTCGAGCGAACGTGGAGGCAACCCCGACGTGTGGGAGGCGGTTCGTGCCGGCAGGCCCCAGGTCGTGGCCTGGGCGTACGACCGGCCCGACGGCGGGAGAGGCTTCGGCTTCACCGGCCTGCACAAGCACAGCAACCTTGGGGACGACAACTTCCGGAAGTTGCTGCTGAATGCCGTCGCCTGGGTGTCGAGGCTTGAAGTTCCTGAAAGCGGCGTGCCTTCACAACCGCTTTCGCGCTCCGACCTGGAGCAACTCATCGACGACGGCAAGCTGGCAGTGCAGCGGCGCGGCATCTGAGGCATTTTGGAGGGGTTTCCGGCCAGGCGTTGCTCGGGCATGCCAGGCCCTTTATGCTATAGGGTTCCCGCGCACCTCTTGCGACGATACTCCGGAGTGAATCGGCATGAACGCCCCGCAGAAGATGGCGTTTGGTGCGCCGGGAATAGAGCCGCGCTGGACGCGCAGCGACAAGGCCGGCGTGGGGACGGCGTATTCCTCGTTGAGTACGATCTGGTTTACTCTTTCCTACGGCATCATCAACGAGGTCTACTTCCCCACGATCGACCAGCCGCAAATCCGCGACCTGATGTACCTCCTGACCGATGGAAAGAGCTTTGCGCTGCGGGAGCGCGAGCTGAATCACGAGTACGAGTACCTCGCTCCGCACGCCCTGGGATTCAGAGTCGTTACCAGCGACCCCGAAGGCCGCTTCCGCCTTATCAAGGAAGTGATCTCCACGCCGCACCGCCCAGCCGTGCTGGTCCATACCCGCGTTGAGCTTCTCCCTGCCTTGAGCGGCCAGCTCAAGCTCTACGCCCTGCTGGCACCGCATTGCGGCGTCGGCGGGTGGGGCAACAACGGCCACGTCGAGGACAGTCCGCTCGGCAAGGTGCTGGTGGCGAACAAAGACGACATCTGGGTCGGTCTGCGCTGTTCCAATCCTTTCACTCGCGGCTCGTGTGGATACGTCGGTTACAGCGACGGCTGGCAGGATCTGGCCCAGAACTTCCAGATGGACTGGGAGTTCGACAGCGCGCCCAACGGCAACATCGCCCTGATGGGGGAAATCGACCTCAACCACGGCACTGAGTTCACGCTCTGCCTCGCGTTCGGGCATAGCCAGCACCATCTCCAGGCCAACCTGACGCACTCCCTCGCTGTTCCCTATGCCGAGCACCGAGAACGCTTCATCGAGCAGTGGCAGCGAGCTGCGGTCCACTTGCTCCCAGGGAAGGACCGCGTCACTGGAGACGCAGGGCATCTCTACCAGAAGAGTTTCAGCCTCATCCTGGCTCACGAGGACAAGAAGTTCGAAGGCGGCATGATCGCTTCGCTCAGCATTCCCTGGGGGGAGGCCAAGAGCGACCAGGACCTGGGCGGCTATCACCTGGTGTGGACTCGCGACATGTGCAACAGCGCCACCGGATTGCTGGCAGCGGGCGATCTCGGTACGCCGTTGCGGGCCCTGATCTATCTCGCTTGCACCCAGCGCAGCGACGGCGGCTTCTATCAGAACTTCTGGATCGACGGCCGGCCTTACTGGAACGGCATTCAACTGGACGAGTCCGCCTTCCCCATCATGCTGGCGTGGCGGCTCCATCAGCTTCGTGCCCTGGCCGATTTCGATCCCTTCGCGACCGTCAAGCGGGCGGCCTCCTACCTCGTCCTTAATGGTCCTGCGACTCCGCAAGAAAGGTGGGAAGAAAACAGCGGGTACTCGCCCTCCACCCTGGCGGCCCACATCGCCGGGCTTATCTGTGCCGCCTGCCTGGCGCGGACGCGCGGCGAGGAGGACATGGCCCGCTTCCTCGAAGAATACGCCGATTTCCTGGTGGCCAACATCGAACGCTGGACGGTCACCACGGACGGGACCCTGGTTCCGGGAATTACCCGGCACTTCGTCCGTATCAATCCCGTTGACGTGAATGATCCGCACGCTGTGGAGGACGTCAACCGAGCCGTGCTCGAGCTGCGCAACCAGCCGCCAGGAGCACGGACACAGTATCCCGCGAAGGAGATCGTGGACGCCGGCTTCCTCGAGTTGGTTCGCTACGGCATACTCAAGCCGCGCGATCCCTTGGTCGAGGACTCGCTGAAGGTGGTGGACGCCGTGCTCAAGGTGGATACGCCGGCTGGTCCGTGCTGGCGTCGTTACAACCACGACGGCTACGGCCAACGCGCCGACGGAGGTCCCTTTATCGGTTACGGCGTGGGCAGGCCCTGGCCGCTGCTGACTGGCGAACGCGGCCACTACGAACTGGCCTGCGGCCGCGCGGTCGAACCCTACCTCCGCGCCATGGAGGCCTTTGCCACCACGACGGCGTTGCTTCCGGAGCAGATCTGGGACGAGCCTGACCGGGCCGAAGCCCTGATGTTCTTTGGAAAGCCGACCGGCGGAGCCATGCCCCTGCTGTGGGCGCACGCCGAGTACATCCGCCTGGTCCGCTCCGCTGCCGACGGGCAGGTCTTCGACCTGTTGCCGGAAGTCGCGGGGCGCTACAGCGGCAGGCCGCTTAACACGCCTCCAGTCATGTGGAAGTTCAACCGCCAGCCGCGTTCGATGCCGGCCGGGCAAACGCTGCGCGTCATCACAGGGGCTCCCTGTCTTGTGCACTGGTCCGCGGACAACTGGCAGAGCCAGTGCGACTCCCAGGCGCGCAGCACCGGCTTTGGACCCTGGTTCGTGGACATTCCCACGCAGCGAACTCAGAAAGGGAAGTTGAGTTTCACATTCTTCTGGACTGAAAGCCAGCAATGGGAAGGGACCGACTTCACGATCGATTTAAGCTCGTGATCTGGAGCTGAGATGGGCGCGCGTATAATGGTCCAGGTGCGGCCGCGGAGATCAGTCTCATGACCAGTTCGCTTCCCAAGCTGCAGTCTGTCTTGCTGGGCATCGTGGTCATCCTCGCCCTGGTGCTGGCTGGAATGGGGCTCTTCGCCATCGGCGAAAGCCAGGGGCTCTGGAAGGACCGCGTTCAGGTGCGGGCCCGCTTCGATCAGATTAGCGGAATCGACATCGGCACTCGCGTCCGCGTCAAGGGCATCAACGCAGGGCAGGTCGAAGCGATCGAGCTGCCAGCCGAACGCCAGGGCGATGTCACGGTCTGTCTCAGCGTGGAGCGCCGCTTGTTTCAACTCCTGGGCAGTGACGCCCGCGCGGTCATCCTCAGCGAGGGTTTGATCGGAGGCAAGGTCATCGAGCTCGAGCCGGGAACGGCGGGATCGCTTCAGCCTGGGGCAGTCATTGGCGGTCAACCTGATTTGATGATGCCTCGGCTGCGCGACCTGGCGAGCCGAAGCAACGAACTGGTGGATGAGTTCCAGTTGCTGACCAAGCAAGCCACTCAAACGATGATCGAAACCCAGGGCCTGGTGCAGGACCTCCGGCTGGGCGAAGGGCCTGTGGGCCGCGAGCTGGTGGGAAGCCTGCGTCAGATCCAGAACACCTCGGAATCGGTCGGCCAGGGGTTCGACGCAATGAAGAACGTCCCCTTTGTGGGGCGCTATGTCGAATCTCCTGCACGCCTCCTGGTTCGGCCAAGTTTCCAGTGCCATGCCTTCGTGATCGAGGAGAGCGAGCTGTTCGAGCCTGGGCGTTCTTACCTCGGCAGCGCCGGCAAGGCTCGGCTTGACGCCCTGGTCAGCAAGGATCTGTACCCCTTCAGCAAGACCGCGGGGTCCGAGATCGTCGTGGTTGCTTACACCTCACCGCCTCTGGATGAGCGTTCGGCACAGATACTTACCGAAGAGCAAGCCGAGGCGGTGAAGAACTACCTGATAGCCCAGCACCGCGTCAACCGGCTGGGCTGGTGGTCAAGCCGGAACGTGATCGCCCTGGGCATGGGAACCAGGCCGCCTCCCAGCGGAGGTGGCGTAAACAAGGGCTCAACTCCGGCACGGCGCGTCGAGGTCATGGTGTTTATTCCACCCGAGGAGCCCAAGCCCGAGACGGCAGTGAAGGGACCGATGCCTTGACGAAGTCTCACAACGAAACTGCGTAGTGAATGGCGAATCAAGCAGCGGGAATGCCAGGGAAGGATGCCGGGGATGGCCAGAGCAATGCCGCAGGAAGTCACTGCCGAGTCGCGACGCCGCGTCGCTCTGGTCTACCATTTCTGCAGAGTGCAGACTCCGCACATTGCCCTGCCGCTGGAGCGGTTCGAAAGCCGTCTGCGTGGCATGTACGAGCGCGCTCGCAGCAGCAAGAGTCCGCCTGCGAACTGGGACGAGTTCCTTGCCAGGCTTCAGCCGCTCGATGCGTTCGTGGTGGCAAGCTGCATCGAGGGGAACCAGGATGCGTGGCAACTCCTTCTCTTTGATGCCCGCGTCGGTCGCCAGGAGAAGCGGCTGCTGGATGCTCTTCGGACGCGGGCGGTCAAGCTCTTCCCAGGGAACGAGGAACGGCAAAACAGCGCGGTCAATGACTTCTGGGGGCATCTGCTCGTATCCGAGACGCCAGGTGCGGTGCCAATTTTGCAGCGTTACGACGCGATGCGGCCACTTGTGCCCTGGCTGATCACCGTCTTCCAGAACTGGCAGATCTCGAAACTCCGCCCCCGCGATGGAAGAAATGCCAGCCTCGACGTCGATGACCTCCTGGCGGATCGCGATTCGCCCTCCGATTCGACTCCGCACTGGCACGAGTCCTTCTGCGAAGCAGCACGGCTCTGGCTTGGCCAGGTCGCTGAGGAGGAAGATCTGCTTCTCCTCGGCCTGCTGTGGCGGCATCGTTTAAGCCAGCGCGAGGCGGCGAAGCTGCTTCGAGTACATGAGGGCACCATATCTCGGCGCGTGAAGGATCTGTCTGAGCGGTGCCTGGATTACGTCGCGGCCCACCTGCGGTCCGAAGGCTGGGCTGGCGAGGACCTGAGTGGCTTCATCTATAGCGAGATGGCCAGCGTGCTTTTCGACGAGCCGCGGTTGTCGCCGCAGTACCTTGCTCGGCTCCTTCGCGAGCGCGGCAAGAGTTTGACTCAAGAGTGAACGAACGGAGGTCTAGCAGGTTGACGCTACAGTGATCGTCTTGTAGGTAGAACAGGAGTTCGCCAGGTGCCGCCGGCCGCTGGGCTGGTGGTGAAACGGGAAAACGGTGCAAATCCGTTGCGGGGCCGCCGCTGTAATCGGCCAGGTCCTCGAACCTAGTCGCCACTGAGTGTGGATTGCGACCACGCTTGGGAAGGCAGTTCGAGGTCTGCCAAGAGCCGAGAGCCAGAAGACCGGCCTGGCGATTGATGACCCCGATGCTTCGGCCGCAAGCATCAGGACAGATGAACCTGGGGTTCATTCTGTTTCCGTGCGCCGAGGCATCCCTCGTGCCCGAGCCGGCAGAAAGGATCCAGGATTCATGTGCACCACGTTTCTCGTCAGTCGTCGCGCTTTCACTCTCATCGAACTTCTGGTCGTCATTGCCATCATTGCGATACTGATGGCCCTGCTATTGCCTGCGGTGCAGAAGGTTCGTGCCGCGGCGGATAGCCTGCGTTGCAAGAACAACCTCAAGCAGATGGGGATCGCCCTGCACCATCGGGCTCTCGACTACGGAGGCTATCTCATCACGACCGGCGAACCGTTCGACTACCTTGTTCCCGCTAGCCCATCCCAACCGCGCCAGTACTGGTTTGGAGCGCAGGTCGGCCCAAGCGCGGTTGATCTCTCAAGGGGCTACTTGATGCCGTACATGGAAGGCGTGGCAAAGATGCAGCACTGCCCGACGTTCGACAAGAGCACTATAGCCCTTCGCTTCGATGGGGCGACAAGCGGCTACGCCTACAATCCGCAACTGGGCAGTGTTCGCTACCTCCCGCCCACCTATCAGACGGGCCAGTTGATTCGTTACAAGATCACCGATGTGCAGTCTACTAGCGAGACCGTGGTCTTCGCCGACAGTGCGGAGGTTTGGTGGTACTATCCAGCCACGTCCAGCGAGCCAATGCTGCGGGAGAGCTTCATCTTGAGTTTGCCGTCCTCCGAGTTCCCGAATGTCCACTTTCGCCATGCAGGGCAGACGGCGAATGCCCTGCTTTTGGACGGCCACGTGGAAACGTTTCGGCCGGTGTACAATCCGCTGTCGACCAACCCGCCTAATCCGTGGGGTTGGCCGTCCGCTGCTCTGGAGCTTCGACTGAAAGCTGGGATCGCTGACCTGAGCGAACCGGATGTGCTGTACGATCGCTGGTGAACTGACTCATGGGAACTGTAGCGCAGTACTGGCTGTCCCAGGAGGTTCCCTTGCATCGAGGGGACTGATGTCCCCGGGTCAGCATCGTGGAGAGGAATCGGAGCGCCATCACCGTCGAAGGGAATCTGGCTTTGCAGCAATCTCGTACTGCTGGTCGAAGGCTGGAAAGTCTGCTTCATGAAGGCGGCGATGGCCACGATTACATCGTCCGAGTGCATGCGAGATTTCCAGGCGACATCCCTCCGGTCGCCTGGAGTCGCTCGGGTTGAAGCGCCTTGGCCGTTGCTGTCCACGAATCGGAGCATCGCGGCGACGTCAGGCTGTCAACTCAGGGCCTGGAGTTGTTCAGTCGATTCGTTTTGCCGGACGTCTCCTGTGTCGTTTCGGCGATTGCTCTGTGCTGACTTCATTACGCATGTGGGGAAAGCACCAGGACTTCAAGCCATGCGCCGGTGGTTGAACCACCAATAAGAAAGGTGCTTCCGCCACTGAGCGGCCCTTGTGACTCCAGTGGTGCTCTGCAACGACGCGTTGTGCTTGGAATCACCTGCTGCTTGAATCCAAGAGACGAACTTGAATCACCTCACCGGTGGTTAGTATCCGAGCCCAAGCCAGAAATAAGGGTCAATGGTCAGCAGAATCCACTCGTACTTGAAGAGGTCGGGCGACGGCTCCCAACCTGTCGGATACGTCGATGGATCACCAGGCTTGACGTAGACTGGGATGGTTGAGGG
>Ga0073934_10010212_pt1 | contig 11734 bp, 13 predicted proteins | sample LarsenN4metaG_FD_76834 | JGI IMG/M metagenome (GOLD analysis project Ga0073934, IMG submission 76834) | Hot spring sediment bacterial and archeal communities from British Columbia, Canada, to study Microbial Dark Matter (Phase II) - Larsen... ... | reverse complement strand
TTCTATCGCTCGAATGACGGCGGCAAAACCTGGAAGCTCTTCTATGATTGCTATTGTCGCGCGGTCTGGGTCGATCCAAACGATCCGCAGCATATCATTTTGGCCCCTGCCGATGGCGTTGGTCGCAACGGACGCATCGAGGAGTCTCGCGATGGCGGCCAGACCTGGTCCATGGCCTCGAACGGACTCCAGGTGCCGTGGCGGCGTGGGATGGTCGAACGGTTCTTTCAAGCGGACGATGAGTTGTTCGCCGTACTATCGAATGGTCAACTGCTGAGCGCTTCTCTGGACTCTCTTGAATGGAAGCGGCTTTTACCAAATATTACGGGTGTGAATGCCATTACACATTTGGCGTGAATCAAAAGAGCCCCACGAAACGCAGGGCTCTTCTTCGTCTATAACTAGTTGACTAGTTGCTCATTGTGACGTTGGTCGCCTGGGGTCCCTTCGGACCTTTTTCGACAGTGAACTCGACCTTCTGGCCTTCTTGCAGATTGCGGAATCCACCATCACTCTGAATAGCGGAGTAATGGACGAAGACGTCCGGTCCACCCTCGCGGGAGATAAACCCGTAACCCTTGTCACCGTTGAACCACTTGACTGTACCGATTGTTCGTTCAGACATTGTTTTTGCCTCCTTTGGCAATTTGAAAAATTTAGGTGTTCTGTTTGGTTCCATTGGAGGGTAAAACAAAACAACTCACGGATCAAACCGTGAGCTGCTGGTACTTGTACTTCCAACTGAACTTACTGTTATCCTACAACAAGAAGAATAACATACTAACCCAGATAAGTCAATCAGTATAGATGAGCAATAATTAAGGTTACAGGGGTCACAAAGGATAAATTCTCTTAGTGCTATAATCTCTTTCACTTATGAACTTCCTCATTACCGGAGCCGCGGGATTCCTCGGCTCTTCGCTTGCCAACCAACTGGCCCGGGAGGGGCATCAGATCCGCGGGCTGGACGATCTCTCTACAGGCGACCCGCAAGCACTCGGGCCCGATGTCCATTTCACGCGCGGCGATGTGAGCGACCGCCCCAAGCTGTGGACTCTGCTCCAAGAAGTGGATGTTGTCTATCATCTGGCGGCGCGTGTCTCGGTGCCCGAATCGATTACCTACCCGCGCGATTACAACAACGTCAATGTGGGTGGGACGGTGGCCCTCATGGAAGCCATGCGCGATGTCGGTGTGCGACGTGTAGTGCTGGCATCGTCGGGTGCTGTCTATGGCGATCTCGGTGACCAGTCCTTGAAAGAGTCTATTACTCCGAATCCGCGTTCCCCCTATGCAGTGTCCAAGCTGGCAGCGGAATACTACGTTCGTACGATTGGCGCGTTGTGGGGCATTGAAACGGTCAGTCTGCGGATTTTCAATGCGTACGGACCGGGTCAGCATTTGCCTCCATCCCACCCGCCGGTTGTTCCGCATTATCTGCGCCAGGCTCAGCGCGGCGGTACACTGGTTGTACACGGCGACGGCAGCCAGACACGCGATTACGTCTATGTGGACGATGTGATCAGCGGAATGGTCGCGGCTGCAACCGCACCCAACATCGATGGACTGGTGATCAATATCGGCTCTGGGGAAGAGACCAGCATCAACGATTTAGTCAAAGCCGTGCAGGATGTGACAGGCAGCAACGCAGAAGTGATCTACAACCCCAAGACATCAGGTGGCGTCTCCCGCCTCTGTGCCGACCTGACGCTAGCCGGCCAAAAATTAAACTACCGCCCCTCCATCCGACTCCATGATGGTTTGCGATTAACTCTGAGGCGTGATCCCAGATTTAAATGATGTTATCTGTCATTGCGAGGAGCCGATGGTTGAGTAGGCGGCGCCCTTCCGCCGTATCGAAACCGGAGGCGACGAAGCAATCTCCTCGCTCACATATGAGAGTACTTCACTCTTTCTGCTCATAACAACTTGATTATTTTATGATATTCTCCAGAGATTTTTATGACAGGCCAACGTTGAAAGTTGCTCGAGACCTAATCGGCGCTCGCCTGGTTCGGATTCTTGACGGCCAAAAGCTAGTTGGCTTAATTACCGAAACCGAAGCCTACATCAGCCAAAAAGATCTCGCCTGTCATGCCAAAGCGGGACTGACACCGCGTACGGCAGTTATGTTCGGAGAGCCCGGACATGCGTACGTCTATTTCACGTACGGCAATCATTGGATGTTGAATGTTGTGACCGAGCGGGAAGGATTCCCGGCAGCAGTACTGATCCGCGCGATCCAGCCAATCGAGGGCATCGAAGTGATGCTCGAGAGACGCAATGGACGCGATACATTTGGTCCCGGTAAGCTCTGCCAGGCAATGGGCATCACCAAAGCGGAGAACGGTGTCGATTTAACGAAAACAACTGGCGGCTTATGGATCGAAGCGGGCATCACAGTTCCAAATTCGCTCGTGACGAAAGGCCCGCGTGTGGGTTTAAATAATACGCCAGAGCCGTGGCTCTCGAAGCCGTGGAGATTTCTGGTAAAAGGCTGGAAGATCTCTTAGCCTGTCATTGCGAGCCGTTCTTTGGCGAAGCAATCTCATATGAATTGGGAGATTGCTTCGTCGGGACGAACCCCCTCCTCGCAATGACAACAATGGAGGAGCAATGGGTTTACTTGAAGGCAAGAATGCACTGATTTTTGGCCTGGCAAACGACAAGTCCATCGCATGGGGCATCACGCAGGCGTTTCACCGCGAAGGCGCAAACCTGGGCATCAGTTACGCCGGTGAAATGCTCGAGCGACGCGTCAGGCCGCTGGCAGAAAAAGTGGGCTGTCAATGGGTGGAAGAATGTGATGTATCGAAAGATGATCAGATCACGGCGGTGGCCGAAAAAGCCGCCCGGCACTTCGGCAAGATTGACATATTGGTCCACTCGATCGCATTCGCGGGACGGGATGAGTTAAGTAAACCTTATTATCAAACCAGTCGTGAAGGGTTTCGCAACGCGCTGGATATCTCTGTTTTTTCGTTCGTGGCTCTCACAAATGCCTTTCATTCTATTTTGAACTCCGGTGCGTCGGTCATGTGCCTGACGTATTATGGCTCCGTGAAAGTGGCACCCCATTACAACGTAATGGGCGTAGCAAAAGCTGCGTTGGAATCATCCACAAGGTATCTGGCGTACGACCTGGGCCCGGAAAAAATCCGTGTGAACGCAATTTCTGCAGGACCCATCCGTACGCTGGCCGCGGCCGGGGTAGGCGGCTTCCGTGATATGTACAAACACTTTGCCGATATGTCCCCAATGCGTGAGAATGTGACGATTGAAGATGTGGGCAATGCCGCCTTATTCCTGGCGTCTGATCTATCGAAGCGCATTACGGGTGAAGTGCTGTATGTCGATTCAGGGTTCAACATCATGGGTGTACAGTTGGGGCCGAAGGAAGAGAAGAACGAAGGGTAGTAGCTAGGCAGACACGTAAACAGGTAGGCACGTGGGCCGAGTGGGCCTGCGTGTCTTTTTTTGCCTTTTTCCTGTCTACTTTTTTACTTGTGTACCTGTCTACCCTTTCAAGGTAAAATATTCTCATATGTTCAGACGGAATACTACTCCTACAGAGCCGCAACAGGCTGTCCAGGCGGTCGAGCGGATCACGTCCGTGCTCGGTTCAGGTGTGATCTGGCATGGCTCGATCAATGGCTCGGGCGGCGTTCGCATCGAGGGCGCGTTCGAAGGCGAGATCGCTCTTCGTGGGATGCTTGTGGTTGGCGAGACCGGCCGCGTGACCTGCCAGAATGTGCGTGCAAATACAGTTATCGTCGCTGGTGCTGTACGCGGCAACATCACCACCCAGAAACTGGAAATCCGCTCTTCGGGGCGTGTATGGGGAGACGTGGTCACGACTGCCTTTGTCACCGAAGAAGGCGCTTTCCTGCGGGGTCAGATCCGCATGGAAGAAACGGTCGAGTTGGACCTCGAGCCGGCTCCCGAGACCACGCCCTCCGAGGCGGCCCAGGCTGAATCGATCGCCTCGACGCCCATCGTCATCCCTGAAGCCGTTTCAGAGGGGACTACACGCAAAGTTGCCAGAAAAAGAAAAGAAGAATAGCGCCGAGACCCTAAAGGTCTTTAAGACCATTAGGGTCTTTTCAAAACTATGAAATATCGCGACCTCAACATCCAGACCCAACGTGAAGCCCCCAACAACGCGCGGACAGAGGGATTCGCCTTCCTCGTCCGCGCGGGATATTTAACGCGGGAAAACACGCCAACGAAGTTAGGTGAATATGCGCTCAACCACCTGCGCGATTTATCGACTGACTCATCTTTCTTCTCGCTTCTTTCTTTACAAACCTTTGGCAATGGCAATGAAGTCTTCTTTCCCCTTCCCTCTGGCGCGATAGAACTTGCACATTGCTCATCCTGCAAATACACAGAACGACTTGAGCTTGCGCGTTTCAAAAAAACATCTCTTCCACAAGAAGATCAACTTCCGCTTGAAAAAGTCCTGACTCCTGATTGTCACACCATTGAAGCACTGGCTAACTTTCTCGGTGTTCCAAAAGAGAAAACGGCGAAAGCGTTGATGTATACGCGCCCCAGCGACAATCGATTTATTTTTGTCGTCGTCCGCGGCGACATGCAGCTCAGCGAAGCAAAACTCAGACAACAGGTCGGGGATGTCCGCGCCGCAACTACAGAAGAGATCGAAAGGTCGGGTGCGGCCGCGGGCTATGCCTCGCCGATCGGGTTGAAAGAAACATTGATCGTTGTCGATGACTTAATTCCCCAATCGCAAAACCTGGTCGCGGGCGCGAATGAGGCGGAGTATCACCTGAAAAATACAAATTACGGTCGCGATTATTCAGCAGAAATCGTGGCAGATGTAGTACAGGCCAACGAAGGAGATGCCTGTAGTAACTGTGGCAACCCACTTTCCGTCTTATTCTCCATAGTTTTGGCTACCCGCAGCGGGTTTGATTTTGAAAATATCCTGCTTGCTCTGGCTGAGGAGCATCATGATCCCAAAGGCTTGACTCTCCCCCATCCCGCTGCACCATTTGGGGTGTACCTCATGCAGGTGCCAGGGAAAGAAGTAGACACGCGGGCAAAAGCCGCAGAGATTTACAACGCATTGCAGGGCGTCGGTATTTCTGTTTTGTTTGATGACCGCGATGAACGAGCCGGGGTCAAATTCAACGACGCGGATCTGATCGGACCTCCGCTTCGCATCACTGTTGGGGAAAAGGCTCTCAAAGAGGGAATGGTAGAATTGAAACCACGCAAGGAAAAAGAGAACCGTCTTATTCCTCTCACAAGTCTGACTGGCCTTACAAGTCAAACGGAGTTTTGGGATCTGACCAAAGATAAATAAGATGGGTTGGCCTTGCACCCTGTTCCTATGGACAACACCAAAGTCGGGCACTTCCCTCCTGCGAAACAATTTGGTCTGATTCTGCATGGGATGATCATCCTTCTGCTTGCGAGCATTTCGATCTGGGCGTTTGCCAATCTCACCAATGCGCAGGTGGGTCCGATGTTCGTTTCTTTGTTGTTGATCGGTATCCTGGCGTTTGCGCCGGTCCCGTTCCTGGGTTATCGGGCTTATGCTCTTTTCAAAGCAGATTATTACATCGACCGCGACAGTCTGGCCATCCTCTGGGGGCTGCGCGTCGAGGATATTCCACTGACCGACATCGAATGGGTGCGTCCTGCCTCCGACCTGACGCATCCACTCTCCTTGCCGCGCTTCCGATTGCCGGGCTCCGTGCTTGGCACACGCCGCCATCCCGACCTGGGAGCCGTGGAATTCATCGCATCGAGCGCGAAGAATTTGATCCTCATCGCAACCTCCAAGCATATCTTTGCGATCTCACCCAGAGACGCAGCCTCGCTCGTCCGCACATTTGCGCGTGCCACAGAGTTAGGAAGTCTCACGCCTACCGAAGCAAAATCGGTCTATCCATCGTTTGTCATTGCGCAGGCCTGGGAAAATCCGTTCGCGCGCTTCCTGTGGATGACCGGCTTGCTCCTCAACCTTGGTCTCGTGGCCTGGGTTGGGATTTTGATCCCATCCCTCACACAGGTCCCGTTTGGATTTGATCCGCTGGGATTTCCGACTGAGCCGGTACCTTCGGGAAGGTTGATCCTTTTACCGCTCATCAGCGCGTTGATGTTCATCACGGGGCTGCTCGCAGGTTTATATTTTTATCGGTGGGATAAAGAACGTCCGCTGGCGTTTATCATTTGGCTTTCCAGCACACTTAGTGCAGTATTGTTCCTCCTGGCAGTCCTATTCCTTGTCACAACCCCTGTATAAAACTTCGTTGGTTCCGATACGGCAGACGAGCACTGCCTACTCAACCGACGAATCATAGGTAAAAATATCATCTCATGTGTATGATCTCGATACAAGTTTCGCTTCGCTCAATTTTCCTCGACCATCGCTAAAATAAAACATGCAAATCATCTACGGCTTCATCCTGGCAGTCATTGTCGCTTATGTAGCTTACCGCGCCCACAGTCTCAGCAAAAGTGGAGCAATCGCCGCGACCGTTGTCGGCACGGTCATCTTCGGACTTGGAGGCTGGCAGTGGGCGATCCTGTTGTTGACTTTCTTCATCACCTCGTCAGGTTTGAGCCGCGCCTTCAAGAAGCGTAAAGTGGGACTCAATGAAAAGTTTTCAAAGGGACACGAACGTGATGCAGGCCAGGTTTTCGGCAACGGTGGATTGGCAACACTCTTTGCGGCACTTCACGCGTTTTATCCCGAATCCATTCTTCCCTGGGTCGGATTCGCTGCTTCTCTCGCCGCGGTCAATGCAGATACGTGGGCAACAGAATTGGGAGTCTTGAATCCGACTCCTCCACGTATGATCACTAACTTGAGCAAGCGCGTCGAAAAAGGGACCTCAGGCGGGATTTCTTTTATGGGAACACTGGCTTCACTGGCTAGTTCTGCTGTGATCGGGCTTCCCGCAATATTGCTCTCTCCAACTGGCACATTGAATACTTATTACTTTTTACTAATTACTGCCGCAGGCTTAGCCGGTTCCCTCTTCGATTCCCTCCTCGGCGCGACGGTGCAAGCCATGTACTACTGCCCCACCGACAAAAAGGAGACCGAGAAACATCCGCTTCACACCTGCGGCACAGAGACGGTTCACATCCGCGGCTGGAGGTGGCTGGATAATGACTGGGTCAATTTTGCATGCGGCGCGATCGGGGTATTGATTGCGCTCCTGCTCGCCTAACAAAAACAGGGACAGCCCTTCATGGCTATCCCTGTTTTACTTCTTACCTTCCACTTTTTACGTTCTACTTCTCACTCGACACCTTCACCGTCTTGCGGTTCATCAACTTCCACAATCCCCACAAAATGAGTGCAGGCGGCAGAACAAGCGGCAGAATAACCACCACCAGCCAGATGAGGAAATTGGCAATTCCCTGATACGCCACCGTGACCGTATCGGTTGCGTCATCGAAGGTTTGACCGGGATTCCACGGAACGGGCGTGGCGGTGGGATATGGCGTCGCGGTCGGCGTGGGCGTCAGGACAGGGAATTCAGGCTCGAAGTTGATGGTGATGGTCGAGTAGGCGGAACGATCGTTGAGATAGTTCATGCGTCCCTTGATCTGCTCGATCTGAGATTCGATATTCGCCAGTTCCTGATTAATGCGCAGCGCTTCATCGATGGTTTTGGCATCTTTCAGAAATTCCTGGATGCGGGCACGGGTGGCTTCGAGATTGGTCAACTGTGATTGCAGATCCACATATTGCTCGGTCACATCGTCTCCCGCGGCGGTCTCGTCGACCACGCGGACGGCCAGGTCGCGCAGACGGACCAGCGTGTGTTCGAACTCATCCACCGGAACGCCAATCGTTACGGCTGCATATTTCAAGTTGTTGCCATAATAATCCTGATACCAGACGCGCGAGCTGACGATGTATCCGCCCGCGTCGCCGATGATCTGGGTGACGCGGGCGATGGCAACATCAGTATCTTTCACCATCAGGCGGACATCTGCATTTTTGATAATCATACGATTGGAGCGTTCGATCACTGTCAAATCCCCCGATTGGTTTGAAATTTCATACGCAGCGGCAGTGGGCATAGGAGCAAGAGGCGCCTGTCCAACCGCCTGATCCTGAACGACGCTCTCCCCCTCTTTCGAAAGAGACTGTTCGGCAAAACCGGGTTCCATCATAGCAGGTGCTTCTGTAGCGGCCGCCTCGAAAACTTCCAGCGGTGCTTGCGTAGCCGCAGCAGGCGCTCCACAGGCAGCCAGCACCAGCATTGTGATGAGAACAAACAACATGAATAGACCGGATCGAGATTTCATTTTTCCTCCGTGGGCAAAGAGATGTTTAATTCGACGTTAATCGAATGACGATAGAGCAACAAGAAAGTTCCGCAAAAACAAAAGAAGGCTGAAATCTATTCAACCTTCTCATCTTTTATCTTCTTACTTCTATCTTCCTTCTACTTCAACACCACTTCCTCTCTTACAACCCCCGCCCGATCATGTCTTGCAATCAGCTGAATCTTTGTCCCCTTCTTCGCTCTGACCACCCATTCCACTTTGACGCGGTCTGAGGTGCCTTCCGCGAGTTCGTCGATAAAGGCGTTTTTGTAGGCACGGCCCTCGAGCTCCCCGAGTTCTTGGCGCTCTTTTCCCGATACCAGTGAAGCGCCCTTCGACAATATGATTTCAGCAGTGACACCATGTGTCATTCTTCTTTCCAGAGCCTTCTTTGTGACATACGTCGAAAGCCAGCCTTCATTCTGGATCACCAGCCGCACCCGGAACGAATCCGCGCCGAGTGAGGTGACACTGGTTTCTCGCAGGGCAAGCTTCGGAGAGATGAGAGCGTGCCAGACGATCCATTCGGGGAGTGGGCTGATCTCCTTTTCCAAGAATTCGAGCGGCACATTCGTCCACATATGCAGGAGGTCCCAGCCGCCCAACTCGACCATTCCAAGCTGCGGGTGATCGAACGGATGCCAATCCACAAATCCCTTGCCTTTTAAGATCTCATCGTTCCACTTAAGCAGTTTGAAATCATCTTCAACAGGGTGCTCGCGATACCATTCAATGTATGTGAAATTCTCGATACCGGCCTGTTTCATCGGATTCCAAAACTCCACTGTCCACGAGAATACACCCCTGTGCTCATACATCCACTCGTCGAAGGCGCCCGTGATGATCTGCTTGGGATAGTATTTGAAATCATGGAACGTCGAAATGTTTGGGTAGCCGGTGAACTCGGTGCCCTTCGCGCCGATTTTTTGAAACAACCAGAGATCCTCGGTATTGTGCTCGTGATCAGGGCGGTCGCTGAAGCCGCGCAATAAGACCCCACTCATTGTGTGAAAAGAAATCGTGCCGGTGATGTTCTTATGATCGATCACAAAATCAACGAGATTGCGTGCCTCCGGTTCGGAGGTCGGATGCGTACCCGCGCCGTGCTGCTCAGACTCCGTACGCCAGCCCGCGGGGAAGTTGCGATTCAAGTCCAGGCCTTCTTTCGGCCTGTGCACATGGATCGTCACCCCGTCGTAATTCTTGAGCAGTCCTTCCGGCAGGATTCGATAATATCGACCGCCTGTTTCAATGGGATCGCGGCGCACCATCAGACGCGGGTCCTCTGGATGAACCTTCCACGCGCCGTTCGGGTCCTCGAGCCGCATCTGCAGGATGCGCCCATCGCCGTCGATATCCTCCCAGGCGGTGAGTCCATCCGTCGGTTCATCGGCATGTGGATAGGGTCGCGTGATGGAGCGGATCTCTTTGGGACGATCGGCCAGCGCCCATTCCGCGCCATCCGGGCTGACGCGCGGCGCGATATAAAAAACACGGCTATCCAATGCACGTCTCACGTTTTCATCCGTTTCATAGCACGTGACTAAATAGTTGATCAGATACAGCGCGGCTGTGGACCCAGTTACTTCGGAGGCATGTAAGTTGCCGTCCACCCATAAGCCGGGCTTTTCTCTGTCGTCTCCGGTCTTGAAGTTAGTAGTAGTGACTAACCACACATCACGCCCCTCATGACTTTTCCCGATGGACTCCAAACGAAGAAGATTTGGATATTCCTTTGCATAGTCTCTCAAGAGGCGGGTTAATTCGTTGTAGCGATAAAACTTATTGAAACGGATTTTGGGCATAGGTTCCTCATAGATTTGGAATCAAAAAGACACAGAGAAATATTTTCGTATCTCTCTGTGTCCTGATGGGATTTCATTTATCTATTTTACCGCCGGGCTGCACTCCGCAACAAACTTTCGATCTGCTCACAGTGCTCCTTCTCATGCTTCGCCATTCGCCGCGCTTGAGTGAAGACCGTGTGTTTGCGTCCTCCGATCATTGCTGCGCGTGACCAATCCTCAAAAGACAAACTCTTTAGGGTTATCAGTAATCTTTCACGTTGTTTTATGAATGCTTGAAACGATTCATGAAATGGAAGCTCAGGATAATTTGTTTCCTTTATCCATTGACGTGGATGGAGATCAGGCAGAGTGGGAATGTTTTCTGTAAGCATTGCAGCGATGCTATCGCCCCACACGTCTGCGCACGAACGCAGATGCGCAAGAATATCGCTGACTGACCAAATTTTCTCATCTGGCTTGTCCTGTAAGGACGCAGCATCAATATCTTTTATTGCTCTCGCGATCGAGTGCAGCGTCTCTTCCAGTAACTTTAAGTATTTTTCAATTTCACCAGGGGTAATTTTCATTTTGAGTTTTCAATCGTCTGAGTTGGCTCCTGCGACCAACCTTCCTTCACAGACCTGACAACAAGGCGCGCCACTTCGACAGGATAGATATTGGTATGTTGAGATAGCTCCTCAATCGGCATCCAGATCGGGATGTACCTCCCTTTTTGAGGATCCTCGAGATTTGAAGATTCAAATTCTTCCCCGGTACCCGTTCCGAATTCTCCACCGGTCTGCTCTACCAGAAAATAGAATTGTCGACTTTTGTACCCAAGCTGGACCTCTGCGACCGGTTGCTTGATCGCTACCTCAATGCCCAGCTCTTCCATCGCCTCACGGACCGCGGCCTGCTCGGGCGATTCGCCCTCGTCCACACCACCGCCCGGGAAGCTGTAGTAGTGAACTCCTGCGCGATAACGTTCAATCAGCGCGACCCTGCCATTTTGAATCAATACAATCCCAGCCCGGATTCTCATGATGTTTCTCCCAACCCAGAAATCAATGAATACGATTGAAATAAACGAGAGCTTGAAACAATACGGCTGTCATCAGGGCATGAGGAAACTCACCGCGTTTTGCCATTTCAAGCAACTCGTCGAGTGGAACAAGCTGAACCTCGATATCCTCGCCGGCGTCCAGGTTCTGTTCGCGCTCTTTTTCAACATCCAGTGCAAGGTAGCAATACAGTGCATTGGTCTGCAAAGCCGGGTTGGGATACACCTTTCCCACTTGAATCAAGTGGGATGCCGCATAGCCCGTCTCCTCCAACAGCTCACGCTGCGCGCCCTCCGCCGGATCTTCACCATCTTCTACGACACCGCCTGGGAATTCCAATAGTACATCGCAGACCCCGTGACGATATTGTCTCACGAGAACGACCTCGCCGGTCTTCGTCAGCGCCAGGATGTTTGCCCAGGACCGGAATTCAAAAACTGTGGCATCCAGCAGGTTGCCGTTGGCCAATTCGCATTTATCGATCCGAAACCATCGACGAAAATGGGTTGTCTCTAAAACTTTCCACGGCTTGATGGGCATAGATGATGGCTCCCTCGTGCGTTTATT
>Ga0073934_10010211_pt1 | contig 11735 bp, 9 predicted proteins | sample LarsenN4metaG_FD_76834 | JGI IMG/M metagenome (GOLD analysis project Ga0073934, IMG submission 76834) | Hot spring sediment bacterial and archeal communities from British Columbia, Canada, to study Microbial Dark Matter (Phase II) - Larsen... ... | reverse complement strand
GCACCAGGTGCCGATCGTGTGGCACAGCCTGGCGCCTTCCTTCATCGCCAGCTTCCCCTCGTCCTCGTTGCAGGACATCATCGAGAGGACGATGTAGATGATCACCGCGATGGCCAGCGTCCAAGGGTCGAAGGCCACGACCAGGCTCTCGCCGGCATAGACAGCGACCGAACCCGCCGGCAAGGCGGCCCCATTGACCGCCACGGTCACGCCATAGGTCGTGAAGGTGCCGCTGAAGCCGCCGCCCATCAGCAGCGCAGAGATGCCCTGGTAGATGAACTGCTGGTTCTGCGAGTTCATCAGCACGTCGAACACGACCCGCGAGCCGCCGCCGAACACGCTCTGGTTGCTCATCCCTGCGCCAGCGCCGTCGGCGTAGCAGCAGTTCTTCAGCAGGCGGTCGCGGCAGCGGTTCTCCTCGCCCTTGAAGACCTGCACGCGGTCGGCGTCGAGGTAGATGCCCGCCTCGCGCCCGGCCTCGAGCATCGACATGCTGCGCGCGAAGTCGGGGTCGTTCGGAGCGCCGATGTCGAAGCAGTTGCCGCTCAGGCAGAAGACGTTGGTCGGGCAGTTGCTGCTGGTCGTGACGGTCTCTGCCGGCACGGGGCAGCTGTAGCCGTCCTCGAACACCTCGCACACGCCGGTGATGGCGTTGGTCTGCCGACAGGTCGACGTCTGCGGCGTGCAGCCTGCTGCCACCAGCGGTGCGCACTGGTCGGCCGACGCGCCGCCGCCGCACGACATGGTGCTCCGGTACTCCCAGCAGTCGCGGGTGACGGCCACGCCGTCGACGACCTCGGTCGCCGGGCCATCGGTGCAGACGGCGGGCGTGGTCGTGGTGCAGCGGCCTCCGGCGTCCAGGGTTGGGCACTGGTCGTCCCAGCGGTCGGTCTCGGTGACGGTGGTGGCTGGCCGCGTGTATGACAGCCGCATCGTCGGGATCGGGCCGAAGGCGGGGTTGGGCGCCCAGCCGATCACGGCCCGGTCGGCGTCGATATTCCAGTAGTAGCCGCCTACCGCGCCGGTGATGTCGATGCCGGCGTAGGGAGTCCATCCTGGAGCGGGCGCGTAGCACCTGGTGCCGTCCAGGGCGGTGGTGGTGCAGCCGCTGTCGCCCTGGCAGACGGTGTCCTGGATGTTGTCGCCGCTCTGCGTGCCGGCGCGGCAGGCGGCGTAGACCTTGACGAAGGGCTCGACGCTGGTGCAGCTGTAGCCGGAGTCGCCACCACCGGTACAGACCTCGGCGCGCTCCGGGGCCACCATGGCAGTCAGGGCGCAAGTCGATCCGCTGCAGCTCTTGTCAGCCACCCAGACAGCCGTGCGGATGGGCTGGCCGTCGATCATCGAGTAGGTGGAGTCGAGGACCGACACGATCTGCGGGAAGACGACAGGCGTCGTCATGTCCACGTCGAAGAAGCTGAGCGGATTGCCGTCCTGGGTGACGCGGAAGTGCTGCGCGGTGACGGCGCGGTCGGGCAGGCACTGCACATCCAGACCGGTGCGGCCGGAGGCCGCATGGGCGAACCAGTCGCCCGGGTTGCAGCTCGTGGTCCGCGTCGTGCTGACGGTCAGGCTTCGGCTGCAGTTGTAGTTGCCGACGCCGACGTAGCGCAGGCAACTGCGTGGCTGCATGCCGGCGGGCACCGGGGTGACCGTGGTGGTGCAACCGCTGTAGTAGGCGGCCAGGCTGCCCAGCTCGGCCGATGGCGTGCGGCCGATTGCACGCGCGGCAGCCACGGCAGGGTCATCGGCGCCGATCGTCGGGCGCGGCGTGTTTGCCGAGGAGATGGCGCCACGCTGCGCCTGGCAGAGCGGGTCGGTGGGGGTCAGTGCACAGGCAGACAGCCTCGCGCTACCCTGCGACGACAGGTTGGGCTGGCGGTAGTAGCTGCGCTCAGGTGGGGCGGTCGTGTAGCCCGGGACCACGGCGGTGGCGCCCGGGGCGGTGATGTTGCCGCGGGCCACCGGGTTCGCGGCCTGGCCGGCGGCGACCCCCTCCTCGTGCGGGCCAGCCACGGCGGCGGTCTGCGTTGTCAAGAAGCAGGCGGCGGTGATGCAGGCGACGAAGCGGCGCCACGGCGACGCGTGGCTCGCCGTCGATGGCGGCGGGGCAGGGCGGTGGCTATCGGGGCCGGGCGGGGTGGGAAGAAGCACGCCCCATGGTCAGGGGCAGTCCGGTCGGTGTCTCGGGGAAACGGGGTGCGCGAGGGCGGGGTTTCGAGGCCGGCTGACAAGTTGGCGCATGGGGGTTAAGGAGCCGTACCGTGTTAGGCAAGAACTGCAATGCGGGCTGAGCGTCGGCATTCTTCGTCAAACTCGGCGCACCGATGATCTCGGCGTCTACGAGCGTGCCGGTGCCCACCTTCAGGCAGTGGACCTGCAGCACCGCGCCGATCTTGGTGAACAGAGCCAGCTGGCGCGATTGCTGACTCAGTCTCAGGCAGGCGAATGAAGTCCGGCACGAAGTCTCAGGCGGCTTCAGCGGCCTCGCGAGGCTGCCAGCCAGAGCTGCACGCAAGCAGCGGCTGCGCCGGCAGCCAGTACCCAGACTGTCGGCACGAACAGGGCTGCCAGGACGGGCGAAAGCGCGATCGCCGCATGACGAGCCTGTGCGGTCGGCGATCGGGTTGAATGGGTCTGTGCAGCGCCGATCGCCGTCAGCCCCAGCATCGCCAGCGCGATGCCGACGCCGGTGAGCCACGCCGCATCCGTGGCCTGCGTCGGGCCCGCGGCAGCCACGAGCCCCGCCGCGCCGATGCACACGCCCGCCAGCAGCGGGATATGCGCATAGGCCCAGTGCCGCAGTCTGCGCGCCGCGATGGCATCGCCCACGTGCCGCTCGTCGTGCCCGCGCACGCGCTCGAAGTAGCCTACCCAGTACAGGAAGGCGAGCCCGAGTCCGAGCACGGCCAGGGCCACCGAGTGCGGTTCGAGCTGCTCGCCGTGCAGCAGCGCGTGCACCGCCGACGCGACGCCTTCGCCCATCACGATGATGGTGAACAGACCGAAGCGCTCGGGGAGGTGCTCGGGGTGCGGCGGATAGGCGTGCGTGTGCCGCGCGACGACGAATGGCGAGGCCACGTCCAGCACGAGGACCACCCCCCACAGCGCCCAGCGCGACACGCCGTCGAGTGCCAGCGAGGCCGCCCACGCCAGCGCCTGTACCGCGTAGATGCCGGCGTAGGTACGCGCCAGCGACTCCGCGCCTGGGCGGCGGCGCTCCTGCAGGTAGGCCGCCATCAGCAGCAGCTTGAGCGCGGCCATGCCCGCCGCAAAGGCCCAGCCGCGCGTGCCGAAGGCAGCGCCCGCGCCGTAGGCGATGACGATCACCGCGGCGATCTGCAGCATGCCCAGCAGGTGCTGGTCCCAGCGGTCCTCGTCGAAGCGGGTGGCATGGAAGGTGTGGCCGAGCCAGGTCCACCACAGCAGCAGCAGCCCGGGCACGAACTGCGCCAAGCCGACCGCGTCGAAGTGATGCGACAGCGCCGCGGTGAGCTGGGCCACCGCGGTGACGAAGGCGAGGTCGAAGAAGAGCTCGAACCAGGTCGCCTTGCGGCCCGGTCGCAGATGCGGCATCGCGGCCTGGGAAGGCGAGGGGTGCTGTGGCGTTTGCGGATGCATGGCGTCGTCGAAGTCTGTTTTCAGCGTGAGTGGGCGCGCGGGGCTTTGGCGGGCCGCGCCGTCAGGCGGGTGGCGACCGGGGCGGCGCGCGCCGTATGCGCGGCCTGCGGCAGCCGCTCGAGCGCCAGGTCGATGAAGGCGCGCACCTTGGGCGACAGGTAGCGGTTGCTCGGGTACACGGCATGCACCGGCACGGGCGCGCCGCTCCAGTCCGGCAGCACGCGCACCAGGCGCTCGCAAACGCCGGCCTTCGTGGCCACCAGCAGCGGTAACTGGCCGATGCCCAGGCTGTTGAGCACCGCATCGCGCACCGCGAAGCTGTTGTTCACGCGCAGCCGGGCCTGGCCGCCAATGCGCACCGGCTCGCGCGTCGGTTCCCGCCCCGGCTCGAGCAACAGCTCCCAGGCCGTGCGTCGGCCGCCGGGGGCGAACATGATCAGCGCATGCTCGCGCAGTTCGGCCGGCTCGGCGGGCAGACCCTGCCGGCGCAGGTAGTCCGGCGTGGCGAACAAGCCATATTCCAGCTGCCCGAGGCGGCGTGCCACCAGGCGCGACTCCTGCACCTCGCCTATGCGGATCGCGAGGTCGAAGCCCTCGTGCACCAGGTCCAGCACGCGAGAGGTGTACTCGGCCTCGACGCTGACCTCGGGGTACAGCGCCAGGTACTCATCGATCCAGCCGCCCACGGCCAGCATGCCGAACTCCACCCCGCAGGTCAGCCGCAACTGCCCGCGCGGCTCGGCCTGTGCCTGTTGGGCGACGCGCAGCGTGTCGTCCACGGCGCCGAGGATGCCCACCGCACGCTCGTACACCTCGCGCCCAACCTCTGTGAGCGCGATCGAGCGCGTGGTGCGCTCGAGCAGCTTGACGCCGAGCTCGGCCTCGAGCTGCGCGACGACTCGGCTGACGTAGCTCTTCTGCGTCTCCAGCACGTCGGCGGCGCGCGTGAAGCTGCCGGTCTGAACGACCTTGGCGAACAGCTGCAGGTGGTCGAGATTCACGGGCCGGATTGGAGCATGACTACTGTTGCCTATCCAGATACTACTGAGTTCACTCGCTGTGCATTTTTGTTTCCTCAGTGGACGGCAAGAATTTGGGCTCGTCAAGCCGACCACCCCCGACTTCTCCAAAGGATCCCTCCATGAGCCTCAAAGACCCCAACGTCGTCAACGCCCGTGCGAAGAAGCGCGTCGCCATCGTCATCGCGAACCCGGCGGTCTCCACCACCACCGGCTGGCCGGTCGGCTTCTGGTGGAGCGAGCTGACCCACCCCTACCACGTCTTTGCCGAGAAGGGCTACGAGGTCGAAGTCTTCAGCCCCAACGGCGGCAAGTGCGACGCCGACGGCATGAGCGACCCCAACGATGCCAGCGGCTACAGCAAGACCGACCTCATCAGCCAGGGCTTCATCCACACGCCGGAACTCAAGGCGCTGGTGGACAACACGAAGAAGGTCGAAGACATCGACGTCAGCCGCTTCGACGCCATCGTCGTTGCCGGCGGGCAGGCGCCGATGTTCACCTTCGAGGGTGCCGCCTCGCTGCACCGCAAGTTCGTCGAGTTCTACGAGGCCGGCAAGGTCACCTCGGCGCTGTGCCACGGCGTGGCCATCCTCGCCTACGCCAAGCTGTCCAACGGCGAGTACCTCGCCAAGGGCAAGACGGTGACGGGCTTTGCCAACGTCGAGGAGGACTTCGCCGACAACGCGGTGTGGAGCTACGGCATGCTGCCGCGCGACAAGCACGTGATGCCCTGGCGGATCGAGGACAAGCTCAAGGAGATCGGCGCCAACTACGTGCAGGCCGGCCTGTGGCGTGGCTTTGCGATCCGCGACGGCAACCTCGTCACCGGGCAGCAGAACTTCTCCGGCGAGGAGACGGCCCGCGCCATCGTGGCGGCGCTGGGCGAGTGACGATGCTGCGCCGGCTGCTGACCCTGCTCGCGCTGCTGGCCGGCGCGACGCTGCCCGCGCAGGCCGCGGGCGTGCCAGACCGCGCCAGCGCGCTGCCCGCCGCGTACAGCCGGATCGTCGTGTTCGGCGACGGCCTGTCCGACGGCGGCTTCTTCGGCCGGCTCACCGCCAACCGCTACCCGCCGAGCCCGCCTTTCTCCGGGGGGCGCTGGACCAACGGGCCGACCTGGATCGAAGTGCTCGCCGCGCAGAGCGGCTGGCGGCTCGATCCGAAGGACAACCACGCCCAGGGCGGCGCCACGACCGGCGCCTTCAACATCAACGCGCCGCTGCGCGACAAGCTCGGCATCGCCGCCGACGTGGCCATCGTCGGCGTGCTGGCGCAGATCGAGCGCGCCGCCGCAACGCCCGGCGCAATCGACCCGCAGGCGCTGCACGTGGTCTGGGCCGGCGGCCACGACATCGGCGCGTACCTGGACCATGGCCAGCTCGACCTGCGCGCGATGCCGCCGGCGGACAACATCCGCGCCGGGCTGAAGCGCCTTCGCGAAGCCGGTGCGAAGCACGTGCTGCTCGGCACGCTGCCCGACCTGGGCGCCACGCCGGCCTATGCCGGCGGCTCCAAGGCGGCCGAGGCGTCGCGCCTTACCCGTGAGTACAACGCCGGGCTCGAGCGCGCCGCCGCAGAGGCGCGTGCCGCCGGCATGCGCTTGACGCTGCTCGATGGCGCCGCGGCCTTCGCCCGCGCCGGGCAGATGGCGGCCATGCTCGGCATCAAGGTCTTCGACAAGGCCTACCTCGCCGACGACTACATCGACTTCAACCAGCCGCTGGCACCGGCCAAGCCGCTGCCTGCCGGGCGCGAGGCCGGCGAGTACTACAGCTTCTGGGCCGTGTCGGCCAGCGCCAAGGTGCACCAGGTGATCGCCCAGGCGGCGCTGGAGACGCTGCTCGCCGCCCGAGCCGACCAGCGCTGGGCGCGCACCCTTGCGCTGCCGCCGCAGGCCTTCCGCCCGCTGCACGAGGGGCCGGGGCGGGTGGCCTACCTCACCACCTCGCCGGCCGGCATCCCGCACGTGGCGCGCATCGAATTGAAACGCGGCGACGTGCAGCCGCCGTATGCGTCGGCCGACGGCAAGGCGCGGCTGGCGACCGTGCTGCGCGGCAGCCTGGCCTTCGGCGAAGGCACGGAGGTCGATCGCGCGCGCGAGCGGCGCTTCGCCGCCGGCGACAGCTTCGTCATCCCGCCGGCGCTGCCGTTCTGGGTGGCGGCACGCGACGGGGCGGCCTCGGTGCTGATCACGGTGCTGCCGGCCGACGACCGGCTGGCCGTGCCGCTGCGCTGACGCCGTTCATTCACATCGGAGGACACCCCATGAAGATTGCGTTTCTGGGTTTCGGCAACGTCGGCGCGCCGCTGGCCGACCATCTGCAGCGTGCCGGGCACGAGGTGACGCTGGCCGCGCGCGCGGCCGACGGCGAATCGGTGCAGCGCGCCCGTGCCCGCAACGCGGCGCTGCAGGTCGCCGAGCCGGCCGCCGCGGTGGCCGCGGCCGAGGTCGTGTTCCTGGCCACGCCCTATGCCGCCAACGCCAGCGTGCTGCCGCCGCTGGCCGACGCGCTGGCTGGCAAGGTGCTGGTCGACTGCACCAACCCGGTGGGGCCGGGCTTGTCGCACGGGCTGCAAAGCCAGCGCTCGGGCTCGGCCGAGGTGCAGGCGCTGGCGCCGCGTGCGCGCGTGGTCAAGGCCTTCACGATCTACGGCTTCGAGAACCTGGACGACAACCGCTTTCCCGCCGCCAACGTCAAGCCGGTGATGATGTACTGCGGCGACGATGCCGACGCCAAGGCGCAGGTGGCCACGCTGATCGGGCAGCTCGGCTGGGAGCCGCTGGACGTGGGCGGCCTGGTGCAGGCGCTGCACCTGGAGCACATGACGCTGCTGTGGATCCGCATGGTGCGCATGGGCGGCCAATCGCCGCACCTGGTGTGGGCCGCGCTGCGGCGCTGAAGGGGGAACCGGCGATGGCGAACGAAGCGATCCGCCTGCGCGGCGAGCAGGCCATCCGCGACTTCTATGACGCCTTCTCGGCGAGCGACTTCGACACGATGGCGCGAATGCTGCACCCCGACTGCGAGCTGGAGTTTCCCGGCAGCAGCTTCCCCAACCGGGTGCAGGGTCGCGACGCGATCATCGGCCTGTTCCATGGCGTGCAGGCCGGTTTCGGCGCGTCCTTGCGCTTCCACAACCGCTGGGCCATGCACCAGCCGAAGGCCGGCGCCGGCGACCTGATCGCGGTGCACTGGTACACCACCGGCCGCACGGCAGGAGGCGGCGCGTACCTGAACCGTGGCGTGGCCTGGTACCGGCTCGAGGACGGCCTGGTGCGCGAGTTCTGCGACTTCTTCGACACCGAGATCGTCGCCGCCTTCTTCCCCGGCGGCCAGCCGGCCACCGACTTCACGCGCGCCAATGCATTGGTGGATCGGCTGCTGCCTTCCGCGCCAGCCGAGGCCGTGCAGCGCCTGACGTCGCTGCGTGCCGGCACCCGCTGAATCTCGTCACCACAACATCCATGACACGTCCCACCCTTCTCATCACCGGCGCCACCGGCAACGTCGGCGGTGCACTGCTGCCCTTGCTCGCGTCCCACGACGCGCAGCTGCTTGCCGGCAGCACGCGCGGTGAGCCCGTGGCCGGCGTGCCGGGCCGCGCCATCGACTTTCGCAGCGCCGAGCAACTGACCCTGGCCTTCGCCGGCGTGGACTTGGCCTTTGTCGTCATCCCGCTGAACCCGGTCATGGTGGAGATGGCGGCCCATGTGGCGCAGGCTGCGCGTGCCGCGGGCGTGAAGCACCTGGTGCGGGTGTCGGGCGCGGGCGCCGATCCGGATTCGCCATTCGCCATCGGCCGCGTGCAAGGCCAGGTGGACCAGCACCTGCTGGCCAGCGGCATCCCCACCACGCTGCTGCGGCCGAAGAACTTCATGCAGAACTTCAGCAGCTTCCTGGCGGGCATGGTCAAGGGCGGCACCTTCCATACCTCGCAAGGCGAGGGCCGCATTCCCTTCATCGACGTGCGCGACATCGCGGCCGTGGCCGCCGAAGTGCTGAGGAACCCGGCCGCCCATGCCGGCCAGGCCCATGTGCTGACGGGCCCGCAGGCGCTGACCAACCAGGAGGCGCTGGACATCCTGGGCGGCGTGCTGGGGCGCACCATCCAGCGGGTGGAGATCCCCGAGGCGGATGCGGTGAAGTCCATGCGCGAGATGGGCATGCCGGAGATGGTGGTGGAGGTGATGTCCAGCCTCAACCAGGTCATCGCCGCAGGCTATGTGGCTGAAGTCACCGACACGGTGCAGCGCATCACCGGCAAGCCGCCCCGAACTTTCGCGGCCTTTGCTCGCGAGCATGCCAGCGTGTGGGCATGACATGAACACAGCCGCCGAACCCGTCACCGTCACCACGCATTGCGTGAAAGGTATGGCGCCCTGCGCCATGAACAACTGACATGACCGCCGATCCAACCACGACGCCCGCTGCGACCACCGCCCCGCTTCAACCGCAGCCGGCGATCACCCGCGACGCGACGGCCGGTGCATCGCTGGAGTGGGAGCTGCGGCCAGGCATCGACATGGTCGCGCTATGGCAGGTGATCGGCTCCATCGCCGGACCCGACGTCGTCGTGGGCCTGGGCGCACCGCTGCTTGATGCAATGCGGGCCAAGGTCGCGGGCTACCGGCCGCTTCAGCGCCTGAGCCAAGGGCGATACACGATGCCCGCCACGCCGCACGCGCTGTGGACGTACGTGCCGGGCGATGCAGCCGGCGCGGTGTTCGAGGTGACGGAGCGGCTCGCGCGCGAGCTGGCGCCCTACCTGCGCATCGCGCAGAGCGCGAGCCTGTTCAGCTACCGCCAGGGGCGCGACCTCACCGGTTACCGCGACGGAAGCGCCAACCCCAAGGGCGACGCCGTTCACGCGGCAGCGTTCACGGATGGCGAGCAGGACGCACCCGCCAACGCAAGTTTCGCACTGGTGCAGCGCTGGCTGCACTTCCGAGACCGGTTTCGCGGCCTGTCCGACAGCGCGCGCGACCACGTCATCGGTCGCAGCGTGGAAGCGGACGACGAATTGCCGGAGGCACCGGCCTGCGCGCACATCCGGCGCACCGAGCAGGAAAGCTTCTCCGCTGCGGCGTTCATGTTCCGGCGTTCCATGCCCTGGGGTGACGGCCGACGCCACGGGTTGCAGTTCATCGCCTTCATGAACGACCTCACGAAGGCCGAGCAGATGCTGTCGCGCATGATCGGGGCCCAGGACGGCATCGCCGATGCCATTCTGGGCCACAGCCAGGCGGAGACTGGCGCGTTCTACTACGTGCCGCCCCAGCGGGGCGGGCGCCTCATCCTTCCCGAGGCGCTGGGACCGGACGAGCCGGCGCCGCGGCCGGCCGATGGCATCTCGGCGGCCGAGGCCCATGGCCTGAGGCTGGAGGTCGATGTCGGCCGATGCATCCACTCGCGCAACTGCGTGCTCTCACGGCCCGACGTGTTCGTGCCCAATGTGCAGGGGCCGTGGCTGCATCCGGAGCTGGCTTCGGCCGACGAACTGCGGCAGCTGGCGCGCAACTGTCCCTCCGGTGCCATCCAGGTGCGCGCGCTCGATGGCAGTGCCACCGAGGCCCCGCCGCCACACCCGGTGATCCGTTTGCGCGAGCATGGCCCGCTGGCGGCGCACGGGGCCTTCACCATCGCCGGGCGCGAGGAGATCCGCGCTACGCTGTGCCGCTGCGGGCAATCGGCCAACAAACCCTTCTGCGACGGCAGCCACGCCGCTGCGAGGTTCCGGGCCAGCGGAGAAGCGGATCCGGTCGACACCGCCGTCGTCGACACCGCACGCGGGGCAAGGTCCATCGCCATCCAGCCCATCGCGGATGGTCCGCTGGTGGTGCACGGCCAGGTGGAGATCGTCGGCGGCAGTGGTCAACGCATCGGCAGTGCGCCCGGGCCTACGCTATGCCGCTGCGGGCACTCCGCCAACAAGCCCTTCTGCGACGGCAGCCACGCCCGGGCGGCCTTCCGCGCCCCGGCCTGAACCTTGCCCCTACCGGACCACCAAGACATGAGCACAAACGCCGAGCCCGTCACCGTCGTGATCACGCGTCGCGTGAAGGCCGGCCGCACGGCCGACTACGAGGCCTGGCTGCAGCAGTTGCAGCACGACGCACGCGACCTGCCGGGCTACCTGGGTGTGACCACGCAGCGCCCGGCGCCCGGCGCGCCGCTGGACTATGTGAGCGTGCTGCGCTTCGATTCGCTGGCCAGCCTTCAGGCGTTCGAGCGCAGCGAACTGCGCACACGTGCGCTTGCTCAGGTGAGCGAATTCGTCGAGGGCGATGCCGCATGGCAGCGCCTCACCGGGCTGGAGTTCTGGTTCACGCCGCCGCCCGGCACGGTGGTGCCGCAGCCTTCCCGCGCACGGATGGCGCTGGTGATGATCGCGGTGGTCTTCGGCCTGGTGCTGGCGATCGGCACGCTGGTGAATGCCGCCTTCGCGCAGCTGCCGTTCACCACGCCGTACCCGCTGCGCCTGCTGGTCACCATCACCATCGAAGTGCTGCTGATGACCTACTGGCTGATGCCGCTGATCACGCGGCGCCTGGCGCGCTGGATCTACCCCGCGCGGAAAGTGGCATGACGGGCGCGCCTTCGCCGGCAGCGCGACTCACCGCGCCGCTGCCGTTGAACCATGGCGGCACGGTGCCGCGCGTCGGCCTCGGCGTGTTCCGCGCTTCGCCCGACGAGGCCTATGCCGCCGTGCGCGAAGCCCTGGCTGCCGGCTACCGTCACATCGACACGGCGCAGATCTACGGCAACGAGCAGGCGGTGGGACAGGCGGTGCGCGACAGCGGCCTGCCGCGCGACGAGGTGTTCGTCACCACCAAGTTGTGGAACGAATTCCAGCGGCCCGGCGCCGTGCAACCCGCAGTGGAGCGCAGCATCGAGGCCCTGGGCCTGGGCGTGCCCGACCTGCTGCTGCTGCACTGGCCGGTGGCCGGCCAGCGTCTGGCCGCCTGGGCGGACCTCGAGCGGCTGCGCGGGGCCGGGGTGCTGCGCGCGATCGGTGTGTCCAACTTCATGGTGCCGCACCTGCAGGAGCTGCTGGCCCACGCGCGCATCGTGCCGGCGGTGAACCAGGTGG
>Ga0073934_10010210_pt1 | contig 11735 bp, 9 predicted proteins | sample LarsenN4metaG_FD_76834 | JGI IMG/M metagenome (GOLD analysis project Ga0073934, IMG submission 76834) | Hot spring sediment bacterial and archeal communities from British Columbia, Canada, to study Microbial Dark Matter (Phase II) - Larsen... ... | reverse complement strand
TTCAAACATTGCGTGGCGCCTCCTCGGTTCTGGATTCCACTCCGCCCATTGGGACGAGGCCATCCGCAGCCGGAACCGTCGCCTCCCGAAAGTCGGAGTCACCCTCCCACCGGGCAATCAGGTAGTGCTTGTTGCGTTCGAAAGTCAGGCACAGTTGCTCTACGCGTTGCTCTACTTCCTGCGAGGTCATGTCGCGAGTCTCGAACACAAACGAAGCGACACGGGCCAGATACAACGGCGTCAGCGAACGCAGTAAGTGCGTCCGCCCCACCTTCTGACTGCGGTAGGCAACAGCGAAATCAAAGACGATATGGGTCCAAAGCTCATCGCTTAAGGCAAAGGGACTCGCGCCGGATTCGGTCTGACGGCCCAATTCAAGAATTGCGTGATAGGTGTCCGCCGGCAGAGCGGACTGCCAGATCTCAGCCAGGTCATGGCAGGCCGCCCGGAATGCGTTCACCATGCGCTCGACGTTCACGGCGATCGGCTCCAGGCCGACGTCGAAGCGGAAGCCGAAAATCTCGACTGGGCGTGAGCCGGTCACCTTGCGCCACACCGGCTGGTATTCCCGCATCAACAGGAATACGCTGCCGACCACCTGCTGCAACATCGCGCTCAGATCCGAGCCGGGATCTTTGGCATCGTGCAACTTGGCCCCGAGAAAACTCTGGCAGGCACGAAAACCCTCCGCCAGTGCTACTGTCGTCATCCAGATGTCGATGCCGTAACGCGCAACGTCGGTCTCCCAGTCTTCGCGTTCAAGATAACGCTCCAGCAGGCGCGCGGAAACGCCGAACTCTCCGCCAATCGGCTGACGTACCTGCAAACCGTACAACGATCGTGTCAGCGGATACACAATGCTGTTGGTGATTGTGCCGTCGTACTTGTGCCGGTGGTAATACGGCGCGACAAAGTCGTATCCGCCCGCGAGAATGGGCCGGATCAGAAGGTCGATCCATTCCGGCGTAATCGACCGCAAATCCGAATCAACCACGGCGCAGGCTTTCGCGCCGAGCCGCCGCGCCATCTCGAAAATCATGCGGAATGCGCTGCCCTTGCCCGGAATTCCGTGATACGGGAAAGACAGCCGCTGCACGGGCTGCAGCGGCGTGGAAAGCAGAAACAGGCGCGCATCTTCCACCCGCGCGCCCAGTACGACATCCCGTGTATCATCGCTGGAGCCGCCATCCGAGTTCAAGATCACCGCGCTCTCGCCGGGAAAGTACTTCGCCAATCCAGCGCACGCAGCTCTCACGACGTGCCCTATGGTACGGGCATTGTTGTAGCTCGGGATACCGACTACGAGATCGGCTTTGCGAACGGACATCAGCGCGCGTTCGGCGTCGCCGGAAATGGTGTAAGCGGCCAAATCTCCTCCTTATCAGGCGACCGCGGGCTGTTGTACCGGACTCGAATGATCTTTTCCTGCGGCGTCCAGCAACAGATCGAAGAACTCGGGAATCGCAGCCAGTACCCTGTTCCAGTTCGCAATCAGCGGTAACCCGCTCGGATCCGCCAGGAACTCCTCGGCAGCCCGCCGCAGGCTAGCCACAAACGTGGCCACCGCGACTTCCTCGGAATGACGGTCGAACTTCAGCCCGTTGAGCATTGCGTCGGCATAGTAGCCGGCGATCGTGTCCTGAGCCATGCGTTCGTAGCGAACGGTCAGGCTGCGGAAGTGATCCGCTGTGAACACTCGTCCCTCCGCCGCCAGTGTCCGGAACAACGATTTCGCGATGTCGCTGGTCATTCGCGACAATCCCTTGTGTGGATCTTCCTCGGACAAATCCTGATGTTTGTGATCGTAGTTGTCGGTCAGGTCCACCTGACAAGTGCGGTTGAGCGAGCAGTTGCGAAAAACCTCGCCAAGCACGCCCACTTCAAGTCCCCAGTCGGCAGGGATACGCACGATGCGAGCCAAGTCCACGTCCATCGCAAACTCGCCCGCCAGCGCATAGCGGAAACTGTCGACGAAACGCAGAAAATCGGTGTCCGGCGCGATATCCATCATCGCCCGCACCAGTGGCGTGACAAATAAACGCGTCACCCGGCCGTGCATCTTGTCCGTGATCCGGGCGTAATAGCCCTTGCAGAACTCAAATCCCATGTGGGGATGCGCAATCGGGTAGATCAGGCGCGCAAGCAATTGCCGGTCGTACGTGAGAATGTCGCAATCATGGAGCGCAATCGCGTCGCAATCGCCCGCCGCCAGAATGTAGCCATAGGACAGCCAGCAGGAGCGGCCCTTGCCGTCCGGACCCGCGGACAATCCGCGCTCCTCCAGCAGAGCGAACAGGCGCTGGATGCGCTCGCTGTCGATCCAGATTACGGTTACCGGAGTGTAAAAATCGCGAAAGAACGCCAGTACACGCTGGTACTGGGCGTGGTCTGCCTTGGCCAGCGGGACCACGATGCGCTGCAAATAACGAACTTTACGCAACTGCTCGACGATGTTGGGCATCGCCGGGCCCTCGAACTCGGAATACAGCGCCGGCAGTACCAGTCCCACCGGACGGCGGCGCGTAAAGCGCTCCAGGTCAGATTCGAGCCGTTCCAGGTTGCCAGGTTTCAGCCGGTGAAGCGTGGGTACAATTCCAGTCTGGTAGAAGTCAGCCATGGTTAATAGGCTCCTTGTTAGTGGTTCCTACTTTAGAATGGCCGCAAGCATTTGAAGTTGCATCCCGAAAACCTGGTAAATCGAGAGGAAATACGCAGTAAGCCGCCCCGCAGCATGGCGCCGGGCAGCGATATGATAGCTGTGCCATGAAACTGAGCCTGGTTGCTCCCTTAATCCTTGCCGCCGTAGCGCTGCCTGCGGCCGACAAGCCTTTCGTTGCGCTGTTTGACGGCAAGTCGCTGAAAGGTTGGGAGGTCTGCAACGGCAAGGCGGAATACCGCGTGGAAAAAGGCGAAATCGTGGGGCGCACCGCGGAGGGCAGCCCGAACAGCTTTCTTTGCACGACGCGCGAGTACGGCGATTTCATTCTCGAATTCGAGACCAAAACTGACCCCCGTCTGAACTCCGGCGTGCAGATCCGCAGCCACCGCTATCCCGAGGATCGCGTTGTGCAGACGTTCGACGGCAAAAAAACCTCGGAGCAGAAACAGCAAAAAGGCCGCGTTCACGGTTACCAGGTCGAGATTTCAACGCATGCCAGCGGAGCCTCGGGCGGAATCTACGACGAGGCGCGGCGCGGTTGGGTGGCTCAGGCGCCGGCGGAGTTGAAGGCCAACAGCCCGTTCCAGGACAGCGAGTGGAACAAGTACCGGGTCGAGGCCTATGGCGACACCATTAAGGTAAGCGTGAACGGCGTTCCGACGGTAACCTTGGTGGACCCGCTTGACCAGGCTGGCTTCATCGCCCTCCAGGTTCACTCCTTTAAGGGTGACACGCCCGCCGAGGTGCGCTGGCGCAACATCAGGATTCAAGACAACGGGAAACATGTTTGGAAGCCAATCTGGGACGGCAAGACATTTAACGGCTGGCGCAAGCAGGGCGGCGGCTCATTCGAAATCGTCGACGGCGCCATTCGCGGTCAGTCGGCGCCTGACGATACGCGCATCGGCTTCCTGATTTCCGACCAAAGTTTCAAGGACCTGACAATTCGGACGCGGTTCAAGATCCTGAAAGGCAACAGCGGGTTCTTCGTTCGGACCGACCCGGCCGACATGTCCTCTTACGAAGTTGAGATCGACGCGGAGAAGCAGACCGGCGGCTTTTACGAAACCGGACCAAAAGGCCGGAAATGGGTGACCGGACCCGAGGACAACGCCGTGGTCCGATCTGTCGGAGAATGGAATGAGATGACCGCCTCGTTGCACGGGCACCGGGTTGTGTTCCACGTCAACGGGGTCAAGACAATGGAGTTGTTGAACGATACGATAGGCCGGCTGGAAGGGCAGATCGCTCTACAGGCTCACGGCAGCCGTCGTCCAACAGAAGTTTGGTTCAAGGATATCGCCGTACTCGTGCCGGAAAAATAAGCCGGCTCCTGGGAGCGTTGTTCCCGGCGGTGCGCCGCGCTATCCTGATATTTGAGTCATTCCAGATAAAGGAGTCTTAAATCAACATGCCAATGGTTTCGATGCGGCAACTTTTGGATGAAGCGGCCAAGGGCGGTTACGGCGTCGGCGCATTCAACGTCAACAACATGGAGCAGATTCAGGCGATCATGGAAGCGGCTCGCGAAACGCAGTCGCCGGTGATCGTACAGGCCAGCCGCGGCGCCCGTTCCTACGCCCAGGACCGTTACCTGTATCACCTGATGATTGCCGCGACGGAACTGTATCCGGAAATCCCCGTTGTTCTCCATCAGGACCACGGCAACAGCCCCGACACCTGCAAGTCCGCCATTGAGATGGGTTTTACCTCCGTGATGATGGACGGCTCGCTGATGCCCGACGGCAAGACCCCGTCGTCATTTGAGTACAACGTCGAAGTGACGAAGCAGGTAGTCGACATGGCGCACGAACGCGGCGTCACGGTGGAAGGTGAAATCGGCGTTCTGGGCGGAATTGAAGACGGGCACGGCGCTGGAGGCGATGGCCTGGAGCACGTTACGGATCCGGACCAGGCCGAAGAGTTCGTGCGTCTCACAGGAGTGGACGCCCTCGCAATTGCGATCGGCACCAGCCACGGCGCCTACAAGTTCACTCGTAAGCCGGATGGAGAGGTGCTCAAAATGGAGCGCCTGATCGAAATCCATAAGCGGCTGCCCAATACTCACCTCGTGATGCACGGCTCCTCCAGCGTTCCGCAGGACTTGCAGGACATCATCAACAAGTACGGCGGCAAGTTGAAACAGACCTGGGGCGTCCCGGTCGAGGAAATCCAACTCGGCATCAAGAACGGCGTCCGCAAGATCAACGTCGATACCGACAACCGGCTGGCCATCACTGGCGCCATCCGCAAAGTCTTCATGGAAAAGCCGGAGGAATTCGACCCGCGGTCCTACATGAAGCCCGCGCGCGAAGCGATGAAGAAGGTGGTAGCCCAGCGGATGATCGAGTTCGGGCAAGCCGGCCACGCCAGGGACTTCGAACCAATTCCCCTGGACAAGATGGCCGAGTTCTACAAGCAGCAACCCGTCCTCGCTTAGTTGCGGGACATGCGGCGGGTGGTCCTGCGGGCTATTGACTTACGCTCCGGAACGGGCGCGCCGGTCGAACCTGAGGTCTGGGGCCCAGGCCAGGAAATGCCGGGCCCGCTCCGGGTGCTCGATTACCAATAGCCCGCCTGTTTCAACAGCCGGTATACCCTCGCCACGGGTAACCCGACCACGTTGAAGTAGCAGCCTTCGATACGATCGATGAACTTCGAGGCCAGTCCCTGAATGGCATATCCGCCCGCTTTGTCGAGCGGTTCACCCGATTGCGCATAGTTGCGGATTTCGGTCTCTTCCAAAGCGATGAAGCGAACCGCAGTCGCTTCAACCGCGGTCCAGGTTTCGGCGCCGTGCCGCAGGCAAACACCCGTCAGCACCTCGTGCTCGCGCCCGGAGAGCAGCCGTAGCATCCGCGCGGCGTCCTCCTCAGAATGCGGTTTTTCCAGCACATGGTGATCCACAACCACGGTCGTATCTGCCGCCAGAACCCAGTCCGTTGGTGCGGCATTTACGGCGCAGGCCTTCTCGATGGCCAACCGCTCCACATAAGCTGGCGGCGATTCGTTCTCCTGTCGTACCTCGTCGACGGGCGCGGTTCGAACCTCAAAAGGAATGCCGGCCGCAGCCAGGATCTCGCGCCTGCGCGGGGATTGAGAAGCAAGTATCAACATGCCGGCGGCGCGGGGCTCACTCATCCTTGCAGGCGCCGCGAACCAGTTCAGCTTCCGCCGCGATGTAGCCGAACGCGCTCCATGTAGGCTCTTCCACAATCTTGCGGAACAGTTCGCACGCCTTGCGCTTGTTCCCTTCGAGCAGATGATAGTTGGCGATCCCGAATCCCGAGGTCGAAAACTGGTTTCCCGACATCCGGCTTGGGTCGAGAATCTGTTTCTCTGTCCGCATGCCCTTGTACATCAACAGCGTCTCGTAATAGGGCATGTTCTCGGCCACCTTCATTTCGTCACCAACCTGGTCGAGCAGTTTCTCCGCTTCGGCGTCCTTGCCCGAGCGCCGTAAGGCACGGTATCGCCATTCGAGAATCGCCACGCGCGTGTTCTCGTCCTCTTTGAGTTCGGCGCACGACCTGACGCCCTGTGGCAGCGGCGGCGCGGATTCGGGCTTACCCACCATGTCGAGACAACGGCCGTACTCAGCCGCGGCTTTGGCGAAATCGCCTTTCAGATAGTGCGCCAGCGCCAGGTGATACGCCACATCGAAGCTTCCCGGGGCCAGTTTGCGCGCCAGTTCCAGGTCGCGGACCGCTTTGTCGAACTGGCGTGTCGAAATATAACGGTGCCCGCGATAGCGCGGAAAGCGGAAATCCGTGGGGGCAACTTGCATGCCCTTCGTATACAGCGGGATGGATTCGGAGAACTTCCAAATCCCGTCGCGCGCGCGTGCCGCGGCGAAGATCTTTTCCGGATTGCCGGGGTCGTTCTTCAGTTCGGCATCCGCTTTAGCGACCAGGCCTTTCTCGTCCGCCTGCGCAACCAGCTTCTTGCCTAATGGCGACACCAGTTCCACCTGCGCAAGCAGCGCGGCGGGAAGAAGAGCGCTAGTCCACAGTAATCTCATCGTGTCAAACCCCGCAATCACTATTTCGGCGTTTCCGGCTGCAGGTACTTTCTCAGGAAATTCCAGATCTCCTGACGCGACTCCTTGGCCAGCTTCGTATCGATGCGATTGAAATGGTGGCCACCCGGAGCGTTCTGATAAACCTTGTACTCAAACTGCTTGCCCTCGGCTTTCAACGCGGCTGCCATGCGCTGCACTTCCAGGTAGTTGACATCCTCATCGTTGGTGGTTGTGTGCATTAGAAGCGGCGTCTGCAACTTGGCGGCGTGGGACACCGGCGAGCGCCGCAGATACTCCTGAACGTTGTCATTCGCGTCTTTACCGATGTGGTACGGAGCCGAGAAGAGACGCCGGTAGCTATCCGTCTTGTAACCCATGCGCGCCACGAGGTCGCTGACGGGAACTCCGGCATACCCCACAGCGTACGCTTCGGGCCATTGGAACAAGTTCATCAGCGTGATCATCCCGCCATGGCTCCAGCCCAGGATACCGACCCTCTTCGGGTCGAGGAACGAGTAGTTCTCCAGCATCCAGTCGCGCGCGGCCTTGCAGTCGTCGTTCTCGCGGCCGCCGTAATCGATCAGTTCATAGAAACCCCGGCCGTAGCCCGTACTGCCGCGATAATCCGGCGCGATGATGGAATAGCCTTGTTCGAGAAGTTCGCGCAGGATATGTACGGTGGCGCTGGCGCCGCCGGTTTGATGATTGGAATGCACCCCGCCGTGAACGTAAACCAGCAGCGGGTGCTTCCTGGAACGGTCGAGTTTGCGCGGAATGTAGGTGTAGGCCGTGATCGTAACGGGATTCCCCGCTCCCTGAGCGGTGGGGTTCCGCTCGCGATGGGGCGGAAGGCTGGTGTAGAGCACCTTATCCACCACGGCGACATCCTGCAGGGTCATGTACCACATCAGGTCGTCGATGGCTTTGGCGAGCGACTGAATCGCGTACTGGCTCACCTCCGGCGCGGGAGCAGCGGGCGGAGCGGCGGGTCCTGAAGCCGGTGGTTGCGGCGGCGTCTGGGCGGACAGCACGCAGAAGGCGCAGAGAAGCGCCATTGAACTGACTAGTCTGCACTTAGGCATAGCTGGAACGTCCTTCATCATAACCGCAAACTTTCTCGTATCACACGCCCGTTCCTGCCGATAAGCTCCACGAGAGGCCGCGTGATCTCCATCAAGAAATACCTGACCGCCCAAGATGCACGGCGGCTGGGGATGGCCGTTTTCGATCATTGTGAGGCTTTGAATCGACTGTACCAAGGGTTGCTGGGCAACATAGCCGAGCATGTATTGGGGCAACCGCAGTATGAGCCACTGCGGGAACCATTCGGCGGCTTGCGCGAACTGGTGAGCGGTACGTTGTCGCCCGCTATCGCGGAACGTGCTCACGAGGTAACCGAGGAAATATTCCGGGAATATTCGCAGATCAAGGCGCAAACAGCCGCGACCAATGCTGCCGAGCTTCAGAACGTCGTGCGCATGTTGAGCCAGGCGCTGATGGTGCTGGCCGGAGGCAGTCAGCGTTCCCTTTCGCGGCTGAAATCAATCGAAGCTTCCTTGGAGAGCACCTCCCGGATCCAGGACATAATTGCTCTGAAAGCCTCGGTCGCCGACACCTTGGATTTCGTGAAACAGGAAAGCGTCCGCGAGCAGGAGCTTGCCTCGCGCGAGATGTCCGAACTCGAAAAAGAGGTCGCGCGCGCCAGGGAACTGCTGGCCGCGGCCCGCTCCGGAATGCCCGGCCGCGAAGAAGCGATTCAGGCGCTGAAGGCGGCGGTCGAGCGAAACCAGAACGGTGGCGCTACCTACGTGCATGCCCTGTTTGCAAACCGTTTGCAGGGAATTATTCAGCGCTACGGGCCGGACGCCGCCGAGGAGCTGATGATGCGGCTGATTGAAGATCGGGTCAGGCCGATCGTAAAAGAAGGGGCGGTGTTCCGCTGGAGTCTTGCCAGCATTGTCTCGGTGTTCCAAAGCGAGCGCGACCTGCTTGGCGTGCGCGCCCAGGCGGCCGCGGCAAACCGCCCGGCGCTGGTTCACAAGTTCCCCGTCGGCGACCGCAACGCGCTGCTGACGTTGACCCCATCGCTGCTCGTCTCCGAAGTGACCCCGGATTCGCTGAATGCCACCATCGAAGAATTGGATCAGTTCACGCAGAGTTCGCGATGACTACCCTCCAACACTCCGCGGAAGCGATTTGCGGCCTGGATGCCAGCCCAGCCGCGCAGATCCTGGAGATGATCATCAGCCAGGCGCCGCTACGCCAGATTCTGGACACAATCTGCACGCAAGTGGCGCCGTACAGTTCCTTTGACCGCCACGAAGTGCATATCCTCGCCTCGCAGCCGCGGGATAGCCGACCAGGCGCCAGCACATGCGCCCAGGCATTCGATGCGCGCGCGGCGGCCGCCGAACTGCTGGCAACCGACCCGCTGGCCGCCTCGTTGACGGGCCGGTGTTTCCCCTTCGGCTGGGCGCGTCTGATCACCTCGGGCGCGGGCGAAGTCCTCGGACTGTTCGTCTGCCATGCGGCGGAACCGCAGGCCGCCTCACCCGCGGAAATCTCCCTCTTCGAGTCCAGTTGCCGTCTGGCGGCGTTAGCCATCGAGCAGCACAATCTGCTTGCCGAACTCGCTTTCCGCGCCGACCGCGATCTCATCACCGGCCTCTACAATCGAAACTGCTTCGAACGGCTTTTGGCCGCGACACTCAACCGCTATCGCAAGCACGCCTCCTGCGCCTTGCTGTACGTCGACCTGGACCGGATGCGGCAGGTAAACGATGTTCTCGGGCACGCCGTGGGGAATCAGTTGCTCAAGGAAGTGGGTCAGCGCTTTGTGCGCGCGTTTGACAGGGCCGTGTGTGTTGCCCGCCTTGGCGGGGATGAGTTCGCCATCCTTCTGCCGGATGTCGACGGCCGCGACTCAGCTCTGCGCGCGGCGGCCGCTGCGCTCGAAACGATGCGCGCTCCGTTTCACCTGGAAGGCCACGAAATCTTCGCCAGCGCCAGCATCGGCATCGGCTTCGCCGCAGCCGGTCATGCCGCCACAACGCCCGCCTCCTTGGAACGCGAAGCCTACATCGCGCTCTATCACGCCAAACGTAGCGGCAAGGCCACCGCGAAGCTGTTTCATCCTTCCATGGCCAGCACTCCGCCTGAGCGCCTGGAAATGGAAAAGCGGCTGCGCTTCGCCTTAGAAAAACGCGAAATGTTGCTCTATTACCAGCCGCAAGTCTGCCTCGCCTCAGGAGAGGTCAGCGGCGCAGAGTGCCTGATCCGTTGGCGCGCCGGGGAAGTGGGACTGGTGTCGCCCGCGGCGTTTGTGCCTCTGCTCGAGGAAACGGGGATGATTGCCGACTTTGGACGCTGGGTCATCGAGGAGGCTTGCCGCCAGGGCCGCGAATGGCTCGATCAAGGCGGGCGTCCGCTGCGTCTCGGTATCAACGTCTCCGCTCTCCAGTTCGCGCGCCCGGAATTCGTCTCCGAATTGGCCGCCGTTCTCTCCTCCACCCGGTTTCCTCCAGAACTTGTGGAACTGGAACTCACCGAGAGCCTGCTGGTCGGCGACTTCTCCCAAGCCGCCGCGACCTTTGCCCGGTTGCGCGAAACCGGCGTTGCCCTGGCTCTGGACGATTTCGGTACTGGCCAGTCGGCACTCACATATCTGCAGAATTTGCGCTTCCACCGGCGTAAGATCGATCAGGCCTTCATACGCGAGTTTGAAGTAAACAGCCCTCTGCCGCCGCTTGTCGCCAACATCATTCAAATGGCTCAAGCGCTCGGCATGGCAACGATTGCCGAAGGAATCGAGATTGCGCAGCAGGCTGCGCTACTGCGCGATGCCGGATGCGACGAAGGACAGGGTTACTTCTGGGCGCCTCCGCTGCCCGCAGCCGAGTTCGCAGAACGGTATTGCTTGATTGACTAACGCTCACCGGACCATCGCATTCCGTCTCTAAGCGGACGCACGAATCCCGCAGACGAACAGTAGCATCCCACCAAACGCTTCTTATGCTCTGATTACGTCGCGGCAACCTTCGTGCTTGTAAAACTGCTATGCACGGCCTGATTCCCGACCTCCGTTACGCCGCGCGCGGCCTGCGCAAGAATCCCGGATTTGCAGCGATTGCAGTCCTCTCACTCGCTGTCGGGCTCGGCGCGAACACGACGATCCTCTCGGTCCTGAACGCCGTGTTGATCCAGCCGTTACCCTTTCCGAACGCCAGCCGGCTTGTGAAACTCGACATTCTGCCGCCTGGCAAATCGCAACCCGCCGGCACGTTTCCGTGGAGCTTTCCCAAGTACCGGTTTGTTGCCGAAACCGCCAGAGGTTTGGAGGCGATCGCGCTCTACAGCAGTTTCCCGGTAAACCTCACCGGGACCGATAAGGCAGTACGCGTCGTGCTGCAGTTTGCCACTCCCTCGCTGTTCCCGCTGCTCGGGCAGCAGCCCGCCTCAGGACGGCTGTTCACCGCGGACGAGCAGAGCGTGGTGCTCGGACACGGCTTCTGGAAGCGCCGCTTTGGTGGCGATCCCGGCATCGTCGGAACAACGATTCACCTGAATCGCCAGCCGGTGGTAGTGGCCGGCGTGATGCCAGAGAGCTTCCGCGGAGTCGACGGAGACGCCGAGTTGTGGGCGCCGGTGAACGCGGCTCCTGTCATTACGGGGATTCCGGCGCGGCTCCGGGCGCCGCACATGCACTGGGCTACCGTCGTTGGCTTGCGGCGGGACAGTGTTTCAATGTCTGCGCTGCTCGCTGAATTGAAGAGCCTCGAGTCGCCCATGGCGCAGGCGTTTCCCTTCTCCGGCAAACTCGTGCCCTACGGAATCGGCGCGCGCGCACTGAAGAACCACCTCCTGGAGGACGGGACAGTCCGGTATGGCTGGATGGTCTTCGGTGCTCTTGCTTTTCTCATGCTGATCGTCTGCGTCAACCTTGCCGGTCTTATGCTGGGCCGTGCGCTGACCCGCCGTCGCGAAATCGCCGTGCGACTGTCGCTCGGAGGACGGGGCTGGGATCTCTTCCGGCTGATTGCAACCGAGAGCCTGCTT
>Ga0073934_10010209_pt1 | contig 11735 bp, 15 predicted proteins | sample LarsenN4metaG_FD_76834 | JGI IMG/M metagenome (GOLD analysis project Ga0073934, IMG submission 76834) | Hot spring sediment bacterial and archeal communities from British Columbia, Canada, to study Microbial Dark Matter (Phase II) - Larsen... ... | reverse complement strand
TAGTTGTAGGATAGTTCTCCCAGTCGCCAGAACTAAGTTGAGTTCTAGTCCGAGATTTTCCCAAACAGATAAACCAATGACTATAGCCATCAATGCTGTAGCACTAGCCAAATCGACCAAATCTAATTTAATCAGTTCTTGCATAGTTATGTCGTTGATGGTTGGTAGGGGCGAAGCATTTGTATGAGTATCTTGGTTAAAAACTATAGATCTTCAATACAAATGCTACCCTTCAGTAAGCCGCTTCGCGTCTACGCCCGTACAGTAGTTGGTGGTTGATTGTGCCAAACACCAAACAACAAGCAACAATCAACACACAACAACCCACGGGAACTTTGATTACATGTATTGGCTCTTGTGTTGGTGTATATTACCTTTTACCCTAACAAATTGATGCCTTCAACAATTTTAAATTCCAAATGCAAAACTCAACTCAGGGTTTAGCAAGTAACGGCAAACATTTCAAGAGTTATACATTTTATTGGCAAGTTCTAAAACACGGCAATAATTACAGTAAAAACTCTTGAATAAAACGTATTATAGAGAACATATCAATAGCAACAATTAGTTCACAAGTTCTCTGGATAAAAATTTAGTGATGGCATCTATATTGACATAACTTATAAACTCATGGTTCAAAGTCAAAATTCCATCCCTGCATTTGATATCAAACAGCAATATGCCTCCATTGAAGCAGAAGTGAGTACTGCGGTTTTAGAGGTTTTGACATCTGGTCGTTATATTGGTGGACCAGTGGTTGAAAGCTTCGAGCAACAGTTTGCTGCCTATAATGGTGTCAATGAATGTGTAGTTTGTAATTCTGGTACAGATGCACTTTATTTAGCGCTAAGGGCTTTTAATATTGGTGCAGACGATGAGGTAATTACAACACCTTTCACTTTTATCGCCACATCTGAGGTGATTAATGCTGTAGGGGCAAAACCAGTGTTTGTTGATATCGATGCAACCACTTTTAATTTAGATTTAGAACAACTCGCAGCAGCCATCACACCAAAAACTAAAGCCATTATCCCAGTTCACTTATTTGGACAACCTGTCGATATGACTGCATTGATGAGTATTGCCAATACTCACAATCTCATAGTCATTGAAGATTGCGCCCAATCTACAGGCGCAACTTGGAATAGCCAAAGAGTAGGTAGTATAGGACATATCGGCTGTTTTAGTTTCTACCCTACCAAAAATCTCGGTGGTTGCGGCGATGGCGGAGCGATAACGACTAATGACCCAGAAATTGCTGCTAAATTAAGGGTATTAAAAGAGCATGGTCAAAAAAATCGCTACATTCACGAAGAGATAGGTGTGAACAGCCGTTTGGATGCCATCCAAGCGGCTATTTTACAGATCAAGCTGCGTTATTTAGATGTCTGGAATCAAAAAAGGCAGGCGATCGCATTCCGTTACCAACAATTTCTCAATCAAGTTCCCGGCATAATTCCACCACAAGAATTAAATGGTGGCAAAGGAGTTTGGAACCAATACACGATTCGCGTACTGAACAACAAAAGAGACTGGGTACGAAATCAATTGCAAGAACGGGGCGTAAATACCATGATTTACTATCCCCGTCCTCTACACTTACAACCAGTTTACGAAAGTTTGAACTATCAACCAGGGCAGCTACCAGTATCCGAACAAGCATCCCAGGAGGTTTTATCCTTACCCATGTTCCCAGAACTTTCCGAGGAACAACAAGATCAGGTGATTTATAGCCTCAAGGATTGTTTGGCGTAGGGGATAGGGGATCGGGGACGACTTGGGGGACGAACCAGACAAGGGAGAACATCTCCACTCCCCATCACCCCATCACCCCATCACCTCTACACTGGTTCCCAAAGCCTCTACCAAACCACGAACAGCCGCAATCATTGCGATTTCACTGTTGAGTTGGTTGATGGCAGAACCGACACCAACACCAGCAGCACCAGCAGCGATCGCTAAGGGTGCAGTGACGTTAGAAATCCCAGAAGCACAAAGTACTGGTACAGATACCACACGAGCAATTTCGTAAGCTGCTGCCAATGTGGGAGCCGCTTTTTCAATCAAACCCAATGTTCCAGCATGAGTGGGGTTGCTGCTAGTACCACCTTCGGTTTGAATGATATCAGCACCAGCTTTCACCAATTCCTCAGCCAGTTGTACCTGTGCGTCCAGTGTCAGAATGTGAGGAACTGTCACAGAGAGCGTGATTTCTGGTAGCAAGGCGCGGGTTTGGCCAGTTAATGCCAAAACTTCCTCAGCCTCAAATCTACGACCTTGAGCGTAGAAAGCATCAAAATTTCCAATTTCAATTAAATCCGCACCAGCAGCTATAGCTGGCAAGAACTTTTCCGGTTCTACCGCAGATACACAAATAGGTAGATTAGTCAATGTTTTGGCTAATTTTACTAAGTCAGGTGCAGCAGCGATATCAACAAAAGTAGCACCACCGTGGTGTGCTGCTTTCACAGTTGCCGCCACACGGACAGGATCAAAATTATTCAAACCGCTGATAACTTTGAGGGCACAACGGTTAGCAAATGCACGTTGGAGAGTTGGATGCATAGTCATGGTTTCTCTCGCAAATAATCAAAGTAGGAATATTTTGACATTCTTTAGTGTCTTTAGGAATCTGGGATTGGCGATCGCTTTCAAGATCAGGTTTTTAGAAGTTCACCAGTGAGTAGTCAACATATGTTTACAATTAGCTTTTCTGTGTTAAAAATCTTTAGAATTTACAAATTTAAGCGGAGAATTGCAGTAAGCTCATTTTGAATTGTAGTGTGCATTTAAAAGGAATCTTTACTATGGCTTCACTTTTGGCTTCATACCCTGCTTCATTTTTGTCTCCTATTCTTGTCTACAGTATTGGTTGGATTGTACCAATTGTCGTTTTCTCCTTTATGCTGATCTACATTGAGCGCGAGGATATTGCCTAAATTTGTTGTTAGTTGGTAGTTGTTAGTTGTTTGGAAAAACTAACAAGTAACAATCAACATTATAAAAATTAATACCGCCTATCTCTTGGAGACGGGCGGTTTTTTAATTCTGATTTCTAAACCAATTGCTAGAAAAGTCCGGCTTTTAGTATTAGGTTCATCTCAATTTTAGACAGCAGAACCTAGTCCGGCGTAGGCTCCATAGAAGAAAATACCTACAACAGTAATAACACCTAATCCTGCGATTGTAGCAACAATCCACAGAGGAATTCTCCCACTTCCAGACACTGTTTTCTCCTCCCTAAACGCAAAATCAACACAGATTAATTCAGTTATCAGTTATCAGTTATCAGTTATCAGTTTTATATCTTTAGATAACTGTTCACTGATTAAATAGCAACTGTTCCAGTTAGTTAAAGAAGTAACTGGAAAACAGAATCCCTAGAACAAAAACGAGTAGGAGTCCCAGGTAAAGTGAAGTCCGGTTCAGTTCAACCGGTTGATTGTTGGGGTTGGGGGTTCTTTCCATGATTTTCTCTTAGCGTTGAATAAACTGCATTGCGGCGATCGCGCCCAAAAAGAAAACAGTAGGCACAGCTAGGGTGTGAACTGCCAGCCATCTGACGGTAAAAATTGGGTATTGTATCGGTTGATTATCAGTTGTATTCATAATTTCAAACTACTTGCCAATAAATTCTTCAACTTGTTGTTTTGCTTCATAACGGTTATTCACAATCGGCAATTCTTGCCGTGGTTGTGGATAATACTCGTTAGGGCGAGGTGTGCCAAACACATCGTATGCCAAACCTGTGCTGACGAATAACCAACCTGCAATAAACAATGCTGGAATGGTAATGCTATGAATTACCCAATAGCGAACGCTGGTAATAATATCCGAAAACGGACGTTCTCCAGTACTTCCTGACATTTAGATTCCTACCTGTCTTTTCAAAGATGTTTTAACGCGTAGACTTCTTAGTTTTACCTAAGTACACTACATCTCATCTGGATGTTTGCCCCCAGACGGGACTACTACACACTCGCCCGATTGGGTTCGTGTCTATTTAGATTTTTTACATGAATTCATTATCCTATAAAGTTAAGAAAGAGTTACATCTTGCAACTTCTTTCTCAGAAATTAAGCAATGAATTCGTAAAGTTTTGTTACACTAAGCGGCATCAGATTTAGAAGCAGTTGCAATATCTGGTTGATACTTTAGTAAATAACCGCGATCGCCAATTACAAATCCCTGCTCAGGTGAAAAGAAAACTATCTTATAAAAATTAGCAGGAATTCCTTCTACATCCCGATCTTTTTCCCAGGTTTTGCCACCATCAGAACTGCGTAACAAATTACCGCTACCACCACTAACCCAAATTTCATCTGGTGTGCGATAGGCCATATCAAGTAAGCCCCAACTGGTAGCTAGTTCTGGATTTTGTGGCTCTAGCCATTTTTCACCGTCAGCAGTTTCGCTGAACTGGATCTGGCCTCCCCGCGCTAGCATCCACAAACGCCCATTTTCATCAAAGCCCATATTCTCTACCCGTCGAGAACTATTGCGGTTGTGAGGAACCCATGCATTTTGCCCTGGTTCCCAAGTCGAGTAGAAATTTCCTTTGGCGGAAACAGCAACATATTTACCGTCAGCAGAACGTTCCAGATTGCGAACCACACCGACTGCTTCTTCTACTTGGGCTTTCCAATTTTGACCACCATCTGTGGTTTTGTATATTGCTCCCACATCGGTTGCCATTTCTGCGGAATTTGCTCCTTGGGCAATAATACTAATTGGGTTCCCAGGTAACTTTTCACTTAGAGGAATTCGCAACCACGATTTACCTTCATCAGTACTATGCAGCAACAGAGCTGGTTCACCAACAATCCAGCCTTCTTGACCTTTAAAACTGACAGAGTTAAAGCGGTACTTGTCCTCATCTAATTGCAGTTTGATTGGTTGCCAAGTTTCACCACCGTCTTTGGTTTCCAAAAGAGTAGCGTTACTGCCTACCAAGAAACCATGCTGGGGATTCCCAGTAAAAGCAATGTCTAACAATTTGGCATCTGTGTCTACAGAAATTACCTCCCAAGGGTTGTAACTTGTAGAGGGAACCTTACTACAACCGACACATATTAGAACAACTGCAAATAGGGCAATTAGTTTGTGCCAAATTTTCATTCTTGAAAGCATTTGTATTTATTAGTTTTTTGTAAATTTAGTTTATGCTTACTGAGTGAGGGGAAACAGCGCTAGTTTCCCCTGGAAAAAAGTGAGAGTCTGCCTTTGGGCATTGCCCCCATCTTAAAAACGCGTCCTATTGTAAGCCATAAAGACTAAGGAAAAACAAGACAGCAAGAGCTAAACCCCCAAAAATCAGAATACTTTTCTGAGTGGGGGTCAAGTTATTGACACCGAAACCATAACCGAGATTTTCTTGGAAGCCAGAAGCTTTACCCGCAGGGCCGACATTGGTAAAAGCGTTCTTCTTGGCACTACAAACCGGACAACGCCAAGTTAGCGGCAGTTCAGCAAAAGGTGTGCCTGGGGCAATGTCATGTTTTTCGTCCCCTTTGGTAGGTTCGTAAACATAACCGCAGGCACGACACTCATAGCGGTCTAAAAGCGGATTTTCAACAGCTTGTTCGCTCATGGCTGTGGCATGGGTGAGGGTCAAAGCTTAAATATACGTTAAAAATTATGACATAACTGTTAGGTTTTTCTATAACAAGCAAAAACGAATCAAATAAACTCTGAGTCTGTTTTCCAAAACTCAGAAATACTAAAAATATATAATGTAAAAGAAAGTAACAGGTTATTTCCACCTATACACGGTAGATATTCATTGTGTTTGTCCTCAGCGGTTACGAGTACCTCCTAGGCTTCCTCATTATCTGTAGCTTAGTGCCTGCCTTAGCTCTGGCGGCATCTAAGTTACTGCGACCCAGTGGGCGCAATCCAGAACGGCGCACCACTTACGAATCCGGCATGGAACCAATTGGTGGAGCTTGGATTCAGTTCAATATTCGCTATTACATGTTTGCGCTAGTGTTTGTAGTATTTGACGTAGAGACGGTGTTCTTGTATCCTTGGGCAGTTGCTTTCCATCGTCTTGGTCTACTGGCATTCATAGAAGCGCTTATCTTCATTGCAATTCTTGTAGTTGCTTTAGTTTACGCATGGCGTAAAGGAGCCTTGGAATGGTCTTAGATGCTAACTTAACAGCCAAAGATTTGGAACAGCAGCAAAAAGAGCGTATTCTCAACCCCATTGGGCGTGCGACAGTGACTCAGGAACTGTCGGAAAACGTGATTTTAACTACGGTTGATGACCTCTACAACTGGGCACGTCTTTCTAGTCTTTGGCCTTTGTTGTTTGGTACAGCTTGCTGCTTTATTGAATTTGCAGCATTGATTGGTTCTCGCTTTGACTTCGATCGCTTTGGACTTATCCCTCGTTCTAGTCCCCGACAAGCTGACTTAATTATTACAGCCGGAACAATCACGATGAAGATGGCACCCCAACTGGTGCGTCTGTATGAACAAATGCCAGAACCCAAGTACGTAATTGCGATGGGAGCTTGTACGATTACTGGCGGGATGTTTAGCGTTGATTCCCCGACAGCAGTACGTGGAGTTGATAAACTGATTCCGGTGGATGTATACCTGCCTGGTTGTCCGCCACGCCCAGAAGCGATTATCGATGCAATTATTAAGTTACGGAAGAAAATCGCTAATGATTCCATGCAAGAGCGGGGCGTAATTAAGCAAACTCACCGCTACTACAGTACGACTCATAGCATGAAACCAGTGTCACAAATACACACTGGTGAGTATTTGCTCTCTGATACTCGTGTTGCACCACCGAAGGAATTGAGCGAAGCGATCGGTATGCCTGTACCACCTGCTTTGTTAACAGAGAAAAAGGAGGAGGTAAACCGTGGCTGAAGAATCAAAACCTGTACCAGCGCAGGAACAATCTCCAGTTATCGCAGCAGGTAAAGTTTCCCAGTGGTTGACGGAAAACGGCTTTGCCAACGAACCTTTGCAACCTGATGTCAACGGTGTAGAAATTATTAAGGTAGAAGCAGATTTCTTGTTGCCAACTTGCACTGCTTTGTATGCCTACGGATTTAATTATCTCCAGTTTCAAGGTGGGATTGATTTAGGTCCTGGACAGGAATTAGTCAGCGCCTATCACTTGATTAAAGTCAGTGATAATGCTGATAAACCAGAGGAAGTGCGTATCAAAGTTTTCTTGCCACGAGAAAATCCGAGAGTGCCTTCAGTTTACTGGATTTGGAAGACAGCTGACTGGCAAGAGCGCGAGTCTTACGATATGTTCGGGATTGTTTATGAAGGACACCCGAATTTGAAGCGAATTTTAATGCCAGAAGATTGGGTAGGTTGGCCCTTACGTAAGGATTACGTTTCGCCTGATTTTTACGAGTTGCAAGACGCTTACTAGTAGTGAATAGCATCTCATGCTGTTGACCCCCTTCTCCGTAGGTGGAGAGGGGGGTGGTTTTTTGTCACGCAAAGGAACGCGGAGGTACGCAGAGTGCGATCGCTCGGCTAAGATAGGTAACGATGCAAATGTTCAAATGTCATTGGTTAAGGCGTAATGTTGCAATCACACTGAGAATTAAGCGTAAAATCTTGGAAATATTTCGTGAAGAAATGGGTTCACACTTTAACTGCTAGTTCATCCCATTTGGCGCCCAGTTTTCATTATGGCGTTGCTGAATCAAGGTATGACCAGACGTAGAGACGTAGCAATGCTACGTCTCTACAAAAATGTATGCACACATAATTCATGACCAAATTCAGCAACGCCTCTCATTATCCTAAACGGAGTGTAGAACAAATTGCCCAGGCTCCAGATTTAACCGTAGAGCAAGTCCGACAAGCAGCAGGTAATCAATCTAACAAACAGCAAAGCGATCGCTTGTTCCTCTACAAACTTAGAAAGCGATCGCTTCATACCGCCAAACCTACATCTTACCTTTTTGCATTACTTCCTGAAGATGGCGGCGGATCTCTTGTGCTTGCTCGATGTCAGACTGACGCAGTTTTTGGAACAATTCTACACAAGGCTGAGAACCAGCTTGTTGTGCATCTTGGATATAGGTGTCGTAAGCCTTAATTGCTTGGCCTTTATTGTGTAAAACGGTCAAAAAGTCGTACTCTAGGTCGCTAATAGGATTTTGAGATTGTCTTTCTCTAGTTTGAGTCATTGATTCACCCTCCTTTAGGCTTTCTATATTCACTTCTACTTGCCCTGAAAGAGGTGTTCATCTGTCCAGAGGTGGGGAGATGGGGGAAAGTGGACAAGTGTGTAGACGCGCTTTCGTGACTTCCCGCAGGGTGGAGTGGGGGGAGTCAAGATATTCTCCCTTGTCCTCCTTGTCTCCCGTCTTCCCGTTGTCCTTATCTCCTTTTTTGCATCGACGCGGGTCGCTCAAATTCACACTCTTTTTGCAGTTGATTATCCTCAAAGTAGACAATCGGACAAGATTTTGTATTAGCACTAATGCAATCCATATGCGGTGTTTTAGCACACACTATTAGTAACCCGCCAAGAATTAACAATAAGGCACAAATTGACGCACCTTGAATCCAAGAAATTTCCAACGCTCCATGCACAACCACTTCTCGGAGTACTGATACAATTGTGACTTCAACTGCCACACCTACAGCAATGCTGTGTTCCTGTAAGTAAATTATTAACAATCGAAATAATTCCACCAAAATCAAGATAAATAGGATTTTGGCTGTCACTTGTTTATATTCTAGTTGTTGTGTGAGAGCAATAAATATCGACCATAGCTGTATCAGCATGACGCCAAACAAGCTTAAACACAAGATAATCACAATCAAATCTTGGAAAGCTTCCATATTACGGACTATCCAGTGTCGATCAAACCAGCGATCGCAAAACAAAAATTGACTTTTGGGGCGCTTTCTCATGAAATTTCCATTTTGTTATTGGGACAACTGTTGACACACCAGCCAGTCCACCCAATACTCTTATTTTGGCAGAACAGGGGATTAACGGGGACAAGGAGAATACGGGAGACAAAACAATTCAAAACTCACGTATTGCCAACAGAGACAAAGAAGACAAGGGGGACAAGATAAATATCACACTCCCCCCACTCCACCCTACGGGAAGTCGCGCAAAGCCCGTCTACACACTCCCCCATCACCCTACTTCCACCCATATACCCTCAATTAATAAAGCTTTGTGATAATATGGGAGACTGCTGCATAAATTTAGAAATAGAAAATCAACTGAATCATGGCTCTGACGCAACAGCGCAAACAAGAGATCATCTCACAATACCAAGTACACGAAACCGACACAGGCTCAGCCGATGTTCAAATTGCCATGCTGACGGAACGTATTAACCGTCTCAGTGAACATCTGCAAGCCAATAAAAAAGACTTTTCTTCCCGTCGAGGGTTGTTAAAGTTGATCGGTCAGCGTAAACGTCTTTTATCCTATATACAGAAAGAAAACCGAGAACATTATCAAGCTTTAATTAGCCGTCTCGGTATTCGTGGATAGGAACCCTTTATATGTCTGCTGAATCTGACCGCTTGCCATTTGAACCGAACAAAAAGCGCCAAAAACCTGCAAAAGCAGAAAGTAAACCCCCGATTGTCAAGCAAGAGTCTGTAAAAAAGGAAAAGAAAAAGCCACGTTATAGCAAAGAAGAAGTTGCAATCCCTCAGGTAGTCAGCCAACGAATGATGCGTCGTATAGCTGGTTTTGCTGGAGTGCCAACTTCTTTAGGCATCATGACCTTGGTTGTCAGCTATTTCCTTTTAGTTAACACCGATATCAAACTACCTCCCGTTGCCGTTTTATTGGTGAATATGGGATTTTTTGGTTTGGGTGTATTGGGTATATCTTATGGTGTTCTTTCTGCTTCTTGGGATGAAGATAGAGCCGGAACTCTCTTGGGTTGGAGTGACTTCACCGTCAACTTGGGACGGATGGTGTCAGCTTGGCGCGAGTCTCGGCAGAAAAAAAATACATAATTGCTAGCGCTCAGATATTTAAATAATTGCTGGTCTGGAAATAAGTATCTTTCCAGCATATTGGGTAACTTTGAGAAAAGTGTTGAAGTTTAACAACTTCAACATTAAAAAATTAATAAAAAATTAATATTTATTACCCAATATAGCAGTGGCAAAACTACTGAGCGCTCTATTCTTTATTTCTTCTTATGACCTAGCGGAGGAAAACTTGGCGTCTTGGCATCTTGGCGGTTCAACAAACTAAGCCTTTGGTCAATTCTCACATAAGTCCTATTTTCACAAAATCTAAACTCAGATGACGCTTTTTAAAGTTAATATATTTTAAATATATGTGATTGATTAAAGTAATACTATGAAATTCGTAACAATCAATAGATAACTTGTGCTAAAGCGTAAAGAACAAACTAGCAACTACAAACATTAAATAAATTACTTAGATATTAGATAATAATTAACAGCAACTAGCAATTAGCAACTAACATGATTGTAGTCATGAAAATTGGTTCCCCTGAAGCGGAAATCAACCGCGTTAGTGAGGAACTCGCCACTTGGGGGCTGACACCAGAAAAAATTGTTGGTAAACATAAGGTTGTAATTGGTCTAGTTGGCGAAACAGCCGACTTAGATCCCCTGCAAATTCAAGAAGTTAGTCCTTGGATTGAGCAAGTATTGCGGGTAGAGCAGCCTTACAAACGGGCTAGCCGTCAATACCGCCACGGCGAAGCATCTGAAGTAGTAGTAAACACGCCTGATGGGCCTGTTACCTTTGGCGAACACCATCCCTTAGTAGTTGTGGCTGGGCCCTGTTCCGTCGAAAATGAAGAAATGATTGTTGAGACGGCGCGGCGTGTGAAAGCTGCGGGAGCTAGATTTCTGCGTGGAGGTGCATACAAACCCAGAACTTCACCCTATGCTTTCCAAGGTCATGGTGAAAGCGCTTTAGAATTACTGGCAACAGCGCGGGAAGCTAGCGGGCTGGGTATCATTACTGAAGTTATGGACGCTGCCGACCTGGATAAAATCGTAGAAATTGCTGATGTTGTCCAGGTAGGTGCAAGAAATATGCAAAATTTCTCTCTACTTAAGAAAGTAGGGGCGCAACCGAAACCAGTTCTGCTCAAGCGGGGGATGTCGGCAACGATTGAAGAATGGTTGATGGCTGCTGAATATATCCTGGCGGCAGGAAATCCAAATGTGATTTTGTGTGAACGAGGGATTCGCACCTTTGATCGCCAATACACTCGTAATGCTTTGGATATATCAGCAATACCTGTTTTGCGAAACCTAACTCACCTGCCGATTATGATTGATCCTAGTCACGGTACTGGCTGGGCTGCTTATGTACCTTCGATGGCAATGGCATCTATTGCTGCTGGGTGTGATTCCTTAATGATTGAGGTTCACCCTAATCCGAAGAAGGCTTTGTCAGATGGTCCTCAGTCGTTGACACCGGAGGCTTTCGACCAGTTAATGCAAGAACTAGCAGTCATTGGTAAAGCTGTGGGACGCTGGCCACAAACTGCTGTGGCTTTAGCTTAAAGACACCAAGAAAGACACCCACAAAGGGAGGCGCGGTGACATTAGGAGTTTTTATATATTCTCCAAGTCACCGCTTCTATTTTTACCTTATTGAAAATGGTATTACACCTTCTGCCTTCTCATACCGAGTTGCATTCTATAGATATTACCTCACCCCCTGCCCCTCTCCGAGCTCGCGGAGAGGGGCAGGGGGTGAGGTTTTTAAACACAAC
>Ga0073934_10010208_pt1 | contig 11735 bp, 10 predicted proteins | sample LarsenN4metaG_FD_76834 | JGI IMG/M metagenome (GOLD analysis project Ga0073934, IMG submission 76834) | Hot spring sediment bacterial and archeal communities from British Columbia, Canada, to study Microbial Dark Matter (Phase II) - Larsen... ... | reverse complement strand
AGCTTCACCGAGTTCAAAGGCGTGGTTGGCATCGGAGACCAGGTCAAGTTGCATGTCATTTTCAAGACGGATGGCACATTCACGGTTCGTGAAATCGAAAAGTTCCTTGGCTTCCCTGCCGACAACAGCAACTCCTCCGGTTCGAATGAAGATCCCGCTCACCATGCCAATGAGCATCACTCCAACGGCAACTTGAATGATGACTCGCACCATCATTCCGATGACCATGGAAATGATGATCACGGTGGAAGCGGCCACCATGGCTCTGACGATTAGGATTTATGAACCATTACTTCGACCCAGGCAGGCTGATTTACGATCCTGCCTAGATGATATACTTCACATGATAGGATATGGAGTTCAATCTCAGTTTGTGAAGCGTGGGGCCGGGTCAACTATGTCTGCTTATGATGAACGCCGGGCGCTGGATGGGTTGCAGCAGTTAAACTCGCAAGCCATCGGTGCCATCTACGATCAATATTTTTCGGAAGTTTATCGTTATGTCCGATATCGGATCAACGACGATAGGACCGCGGAAGATATTGCCAGCGATGTCTTCGTGCGACTGCTCGAAGCCTCACAAAAGAAACAGGGGCCACAATCCAGCCTCAAAGGCTGGTTGATCGCCACAGCCTCCCATGTAGTGAACGATCATCTGCGCAGGCGTTATCGCAGACCTGTGGAAGCGCTGTCCGACTCTCTGGCAGATGAGCGGCCCAGCATCCACTCTGAAATTGACTTACGCGAGCAAAACCGAATCGTGCAGAGCGCATATGCTCAGCTGACCTCCGAACAGCAGCATGTGCTGGCGCTGCGCTTTGGACAGGGATACTCTCTCGAAGAGACGGCAGCCCATCTCAATAAAAATATTAATGCGGTGAAAGCTCTCCAATTCCGCGCGCTGGCTTCGCTTCAGCGCCAGATCGGGGAGGTGAATTATGAATGATCTGTACGAAGTTTTAGAAATCTGTTTGCAGGATATCGAGCGAGGCGAGAACATCGAAGCCGTTCTGTTTCGTTATCCTGAATATGCCGATGAATTGCGCCCGATCCTGGAGGGATCCATGAATGCCCGGAGCATGGCGATTACGGCTCCCTCCGCGGAAGTGGTGCGGCGTAATCGCGCCAGAGTGCTCCAGCATGCCGCGCAGATGCGCGAACACGAGGCGCAGGCCAAATCATCGTCACGCAGGATCTGGTTTGTCTCGCTGCGTCGAGCTGCGGTGACGCTGGTCGTTGTGGCGATGCTTTTCGTCAGCGGAACAGGCCTTGTCCGTGCGGCCTCCACCACTGTGCCTGGTGACAATCTTTATCCGGTCAAGCGCACCTGGGAGGATGTCCTGATCCTTTTCACATTAAATCTGCAGCAACGCGAGGCGCTGGAGATCGAACATGAAAACGAACGATTGCATGAACTGCGAGAGGTTTTTGCAGCGGGCCGTTCCGAGGAAGTGGAATTTTCAGGTGTGGCGACGAATCAAAACGGGAACGAGTGGATCATCGCCGGGATCCGGGTCGTGATCACCGATCAAGCCGAAGTGCGCGATGGGCCGCTCATGATTGGCAGCGCCGTCCGCGTGAAGGGATATACCCAGAGCGATGGTTCGGTACTGGCAGAGCGTGTGAGGCTTCTGGATCCGGATGAGAAGCTTCCTGATGAGATTGAAATCGAAACGGAAGACCATGGAGGTGAGCATCACCAGGGTGAAGACAATTCGGGCAAGGGGTCTGATGATGAGAATTCCAACGAAGGAGAGAACTCAGGCTCGGGTTCTGAATCTGAATCAAAAGACGAATCGTCAAATAGCGGCTCCGAGATCGACAACAGTGGTTCAGATTCTAGCCATGATGAGAGTAACAATAGTAATGACGATAACAGCGGTAGCAGCAACGACGATAACAGCGGGAGTCATGACAGCGGAGGCGATGATAGCAACCATAATGGCGGTGACCACTCTGAGGGAGGAGATAACAGCGACTCCGGAGGCGGGGGCGATGATGGAGATGGAGGAGATTAGTGAACGCAACTGTGCGGAGCCTGCAAAGTGCTCCGCACAGTTTTTTATAGCTTGTAAGATGCTATAAAATCGAGTACATTAAGCTAGCACGTTCGTTCTAACTACCCTCACCCCAACCCCTCTCCTAGCGGGAGAGGGGCGAAGGTTTAGGAGATTTTATATGACCGACTCAAATTTTTATCTCGGACGCGCGTACGATCCCATTCAACAGACTGTTACTGAAAAAGAGGTCACCTACGATCCCGCGGACCTGACCACCCATGCGGTAGTCACGGGGATGACCGGCTCAGGCAAAACTGGCCTGTGTGTTGTTCTACTTGAAGAAGCCGCGTTGAAAGGTATCCCTGCAATCATCATCGATCCCAAGGGGGACCTCACAAATTTATCGTTACATTTTCCTGACCTGGCGCCGCAGGATTTTCAAACTTGGATCGATGCTGATCTGGCGCGTCGCGCCGGGAAGAGTGTCGAACAGGTTGCAACCGATGCAGCCACTTCGTGGCGCGAGGGCTTGAAGGAATGGGGCATCCCCCGGGAGAAAATCCTCGCGCTTAAGAACGCCGCACAGTTCGCCGTGTTCACACCGGGATCAGACGCGGGCCTTCCAGTGAGTGTGTTGTCTTCTCTCGCCGCGCCCGAAATATCGTGGAACGAGAATCGTGAGGTCCTCCGCGAGAAAATTATCAGCACGGTCACAGCTTTGCTTGGGTTAGTGGGTTACACCGATATTGATCCATTGCGCTCGCGCGAACATATTTTGCTCTCCAACATTTTCGAGAACGAATGGAGCCAGGGCAGGAATATTGAACTGGCAGAACTCATTATCCAGGTACAAAATCCTCCTTTTGAAAAACTTGGGGCTTTGCCGGTCGAAACCCTGTTCCCTGCAAAAGACCGTATGGAATTGTCTTTGATATTGAACAATATCCTCGCCGCGCCTTCTTTTGAAACCTGGCGTGAGGGACAACCACTCAATATTGGTTCCATGTTGTACGCGGAAGATGGTCGTCCGCGCCACAATATTTTTTATCTCGCCCATTTATCGGATGAAGAGCGCATGTTCTTCGTGACGCTGTTACTTTCTGCGGTGGAAACCTGGATGCGCACACAGGGCGGCGCGACTTCTCTGCGCGCCCTCCTTTACATGGATGAAATTTTTGGTTATTTGCCTCCACTTCGCAACCCTCCCTCAAAACTTCCACTCCTGCGCATGCTAAAAAATGCGCGGGCCTTTGGCCTGGGTCTGTTGCTCGCGACGCAGAATCCCGTCGATGTGGACTACAAGGCCCTCTCGAACGCGGGGACGTGGTTCATTGGCAAATTGCAAACCGAACAGGATAAAAACCGTTTGCTCGACGGGCTGGAAAGCGCGGCGGGCGGCATTCCGCGCAGTATTTTTGACAAATTGATTTCCTCGCTGGGCAAACGCGTGTTTGTGCTGCTCAACATCCATGCCAGTCAGCCTGAGCTGCTGCAAACCCGCTGGACGATGAATTTCCTCGCGGGTCCCCTCACTCGCAATCAGATTCCAACGCTGATTAAGCTGACCAGCCCGGATAGCGCCGCGCAGACTCAGCCGATAGCGCCCCCCATCACTCCAGTGATGGCACCCGCGCCAACGCTGAGACCGGCCGCGCGCCCCATGCAGTCGCAGCCTCCCACGGCTCAGATCCAATCATCGAGCACGAAGCCGCCCATCCCGGCCTGGATTCGCGAATATTTCCTGCCGCAAAATTACAGCCTGCCGGAAGCCTTCTCCGCTGCGCAGCGAACGATGCCCGCAGAGGTGATGATCGATGGCGTGATCTACCGTCCAACGTTATTGGGTTCTGCCGAGGTCCACATCCTCGACCGCAAGCACGGCGTGGATACAGAGGTCACCCGCACCGTCCTGGTGAAGTCGCCGGAGAGGCGCGGTACTGTGCGGTGGGAAGAGCATCCGCTCAACGCAGATATGTTGGATAGCATCGATACTGCTCCTGTGCCAACTGCGCGTTTCAGCTCTATTGATTCGCCGCTGAACGATGTCAAATTAATGACGGCGTTACAAAAGGATTTTGCCGATTGGGTCTTTCGCAATTCGTCTGTCAAAGCGCGTGCAAACCAGACACTCAAAGTGTTTGCCGGCCCAGACGTGAGCCCGGCCGAATTCATGAAAGCCTGTGCCGATGCCGCCCGCGACGCACGCGACGCGGAGATCGAAAAGAAGACCGCCCAACTGGATCGCCAACTGAAGAGTCTCGAAGACAAGCTTGCCCGCGAGGAACGCGAGCTTGCCAAAGATGAAGATGAGCTTTCTAACCGCAAAATGGAAGAAGCCGGGACTCACCTCGAGAACCTGACCGGTCTCTTTGGCGGGAGAAGAAAAGCATCACGTTTGTCCTCCTCGCTGACAAAGCGGCGCATGACGCAACAGGCAAGAGCAGATGTGGAAGAATCGAAGGATGCGATCAAAGAGTTCAACCAACAGATCGCGGAGCTGGAACTGCGACGTGAAGAGGTGATTGCCGAGATCAACGATCGCTGGGGAAGAGTTGTCAACGAAATCACTGAAGTGACCATCGCACCCAAGAAGACGGACGTGTTAGTCAAGTTATTTGGTGTGGCCTGGATGCCGCATTACGTGATCAAATCGGGGATCGATACGTTCGAGTTGCCTGCGTTTGGGGCGGAGTGAGTTCTCGCGCTGAGCGGAGCCGTAGGCGTAGACGAAGCGTGTATACCGAGTGATTCTAATTTTCTTTGTAAACGCGCACTTCGACTTCGGTCGCTTCGCTCCCTCCGCTCAGCGAGGAAGTAAATAAAGGAGCAAAATGTTCTGGCTGATTCTCACCATTGCATTATGGGGAGTCGTTCATTCGTGGCTTGCCTCAATGGGTTTCAAAAATTTCCTGCGCCGCACGTTTGGCAATAGCTTCATGAAATTTTATCGTTTGATTTACAACATTTTCGCAGTGATCAGCATTCTGCCTGTGCTGTATCTAATGATCGTCTTGCCTGATGAAACACTTTATCAAGTGCCGTCACCGTGGAGTTATCTTATGCGCGCCGGGCAGATGACTTCTGTAATACTCTTATTTGTCGCCGTTTTACAGACGGATGTACTTTCCTTTGTGGGTCTGCGTCAATTAATAGAAGAAGAGAAAAAAGGCGATCTGGTTGTGAATGGTTTGTATCGTCTTGTCCGTCATCCCTTGTATACATTTAGTCTGGGGATCCTCTGGCTCTCACCATCCATGACCGTGAATTCATTTGTTGTCTATGCTGCTCTGACGATCTACATCTTGATTGGCATTATTTTTGAAGAGCGAAAGCTTTTGCGTGAGTTTGGGCAGGAATACGCAGCTTACAAATCCATGACACCCATGTTGCTGCCCGGCATAAAGTTTGGTGGGAACAAATAAGATTCGCCGCTCGTTTAAAAAAGTGCGTCTGGCACGGCCAGAGATCGCGGCGTGCACGCAATTGTGTTCTGATATGTTTTAATCCCACACTTATCTATGTTCGCTTACCAGGTTTTTAAGCAGGTATAATTTTCGATCATGGCTACGATCTCTTATCCATATAAACGAACTCCTGTTTTTCCACAAGTTGTTGCTGCGTTTGTGAGCGGGATGGCATTGTTCTTCGCGCTCATGATCACGTGGACCGTAGGTTATCAATTGTTTTATGCCGGACGGATTTTTCCCGGTGTCTCGGTTGCCGGGGTGGACCTTTCTGGTATGAAACCGTCCGACGCGGCAGTCAAGTTGAACGAGACATTGTCTTATCCTATTACAGGGAAGATCCTTTTTAAGGATGGCGAAAAGGCCTGGATGGCGAGTCCCGCGCAGTTAGGGATGGTGTTCGATCCTTCTGCCAGCGCGCTCACAGCGTATCAGCTGGGAAGGCGCGGCGGTCTCTTTGGCGCGTTATCGGGCCAGATGCGCGCGGGAGGCCGAGGGGTCAGCGTTTCCCCTGTGATTGTCTTCGATGAGCGTGTGGCGCATCAATATTTGACTCAGATCGCTTCACAGATCAATCAGCCTCTGCAAGAGGGAATGCTGAAGCTGGAAGGAACCAATGTGGTCGCACAGCCGGGCCAGATGGGACGTGAGCTAAAGATCGAGGCGACACTCGTTTATCTCACCGGGCAATTGCAGACCTTTAGCGATGGTGAAGTACCCCTGGTGGTCCAGGAGATCCAGCCGCAGATTCTGGATGTCAGTGCACAGGCGGAGGCCGCCAGGCAGCTGCTCAGCCAGCCGCTTACGCTGGCAATCCCTAATGCCGCGCAGGGTGATCCCGGGCCATATATATACAACCCGGAAGTCCTGGCGAACCTGCTTACTGTGCAGCGTGTGCAAGATGGAGAGCAGAACACTATACAGGTGGCCCTCAGCCCCAGAGGATTGCGGGACTTGCTCGTGCCGATCAAATCACAGATGGATCGTTTCCCTTCGGATGCAAAATTTGTTTTCAACGATGCCACGCTTCAATTAGACTTAATGGCCGATTCAAAAGTAGGCCGCACGCTGGATGTAGATGCGAGTATCCAGGCGATCAATGAGGCGATTGGACGCGGCGAACACACGGCTACGCTGGTCATCAACGAGGCACAACCGCGGGTGGCTGCAACTGCGACAGCTCAGGAACTTGGCATTACTCAGTTGCTCTACAGTGAGATTTCTTATTTTTATGGCTCATCACAGGAGCGGATTCAAAATATCGAAGCTGCTGCCAGACAGTTTCATGGTGTCCTGGTTGCTCCCGGTGAGACCTTCTCGATGGGAGAACATCTGGGAGATGTGAGCCTTGATAATGGCTTCGCCGAGGCACTCATTATTTACGGCGGCAGGACAATCAAAGGCGTTGGCGGGGGGGTGTGTCAGGTGAGCACGACTCTCTTCCGCGCGGTGTTCAACGCGGGCTTCCCAATCGTGGAACGCACGCCTCATGCTTATCGAGTATCTTATTATGAACAGACTGCCAGTGGAGGGATCGACCCCAAGCTGGCCGGCCTGGATGCGACCGTTTACTTCCCGCTCGTGGATTTCAAATTTACCAATGATTCGCCCTATTGGATTCTGATGGAGACCTATGTGAATGTGAGCGCGCGCACCCTGCAGTGGAAATTCTATTCCACGTCAGATGGGCGCTCGGTCACGTGGGATACTACAGGACCAACCAACGTGGTCTCTGCTCCGGAACCTATGTTTGAAGAAAACCCTGAGCTGGGCAAGAATGAAATGAAGCAAGTGGATTGGGCCGCAAATGGCGCCGATGTCAACGTGACGCGTACAGTGTGGAAGAATAACGCAGTGTACTTCCAGGATACGGTCACAACCCATTATGAACCCTGGCAGGCTATCTGTCAGTATGGGCCGGATTCGAAGAATCCTAAAAAGCTGGCAGATGAGCAAAATTTATGCCGTAACCCCGCTGGATAAGAAATGTTCGTTGGTTGGGCAGTTCAACTGCTCAACCAACCTCTACATGGTAAAATTTTCTTTCTGTGAAGAAACGGAGAATTCATGATCAGTGAAACACTCATCGAAATCTTGCGCTGTCCCAATTGTGTGCGCACAACGGGCGGTGAGCTCAAATTGCATAAGGATGCCTGGTTCATCTGTAAGGATTGCGGGCGAAAATATCCCATCGTGGATGATATCCCGGTCATGTTGATCGAAGAGGGCGACAAGTGGACGAACGTGGCAGAAGGCGAGTTGCCCGTTCCTCCTCCAGCGAAATAACGTGTCTGCATTACAAGATTTCTTAACCGATCTCACGAGCGGCAACGAAGCCCGCGCGGAAGAGGCCGTTCATTCACTGATCAGCCTGGGGGAAGAGTCGATTCCGGCCTTGCTGGATTTGACGCACTCCTCAGATGTGGACAACCGCTGGTGGGGATTGCGTGTCCTGGCGCAGTCGCCTCATGCCAGGGCCGAATGGCTGGTCCCGTTTCTGAACGATGCGGCCCGTGAGGTGCGTCAGTGTGCGGCGCTGGGGCTGGCCATCAAGCCTGAAGAAAGCGCGACTCAGGCTCTCGTCCAGGCCTTGAGCGATGAAGACAGCATGGTGAGCAGTCTCGCAGTGAACGCGCTGGTCAAGATCGGCAAAGCCGCGGTTCCAGCTCTCATCGACGTGGTGAAGAATGGAGCACAATCGGCGCGCATCCATGCTTTGCGCGCGCTGGCAGAGATCCGCGATCATCGAGCCATCCCCATCATGATGAAGGTGATGGAAGAAGACTCGGCGCTGTTACAACATTGGGCCAAAGAAGGCTTGGACCGCCTTGGCCTGGATATGGTATATATAAAACCCGTATGAACAAAATGAATTTTTTCAAAAACATTAAATTTGCACGTCCTTCGATAACACAAATTATTTTCATTGTGGTGGGACTGATTCTGGCAGTGGGTGGCTTTTTCTTTGTGCGTAGTCTGGTGACCTGCTGGAGGATCACTCCCTTGCCCGGTATGGTTCCTTCCAACTGCGGCACGGTCACCGCAGGATTAAGTGGACCAGATTTGACGAATGAGGAAAGCACGCCTGTTCCTGGTATAGAAGAACTGCCGGCACCCCCGGTTGAGATTCCCGATAGTAATTTGCCGCCTGCCTGGGATGGAGCCAGCCGGATCAATGTTCTTCTCATTGGTCTTGATTTTCGAGATTGGGCGGCCGGGGAAGGAGCGCCGCGTTCGGATACCATGATCGTGTTAACGATCGATCCACTGACCAAAACGGCCGGTATGTTTCTATTCCGCGCGATATGTGGGTCAATATTCCGGGTTTTGGCTATAGCCGCATCAATACTGCGTATTCATCGGGAGAAGGCAGTAAATTACCGGGGGGCGGCCCTGAACAGGCCCGCAAAACCGTGGAACAATTCCTGGGTGTGCCTATTCATTATTATGCCCAGATTGATTTTCATACGTTCGCCGAATTCATTGATTTGATCGGCGGGATTGAGGTCTATAACGATGAAGAATTGAGGCTCGATCCGATCGGCGGCGGTAAGGATAAAATTCGCATTACCTGTTGTGGGCTGCGCTGGATGGATGGGGAGAGGGCACTGGCATATGCCCGTTTCCGCAAGGATAAAGAGGGCGATATCGCCCGTGCACACCGCCAGCAGAAGGTCATCATCGCAATCCGTAATAAGGTGCTCAGCCCGGAGAACTTCCCAGTGCTTCTCGGAAAAGCTCAACAGTTCTATGAAGAGTTTTCAGCCGGTATCAAAACGAATATGCCGTTTGACACGGCCATTCAATTGGGAGTCCTGGCGAGAGATATTCCACTGGAGAGTATCCAGATGGGCGCGATCGATTACACCATGGTGGCCCTGGATAACGTGGTACTCGGTGGAGCCGATGCTGCGATCATGAAGCCGCTGCCGGATAAAATCCGTGAATTGCGCGATCAAATCTTCACAGCTGGTGGAGCGGTTAGCCCCATGGCTGCCCAGAATGATCCGACGGCCTTAATGCAGGCGGATGGCGCGCGGGTGCGGGTGTTGAATGGCAGCGTTGTGGGCGGGCTGGATGTAAATACGGGCAATTATCTCGTTTCGCTGGGTGTGCCAGTGACCGAGGTCGGTGCGGCGGATCAGGGATATGGCTCGACAGTCATTGTTCTATATTCGCCCAAGTTGTATACCTTGAAGTATTTGCAGACGGTATTCGGCGTGAATGAAAGCGCGCGGATCTGGTTCCGGCCCGACCCGACCTCTACTGTGGATGTAGAGGTGAGATTGGGGAATGATTGGGCGAGTGGTAACTCAATGCCGTAAGTTCTTATCTCTACAAGTACCTGAAATTTTTCAGCCGCAGATGATCTGCGGCTGAAGTTTTATACCTGATACTTGTATGAGTGTGACTTGGCTGACCGGAAAATCAGGGCGAAGCCTGGCACTCATTCGGGACAAGAAATACAGACGTGAAATCATCTTTTCTGGAAGAGTGGTAACTCAGATCCTCGAGCAAAGGAAAATCTGTACCAAAGTAATGGTTGAGCACAATCCGAAACGTATTGACCGGGGTAATCGTTTTATACAAATCACTTTTGGCCTGATCGTTTACATAAAAAGCATTCAGTATTGACATTCGCCTCTGAGGTGTCTCCAATTTTGGTATGCCGACCGCCCCATGGTCGCCCATGAGAATGATGACCGGGGGTGTCTTTGAGTTCTTGATAATTTCCGCAACCACGGGCACGATCTGGGAATCGATAAATCGGACACTGGCGATATACCCTTCCGCTTTTCCGTCGGCCCAGACAAACTCACCATCTGGCGCGAAGATAAACGGTGGATGAGGGACCATAATGTGAGCAAATACAAATTTGGGTCCGTCCATTTCAGGAAGATGTTTCAATTCGTCCAGGATAAAGTGGGTTTGTTGATAGTGCTCATAGTATTCCCACTTTTGAAGGCGTTGTATGTCAAAGTTAATCAATTGAGGCATATCGTAGGCGATCCTGGCAAGGGAGGTTTTCCACAGCATGACCTCAAATTCGGTCAAGCCTCCCATCAGGTTGACACTGCTAAGAAACGCTTGATTGCGGGAAAGGCGGCGGTCTTCATCAATCGTAAAATGATCATTGGCGCTATTCTCGAATGTGATGACCTGGTACCCTTGCGAGCGAAGTGTTTCGATCACGAGGCTGGAGGATAGAGGGGAAAGAGCTGGATCCTGATCGTAATTTGTATAAAAAAGAGCTGTCACCGAGAGCTTGGTGATCGGATAATTGCTCTGGGCGCACTCTGCCATATAGAATCCCAAATCTTCTAATTGATGCTGGAACGTCGCTGCATCGTAGTTAAACTCTTCCTCCAGGGTACGAATGCTTGTGTGAGCATCCAGCAATATCAAATAGATATCTGGCTTTTGCGACCCGCTTGTATCACTAACAGTTTGTATAAGTGAGCTTTGAACCTTGTTCGAACGTTGTGCAGCTTGATGAACAGAAAGATCATGTTGAAGCATACTGACCGTTGAAAAAATGACAAGAATGCCCCCTGTGACCATTAGAAAACTGACGATAGTATCGGGTTTCTTAACCTTCCAAATGATGAAAATCCCTGAAAGCATCAGGATTCCGGCATAAATGAGCATCAGATGTCGATGTCGGATCAATACTCCAAACATTGATTCGATCTGGATAAATACATGTCCATAGGAAAAAAATAGAATGACCGCTACTGTTGTGATCATCCCCGATTTCTGCCAGTCTCGGAGAAGAAGCCTCAATAGAACCCAAATGAGCGTTGTAAATAAAAGAGATAAGAGAACCGGTCGGACAAGGGAAGCAACACTAACATAGGTGATATTGTGATTCCGCAATTCGAGAATGGGATACAGCGTGAACAGGAAGGGGTGGAGATAAGAAAAAAATTTCTTCATTGAAAGGACCTTTGCACATAAGACTGGCAAGCCTGCAATTGTCTTGGAGCAGTGGTGATACGTTGTTTGTCCGAGTGCCTCGTTCTTCGACAGGTGACACCATGCCCTGGTGGGCAGAGTCACAGTCGGGATGCAATCGGCGTTCCGCTCAAGGCGAATGATTATGGCTGCTGGAAAGTCAGTTTGATGCCGCCGAAGAAGTTTTCGCCGTTGGCACTCTGGCAGGTGGGAGCGGTAATGCCGAGAGCCACATCACTGCCGCTGGCAAGTTGGACAGTATAGGTTGTGTTAGGCGTCATGATGTAATCCGCGTAACCGTTGCTCATTTCTGTTT
>Ga0073934_10010207_pt1 | contig 11738 bp, 7 predicted proteins | sample LarsenN4metaG_FD_76834 | JGI IMG/M metagenome (GOLD analysis project Ga0073934, IMG submission 76834) | Hot spring sediment bacterial and archeal communities from British Columbia, Canada, to study Microbial Dark Matter (Phase II) - Larsen... ... | reverse complement strand
TTCAAATTCCTTTGATGCAGTTTTTTGTCTTGAGGTTTTGGAACACGTTTATCATTCCGATAAAGTCTTGAAGGAATTTAAAAGAGTAATGAAGCCGGGAGGGTATGGCGTATTTCTTGTTCCCTCGGACAGTTTTCTTTTTAGGGCCATTTGGTGGTTTTGGCTCCATTTTTATCCACGGGGTTGGGTTTGGAGGGATACCCACATCCAAACCTACAGAAACAGTTACCTGCCCAAACTTTGCAGGAAGGTGGGTTTTGAAGTAGAAAGGGACAAGAAGTTTAATCTAGGAATGCTCCATGTTGTTAAGGTAAGAAAAATATGAAAGTTTCAATTGTAATTCCAAACTATAATACCGCATTCCTTCTGGAAAAGAATTTGCCCATTGTTTTGGAGGCGGCAAAAAATCCCCAAAATAATATCAGTGAAATTATACTGGTTGATGACGCCTCGCCAGACAATAGCGCCGCGGTTGTAAAAAATAAGTTCCCCGAGGTTAGGCTTATCAGACACAAGGTAAATAGAGGTTTTTCCTCCTCAGTAAATACGGGGGTAAGGCTTGCAAAAGGGGATTTGATTTGTCTTCTGAATACGGATGTTTTACCCGAAGCGAATTTTTTGGAAAATGTTCTACCCCATTTTGAAAACCCCAGAGTTTTTGCTGTCTCTTTAAATGAAGGAGGATATAGCTGGGCCAGAGGATTTATCAAAGACGGGTACGTTGGGCACGAACCGGGCCCCAAAGATGATAAAGTCCACGCAACATTTTGGGTCAGCGGAGGCAGCGGAGTTTTTCGAAGAAGTCTCTGGGTAAAGTTGGGAGGAATGGACGAGAGGCTTCTTTCGCCCTTTTACTGGGAAGATTTGGATTTATCTTACCGGGCTGCCAAGCGGGGATACATCCTTTTGTGGGAGCCAAACTCGCATGTTACCCACAAACACGAGACAACCATGAGCCAACTTCCCAAGTCATATCTCCAAAGAATTAGAGAGAGAAACCACCTTATTTTTATTTGGAAAAATCTGGGTAGCCCGAGGCTTTTTAGAAAGCACGTACTGGGACTTTTCAGCCGCCTTGTGCGCCACCCCGGCTATATAAGAATAATTTTTATGGCACTTATTAAAATTAGAAGTATTGCGAAGGCGAGAAAGAAAGAAAAAAGAGAAGCTAAAGTTTCTGACGAGGCAATCTTTGCAAGGTTTTGATGAAAGAAATATTTAAAAAACTTTCCTTTCCCAAACTTCTTTTTCTCGGACTAGCTATTAGACTTATCCTTCTTCCTCTTTCTTTCCATTCCGACCTAAACACCAACGCTATTTGGGGAATCTATGCAGAAGAATTTGGTCTAAAAGGTTTTTACGACTGGCTCAACTTTGGAAATTACGCCAGGCCAGACTATCCACCCCTGGCCATGGTGATGTTTCTTAATGTTAGGAGAGTCTGGGAAATATTCTTTAACTTCTTTTGGGGATTAAACATAAGAATCCCTATTTTTCCTTCGAACTTTATTCCTTGGTTTGAAATAAAAGGCTACCTGGCTCTTTTGAAACTACCGGGAATAATTTCGGACATCGGGATTTCGATTCTTATTTATAGATTTATTAAAGGGCTTAAGGGGGAGCGCATAGCAACCTTTATCTCGTCTTTCTTCCTTTTCAATCCAGCAGTGATTTATGTTTCCTCTGTCTGGGGGCAACTCGACTCAATAGTTTCGTTTTTTGCTCTAGCCTCAATTCTTTTGATTCTTAAGAAAAACTACGCAAAATCCCTTTTCACCTTCTTCGTCTCGATAATGACAAAAGCTACCTACGTTCCTTTATCAATTCTTCTTTTGATCCAGTCTCTAAAAGAGAGAATTTCCTTTAAGAAAGTACTTTACCTTTCTCTTTTGACGTTATTTCTTCTCTGGTTAGTCGGGGCGGCATTCATCGACAAGTCTTACCTAGTTTGGACAGTGACAACCTATATTAAAAAGATAATTCCTGGAGCAGTAACCCTTCCTTATATCAACCTAAACGCTTTTAATTTCTGGGGACTTCTGTTAGGTCTTGAAAGGGTACTGGATAGTAGAGTCTTCCTTGGTTTATCCTTAAACCTTTGGGGCTGGTTGATATTCGCCCCCTTCGCAGTTTTAATTATTTGGAAATTTGTTAAAGACAAGAATATCTTTTTTGCATCCCTGATGCTATTTTTTGCCATATTTTTGTTTACCCCTAGGGTTCACGAGAGATACTTTTATCCAGTAATGGTATTTTTCCCATTAACTCTTTACTACTTTCCGAAACTCAAGAAATATTTCTATCTTGTTTCAGCTGTCTTTTTGATAAATTTGTATCATTGGTGGTGGGTTCCCGATCTACCCATTCTTCCAACCATTTTCGACCTGGAACTGGTTGAGAGACTGCTATCCTTTTTAAATATTTTCGCCTTCGGAGCTATACTTAGGGAATATCTGGGGAAAATAAAATGGAGCTTTCGATAATTATAGTTAGCTTTAATACCAAAAAATTAACCCTCGATGCTATTGCGTCTGTTTATCAGGAGGGTTCAGATTTAAGTTACGAGATTATCGTAGTTGATAATGGTTCCAAGGACGGCTCGGTTGAGGCCTTAAGGCAATCAGCAAAAAAATATAAAAATTTTTTACTTATTGAGAATAAAAGAAATTTGGGGTTTGCCAAGGCCAACAACCAGGGTATCAAAAAAGCCAACGGGGAATATATTTTTCTTCTTAACTCCGATACGGTTGTAAAAAAGGATGCTTTGGGAAAACTTCTGGATTATGCCAAGAAAACCCCTGACGCTGGGGTTGTCGGGGCACGCCTTTTAAATAAGGACGGAAGCCTTCAAGAAGGCTGTTTTCATTTCCCGACGATAGGCCGTGCGATTTCCGAATACTGGCTTGGACAAAAGGGTAATTTTGAACAGTTCGCTCCCAAGGGGGCTTTGCCGGTAACGGTAGATGCTGTCGTGGGGGCAGCCTTTTTGATAACTCCCAAGGCCGTTAAAAAAGTTGGGCTTTTGGACGAGCGCTATTTTTTCTATTTTGATGATATAGATTACTGCAGGAGAGTTTGGAAAGAGGGGCTTAAAGTTTACTATTATCCGAAAGCAGAAATTATTCACTTAGTTGGCGCCAGCGGCAGAACCATTGCGGACCCCGCCAATCAATGGAGAAGACTTATTCCTTCGAGCAAAATCTATCACGGAACACTCAAGCACTACCTTTTGACCTTCATTCTTTGGCTGGGACAAAAATGGGAAAAGATTTTCAAAAAAAACTAATAAGTCTCTGGCCGTACTTGGCTATTCTTTTAATCGCAACTTTCCTTTATTCCTTCCGTTTGGACTTGGTTCCGGTGCATCTTAATCAGGACGAGCTGGAGTTTTCCCTAAACGCCTTTTCCATTTCCCGAACCCTGAGGGATACCAGTGGAAACTATTTGCCTTTTTACTTCTGGCACCTGGGAAGTTTTTGGGCCACCCCGGTAATGACATATTTAACTGCAATTTTTCTTAAGTTCTTGCCAATTGCCGAGTCCACAATTCGCCTGCCGTCAGTTTTTATCGGGGTTTCAACGATTGCTCTTTTGATGATTCTGTCCAAAAGTGTATTTAAGGAAAAAAGATATGCCGTTGCGGCAGGAGTCCTGGCCTTGGCAACTCCCGTTCTTTTTATGCACTCGCGGCTTCTTTTGGATAACCTTTACCCGGTACCATTTATTCTTCTCTGGCTGATTTTTCTTAAGAAGTTTCTGGATAAGGGGAAAATAATTTTTCTTTTTACCTCCGGGCTTTCTTTGGGAATTGGTTTTCATTCCTACCATGCCGCAAAAATTATGATGCCGGTTTATTTCTTAACCTCGTTAGCCTTTTTGGTTATCGGCCAAAAGGCAAAAGGTAAAACCCTGGCGGCATTTATCGCCGGCTTTGCCGTCCCGATTCTTTTGGCTGTTCCCTGGTTTATTAAATACCCCGACTCCTTTATCGCCAATCAAATAGGCTATATCAGCGGCATCGACAGAAGCGTTAACCCCCAGGGCGGGTTCTGGGGGGTAGTCAATGTTGGTCGGTTGATGCAGTATGGCTCTTCATACTTAAACTATCTTGGGCCGAAGATACTATTTATTAGCGGAGACCGCTCCTTAATCCACTCGACCCAAAGGTCGGGGGCATTTGCCTTCCCGATAGTTTTTCTTTTGGTGTTCGGAATTTTGTATATCCTTTTTAAAACAAAAGATAGATTCGCAAGACTCATCCTTTTCGGATTTTTAAGCTACCCGGTTGCTCCGGCCCTGGTCAATGACCCCTCAAGAATTTCCAGAGGACTTATCGCCATTCCTTTTGTGATACTTCTTTCGCTCTGGGGAATAAAATATCTTTTTTCTCTTAAGGATAAGCCGGTTCGCGTCTTTATTTATGCGATTTTAGCAGGAATAATCGTACAGTTTATCTTTTTCTTGTCAGGCTATTTCGGGGTCTACCGGAAAGAAAGCTACTCCTGGTTTAACAACGACATCGGCGGGGCAATGGAATCAGCTATCAAAAGCACGAAGATAAGAAAGGTAGAAAACGTCTATATCGACAGAAATATTTATTTTGTTGAGCGATATGTCAAATTCTATTCCCTGAAATTTTCCTCAGACCTTGAAACCCGGGCCGTATATTTTGACCCTGCTTTAGAGGAATTTTCCTCTTTTCCGATTTACTCCCTAGTTGTTGTCAAAGCGGAAGATATTTCCGGAAGGATGGATAAAGTAGGCAAGTTTGAAAAGATTGAAACCATTCGTGAGCCCAACGGATACGAAACTTTTTACATTTATTACCGCGATAAGTAAAATGAAGTGGATGACTCCCAAAAGGTTACTTTTTTTGATTCTGGTTATAGCTTCCTTTTTGCGGCTCTGGGGAATTTCAAAAATTCCGGTTTCTCTTTTTGGAGATGAACTGGATGTAGGTTACCACGCCTATTCCATTCTCAAGACCGGCAAAGATTATTCGGGGAATCCCTGGCCCCTTCATTTTCAATCTCTGGCCGAGTGGAGGACCCCGCTATATTTATATAGTACGGTGCCCATGGTTGCCGCCTTTGGCGTGAGCCCTTTGGGGGTAAGGCTTCCGGCGGCCATATTTGGGATTTTGGGAGTATACGCCTTGTTTCTTTTGGTCAGGGAGCTAACGAAGGACGAAAAGATTGGGGTCTTGGCAGCCGCAGTTTTGGCCGTATCTCCTTGGCACATTCAGTATAGCCGGGCGGGTTTTGAGGTTACCCAGCTTCTTTTTCTTTTAATCCTGGGCCTCTATTTCTTTTTCAAATCTCTTAAGGACGGTAAATGGTTGTGGTTGTCCGCGGGGCTTTTGGCTTTAACTCCCTGGGTTTATTCAACCGCAAAACTTTTTACTCCGATATTGCTGGTTTTCCTTTTGATAACCTGGAGAAGGGAAATCTTGTCTTTAGCGAAAAAATACCTTATTTGGGCCACCATCGCCCTTTTTGTTGTTGGCGCTCCCATTGCCTATAGCACCCTTTTCGGTGGAGGTGCGCAAAGATTCGGCTACATCAGTATCTTTACCGACCCGACAATTCGGCCCGAGGTTGGAGTGGCCAGGGAAAAAGACGCCAGGGTAAGGGGCGAGACAGGAGCGGGCCTAACTCCTACGGTTTATGACAAATTAATCCACAACAAATTTACCCTCTGGGGCTCTTTTATCATCAAGAATTATTTTGAGGCCTTCTCAACCGATTTCTTATTCATCAAAGGAGACCCGAACTTAAGGCATTCAATCGGGGTTGGGGAATTTTACAAGGTGGAGGCAATCGCTTTAATTCTGGGACTGATATTTTTCCTGACCAGATTTAAAGACAGGCAAGTTAAGTATTTTATCCTCTTTTGGCTTTTGGCAGGGGCAATTCCTGCGGCCATAACCCGGGAAGGAGGAAACCACGCAACCAGGTTGATTTTGACCTTGCCCCCCTTGGTATTCTTGATTTCCTACGGACTGGCCGAGGCCCACCGGAGCTTAAGCGGAAACTTTCGCTACGTCCTTACCGCGGCCTACTTAGTAGCTTTTCTTTTGGGCTTTGTCGCCTATCAGCATGATTTCTGGGTCCACTACCCCTGGGATTCAGAAAGATGGTGGCATGCCGGGTTTAAGGAATCTTTCCAGGCGGTAAAAGATGTAGAAAAGGATTATGACAGAGTAATAATTTCCATGGCGGGGGAGCCGGCTTGGATATTCTTTGCAGGCTGGAGGGAGTTTCCTCCCCAAGAATGGCACAAGGGCTTTCCCATGAAGGAAAGCTTCATCAACGGCTTTGGCGGAGTGTCATATATAGATAAATATTATTTCGGGGCTTTGGATGAAAAAGGAGTTACGATTTATGATCTACCCAAATACATAAGCGACAAAGACCTTTACTTGGCGGTGGCCAAGGAAATCGGTTGGAATTTAATCCGGGAACCCCAAAGGACTCCTCCGGGGGTGAAGCTTATTAAGGCGATTGCCTATCCTTCGGGAGAGCCGGCATTCTACCTTCTTACAAAAAGTGATTAAGCACATCAGGGCCTTTGGCAAAAAAATCTTCTTGCCATTTTAGTATTTGCCGTTTTTATACTTGTTGTTTTCAGAAAGTTTATTTTCCAGGGGCAAATTCCGATACCCGGGGATATTCTTCTTGGCGTTTATTATCCCTGGCTGGACTCAAAATGGGGCTTTCTTGCAGGTGTCCCGGTCAAAAACAATCTGCCTTCGGATATTATTTCCATAATCTATCCCTGGAGAATTTTAGGGATGAATCTTTTGCGCCAGGGAATTATCCCCCTTTGGGACCAGACCATTTTATTGGGTGTTCCCCTTCTGGCGAATTTCCAGTCGGCGGTTGCCAACCCCTTAAACATCCTTTACTTGGTTCTCGCAAATGAATATGCCTGGGGAATCCAGGTCGTCCTCCAGCCGGTTTTCCTTTTTGCTGGTACTTACTTATTTTTGCAGGATTTGAAGCTTGATAAGTATGCCAGCACCCTCGGGGCGCTTCTTTTTACCTTTTCGGGCTATTCCCTGGTCTGGCTGGGTTATAACTCAATTGTCTATACGGTTGCCTACTTCCCAATCCTTTTGTTTCTAGTCAGGAAAATTGCCTACGAGCCAAAGCCCAGATGGATTTTTGCTTACGGGGGAGTCCTGGCTTTACAAATATTCTCCGGCTATCCCCTGACATCGCTCTACTCCGTGTTTTTTGGCGCAGTTTATTTTGTCTTTTGTTATTTTCAGCAAAAGTTTAATTTCAGAATTGCCACTGTCTCTTTGGCGCTGGCAGCAGCTACCGGACTAGGACTTTCGGCAGTCCAACTTCTTCCGGGATATGAGCTTAATAACTTTTCGATTCGCAATTTTGATACCACTGCCCAGGCGGGAAACATCAAATATTTACCCTTTACCCAGATAATTTCTTTTTTTATCCCGGACTTTTTTGGAAACCCGGGTACGGGCAACTATTGGGCCGAGGGAAGCTACGATAACTTTGCCTTTTTTATCCCCGCAGTAGGAGTTTTCTTTTTTCTGATTTCTCTAATTACTCGTACTGCCTTCAAGAAAGAAAACATAATTTTTCTTTTGTTCTTTTTGACAGGAATCTTTCTAGCAATTAAAAATCCCGTAAGCGAAGCCCTACAATCCGCCAACGTAAGCTCAAGAGCTTTATTTATTTCCTCGTTTGCGGCCTCTGTTCTTGCCGCCAAGGCATTTTCAGATGTCACAAAAAGGAAAACTGATTTTCTGGTAAGGGTGGTTCCGGTTGTTGTGTACTCCGTTTTGGTTTTGGGTGCCATCGCCGGGGTATACTTTTCCTCGAGGATTAATAACCAGGTAAGCCTAGCAAGGGCCGCATATGAAGTTTCCCGGGATACGCAGATTAAAGAGGTAGATGCGTTTGTTAAAGAAACGCAAAGAGTGAGTGGTGGTTTTAGGGTTGCGTTTCGGAATACGGCAATACCGAGTGCGGTTATACTTTTATGTTTCCTTCTTCTTTTTATCAAAAACAAAAAGATGCTCTTTTTCGGTCTTTGTATTTTGGTACTTTTTTCAACTAAGGTCTCTTTCGATAAATATCTTTCCTTCACGCCCCGAAATTTGGTCTTTCCGGATACGGAGGTTACCGACAAACTGAAATCCATAATTGGCGAGCATCGGTTCTTGGCCGAAAGGGCCGAACTTATTCCTTCCAATACCTGGTCACCGTACGCTCTTAAATCCGCCTCGGGCCAGGATGCCCTGGCGCCTTTGGCAACCGCCAGATATCTAAACCTGATAAACACCAGTGCTTTTAAGGATGACGTTCTGTCGCGCTACATGGAGGTTACCAACTTAAAATCCCCCCTTGTTAGTACCTTGGACGTTGAATATTTTATCGCCCTGAATAGAGACCCAAAGCTTTCCGTTCCTGCGGCCGATGGTCGCCCGTACCCTTGGATAATTCCGTCCTATTTTACCGAAGTTGCCAAGATTGGGACGGTAAGGGTATATAGAAATACCCGCAATTTAGGGCCCGCCTGGTTTAGCCAAAGCGTAATCTGCGAAAAGGACGTTCAAAAAACAGCCGAGATAATTACAGATGCCGGATATAGCCCGGAAAAGTCAGTGGTTGTTGATTGCCAGGCAGCTCCACTTAAAAGTTTCGGAAAAGGAGAGGTGAAACTTTCAGGCTCTGGCCAAACTTTCTCAAATTTGAAACAAAACTTCCAAGCGAGAACTTTTTGGTGGTTTCGAAATCCGTCTTTCCCGGGTGGAAGGCAACCATCGATGGAAAATCCGCGCAAATTCAGAGTGCAAATATTGGGTTGACCTCCGTTTTGGTTCCCGAGGGGAAACACACTGTTGAATTTGTATACGAACCAGAAAGCTTCAAGAAGGGATTGGTTATTTCGGTTTTAACCCTTGCCCTTTGGGCCGGAGTCTTTTTGGGGAATCGTTTTAAGGACCGTCGTTTAACAGGATAAGTCTAGATGTTACAATTTGTATAGCAGGCGAATGAGTAAAATTCTCAAAATTCTTCTTTTGGCCTTTGTGGCAAGACTCGTTCTTGCATTTATCTTCTGGCACCCGGATGTTAATAACCACATCGATTGGGGAATAAGATTCTGGCAGTACGGATCTAGGGAATTTTATTCCCAGAATGTCTGGAGCTTTACCTGGCCAAACCAGCCCCCGGGAACGATGTACTTATTTGCCGGGGTTCGAAAGCTTTTCGAATTTGTCTTTTCAATTTTTTGGTTCATAAACCTCAAAGTTCCTCCTTTTCCTTCCAACGTAATGTATTTCTTGGAAACAAACCTTTATCCGGCCTTACTTAAGCTTCCTTCGATTTTGGCTGACTTGGGAATTGCCTATGTCATTTACAAGCTTTTAAGGGAGAAGAAAGAAAGTCTGGGAATTTTGGGGGCAATCTTGTTTTTGGTTAATCCTGTGGTTTGGTACAACTCGGCCGTTTGGGGACAGACCGATGCGGTCGTCAACTTCTTTGCCATTCTGGCATTCTACCTCCTTATTAAGAAGAAACTTGTTCTGGCGGGTTTGAGCCTGGCTCTTTCTTTCTATTTCAAAGCTTCGCTGCTTATTTTCCTGCCGATATTTGCGATAGTTGTTTTAAAAAAGAAATATAAGATTACCGAAATCATAAAGGCTGTTGCCCTTCCCGCGATTGCCATCGGGTTACTAACCCTGCCTTTTTCCGGGGGAGACCCCTTCGGCTGGCTCTATGAGATTTACGCCAAGAAAGTTTTTACCCAGCAGCTCCAGGTAATTACCGCCAATGCCTTTAACATCTGGGCAGCCATTGCGGGGATCCACGAACTGCCCCACTCCATTGCCTTAGGACCATTAAGTTATAAGCTCTGGGGGCAGATTCTCTTTGGAACTTCCCTGATTCCAGCCCTTTACTTGGTTTTAAAAAAACAGGATACCAAAAGCATTTTCTGGTCCCTGGCGATTGTTTCTTTTTCTTCCTTTATATTTCTGACCAATATGCACGAAAGGTATATTTACCCTTTGTTTCCCGCCCTTACCGTATTGGCGGTATTAGAAGCGAAACTTCTGCCTTTATACTGGGGGGTTTCGGGAATAAGCGTTCTTAACTTGTACAACTTTTGGTGGTATCCCAGGATTGAGCCAATTGTTAATTTCCTGTCCTTTAGAGACAGGCTGATGCCCAGAGTTTTAGGGGCTTTAAATTTCGGTCTTTTTGCCTATTTTTACGCCAAATTTCTTCGACTTTTAAAGGCTGCCAGGCTATAATAAGCTCATGCGCCGCTTTTGGCTGGTGGCTATTTTCCTCTTGGCTCTGGTTCTTCGTTTTTGGAATTTATCTGCCTACCCCGAGGCTGTTGACGAGGATGAGCTGGCCCAGGGTTACAACGCATTCACCCTTCTTAAAAACGGGACCGATGAGTACGGCAACAAATTTCCCCTCTACTTCGAGTCTGCGGGGGACTATAAATACCCCCTCTATTCCTATCTGACGACTATTCCAGTAGCCCTTTTCGGACTGAACGAGACTGCAACCAGAAGTACCCATGCCCTGGCGGGGGCGCTTTCGGTGATTGCCGTCTATTTTTTGGCCCACGAGGTATTTAAGGACAAAAGGTTTGCTCTTTTGTCCGCCTTTGTCTTGGCAATTTCTCCCACCCACATCCATTTTTCTCGGGTTGCCTATAACACCGTTCTGAGAGCGCTATTCGCAACGGTTTCGATATTATTTTTCTTAAAGTTTCTCAAGAAAGGGAAGATCCGGGACGCAGTTTTGTCTTTTATTCCTTTTGTTCTGTCCATTTTTTCCTATCAGGCTTATAGAATCTTCCTGCCGGCGGTCTTTGTTCTTCTTTCGATGTTTTTGTTTACCAAAATCTTAAAAGAAAACCGGTTAAAACTGGTAGTTTTTACTCTTATTAGTATTCTGGTGGTTGGATTATCGTTTCTTGACCCGAAGAGCCGCGCCCGTTCCCAGGATTTCTCGATACTTATTAATTCCCCCAAACTGGTAGAGCAATATACCGAGGATAGTCTGGGGAAAACTGCACTTCTGGCTACGCGAGCTTTCCATAATAAGATTGTAAATACTTCCCTGGGGATTGCGGCCCGCTACTTTTCCTATTTCGACCCCAGATTTCTTTTTGTAGAGGCATTCCCGGATACCGAAAGACACGCAATCCCAGACCTGGGTCTTTTGTATCTTATCGAAGCCCCCCTTCTTTTATTGGGACTTCTTTCGTTGAATAAATTTGTCAAAGACGAGAATAAGATAGTTCCTTTGGTACTTCTCTTTGCCAGTCCGCTTGCCCCCGCCCTGGTCGTTGAGGGCCGAAGCACTTTTCGCTCAATTGTCTCGGTTTATGCATTCAGTTTATTGATTGCCCTGGGTATTTATTCCCTGACCAAGCTTAAAAAGTACCAAACCCCGGTTCTTGTCATCTTGGGACTGGCTTACTTTGGAAATTTTGCCTATTTCGCCCATCAATATATTGTTCACAAAACCTATCACCATCCTTGGTACTCCGATGTGGGCTTAAAGGAGATGGTTATAAAGGTTAACGAGCTTTACCCCGGATACAAAAACGTGGTTATGTCCAACGGCCACTATATCCCGTACCTTTTCTATAACCAGGTTGACCCTAAGGAGTTTATTGCCAAGAGCGAATTTGCTCCCAGGTCTTTGGCAAGGGGAGTAAGGGTCGTTCGCTACGAC
>Ga0073934_10010205_pt1 | contig 11739 bp, 9 predicted proteins | sample LarsenN4metaG_FD_76834 | JGI IMG/M metagenome (GOLD analysis project Ga0073934, IMG submission 76834) | Hot spring sediment bacterial and archeal communities from British Columbia, Canada, to study Microbial Dark Matter (Phase II) - Larsen... ... | reverse complement strand
GCTTTGTTCACGCCGGATTCGATCATCTCGTGATACAGATCGTTGCCTTCGCGCGTGCGTTCACCCACGCCCGCGAACACCGAATAGCCGCCATAGGCCTTGGCGATGTTGTTGATCAGCTCTTGGATCAGCACGGTTTTGCCGACGCCGGCGCCGCCGAACAGACCGATCTTGCCGCCCTTGGCGTAGGGGGCGAGCAGGTCCACCACCTTGATGCCCGTGACCAGGATCTGCGCTTCGGTCGATTGCTCGGTGTAGGCGGGCGCCGGCTGGTGGATCGCCCGCCGGAGCTGCGTCTTCACCGGGCCGGCCTCGTCCACCGGGTCGCCGACCACGTTGATGATGCGGCCGAGCGTCTCGTCGCCGACCGGCACGGCAATCGGCTCGCCGGTGTCGATCACCTCCTGGCCGCGCACCAGCCCTTCCGAGGTGTCCATGGCAATGGTGCGCACGGTGTTCTCGCCCAGATGCTGGGCCACCTCCAGCACCAGCCGCTGGCCCTGATTCTTGGTTTCGAGAGCGTTCAAGATGGCCGGCAGGTGGTCTTCGAACTGCACGTCGACGACGGCACCAATGACCTGGGTGATCCTTCCGACTGCGTTGGGCTTGTTGGCCATATCGTCCTCTTGCGGAATTACAGCGCCTCGGCGCCGGAGATGATCTCGATCAGCTCCTTGGTGATCATCGCCTGGCGCGTGCGGTTGTAGCGTAGCGTCTGCTTGCGGATCATCTCCCCGGCATTGCGCGTGGCGTTGTCCATCGCCGTCATGCGCGCGCCCTGTTCGGAGGCGGCGTTCTCCAGCAGGGCGCGGAACACCTGCACGCAGATGTTGCGTGGCAAGAGCTCGCTCAGGATATCGATCTCGTCCGGCTCGTATTCGTAATGCACGTCGTTGGCGCCGGCACCCTTCTCGGGCAGCACCGGCGGGATGACCTGCAGCGCGGTCGGAATTTGCGCGATCACCGAGCGGAAGCGCGAGAAGAACAGGGTGGCGACATCGAACTGGCCGCGGTCGTAAAGCTCGATGATTTTCTGACCGATTTTTTCGGCGTGTTCGAAGCCGATCGTGCGCACCCCGCGCAGCTCGATGGTCTCGACCACCTGCTTCTCGAACTGCCGCTTGAGCTGGTCGAAGCCCTTGCGCCCGACGCAAAGGAACTTGACCTCCTTGCCCTCCGCCATCAGGGCGTTGGCGCGCTCGCGCGCGAGCCGCACGATCGTGGAATTGAACGGCCCGCACAGCCCGCGCTCGGCCGTGCAGACGACGAGCAGATGCACGCGGTCGCTGCCGGTGCCGCCGAGCAGCCGCGGCGCCGAGGCCGGATCGCTCACCGTTGCGGCGATGTTGCTCAGCACCTTTTCCATGCTCTGCGCGTAGGGACGCGCCGCCTCGGCCGCGGCCTGCGCGCGGCGCAGCTTGGAGGCCGCGACCATCTGCATGGCCTTTGTGATCTTCTGCGTCGCCTTGGTGGCGGCGATGCGGTTGCGCAAATCCTTCAGCGAGGGCATGGCGCGCGACTTAATCCTTTGGCGCAGGTACACTCCGCTCCCACAACGGGAGGGTGACGCGCGGCAAGATCGATGGCTCAATCATCAGGCGAACGTCCTGGCATAGCCGTCGACCGCGTCCTTGAGCTTGGCGGCGGTGGCGTCGCTGAGATCGCCGGTCTTGCGGATGTCTTCCAGGATGTCGGCATGCTTGGTGCGCAGGAGCGTGAGCAGCCCCTGCTCGAAGGCGCGCACGCGATGAACCGGCAGCGGATCGAGATAGCCGTTGACGCCGGCGTAGATGACGACGACCTGCTCCTCCATCTTCAACGGAGAGAACTGCGGCTGCTTGAGCAGCTCGGTCAGCCGCGCGCCGCGGTTGAGCAGGCGCTGGGTCGTGGCGTCGAGATCGGAGCCGAACTGCGCGAACGCCGCCATCTCGCGGTACTGCGCAAGCTCGCCCTTGATGCGGCCGGCCACCTTCTTCATCGCCTTGGTCTGCGCCGCCGAGCCCACCCGCGACACGGAGATGCCGACGTTCAGCGCCGGCCGGATGCCTTGATAGAACAGGTCGGTCTCAAGAAAGATCTGGCCGTCGGTGATGGAGATCACGTTGGTCGGGATGTAGGCGGACACGTCGTTGGCCTGCGTCTCCACCACCGGCAGCGCGGTGAGCGAGCCGGCCTTGTTGTCATCGTTCATCTTGGCGGCGCGCTCGAGCAGGCGCGAGTGCAGATAGAACACGTCGCCGGGATAGGCCTCGCGGCCGGGGGGCCGGCGCAGCAACAGCGACATCTGGCGGTAGGCGACGGCCTGCTTCGACAGGTCGTCGTAGAAAATCACCGCATGCATGCCGTTGTCGCGGAAGAACTCGCCCATGGTACAGCCGGAGAACGGCGCCAGGAACTGCATCGGCGCGGGATCGGACGCGGTCGCCGCGACCACGATCGAGTATTCGAGCGCGCCCTGTTCCTCCAGCACCTTCACGAACTGCGCAACGCTTGACCGCTTCTGGCCGACGGCAACGTAGATGCAATAGAGCTTGACCCGCTCGTCGTCGGTCTGGTTGAGCGATTTCTGATTGAGGATCGTGTCGAGGATGATCGCGGTCTTGCCGGTCTGCCGGTCGCCGATGATCAGTTCGCGCTGGCCGCGCCCGATGGGGATCAGCGAGTCGATGGCCTTGAGGCCGGTCGCCATCGGCTCATGCACCGACTTGCGCGGGATGATGCCAGGCGCCTTGACGTCGACGCGACGGCGCTCCTCGGCCTTGATCGGGCCCTTGCCGTCGATCGGATTGCCGAGCGCATCCACCACGCGGCCGAGCAGGCCCTTGCCGACCGGCACGTCGACGATCGAGCGCGTGCGCTTGACGGTCTGGCCTTCCTTGATCTCGCGGTCGTTGCCGAAGATGACGATGCCGACGTTGTCGACTTCGAGGTTGAGCGCCATGCCGCGCACGCCGTTCTCGAACTCGACCATCTCGCCGGCCTGCACGTTGTCGAGGCCATAGACGCGGGCGATGCCGTCGCCGACCGAGAGCACCTGGCCGACTTCCGAAACTTCGGCTTCCCGACCGAAGTTCTTGATCTGCTCCTTCAGAATCGCGGAGATTTCTGCGGCGCGGATGTCCATCAGCCTGCCTCTTTCATTGCGTGCTTGATCGCGTTGAGCTTCGTGCGCAGCGAACTGTCGATCATGCGGGAACCAAGCTTGACCACAAGCCCGCCGATGATCGCGGGCTCGACCCTGACGTGGAGATCGACCGCCCGGCCGCCGGTCGCCGACTTCAGCGTGTCCTTCAGCGCGGCGAGGTGGCTCTCGGCCAGTGGCTCCGCAACCGTCACCTCGGCGGTCACTTCGCCCTTCCAGCGGGCGACCAGCCTCCGGAAGGCCTTGATCATGTCGCGGACCGCGAACAGGCGCCGGTTGGACGCGACAAGCTTGAGGAAGTTGGCTGCAAGTCCGCCGATCCCGGCCCGATCAAGGATCGCTCCAAGCGCCCGAACCTGCTCCTCGGCGCGGAACACCGGGCTGCGCACCAGGCGCAGAAGATCGGCGCTTTCGGTCAAGAGTGCCTCGAAGCGATCGAGATCCGCCTTCACGGCATCGACCGACTTGGCTTCGAGGGCCAGTTCAAACAGCGCCGTCGCATAGCGGCCCGCCATGCCGGATACAATCGGTTCTTCGCCTGCCACGGTTGCGCGCTCTTGAAGTCAAATCCGCAGGCCCGGCGCCGGCCCCGGGGGCGCGGCACGGCCCCTTGGATTTCAAGGGAAAATTCCGATTCTGCGGGCCATCGCGGGACGGCTTGAGACCCGCCAAAATCGCGCGGCTCCCGTAACATATCGATTCCCGCGGCGCAACACGGCGCGAGGGCGCTGAAAGCCGGAAATCTTGGCTTCTGTCGGCACGGCACGGCAGCCGGCGCCGCATGTGCCGATCCTCAAGGGACGGCGCTCCGGCGGCTGGCCGCGCGCTACGGCGCCTTCGGACCGGCCGCAAGATACCAGTCCAGGATCTGCTCGCCGGTCCAGAACAGGACATCGGACCGCTTGCGGATGGTCTCGAAGATCTTGCGGAAATATTTCAGGCGGTGCGGCGCGCCCATGATGTAGGGATGCACGACCAGCGCCATGACGCGCGCGCTGTCTGCCGAGTCGGCATAGATCTGCTCGAACTGATCCATGGCGCGGTCGTAGTATTCCGACGCCTTGTGATGCTGGATCAGCATCATCGCCACGTCGTTGCATTCCTGCGTATAGGGAATGTTGACGATCGGCGTGGTGCGGGTCTTGAGCCAAACGGGCTGATCGTCGAGCACCCAGTCGGCGACATAGTCATAGCCGTCTTCCTTGAGCAGATCGGGCGTCTGCCATGTTTCCGTCAGGCCGGGGCCGAGCCAGCCGCGCGGTCGCTTGCCGGTGGCCTTGATGATCGCCTGCGTGGTCATGCCGATGTCGGCCTTCTCGTCCGGCACCTTCTGCATGTTGCGTTGGGTGAAGCCGTGGCCGATGAACTCCCATTTGCGCTCCAGCGCCGCCTTGACGATCGGCGGATAGGCCTCGATGGCGCAGCCGTTGATCGCCAGCACGCCGGGAATCTGGAATTCGTCGAACACCTTGATGAACCGCCAGAAACCGACGCGGTTGCCGTATTCATGCCAGCACCAGTTGGGCACGTCGGGCATGGGGGCGCCGCCGGCCGGCGGGGTCAGCACGGTGCGCGGCATGGTATCCTTCGGATCCCATTCCTCGACGTTGACGATCACCCAGATCGCCATGCGCGCCCCTCCGGGCAGCTTGAGCGGCGGACGCTCGGCAATGGCCGAATAGGCGATCCGGTCGGTCGGCAGCATGCCTTGCTGGATCGAGGTGGGCGCGTTCATGGCGGTTTCTCCTTGTTCGTCGACCGATGGCGGGCGGATGCTGGCACACGGCGGCGGGCAGGCCAACAGCGGGCTTGACCTGTCGCCGTGCAGACGACCAATGCATTTGGACACCGTCGCCGTCCGCCAAATTGGCTTAGCTTGGCGCGGGACAGGGACCCTCGCCGGGTCTGAGGGTCCAACGGATGAACCAAGCCCAGACCGCGCCTGCCGCAGGTTCCCCGCAATTGCTCGTGGCGCTCGCGCTGCTCTGGCTCATGGGGATCGCCTTGCGGCTGCCGCTGCTTGCGATCCCGCCGCTGATCCGGCTGATCCATGACGACCTGCACATGAGCGAGACCGAGGTCGGCATGCTGGTCGGGCTCCCGCTGGTCATGTTCGCGCTCGCGGCCATCCCTGGCTCGCTCTTGATCGCCCGCTTCGGCGCCATCGTGATCGGCGCCGCCGGACTGCTGCTCACCGGGCTTGCGGCGGCCGCCCGCGCCGCGGCCATCGACATATGGTCGCTTTACGCTGCGACCCTTGTGACCGGTATCGGCATTGCGATCCTGCAGCCCGTGCTGCCGACCCTGGTGCGGCTGTGGGCCCCGACGCGCATTCCGGTCGCCAGCGCCGTCTCGATCAACGGAGTGGTCGTCGGGGCAACGCTCGGCGGCACCGCCACCATTCCGCTGGTGCTGCCGCTCGTCGGACAGAGCTGGCGCTCTGCGGTCCTGTTCTGGGCCTTGCCTGTTCTTTTCGTTGCGCTTGCATTCCTTGCACTTGCTCCGCGGCTCGGCCGCGACGCGCCTTCGGCGGGCGCTCCGCCCCGGCTGTGGTGGCCGGACTGGCGCAGCCCGCTGCTCTGGCTGCTCGGGCTCACTTTCGGCAGCAACAATGCGCTCTATTTCGGCACCAATGCCTTCGTCCCCGATTATCTCGCCAGCATCGGCGGCGCCGATCTGATCGGCCCGGCGCTCGGCTGGATCAACGGCATGCAGCTCGTCGCCTCGCTCACGCTGCTCGTCGTCGCCGAGCGTCTGCACCGCCGCATCTGGCCGTTCGCCGTGTTCGGTCCGCTGACGTTCGCAGGGCTGGTTGGCATAGTGTTCGGCGAAGGCCTTTGGATCGTGGTGGGGGCCGCCGTCATGGGGTTCGGCGCCGCGGTGACCTTCGTCGTCACCTTCGCGCTGCCGTCCTTCCTGAGCCCGCCGGGCGACGTGCATCGCCTCGCCGCCGGCATGTTCGCCATCAGCTACAGCATTGCGGTCGCGGTGCCGGTCCTCAGCGGCGCGCTCTGGGACCTGACCGGGGTGCCGTGGACCGCATTCGTGCCGCTCGCCGGCTGCGCCTTGACTTTGACCGTCCTCGGCACGGTCCTCGGCCGGCGCAGCGCCCGTCACTGAAGGAGCGCCGCGTGCCCCCGAGACCGCGATTGAGCGACGCCACCATCGCCAGGTTGCTGCTCGTGGCCTTGAGCTTTTGCTGGGGGCTCTCCTGGTCGGCCATGCGGATTGCGCTCGACGAGCTGTCCCCCTGGTCGATGCGGCTGCTCGGCTACAGCATCGGTGCACTCACATTGCTCGTGCTGATCAAGGCGCAAGGCCGCAGTCTCACGATCCCCGGCGGCCGCAACGCCCTGCATGTGTTCGTCGCCGCGCTGTTTCTGGTCGTCGCCTTCGGCGTGGCCGGCACCTTTGCCCAGCTGATGGCCAGCACGTCGCGGGTCATCATCGTCAACTACTCGATGCCGGTGTGGAGCGCGCTGATGGCCTACTTCGCGCTGCGCGAGCGCATCAACATGCGTGCCGCCGTCGGGCTTGTGCTCTGCGTCGCGGGGCTGAGCGTGCTGGTGGCGCCGGTGGCCGCCCAGTCGATGGCGGAGCCGGTCGGACTGCTGCTGGCGCTGGTCTGTGCGCTCGGCTGGGGCGGCGGAACGGTGTACATGAAATGGGCGCGCATCCGCGGCGATCTCCTGGCCATCACGTTCTGGCAGGTCATGGTCGGCGCGGTCACCTTTACGCTCGCCTATCTCGTGTTCGAGGGCCTGCCGAATCTCGAACCGCTGCAGGCGCGAACCTGGGGCGGCGTGCTGTTCAACGGCATCCTCGGGACCGGCATTGCCTATTTCATCTGGTTCAACATCATCGGCCGCCTGACGACCGTCATGGCCTCGCTCGGCTCGCTGATCAACCCGGTCGTCGGCGTGATCGGCGCCGCCATCCTGCTCGGCGACCGGCCGACCCTTGCCGACGCGATCGGATTTGCGCTGATCTTCAGCGCCGCCGCCTGCGTGATCCTGCCGCAGCGCCGCCGCGCAGGCGCGCCCTGACGCCTTGGTCGCGACGCTTGCCGACCGGCAAAACGGCTAGTCCGCCTGCCACCGCGCGGCGAGCGGCCCTGCCACGGGCGCTACAGGAAGCTTTGCGGATCGACATCCACATCGAGCTTGAGCGTCCCCTTGGCCTTGGGCGCTCGCGTCAACCAGTCGCGCAAATAGGCCGAGAGATCGTAGCCGCGCGGAGCCTTCACCAGGATGCGGAAGCGATGCCGCCCACGCACCACCGCAAGCGGTGCCTCGGCCGGCCCGAGCACGCGCACAGTCTCGTCGTGCGGCGCGGCGGCCGCGATCTTGCGCGCATGCGCTTCCGTCGCGTGCTTGTCGGCGCCCGAGACCAGCAGACTTGCAAGCCGCCCGAACGGCGGATAGCCGGTCTTCTCGCGCATCTCGATTTCCGCCGCATAGAACGCCTCGCGGTCCTGCGCGATCAGCGCGCGCATCACCGGATGCTCCGGCTGGTGCGTCTGCAGATAGCCCATCCCGCGCCCCGCCTCCCGCCCGGCGCGGCCGACCACCTGATGCAGCAGTTGAAACGTGCGCTCGGCTGCGCGCGGGTCGCCGTTGGCGAGTCCCAGATCGGCATCGACGATGCCGACGAGATTGAGCTTGGGGAAGTGATGGCCCTTGGCCACGAGTTGCGTGCCGATGACGATGTCGAACCGGCCCTGCGCCACGTCGTCGAGTTCCTGCCGCAACCGCTCCACGCTGTCGACGAGATCGCTCGACAGCACCAGGACGCGGCTGCCGGCAAACAGCTCGGCCGCCTCCTGCTCCAGCCGCTCGACCCCGGGGCCAACGGCGACGAAGCTGCCGGCCGCCTGGCATTTCGGGCATTGCTCCGGCGGCGGAATCGAATAGCCGCAGTGATGGCACACGAGGCGCCGCCGAAAGCGATGATCGACCAGCCACGCATCGCAATTCGGGCAGGACAGACGATGGCCGCAGGCGTTGCACAGCGTGAGCGGCGCGAAGCCGCGCCGGTTGAGGAACAAGAGCGCCTGCTCGCCCCGCTCCAGCGCCGTTTTCACCGCCTCGGCGAGCCGCGGCGCGATGAAACGCCCGCGCGCCGGCCCCTCGCGCCGCAGATCGATCGCCTCGACCGCGGGCAGGTGTGCGCCGCCGAAACGTTCCGGCAGATGCAAATGCGCATAGCGCCCGCGCCGGACATTGACCACGGTCTCGACGGACGGCGTCGCCGAGGCCAGCACGATCGGAATCTTCGCCGTGTGCGCGCGCACCACCGCCATGTCGCGCGCGTGATAGCGTACGCCGTCCTCCTGCTTGTAGGCCGGATCGTGCTCCTCATCGAGCACGATCAGCCCGAGATCGGCAAAGGGCAGAAACAGTGCCGAGCGGGCGCCCGCGACCACCGCCACCTCATGCGCGGCAACGCCCGCCCAGGTGCGCGCCCGCAGTCGCGGCGACAGTTCCGAATGCCATTGCGCAGGCCGCACGCCGAATCGCTCCGCGAAGCGATCGAGGAACTGGGCGGTCAGCGCGATTTCCGGCATCAGGATCAGCACCTGCCGGCCGCGCCGCAGCGCCTCCGCCACCGCTTCGAAATAGACCTCGGTCTTGCCCGAACCGGTGACGCCGTCGATCAGGGTGACCGAATAGCCACCCTGCTCGACCTTCGCCCGCAGGACCTGGGCCGCCGCGTCCTGCGCCGCCGTGAACGCCGGCACGCGGTGATCGGGATCCGGCGGCCGTGCCACCGGCTCCGGCGGCAGCACCAGTGTCTCCAGCGCACCCTCGTCGATCAGTCCGTCGATCACGCCGACCGAAACGCCGGCCTCCTGTGCCGCCTCGCTCTTGCTGCGCGCCATGCCGTCGGCCAGCAGCTGCAGCACGCGCGCGCGCGCCGCGGTCATGCGCTTGGGCGGCGGTCCGGCGCGCCGGACCGCGACCTTCTCACGCGCGGGTCGCAATTCACCCATGCGCAGACACATGCGCAGCACCATGCCGCGGGGACTGAGCGTGTAGGCCGACACCCAGTCGACAAAGGCGCGCAGCTCCGGCCGGAGCGGGGGATAGTCGAGCTTGGCGTCGACATCCTTGATGCGGTTGTGCAGTCCGGGTTTCACCGCCACCTGGTCGGCCCAGACCACCCCCATCGCCTCACGCGCGCCGAGCGGCACCGCCACGAGATCGCCCGGGGCCAGTTCGACGTGGTCGGGCACCCGGTAGGAATAGGCCTGGTCGACCGCGACCGGCACAAGCACGTCGACGAACGGTTTGGGCATCGTCACAGATGTCGCCGATTCCGGGCGGTTAAGGAAGAGTGAAGAATGCCCCGGCATGATCCCCGCCATGCCCGTCGAAAACGCCGTCAAGCGTCTCGCCGCCACACCGGACGTTGCCGCCGAACTCGCGCGCTGGCTTGCGCATCTGGCGTCCGAGCGCCGCATGTCGGGCAAGACCATCGAGGCCTACGAGCGCGACGCACGCCAGTTCCTTGGCTTTCTCGCCCTGCACCTCGGCACCGCGCCGAAACTTGCCGATCTCGCGCGACTCGCGCCCGCCGACGTGCGCGCCTTCATGGCCGCGCGCCGCGCCGCCGGCGTGGGCGGGCGTTCGCTGATGCGTGCGCTCGCCTCCGTCCGCTCCTTCGCCCGCTTCCTCGAGCGGGAGGACAAGGGAAGGCTCGCGGCCCTCGCCGCCGTACGTGCGCCCAAGGTGCCGAGGACCCTGCCCAAGCCGCTCTCGGTTCCCGCAGCCAAGCGGATCGCGGACGCCGGCGTGCGCGCGGGCGAGGCACGCGAGCCCTGGATCCTCGCCCGCGATGCCGCCGCGCTGGCGCTGCTCTACGGCAGCGGCCTGCGCATCTCCGAAGCGCTCGGGCTGCGGCGGGCGGACGTGCCGCCGCCCGGCGGCGGGGACACGATCACCGTAACCGGAAAGGGCAACAAGCGGCGCATGGTGCCGCTGCTGCCGCAGGTCGCGCAGCTGATCGCCGATTATGTCGCGCTGTGCCCCTACGATTTGCCCGCCGCGGGCCCGCTGTTCGTCGGTGCCAAGGGCGGCCCGCTGTCACCGCGCATTCTCCAGCTTGTCATGCAGCGGTTGCGCGGCTCGCTCAACTTGCCCGATTCGGCCACGCCGCATGCGCTGCGCCACTCGTTCGCCACGCATCTGCTGGCGCGCGGGGGCGATCTGCGCGCCATCCAGGAGCTGCTCGGCCACGCCTCGCTCGCGACCACGCAGGTCTACACCACGGTGGACAGCGACCGCCTCCTGGACGTCTATCGCAGCACGCACCCGCGGGCGTGATAACTTGCCCCGACCGGACGACTCGTCCGCAAGACTGACGGGGATGAAACATGAGCCATGGCGTGCACGCGGTGCAGCACGAGGCCGAGCACCAGATGCAACACGAGAGCGGCCACGGAGGCCATAACGGCAAGGACCTGCTGGATTCTCGCAACAAGAAGGTGGCGCTGCTGATTGCCGTCATCGCGCTGTTCCTGGCGTTCGCCGAAACGCTCGGCAAGAGCGCGCAGACCAGCGCGATCAGCTACAATGTCGAAGCTTCAAATCTCTGGGCGTTCTTCCAGGCCAAGACCATTCGCCAGACGGTGATCCAGACCGGGACCGAACTGCTGAAGTTGGATCTCGTCAGGGAGGCCGGTGACGCAGCCGCAACCAAAGCCGCGATCACCAAGCGGATCCAAAGCTGGGAGCAGATCGCCGCGCGCTACAACTCGGAGCCGATGGAACGTCCGGTGCGCAAGGAGGTGGACATCAATCCGCCCTATGGCGAGGGGCGCCGCGAGCTCATGGCGCTGGCGATGGCGGCGGAGAAGAAGCGCGACACCGCCATGGAACGCTACCATCACTACGAGGTGGCCTCCGCGGCCTTCCAGATCGGCATTGTGCTCGCCTCCGCCACGGTCATCACCGGCATGGTGGTGCTGAGCTATCTCGCCGCCGGCCTCGGCCTGATCGGGATCGGTTTCATGGCCATCGGCCTGTTCGCCCCGCACGCCGTGCACCTGTTCTGACGCCTGCCGGCAATCATGCCGCCGCCTGCGCACGCAGGCGGCGGCGGATGCGCCACAAGAGGCGAAGCGTGCGGCTCGCCCTGCGCGGCGCAAAAGCGTGCAGCCAGGCCTTGAGCCGGCGCTTGATCGGATCGATCAGCGCGTGCGCCCAAGCGAGCCACGCCAGCACATGCTCGTAGATCCAGCGGAACCAGGCGAGCTGCAGCAGCTTTGGCCGCGTCACGTCGAAGATGAAGGCGGTCACGCCCATGCCGGCGATCTTGGCAAGCGCGAGCATCGCCATCGCGCCGACGAAGGAGCCGCGTGCCAGCATCCACAGGCCAAGCAGTTTGATCGGAAACAGCAGCCCCACCGGCACCAGAAACACGAGCAGCGTCGCCGTGGGCGGCAACATTTCGATGGTTGCCGCGATCCGCGCCTTGAACGCCCGCCAGGGAATTCGCGCGACGACGTAAGCGACGGCGGGGCGCAGATGGTCCCACAGCCAGGCCTCGAACAGGAAGACCAGCGCGACCACAATCAGCAGCGGACGCATCAGGCG